>Ga0315907_10001036_pt1 | contig 38217 bp, 64 predicted proteins | sample LakEriMetagenome_3_FD_203525 | JGI IMG/M metagenome (GOLD analysis project Ga0315907, IMG submission 203525) | Freshwater fungal communities from buoy surface, Lake Erie, Ohio, United States - Buoy 12 MA123 | ecosystem: Environmental > Aquatic > Freshwater > Lake > Lake biofilm | place: USA...
CGTTGAGGCACGCGACGAGGACGACGCTGCCGAGATCGCGCTTCAAATCGTAAAGGCGGGCTATACCGTCCACAGCGAATTGGATTGGGACGTTGAGGAAGTCAACATTGGAGACCCTGCCGATGTCGCAGAATGACCAGATTAGAGCCGCCCTGATTCTAGGGCGGTCGCTCACCCCGCTTGATGCTCTGCAAGACTATGGATGCTTCAGGCTTGCCGCTCGGATCGCCGAATTAAGGCGAGAGGGGCTAGACATTGAGTGCAAGACGGAGACAACCAACGGCAAGCGCTATGCCCGTTACCAACTACGGAGGCCGTATGCGGCTGCATAAACTGTGGCATCTAGGCTACTGGTATTCACGCGGCTACGATTGGCGCCACGTACCGCCTCCTAACTGGCGCTGTAGCCGTCGCATCAATCCCCTTTCCGTTTATTGGTGACTTATGGAAAAACCCCATATACCAACCCTGCAAGAATTAGAGGCTCTCTTTGCCGAGGACGATGCCCCCCTCACTTACCGCGCACCCCCTGACCCTGCGAGGCTCCAGACGGTTGTGCGGGCGTTTATCAGCGCATGGGATGACGACTTGACGGTTAGGGAACTCGCGCCTTTCGTCGAGGAAGTGCGCCGCGCATTGGAGGGTAGGCCATGACTGAGTTTCACGAGCGTTGGGGGCTGACCCCATCCTATCCACGGCTGACCCGTTGCACCCGTCGATACTGGGTGACATATCTGGGCAGGTGTATCGACACGGCGAGGGCTACGCTATGGCGGGATTCTTGATAGCGGTAGCCCTGACCGTTCTAGCCTCTATCCTATTTGACGACTGACAACACGGGTTGTGGCGGATTCTCAACCATCCGCCGCAACTCGGTATTTGACAGGTGCGAGAATTCAGGCGACACATAAACGTGTTTCTTGGTTGGGTACTCTTTCGAGTAAATGCGCCCCCTGTCCTCCCATTTGCAGTCTTTCAAGGCGATCTGAAGCACGTTCTGGTTGACTCGAAACCTCTCGCCTAACTGGTTGGCGAGTTCTTGCACGATTCGATGGAACGGAGCAGCAATAACTCCAGGCTTGAACACGCTCTGACGGCTTGCAATAAGTTCGGCAACTGCCGCCTCTGTCGGGTTCATGCCCTGCTGCAATAGGATGGCCTTAGCGTCGGTCATCATCGGAGCCGCACCCGGATTGAACTGGCTTACATCCCGAGCGTCAAGCAGCCCTGCGACCACCTCTAGGCCGCCCTCGGCATACCATTGCCAGAGCGCGGCTGCGTCCCTGTCCTCCATCCTCGGGGCGTGTGACCACAGCACAAACCAGCGGCGGTCATCGGCTGGCAAGGCTATGGCGTTGCGGTCATTGCTGAACGCCAAGACGAACAGACGATTAAGAGCATAGTAGGGGTGCAGCCCCTTCCGATTAACCTGCAATAACTCTGGGGGCGCGGCAATAAGGGGCTTCAGCGTGTTCTCCATCGCCCGCTGATCGCCTTTATACGATTGCCGCAGTTCGTTGATGACCACGACCTCGGACTCCAAGACGTAGCCCCATTGGCTCGCCAGTTCCTCGTTTCGCACAACGGCTATGTTGGTGTTTAGCGCACCGCCTATCGCCCACAGGAACGGAGCCCACAGCGTGTCTTTACCCGCTCCAGGCATCCCGCCGTGCAGGACGGCGTGGTTGATCTTGCGGTTCGGAAACTGACGCTTGTACGCCATGACGTTCAACACATGGTCGCGCTCGGCTTCGTCGGGAACCATGCGCTCCAAGTGTTCCAGCCACTTCAAGGCATTACCCTGAACCCCTTTGGGGCGTCCGTTCTGCCAGCGGTTGCCGTAGACCAAGCCGGTGCGACCGACTAACGCGCTCTCGCCAGCCGCAAACGTGATGCCCTCTAGGGCTAGGCCGCCCATCTCGGCGCGGCTCTCATCGAACGCCACAGACGCTTCGATGCGGCGTTTATTGTGTACGGAGGCGCACGAGACGCCCCGAAAGATGGCATTAAAGGCGGATCGGGACAGTTCCCGCCGCTCCACCATGTCAAAGTAGGAATCTTCGGAACTGACGTAGGCAAAGCGGCTGTACCACTCTGCTTGTGTCAACTTGCTGATGTCCCGAGCCTTAATTTCCGCGAGTAACTGATCCATTGCATAACCCCACTAATCTGCTATTCTCACGGAGCATTGCGATTTTCTCCGTGTACATTCTCCTGTTAGAGAGTCCTTAGCCCCACTTCGGTGGGGCTTTTTTTATGTGCCGCCCATTCGTCGGTTGGCCGAAATGGTGCGCCAGGTATCAAGGACGATGCGCTCTGTCTCGCGCTTATTCGCCATCTTCGAGTACAGCGCCACAGCCGCACAGTATCGCTCATGCGCCTCTTTAGTAGCGTGGTGGGTCGCGGCAATCGCTTGCCGCTCCGCCACCGTACCCTCGGCATGGGTAAAGACGGCCTCACGGGTCGCCTTCCATCCATACTCGGCACGCTCCATTTCAGCCTTCGCAAGCGCACACGGCTCGTCTGTATCAACAAGATACCGCAACGCTTTCTCGGCTCTTTCTTCGCTGATCATACGCCGCACATCCCTTCACATTCGTTGTTGAACATATCCACCTGCCCGTGGTCTTCCGCTGTGGACAAATCAGCCTCTTCGAGCGGCTTGCAGGATCGGTGCATATATTGCGTGCCAGCAATCTTGCTTTGGTTACGTATCACCTTGTCCATTTCCAACGCATCTGCCCAAGCCTCGCGGTCTTCCCGCAATAGGCGCCATTCGTTGTCGTTGTGATACGGACAGCCGATGCAACTAGATTTCGGCGGCAGCGGGTAGCCTTTGCGCTCCATCCATTGCAGGCAATCCCATCGGCTCATGCCCTTCTCAATAAGCGGCCAGCGGTGCTTCTTCCACGCCAACTGGCTCGGCTTCATCCGCATGGCTTCGTCAGTGCTAATGCCGATCCACGTTTCGCACAGCACGCCCTTTGCACGCTGCCGAGGCACAAGGCCAATCAGTTCGCGCTCCTTCTTTACCAAAGGCTCAATCTTGTACTCCTTGGTGCATTGCCGCCGACCCATCGCACGAGTGCCATCAGGCATGACCATGTGAAATGGGACGGCAGCCACGCGCTTGCCGCTCTCAGTCTTATTGGTCAGGTCATCGCGCAGGTTGCCACGCTGAACTCGATGCACAGGGAAAGGCAGTTGCTTCTCTAGCCAATCCAACCAGACGTAAACCTTCTTAGGCTCCCATCCGGTGTCAGCAAAGATAGCCGCATCCACAGGCTCTAGTTCGCCGTGGGCAATCATCAACGCAAGCGTCGATGACTGCACCCCCGCGCCTAATGACAGAAACCGCTTCATCAGAACCCCAACGGATCGTTGAGGTCAGCCTTTGACCAATTATCCTCGGTCAGCGTACCCGCAGGCGGTGCCTTCTGCGGCATCTGTTGGCCTTCCTTCAACTGCACGCTAATGGACAAAAAGTTATTGCCAGCCTTTGAGGATTTCTTCCACGCAGAAAGTTTGTATTCCGTGCCGCCCACGTTCAGGTCGCCAGTAAAGTCCGGACGCTTTTCGTTGCCCTTCTTGTCATTCGGGAACAGCACGCCACGGTTAGTGTTGTCATAGTTCACAGGGTCATCTCCTTTAGTTTAGAAACTTTAGCATCCAACTCAGTCAAAAACTCCTGCACCTCTTTCTCTAAAATGGTGATGCAGTCTGTATCCCGTGGGATACGCACCACGAGCAGTTGTAACTCCTCGGGCATCCTCGGATCGTATGAAACCCAATCGCACCAGTCCGTATCTGTGCAGGCCATCTGCCATTGCATTTGGTAAAAGTATTTTTGTGGCGGCTCACGCTCAAAGAGATATTCAATGTGCGTAGCCGTGGACGGGCACTTGATCTCGACGCAACCATTTACGCCAACCAGTCCGTCAGGGCTGGCTCCTGCCATCTTGATTGCAGGGTGGTTAATAAAACCCACCTCGGTAACGAGTTCGCCAACCTTGGCGCTGTAGGCATCACGGGCTGCGGCTTCCTGCTCAACGCCCCACTCCATCGCAGCATTGCTGAATCCTTCGGTCGGCTTGCCGGTCAAGCGTTCGCATACCAACTGCGCCATGTAGTTGTTGCGAGTCGCGGCGTAGCCGGTTCTCGTGCGTGCAACCACATCAGCCACCTTCGAGGCAGTCACCTTGCCCAACCTGGCGGCGTGCCATTCTGTTGTCCTTTGCTCCATCACTCTTCTCCTGTCTCCATGAGACGTTTAAGTTCTCGACACTCGCGCTCAAGGCGCTCTGATCTTTCCGTCATCACAGCAAGTTGGCTCGTCGCCTGATCTCGCTGCTCCAGTACGCGCCTCAACTTCTCGGCCAACGCTTGCGATAGTTCCGACGAGTCAGGGATCGCCATTGTGTGACCGATGATTTCGTAGTCCGACATCAGCGCGTAGTAGGGAGTCACGGGTATTTCTCTAGCCGCAAGTGTTGAGGGGAAATGACTCGCGTGGTTTCTGAATAGTCAGACGGCGTTGCTTTCTCCCATGCTAGGTCATGCGGCAACCAACCCAGAATCTCTACAGCACGTATCTCTGGCATGACGGGTTTGGCGACAAACAACACCAAGCCTTTACCGATCTGATGCTGACGCACAGCGGCGGTGTTGCTGGTTCGCACGCGACGAACCTCAATGTTTCTACCAACGTCCGGCCAGTCTTTATAAAGTTGATGATCTCGGGCATCCCATACGTGGGCGTGCCAATAGCGGTTGGTGTACTTGGCTACGGCCAACTCTGCTGCACACGCAGCCACCTGCGCCGTGCGGTCGTCTTCCATGCGCTTCGGGTCGTAGTGCAAGGCGTCTTGGCTATCCCACCTTGCCGAACAGCGTCGAGCGCCGACAAGGTTTACCAAGTCATATTCCCACCGCTCTAATTCAATGATGGGGTAAGTCATGTGTTTGGCACCTTGTACCAAGACAAAATAATCTCAGCCGCATCCCGATGATCTTTTATCAAGCGCAGGTCTTTAGCCTTGTTCTTCTCAAACACGCCGTTGGGGTACAAACCCGACTCACGCTCTTTGATCATCTGTTCCATCATCTCAACGGTATTAGTCAGCGACCAAGCCACAATGTATGACTCAACGTCACTTAGTATTTCTTTCACTAGCCTCTGCTCCTTTACGCTGAGGCCAACTTGCTTTTCTTTTCGCTGAACAGGCTTAGATGCACTTTTCGCTCGTTTGCGCTTAATCCTTTCCATATTCCGTTTAACTCCTCGATGGTGTTTGCTAATTGCACTGCTGATTCAACAATAGGATCGGTAGTGGCTGCGGCGACTTCATGCGTCTGCGAGTCTGCATCGTTGTCGCCCTCAGTCGGGATGCAGAACGCTTGGAAGGCGGCGTACTTGTAAGCGGCAGACATGGCCTTGTTGCTGGCCTTGTCGCCTGAGTCCATCGCCTCGCCTACCGTAATGACCGTGTGCTTGCTGCCGTCTTCGGCGGCTACGAAGTCAAACTCCACAGTCAGCGTGACGTAGAACAGCGCAGTGCCTTGGCGGTTCTGGCGCTCGATAACCTGTCGGTCGGTGACGCGAGGCAGGATGCACAGGCCGTGCTTTGACAGCAGCGGCGAGAGCGCACCGTACACAGCGTCGATGCCACGGAAAGCGTAGCCCTGTGACTGGTTCTTGCTGTCTTTGCTAATGCCGATCTTGGATAGTTCGGCGGTGACAGCGGCAATCTTCTCGTAGACCTTCATGCTTGTTCTCCTGTTGTAGTTTCGTAACTTAATTTCTTGTTTGCTCTAAAAAGTTCTTCAATCGCCCACACAATAAATTCTCCTGTGGCTACTGCCATTTCTGCGGCTTCTGCCGCCGGAATCAGTGCCTCAAATCGCTTTACCCTTTCATCTTTATCTTTGGTTTGTTTGCTGACGATCCTCCACATCGCATCCCGTAATTCTTCTACGGAATCATGCGTGCGGACTTTGCACATCTTCGCCCAGTGCTTGCCGTATCCGCGCTCTGTAGCGATTTCCTGATGCTTTTTCATGCATAGCCACATCTCTTCCAACGTAAGGCTTGGTTCAGCCTTCATTGCGGGTTCCTCAGTTTGGCGGATGCAGCGTCAATCGCAGCAATGCACTCGGCAAACGCTTGGTGCAGTTTGAAAGCGCCTTCGGCTTCGATGCGGTTGAGTTCGTTTAAGCCTTCGATGACGTTGAAGGCGGCGTGTTCGGCGCGGCAGTGCAACTCCATGAGTCGGTCACGTTCCTGCTCGGCCAAGATGCGGTAATCGTCTTCCATGTCTTTCTCCATCGGGGCCAATCCCCGAAGTGCAGTATACTCCCGTTGACGATCATGTCAACACCTGTTACTGTGCAACCTATGACACCGAAACAACTACTGAAGATTTATGGTTCCCAGAGCGAAATTGCTCGGGCGTTGGGCGTAACCCGGCAGGCTGTGCTGCGCTGGTTCAAAGAGGACAAGATTCCTGCGTTGCGCCTGTATCAAATTCAATGCGTGCTGAAGGTCAATGAATAATCCAGTCACTAATAGCACCGACATATCGTGGGCGTCACAGGCCAACGTGCGGTATTGGGAAAGCGTCAAGCACACGCCGCTTGGAAAACTGCGGTTAGCCGATGCGTACCTTGCTCGGATCGGCGTAGGCGACTGGCAGCAGCGTGCAGAGCGCACATCGTGGCTGAAGAACTACGTAGGCGACATCCTGCGCTCGCTGGACGATGCGACTGAGGCATACGGCGACCCGCACGTTCGGGGAATGGTGCGCGAGTTGTGGGGCGAACCCGGCGTGACGAAGTTGAAGGCTAGGTGTAAATCGGCATAATCGGCGTATGCGCTACGCTAAACGTCGAGACAACAACCACACCGATATCGTAGAAGCCTTACGTAAGGCCAACTTCGAGGTCATCGACTACGCCTCGGCAGGGCACGACATCCCTGACCTGTTGGCCGTCAAGCCAATGCACGACGGCATGGCGTGGATATGCTGGATAGAGGTCAAGGCCAAGGGCGGGCGGCTGTCAGAGGGGCAGAAACGCTTTCAGGGCTTTTTCCAGCCAAGAGGCGAGTGGTACGAAGCCCGTGACCCGGACGACACCGTATGCGCCCTACAGGCGCTTTACTTGCAGCGCCTTAAATAATTCATTTACAATACGGCCATGAAGAACTGGCGCGTATTGAACCAAAACCTGAATCGGTTTGACGAGGCTGAGGTCAAGGCGCTTTTGGACGAGGAGATTGCCGGTCAACGGCGTTCCACGTTCCTCAAGCGCCTGCACCAGCGGTACTGCACCCTGCGTGCAAACCGCGAACGGGCTGAGATATTCAGCGCCGCCGCAAGTATGTCAGGTAGTCAGCCCCCTCTTCCGGGTCCCACCACACTTTCACCAAGTCTGGATGGTCAGGCGGTAGCGCAGGGTTAATTGTCGTCAGCGCACAGGGTGACAGGCAGTTGTCCCTGAAGCCGCGCTCTTTGGCGTAGCGGTCGTAAATCTTGTAGGACGCCACCTTACAGGCGTGCATCGTAATGCCGCTGATTGCATCCTTCAGGACGCTATAAGCCGACTCGTGCTTGTGACCGGCCACGTACAGGTGGTCACGGGTTCCCATCAGCGCAGCCTTCATCGGCCCATGCGCCGGGTTCCAGATACTAGAGCCGCTGTGGTCGTGGCGGGCGTTAACCCGTACCTCTAGGCCGTTCGGGAATCGAAGCGCTAGGCGGGCTTCTGAGGACTTATAAAGGGCATCCTGCTGCTTGGCTATCCAGCGCAGGGGATCGCCTGAGCCTGACCACAAGTCGTGGTTACCGCCGATCATGTACAGCCAGTTGCAGCGGTTGATAAACCACTCGGCTATTTTCCAAGCCTGAGCGGCGGAGGTCGTCTGGTCGGCATAGAGGCGGGCAAGACGGCCACACCAGTTGTTCGTGGTATCGCCTACGTTCGCTGCAAACAGTCCCTCGGTGCGGTTCACCAAGTCGGTGTGGCGCTCGATGGCCTCAATGTCGCAGCCGTCGTCGTCTACGTGCGGGTCACCAAAGTGCAGGATGCCGATAGCACCGTCCATCTTCACTTTGATAGGAATGAGTTTGCTGGCTTCTTCGTGTTCCCGCTTGTGCTGGAACTTGCGCTTGCGCTGGGCAATCAGTTCCTCGATAGAAACGTCGTCGTCGGGCAGCGCGGTGAACTCGTAATCGCCCTTGTCTACCACTTGGCGTCCGGGCTGGTAGGTGGAGTCAGGGATAACGTACCCCTTGTCCTTCATCTTTTTTAGCCGCATCTGCAAAGTCCGCTCGTTCATTTTGAACTTTGCAGCGACTATTGCACGTATGCCGTTTGCTTCCTGTAGCGACTTTAATATCTGATCATCGGATGCCTTGGACTGCATTGCTTACTCCATTGTTGTGAGCATCTGTTGCAGCAAGTGTCCAATCCGATCTACAAATTGCTCATCGCACGAAAGGTCTGGGTGACCAGCGATATCGAGCATGGCGTGGGTCGCCTCATGTGCCCACACTTGCTGCCGGTTTGTGCCTTTACAAGAACTTACGATGTGTATCTCGTATTTGTCTGGAAGCCACATTCCAACACAATTTTTGCCGTGGCGCCACTTGGAGGGCGGAATTACTTTGACATTGATGGTGTGACCGGCTAGTTGGAAGCGCTTGGGTATGCCGTCAGTTCTCATATACGCCTCCTAATAAGACCAAACACTAGGCCGCAGACCACCCTCCAAAGTATCCAAGTGTATAAAGCGGCCATTACCTTTTTGTTGAACGCCGATGCCAGTAAAGCCCATCTGAAAGGCTAACTTCAACAGTCGATGTGCGTCGGCACCTACTACAGCAATGTCACAGGCACAGCCCGAGGCGTGCGCTCCGGGCTTGGCTTTCTTAGCCTCAATAGGATGCTTAGAGCAGCGGTAGCCGGACGTAATCGTCATTGGCTTACCGTAAGCAGAACGCAGGGCTTGGAGTTTGTTCATAAACTCCTGCTTCATCTCGTTCTTACCGCAGTGCGAGCAGTTAAACTCGTCAGCCTTAAAGTTTGGTACGAACGCCCAATCCACGCTAACCCCCGTCTTTTACCCACCCCTGCAAGGCACGCAGTTTAGCGTTTTCCGCATCACAGGCGGCGGCTAGGGCGTAGAGGTCGGCTCCGATGTCCGGCCCCGCTTGAGGATTGCTTCCAGCCGATCCGTCATCGCTCCGGGGGGCGGGGGCGGGATCATCAGTTCCTTTGGGGGCTGCCCCACTTTGGGGGTCGGGGGTGACGCACAGCCGGACAGGAGTGCGGTTAACAGCACGATCAAGAGTACGTTTACGAAGGCGCTCAATCTCCAACTGATACGAGTCTGAAGCGCGTTCAGCACGCGCACGGTCAGCCCGCTCCGCAGCCAGCGCGGCCTCCAGTCGTTCAATTTGCGGCCTGAGTTCTTTGCGTCCTTGCTCTTTAATCCACTGTCCTGCTGCAAACCCGGAGATGATGACGAGTGCCGATATAATCGCATAAGGGGCTATCCTCGCTAGGAACAGCGGGGTCACTTGTCGGCCTTTTCGTCCAACTTGTCCCAGATGCGGGTCAGGATTTGCTCAATACGCTCTAAGGCGGACTTGTAGTCATCGCGGCGCACGAACTGGTGCATCATCTCTTTGTGGTCGCGCTGAAGGTTCTCTAGGCTCGTCGTAATCGAGCGCAGCGTCCATCCGGCAAATGCCGCAGCCACAGTCATCGCAATGTTAAAAGCCGCCTGATAGTCCACGTCACTTCTCCGAAAGCGCCTGCGTGGTGACAGCCCGCAGCACGAGGTTTGCTAGAGCGCCGACCATTAGGATCGCCGCAGCCACTTCCTGCCCCCACAGCACGGTCATATGACCGCCCATCAGTTCAAGGCCGCCAAGGACGGCAAGCAGGACATTCCACCAAACAGTCTTAGACTTGAGTGCGCCTTGAAGCATGACTACCTCGCTAGGGCGTTACGGTTTTGCTCTTCCCTTCTCAACTTGTTCCGATCTTCTCTGCTAATAGCAGCCGGAACTTGCGGTGTGATGGCAAGGGCAGGTGGGAACTTATAAGGGGAAAACAACGCCTCTCCAACCGCGCCACGCTGATAAGCCTTGCGCCGAGTTCCGAATACGCTGATTCGATCCTCAAGCGCGTTACCAAGTGCGCGAGCGGCAGTATTAGAGTTAAGCAATTCAACGGCCAAGTCAGCCGCTTGTTTGGTGTCTAACTTGCCCTTGAGTCGGGCAATGATCCAGTTAGCCAGCATGACATTGCTATCCAAAAACGGAGGCAACTCACGGTCTTGCGCGACAATCTTGCCGGGGCCGACTCCGCTTGATCGAGATGCGTCGTTTACAAGTTTTACGAAAGCACGCTGGTCATTTAGCGTGCGATTAATCTCGTCAACAACTTGACGCACAGCCGGTTCATCAAGCGCAGCAGCCGTTACGGTTCTTGCTGATTGCTCTGGCGTTGCCGTCAAGCCAGCAGTTTTTTCCGCAACATAGCGTGTCAGGTCTTCCAACCTAGATCGACGCCCTTCAACGCTTGTGGCGACCTTGCCAAACTTGTTCAGTTCGGCGCGGATGCCCATGCCAGCGTTGTCTAATATGCCAAGCGCAGCGGCGTGGTCGCGCATAAACTTTTCGTGGTCTTCAGGCGCTATCTTCGCGCCCTTAACAACTTTTTGTTTATACAAGTCCAAGATGCCAGCCTTAGTGGCTGCCATGGCCTTCTTGTTATCGCCCAGTGCAAGCACAAATCGACGGGCATTGTCTGGGTCGGCGGGGTTAATAATGGTGGCAACGACCTTAGCCGGAGCGACCATTTGCACGCCGGTAGCGCCTTCTCGCTCAAGGTTAGCGACCCACCCTTCTCTAAACGGCGTTGCAATTCGAGTCTGATATAAATTAAGGGCTTCTTTGTAAAGCAAATTGGCTTTTTCAGGTACGCCCGCCTTGATTGACTCGTCTACCGCGCTACGCAACTTATACAAATTTGACAGCGTTTTGACGGATTCGCTGTCGGTCTTACCCAACAACTTAGCAACGTCCATGTTGATAGCCTTGATAATGCTATCAGCGCCTTCAAGGGTAACTTGAGGCGGAACTGGTCGTGCAGGCGGACGCTCGCCACCTACGCTGCCAAATCCTGCGTCAACATCTTTCGGCGCCGTAAACTTGTATTCGCTAAGGATTTGAGATGTTTTCTCAGCCAAACCCGGATTCAATCGAGTCAGCGGATCGGACTCAATCTGCCGTGCAGCAATAATTACTGGCTCAATGCTGAACGAATCTGGGGCGGCATTAAATGCAGCCTCATAAGCAGGGCGCACCACTTCACGACGCACCTTCTCAATTTCTTTTTCACGGGCAACAGTAATTTGACGGCCCATGCGGGGCTGATCAGCGCCCGGAACTCCGCGAGGCAGTATGATTGCTTGCGATTCTAAACGACCTGTTTCGTTAGCCAGTCGGCGGTTTACATCCGCCAATTCGTTTTCCATACGCTGATTAATCGCCGTATCACGAGCGCGATACATGTCAGAGACATTTGGCTTGGCGTATCGAGTGGTTGCTAGTAACGAGGCAAAGGAAGAGTTGTTTGTACGAACAGCAACCTGCTCTGGCGTCATGCCAGATTCAAGCATGTCGATTGCGGCTTGCAACCTCATGGGGTCGTTATTAAATGACTCCAGCAATGCTCTTGATCGAACGCGCTCTAATCCACTCTTAGAAAGCGGCTCGGTCAGGGAATACAACTTCTGGCCTATAGCCTTGGTTCCGGCTGCTGCCATACTCGGAATCATGCTGCCGCCCAAACCGGCAAGAAGTTGTGCGTATTCGTTTCCGCCAATATCGGCCACATAGGCCGTTGAAGCGCCACCAGAAAGCGCAGCCAAGGTTTGCACCCCCGGATCTTTTGCCATTGCTGACAAAACATTCTGCGTGGTTCCCGGCCCAACAGGGGCTTGCTGAGATTTACCAAGCATTGTCAGCAAGTAATTCTCAACCGCGTTTGCCGGTTGGCGAGATTCAATTTGCCTTGCAAGGTCAGACGTTAAATCTGCTGCTGGTCGAACACCGCTGGCGATTGTTTCCAGCGCACGCGGGGTGGCCGCGCCGGGAACTCCAAACTCCGCAACTGTGCGGAGAGCCCGGCTGCCGCGACTGGTTGGCTCGCTAATTATTTCGTCGCCATACAGTTCACGGATCGCTTGAGACGGCGACTTCATTCCAAGTACGGTTGAAGCAATGTCTCCAACAAGCAAACCGCCCGTAGCAGCGGCGGACATAAGCGGACCACCAGCCAAAAAACCAGCGCCACCTACCGTGGCATACGGAGCAATCGCAGGATTGATTACCTCACGAGCAATCTGTGCCGCACTACTAACAACGCGCTGCGGGAAAGTTTCTTCAGGAACATAGTCCTCAAATTTATCAAACGGGTCCGTTTCCGGCGCATCTGCAAATTTTGCAAACGGGTCGTCTTTTTCAACCTTGCTTGGTTGTGCCATTAACGCACCTTTCGTTTGCCATTAGGTGTAATAAACACCGTACCCGGAGGCAGATTGTCCGCCTCTTCAACGGTTTTTACTCTAATTGGGTTAGCAGCGCTTTGTGCAGCGCTTTCTCGGTCGGCGTATTTTTTCATTTCAGGGCGATCAAACAATGACTTGCTTCCGGGGCCGTCTCGCCATGCTTGCGCCGCGCCTCGATAAGTTCCATTTTTTGCTTCCCAATCGTCATAAAACTTGAGTTGCTCATTGTCTTGAGCAATGACAGCCTTTTCCAAATCAATTAGGAATTTATTGGAATCGGTCAACTTTCGGTAACTTGCCCAAGTGTCTTCAGCACGCTGGGCGTCACCTTCGGTCTGGGTGCCAGCCTGCTGACTTAACTTAAACAAAATTCTGTCTTTAACGGCAACAGCAAACGCATCCGCGCTTTGAACCTTTTCGGCTGCTTCAGCATCGGCAAGGCCAAGAGAAACAAGAACTCGACGAGCCTCTGTAGTGGCTTCCGCGCCAAATCCAGTTTCAAATTTCTCCAAGGCGCTGGCGGCTCGCTGGAGGCTTGGCAGTGTTCTGCGCCCTTGTACCGCTCTGTCTCGAATAGTGTCGTACTCTTTAACGCGACTCTTGGCTTTTTCAACTTCTTCAGCCGTATCGCCTTTGTTTAGGATGCTTGTTTGTGGTGCACCAGCAGCCCTTTCCGCAACGTCTTGGGCAAAGACTTCTTGTGATTTTGGCACAAACAACTTAGCCCTTTCAGCGGGCGGAATTTGTGACAAAAATTGACTTCTCAGCGTAGTTTGTAATTGCGCTGGGTCATCAGGCAAGGTTGATGCCGCAAATTGTTTAAACTCAGGCGCAACAACCCCTTGGGCAATCAAAAAGTCTAATTCGTCTATAACCCTGTCCTTAGTTGGCGCAGTTTTGCCATACGCAAAATCCCCAAGCATCTTCTGAAACCGGCCATAATTATCGTCAGCCATCTTCATTTCGGCTGCTTTAATATCTAAACCAGTCTTTTCCGCTGTGGCTCGTTTGCCTGCAATGTCTTCTATTGATGCAGCAAGTTCTGCCCCCGGTTTGCCAAACCGCAGCAATTCATTTCTAACATCTGGTTTACTTAAATCAGCAGATGAAAGAAAATTGCGAAGCGCTGTTTCTCGCTGGGTTTGGCCCAGCAAAGCCTCTTCTTGCATACGTTGGGCGCGAGCCTGCCGACCAGCCTCAAGCCCTTGAACATAAGAACCCAGAATGTTTGTGGGTTCAAGTTGAGTTGCGCCTATGACTGCCATGACTTACCCCAGATTTGCGTATTGCGGACCGCGATAATTAACGGCCATCATGTTTGGGCTAGGCGCCAGTCCCGAACTAAGGTATCGGCTGCCCGTGACGTTTACTCCGGGTAAAATATCATCCAGAGCGTCTGCCGACAGACTTCCCGGCGACCCGAAATAACCACCTCGATACAATCCGTATCCCATAGCGCCTTGCTGTAAGGCTTGGTTTAGTGCGTTAGCCTGACCGAGATAGCCAGAAGCACGGGCCTGCCCGCCGCCTAACTGAATGTTTGCGATGTTGCTACCAGCCGATCCCATTGCTGCGGCATTTTGTCCAGCAATCGCGGGGCCGTAACCGCCGATTCCAAGCAGTGCGTTAGTAACGGTTGCGCGTTGATTCATCAGGCGGTTGTAAGCATTTTGAAATTCCTGCGAACCCATCTCCTGCCCATACCGCACACCGGCTTTGATTGCGCCGCCGCCAAGCAAACCCCCGCGAGCAGACTGCATACGAGCAAGCGCCTTCTCCCCTTCAGACATTCTGAAAGAAAAGCCGGGGTCAATCGTCAGGTCTTCCATTGTTGGAGTCTTGGTGTACATGCCCTCAGGCCCGTACAACTCCGATAAGCGATTAAGTTGCTGAAGCGACAAATCCCGAAACGGGCGAGTTTCCTCTAACTGTCGCTCAAGCATCCTTTCTTGAGATGCCTCAGCAGATCGAGCGGCATCTGTTTGCGCTTTCGCGGCTTTGCTTGCCCCGCGAGAGGCGACTGCTCCGCCAACGACGGCGCTACCTAAAATTGCTGCTGCTGTGCTAATCGCCATTTACGCGACCTCTTTAAAAAATGTTCGCTCCATTGGGCGAAACCCTTTTCGAGAATATAACTGTGCCATTTCGTCTGAGCGGCCATCCTCAAGGGCAATCATAAAAAGCGCCGCTGCGCCTTTTGCGGATGCCCATGATTCAATGGTCTCGTACATGGCTTGCCCTGCCCCGTTGCCTCTAGCCTCTGGGGCTATCCACCACCACAATTCCTGCACTACCACATTAGAAGGACTGAAGTACATAGGGTAGAACAACGCGCCCGCAATTCCAATGATCTTGCCTTCATCTTCTGCCAACCACACACCTACCGATGGGTTGTCAACAGCGCGTAAATAAAAGTCTGAATATCCCTCTGCGTCAAACGGAATTACCCCGTGCATAGGGGACGCCGCATGAAAAGCCTGCGCTAGTGGCAGGTAACGCGGCAAATCCTCATGGATGGCGTTTCGGACAATCACGACACTTCCCGACCAGAGGATCGGATGTTGATAGACGAGGCAGCCGAGGCAATCGTGGAGATAAACCCGCCCGGCGACAGCACATGGCCGACCAACTCAGGGAACGTATACGTCTCCGAGGGCAGCAGGGTCTTGTTCTTGATGATCAAGTTCTGGTTGCCCGACGAGTCAAACTGCGTCACGAGGTTGACCGACAGGGTAGCCGCCGACGCGCTGTAGTTCGTGGCCGTGAACTTGTCGATAATCGTCGAGACGTTCGTGGCCGTGTATTGGGTTGTCTGCGTGTTCTCGGCAATCTTGGCCGGGATCAGGACTTTTACGCTAACTGCCATGTGTCACCTAAAAGGTAAATTTGAGTCGGACACGGCCATTGACGCCAGCCTTGCCCGGATCGCCGCCCTCTACCGGGTCGCCACCGTCACCGCCAGCGCCGCCGACAAGGCTGCCCACACCGGAAATCGGCGTAGCACCCGGCTGCGTGAAGGCTGCACCACCGTTACCGTTGGTGTTGGTCGTATTGCCTCCTGACGCCGTTCCGCCAGCACCTTGTTGGCTGCCGTAAATGCCAATACCGCCATAACCGCCGAAGCCGCCCGTACAAATCATTTCAGGCAGAGCGTAGGTTCCGGCATAGGCCACAGACTGACCGCCTGCACCGCCCACAGCGTCGCCTACAGTGCCGCCTCGACCAGCCGCACCAACAGTGTACAGGATAGTTTTACCGGCATCTGGAGCAGTTAGCACTAGCACCGTCTTAGCGTAGGCACCACCGCCACCACCGCCACCGGGGTTTTCTTGCGGTTCGTACAAGAACTCGCCAAATATCTGGGTGACAGTGCCGTAGCCACCGCCACCGCCCGCGCCCCACACCTCAATGGTGACGCCTGTAGCACTGGCAGGGATAGTGACGCTACCCGACCCCGACGAGAAGTCGAATACACCGGCACCGGCTCCCCCCGTCGTGCCTGCAATCGCTGCTGCTAAGGTCGCGCCACCCATTAGGACAATCCCGCTCCGCTGATCAGCCAAGAGGTGCTGCCAATCTTGACGCAAGTTGCCAAGCCGTTCTGCGCCAAAGTGCGCGTGCCGGTCGTGGTGCTATTCGCCAAGGTTAGCGTGTCGGTCGTAATCGCAATCGAAAGCGCCGACGAGTTGATATTAACGATAATGACGACCGTACCTACGGGGAACGCAACTGAAGCGTTAGCCGGAATGGTCAGCGTCTTAGACGTGCCGTTCATCAAGATGGACTTGCCGCGATCAGCGAGCACCAACGTGTAGTTGTCGGTCTTGGACACTTGCGGGGCTTCTCGATAGCCCACCGCATAGTTGGCGCTAACCGTATCGTTGTCGGGGATCAGCGGTGTGCCGGTAAACGTGGGCGAGGCAATCGGCGCATAGGTCGCCGCAGCCGTCGCTGCCGTAATGCCGTTCGTAATGCCGTAACCCGCCAGCGTCGTCGGCGTGCCGGTGATGGTTGACCACGCCACGCTTTCGGTGGAGATGTCATTAACGCCCGCAATATCGTCGTACTCACCAATCTGAACGTCGTTAGAGTCAGTCAGTACAAAACGGTACTTAACGCCTTCGGCCAGCCACATGTCTTCGGGCAGTCGTCCGCCAGAGTCAAGGACAATGGGGTTAGCGTTAGTCGTCGTGCCGCTAATAGACGTATACGTCGCTCGCGGGGTAGTAGTGCCAGCGTCGTAGGTGTAGATCTTTCCGCCCGACAGCACGGCGCCGTCGTCGGTAAAGAACTGCGCCCCGGCTCCTGCAAAGGCTGAAAGGTAAACGGTCATACGTACACCTGCATAACAGTCAAAATGATGGATGGAATGGCCGGGACTGGAGCGGCAGCCGCAAAGTTTTGCAACTGCACGTCTAGTGCATCCACGGAAAAATACAACTGAAAGTAATCGCCGTTAGATAGCGGCAAGAAAAAGTTAGCGGCAGAAAAGATTTCGGCGTTGTTGCCTTGAATCTGAATCAATGACGCAGAGTTGGCTACGGCAGTGCCGTTAATAGCAGGCCAAATGTACAGCCGACCAGTACCGCCTGAAGTCTTGTCTACTTGAATAGAAAACTGGACGTTGTAGATAGCAGGCCGAGTAACTTTAATTTTGCTGTTATCGGCTGGATCACGGTAAACGCCATACGCGGGATCAGCGTTGTTGTACGTGATGGCATACGCTGTATTGATGACGGCTGCTGCTTGCGTCTGCGTTGAGTAAAACGACCCGTAGTTGATAAGACCAGGCTCAAACCGAGGCGGGCCTTTTTGCAGATCGTTTATCTGGCCTTTAACAACCGCCATCTCGTCCTCGACGTTGGCCGATAACGAAGGCGTCAACTCAAGGTCAGCAATGGTGGTCTGCGTCGTGCCGCCACCCGTCAGTTGGTACTGATTGTTGAGAAACCGGAACCACTCACGCGAAATCTGGCCGGTGCGCTCGTCAATAAACGGCACACGCGGAGCAGGGATTTGCGTGATGTTCTGGGTCACGACGCTGTACCGCTAATCTGCAACTCAGCGCCCATAATGGCGACTTTGACCGGATCGGTGCCGCTGATCTCGTACACGCGGTCACGCAGTTTGGTCGTCATTCCAAGGCGGCGGAAGATGGCACGAGTGCCGTACTGGCCGATGCGGCCCATTGATACCTGGCGCTCGCCATTCCAAGTGTGGCCGCCGTCATCTGACCAGCGCAGCATCAACTGCGGGTCAGCGCCAGTGGTGTAGTTCACATCCAGAATAATGTCTTGACCGATTTCGGTTTGCAGAATTTGAGACAGTTCGCTGCCCAAAAACTGCTGATCAGTAAATGCATACCCTGACAAACCAACGCCTGTCTCACAGTCAATCTGAAGAGCGTGGTGAGCGGTACGGTTAAGGTTATTAGCGCCGGTCGGCAACGCACGCCATGAACGCAGCCACTTCTGCGTAGCACCGGCATCGGCGTAGACATCCAGATTGAACGCGTACAAGCGTCCATTCTCGTAATCGCCAATGATGGGTTCGCCGTTGAACCGCGCATGGCAGTTGCCGCGATGACGCTTGAAGTCGCCGTTACGGAAACCAGCACGCTCGTGCCAAGAACCCGTGGCAGCATCAAACACCCAAGTAGTGTCGGCGTTGGTAAAGTTCAGCACGTAGAACGTGTGGCCGTCCTGCTGATACGTGTAACCGACTGCATCCGACAAGTCGCCGTAGCCTTGAATGGCAAACTCAACGGCATGGGTAGACACTCGCACGCCTTGGTAGCCGTTGGCTCGATACACAATGCCCTGACCCCGCGCATCTGCGCCAAGCCAAAAGACGGAGTTATCCATCTTGGCAACTGAGTACGGCGCAATACAGCCGATCTCGTTGTAAGCGCCTTGGATACGGGTGAGCGGAAAGTCGGAATCGCCGGAGTTGTACCAGACCTCCACGGAGTTCGTGCCAAACAGCCACGCCTCTCGATGGTCAATGATCAGGGATACTAGCCCGTCTGGTGAACCCTCAGCGCTTGCAAAATCCAAGGGGTCAATCGACAAGCCATCCAATAGACTTGTGACCCAGACGCGTTGCGAATTCGGTTCGTTGAATACAAAGTAACCGTCAAGGTAGCCAACCGTTACTGCCCCTGGAAAATCAGGGTCAGTAATTTGCTCTAACTGCTCAGTGATGCTATTGAAAATGTAGCCGTCAGGGTTGGCCGCAATAAAAATCTGCGTGCCATTGTCAGCCATTGACACTGGCCCTGTGCCGGAGATAGTGCCTAGCGAAACGCCGCCGGTACTTTCAGCCAGCAAGTCACCGCCGCTTTCCAACAGGATGTCGCCGCCGTCTTCTAACGCCAAGTCAACGGAGGCGTCAAAAGTGTCGTCTACCTTAAAAAACTCGTTACCTGAAACGACGTAAAGATAATCGCCTAACGACCACAACCCTCGAATCGGTCCGGTGCCATACGTACCTTTTAACGTCAGGCCGGGGCAGCGCTGAAGGTAAGCAGGCTCTTTGCCGCCCTCTGGCACCACTTCTGGGTAAAGGTTGACCATCCGGCTGTCGGCTGCATTGACCGACCGGATTACATACGACGACCCGAGGATCGGCGTCTTCATTAGAAGTTGCCCGTAAAGATGTTAAAGCGCGGACGGTTGACAAGCAGTGCCGCAGGCATCGCCATCATGTCATCCGGGTTGTTGATGCGCTTCAAGTCGCGCTTGCTAGTCATAGCAATGCGCTGTACCTGCGGAGAGGGTTCGACACCAAACTCTGCCGCAAGTTCACAGGCTAAGTTAAATCGGAACGCTCGGAGGTATCCAGGCGGAAACGCCAAGTCAGTGTCTAGCGCGGCAGGCTGGGTCAGCGGGCGCACCGATACAAAGTGGAACTCCAGCACTTTAGTCGGCACTGGATAAACGTAAATCTCCACATTGGGGTAGGTCATATTGACCCACATCAACTGCGGATACGTAGAGGTTACGGTCTTAACGGCAATGTTGTTGTATTGCTCGTTGTTAATCAATTTGATGCCATACGACACGTTGGTCGAGGCGTCACGGAAATAGGTAGCGTCATCCATCAGAATAGGACGCTCGGCTACAAACGTGCCGGTCGGTCCCATCGTAATTGTGCGGATGTTAGGCTGCCAGTTATAAACCTGGTCTTGGGTTGAGTAGACCGCCAAACGCTCGGTACTCCATGAGTCGAGCATCTGGTTCAAAGCGGTGAGGGCATCCTGCGAGGTGGCCGCAGAAGGGACTTCGCCCTCGGCCAACTGCCCGATCAGCCGCAACGCGCCGTTGATTTGATCGGCAGCAGTTGTAGCCATGATTTACTCCTTACGGCGGCGACGCGTTCTCAACGCATTATGCTGAGAATCCCCCAGCGCCGCCACATCTGACGACGCCGAGGGTTCAGACTCATCAGGATCAGAGGGGTCAAACTCCTCCCATCCTTGCTCCATATCTTCCCTCGCTTCCATCCACGAGATAGCAATTTTCTCCCCATGTCTGGGGTGGCGAAGGTAGATATTGGACATATTACGAGGCCAAGAGCGGTACGCTGTACCAAGTGGTTGAGTCGTAAGCAACCAACAACGTCGAGGTGTTAGCCGCGATGTCGTAAGAAGCGTTAGCCGACAGCGCGTTGACCGCATCACCCGAGGCCGGGTAAATCTTCAACGTCGCCGCCGCACCGTTCTTAATAATCACAACCAACCCAGCCGACGCAGCCGGAAGAACCACGCCCTTCGTGCCGTCAGCGGCGCTAACTAGCGTAAAACCAGCAGCAACCGCAGCCGCCGTGCCTTGGCTGTTACCAGCCGCAGCCACCGTGGCCGACTTGATGACCAACGAGCCAGAAGCCGTCACAGTCGAAGCCGAGACGCTACCGGCGCTTACCGCACCCGTAACCGACGCAGAAGCCGCAGTAACGGCTCCTGTGACGCTTACGCTCTCAAACTCCGGGTCCGCGAAGGCAACACCAACTGCCTTAGTATTAGGCATATCAATACCCCTTTAGGTGATGCCCCCGGCAGTGTTACCTACCGGGGGCGTTGCCATTACGAAACGCGGTAGCAAGTCCAGGTGCCAGAGCCGGTCTTGCGGGCACGGAAGTGACCCGAAGTGCCGTTGTCAACCTGTCCAGCACCAACGAGCGTCCAGCCCGTACCAATCGCCACGGTCACGTCGTCCGTTCCTGCGTCAATGTTAATGACGAAGAAATCAAACGCGCTATCCACCTTCTCGCTCATTGAGGAAAAAGCCGCCTCAAGGTCGGCAACGGTCGGCAACGTCAAATCGCCAGCCGTTCCGTTGAAAGTGAAAAGACCGTTGACCAACTGAGCCGGGGTCGCCGTAGCGGCAGCCGTCAGCGCAGTCGGAGCGCTCTGCATGAAAAACAGCGGCTCACCGAGATTGCCATCGCCAACCTGATACCCGCCTGAACCATTGGGAAGTGCCATTTTTAGTTACTCCTTAAATTAAACCATTAGCCCCAGAGGCGGACAGCCATCTGCGGACGGATTACCGAGTAGCCATACAGCACGTCGATACGGCACGGCATACGGTCGTTGTTGATGTCGTACTGACGAACAACGCGCATGGAGACACCGTTGTGGACCTGACGCGAAGCCATGTCAACGCCCTGCGGAAGCAGGAGGTCAGCCGTGGCAAACGCAATCGCGTCACGATGGTACACGAGGTTCTGCGGGTACTGGCTCGAAGCGCCACCCAAGAACGTCACAGCAGCACCGTTCTGCGGGAACGAATCCACCGTTGCCAACGCAACGCTTGACGTGTAGATCGCCGGAGAAATCTTCACGTTGGTGAACGCGCTGGCAGCAGCGGTGATGTCCTCAGTGACCACGAACTGCTGGAGCGAGCCAGTCGATTCGCGGGTCTGCGGGTTGACCGAGTACACGTTGGCAATCGTGAACACATCGCCCTTCTTGAGCGTGTGGCCCGTGGTGCCGTTGAGCGTAATGGTCGACTGACCCTGCGTGGAAACCGTACCGTTCACCGTGATGGTGCCAGAGCGGCTGCCGGTCGTGAACTGCTTGATCGACTGCGACATGGCAAGTTCGTCGTAACCGAGGATGCCTTCGCCCATCAAGCCGCTCTTGAACTGCTTGCTGATCGTGGACACTGGGTTGAACAAGCCCTTCATGCCTTCCACAAGCGCGGCGTTAGCAGCCGGGTTCACGGTGGCGTAGCGGGGCGACATGCCAGCAGCGGCTTCGTTCAACTTCTGTTGCGCCTGCAACAGAACGAGCGAGGTGCCCGGAGTCGTGCCCGGAGTACCAACCGACTGATAGATGTTGTTGAACGAGTTGGCAACGTCAGCGTCGATGCTGGAGGCCAACTGGCTGATACGCGGCTTCAGCACGCGCTCGGCAAAGTCGTCCAACTGCATCGTCATTTCGGCGGTCGTGAAGTTGACGCCGATGTGCTTCTGCGAAGCAACCGTCAAGGTCGTGAACTGCTCGTTGTCGTCCTGAACTTGCAGGGCGGCACCGTCGGTCACAAGAGCGCGATCCGGCAGACGGATACGCAGCGTGGTGCCGATCTTGGCGCCTTCCACGGCATACGAATCGTCGTACTGACGGTTCACGTTACGGGTGATCACAAGGTTGTTCTCCAGGATTTCCAGAGCCTTCCGAGTGATCATGTCAATAGTAAGAAGTGTATTAGCCACTTTCGTGTCCTCAAAAAGATGTTAGCGGTTACGCGCTTCCCAGTTCTTAATCTGTCGCTGACGCTCGCGCTCGATCCACTCTGACGCACTCATGGCCGCAATGGACCGTGGGTCTGTCGTGTCGTAGACCGGAGCGCCAGTGCCTTTTGCCGTGACAGGCTTAATCGGCGGGGGCGCACTGGTTGTCTTTTTAACCGGGGCAGGACTGTCGGCCAACTTGGCCTCAATCTTCCCGATTTCCTTTGCCTGGAGGAATTGCGGTAAGCGGGAAATGCGCTCGGCTTCCTTCGGATTAGACCCCAGAAAGTAGGCTATATCTGGCCCCAAATCTGACGCCTGAATCGTCTGTGCCATCACAGTCGTGATCGGCAGTGCGTTGTTGTACGCGACTTGCTCGAAGTCATCGTACTTGTCACGCGCCGCTTCTTCACGCTCGTGATACGCCTCTAAGAGAGCCATCTGCTCCCGCTCTGCTTCGCGTCGGGCGAGGAGTTCTGCTGCTTTGCGTTCGGCCAGAGCCTCAGCATAAGCGTCAGGGTCTTCGTCCTTGCTAGGCAGGGCAGCGGCATCAACCTGTGACGGCTGGGCCTTTAGCGCCTGCTCTCTCTCCCACTTGCGACGTTCCCTCGCAAGCCTCTTGCCAACCATTGCGTCTAACTCTTCTTGAGTAAACGTCTTGGCTGACTTTTCCTCCGGCTGTTGCGTTTCTGCAACGACTTCGGGTTCCGGGGCCGCCGTAGCCTCCGGTTCCGGCGCGGGTACTTCCGCTACAACTTCAGGGACTTGATTTTCGTCCGACATAAACTTCCTTACGGAAACCTGGTGAACCGCACCAGTACGGTCAAACTTTAACTTACAAGTTGCGTCAGCGCAACATTAAGCCGTAGTGCTGTCAGTAATAAGCCCCGTGCTTGCGAGCGCCGTCAGCAAAGATGCGAGGGCTGCGTTACCGCCACGGGAGCCAGTAATCGTCTGTTTAGTCTGCGGCGAGGTGCCGTAGAAGCCAATAGCCGCTGGGCCAAGGCTCAAGTTTTTAACGTTTTGACACCAAAACTGCTGTTGGCCGGTGCCGAACAAGAAGTTTACAAAGTCTTCCGGGCTACCAGCGGTTAGTGCAGCGGCAGAACCTTGAACGAACCGTTCCGTTCCGCAAATCACATCGGCGCGAGCATTGGTCTCGTTAATGTCGTTATACGCGTTACCGACCACGTTCCAGTGGTGGTAATACGTGCTGTTATCAATCAAGTCGTAGAAGATGCAATTCTTGACGATGCTGCGTCCGGCGCCGACCACAATCGTGTCTGTTACAGAACCGGCAAAGCAGTTGGAAATCTCGCTCATGGCGATAGCGCCAACCGTGATCGGGTTGAAGTTACCCGCGAGCGTGGTGTCCATTATTGACAGGTGCAGACCGCCGACAGCGCCGGTCTTGATGCCGTTGCCGAAGTTGCCCTCAAACCATGCGTTCTTAATAGACGCGACGGCGTAACCGACTTCATCGTCCATCGTCACGTCGTAGTAGATACCGCCCGTGCCGGTGTCTCCCGAAGTGCCGTTAAAACTAATGTCGGTGCCGACAACATGCACGCCACCGGCTTGCTTAATGTACAAACCCCAAGTGGTGTTACCGCTGAACTGACCGCCGTAGAACGTCACCAAGTTGCTGTAGACATTATCGGCAGACTTTTCGCAGTAGTAGCCGTAGAGGTTGTCTTGAAACGTGCAGTCGTACACGTCAAACACCAAACCGCCACGGCAATACAAACCGTAGTTGCATTTTTCGATAAAGACGTTACTCATCACCCAGCGACCAAAATTGGTCACTCGGATGCCGTTGACGTTGCTGACGTTATCGCCGTCAATCTCAAGATCAGAGATTTCGCTGTACGGCTCTAGCATCGAGGCAATACCGGACAAGTCCAGAATTGGCGTAGCGTCGGTGCCAAACTTCTTCAGCACCGTTGAGCGCTTACCGCTGCCTTTCAGATTGACCGTAATCGGGTTCGTCCAGTTGCGGACAATCGAGGTGACGCGATACGTCCCTGCCGGAAAGAACACCGTACCGCCGCCCGAAGAGTACACGTAGTCAATCGCAGCCTGGATCGCCGCCGTGTCATCCGTTGAACCGTTACCCGTAGCGCCATACGCCTTAACGGACACCATCTCGCCCAACTGAGCAACGGTCGCTTTCTTAGTAACTCCGCCATCAACGACGGGGACTAACGCACCATCGGAGACGGGGTTAGCGGCAGCGGGTAATTGCGAAATCTTGATGGTTGACATGGTTTACTCCGTCCAAGGCAACGCAACAGGCACCGCCTCGGGTTTAGGCGCTTCAATAGCGGCTGTCAGTTCAGCGGCACGCTTTTCCCATGCCTTTTTGTGCGTCAGGTTCCACACCCAGTTCAGCACAATTTCTTCCGTCAGATCAGACAACGGAATGAAGTCATCGCTCGGTCGAGTCAAGCGCGTGGTCTGCCGCAACGGGCCGAGGCTCCACTCCACAAACGCAACGACGTTTTCGTGTGAGTCTATCTTGGGTACAACCCGCAAGCCCTCGACCTTCCAAGTGTTCATTACGCCACCCACGGCAACGGCTTGGCAACAACCGGCGGGTTCACTTGCGCGTCTAGTTCACGCGCCACGTTCGCTTCAACCTCGGCCTTGTCCACTCCGTTTGCCCAAATCCAACCCAGCACAATGTCCTCGGTCAAATCGGGGTAGGCCACGAAAACGTCGCCCGGTGAGGCAAAGCCCATGCTGCCGTAGTTGGAAGCGCTGTGGTCGCCGCTTGTAGCCGTGCAGCGCCACGTTGCCGTCACCACGCAATCGGTGTGCGAGCCGTCTACGGGCTTCACGACCATGCTTTCTACTTTCCAGTTAGCCATTGTCCGTCTCCTTCAAGGCTGCTTCAGCCTGCTCTTTGATCTTAACCAACAACGGCCATGCGCCGCTGCTTGTCGGGAGTTGTCCCAATACTTGCAGGATGGCCTGCACTTCCTCGGGGGTGAGTTCTAGTTTCATGTTTTTCCCTTAACCGCAATACAAGACGCACGGCACGATGTACGAGCCGTCTGGGTAAGTATCCGCAACGGTCGTGCTGGTGACCTTACCAATAGTCTTGCTGCGAATGATGTCGTCAGACTGAACCTTGGCGCAGCCGTCGCCATTGGACTCTAGCAAATCACCGCGCTGCACCGTCACGCCCGCTGCAATGCGAACCCATGACGCGCCAAGTGCTGCGGCAAGGATGCCGTCATTAGTGTCGGGGTCGGAGTCCGGCGCAAAGTAAACGCCATAAACAGCGCTTGATCCAACCGTATCGCTAACCTTGGCTTTCGGCAGACGGTCTTGGTTGCTGTATTTGCCGTCAACCAACTCATCCAACGACTCCAACACCGTGCCTTTAAGCGTCGGCATTGCGCCAACGATTTCGGTGTAGTGCGAACCCATAAATGGGTTGTAAGAAACAGTATTACCCGCAACAGAAATACTGCCTTCTAAAACACCATCTTGATAGAACTCAACCAAGTTTCCATCATTGGTTTTTCGGTTGACAAGCAACGGGGGGTTGCTGTCTCTTGTAATTGCTATTGCGCCAGAACCAAAAATTACGGTTCCAACGGTATTGTCTCCAATGGGATTGGTACTAGTCGTACCAATGCCGACGTTGCCGGAGGAGGAAATACGCATACGCTCGGAGCCAGCGGTGCTAAAAATAGCATTTGAACTAGAGTCGCCTTGTATTGAAGCGCGAATGTTTCCCGCGTCTACCCATCTGACTGTGTTGCCAGATGCGATTCGGATGTTGCCACCAACGACATCTAACCTGTCGCCGGGATTTGAAGTACCAATGCCGACGTTGCCGGAGGAGTCAATACGCATCCGCTCGGCACTTGCGCCGGTATAAAAAATGTGTTCGGCAATTTGTGTTGAAGTTGCTACACGAGTAACTTGGTACGCAAGTTCGCCAGCAGTTACGTCATCACTTCCCGTGATTAATTTGTAGACTCCCGCGTCCGAAGCCAAAGCCCAATTTTTTACGCTGGTTGCGGCATTAGTGTCTGTCAGCCACAAATTTGCGCCTTTATTTGGAAATACGTTTGCAGATGACCCGGCCAAGCGTAAGCGGCCAACAGGCGACGCAGTACCAATGCCCAGATTCCCCGACGTATCCAGCCGCATACGCTCGCTGCCGCCGGTATAAATCGTTAACGGCATATAGGATGCCGTTCCGCGAATTCCAGATGTAATTCTGGCTTCGTTTGAAGATGACGGATTATTTGCAACTTGAACAAACGGCCCATTTGCATACGCACTATCTCCTTCCAGAGAAAGAAGCGTGTTTGTTGTAGTGCCGTTTGGAATTACGTTAAGACTTGTTGTGCTGTTTGGAGTGCTATTTTGGAAAGCCAAACGATTGCTTGCCGTAGCATTTACGGTATCGCCCGTGATGCGCTGGGCGGTGGACGAGAAGGTGAGGTTGCCGGAGTTAGTCAGGGACGTAAACGACCCGGTGTTCGGCGTCGTTGCACCAATCGGCGGCATCGAGGCCGCGATGTTTGTCAGCGTCAGTTTGTAGTTAGCGCCGGATCGAGCAACGACGTACTCGTCGCCAGCCTGTGCCGGGGCGCCTGACGCTAATTGAGAAATTTTCTTATCGACTGACATATCTGTCTCCGCTAAATGGCGCGGTGGGGCTTGAAAACTTGACCGAAGTATGCGTCATAAGCCCTAACCGTTCAATGGGCCGATGCCAAACATGGCGATGTTGTAGTAAATCTTAATCTGAGAGCCTTCGCCGCCCTCTACTGTAGGACTGTAGAACACCTGCTGATTGATAAACAGGTCGGGAAGTATCGTGTTACTAAACGTAACGGCAGGATCGTAGAACGTCTGCGTATTGGTGTAGAGCGCAGGCAGCAGGGTAACCGCTCCAGGCTCCACGGTCGCCGTATAGAACGTCTGGGCGTTCGTATACAGATCAGGCAGCAGCGTGTTGCTGAACGTAACCGACGGCCCATAAAACGTCTGAGCGTTGGTATAGAGCGCAGGCGACAACCCATACGTTGAGAGCGCCGTAACGGCGTAGAACGTCTGGGTGTTGGTATATAACTCCGGCTCAAGGGTTTCGCCCGTAGAGGCTTCACCCAAGAGCCATCCCCCATCTTCTAGGAGGATATGCCCGCCGTCTTCTAGGACAAGCGGGTCAGTCGCGGGCATCGGCACGACTGCGCCTGCCCGTTACAGTTGGAAGATGCCGGAGGCGTTCCAAGTGATGACGATATCGCCACCATTGGGCGTCACTGGCAATCCCGTAACGCCCGTGTCGATATAGGCTACAAGGCGGGAAGTGGCCGCACTGCCCGTATCAATGTAGATCAGCAGCGCCTCGATGCTGTTGCCCGTCACCGCCGTATAGGTCACATCGTCACCATCAAACAGGCCGTTGGTGACGGTCGTGTTGTTAATGGTCTGCGGCGTCCCAATGACGGCAGTACCCGATACCGAACTGTAGAACTCGTCCGCAGCGTTATAGGTGTAATTGCCGGTATCAATCAGGGCAACCTTGACCGTGCCATCGTTCAGATCGACGTTGGCAGAGGCGTCAAGGAGCGCCTGTTTGTACTTGGGATAGACCGCATTAGCCATGCTTTTAGACCTTCAATGCAGCAAGTTTGGCGTTAAAGGCAGCCTTGTCGGCTTCCAACGCCTTACGCTCGGCAGCCACCTTAGCCTTGTCAGCCTCAACGGCGTTCTGAGCGTCAGCCAACGCAGCGTTAGCCGCAGCCGAACTCTTGGCAAAGGCTACCTTCTCGGCCTCAAAGTCAGCCGATTCGCGGGCAAGCGCCGACACATCAGCCGATAACTTACCTTGAGCCAATTTCAGCGCCTCTTCACGCTTGGCAACGTCAGCACTGAGCGACAGCACCGCCGCTTCGGACGCTTTGACAGACGCGGCCAAAGCCTCGGCTTCAGCCTTAATCTTTGCGGCGTCAGCCAGCGTCTTGACCTTGGCGTCGTGGGCAGCGACCTGCTCCAACATGCCGCGCAGTTCCTTGATGCGGCTGTCAAACGCGCCAGAAAGGGCGGCATTGACGGCAACCACATCCAAAAGGGCCAGATTGTCTACAGTTTGGGATGAAACAAACATGGGTTAGTCCGCCATCGCAATGCAGTAAAGGTTGCCGCCCGCCGCGTCTTGAATGGCCGATACGGTGATCGGCGCACCAGTCGTATTGTCGGTGGGAATAATAATGGGAGCGTTAGCCGGAAGCGGCAGATCTGTCGTCGTCGCGGTTGCGCCCACACGAACGTAAGCCGCCGTGCTGCACCACAGCAGAACGGAGGCCGTGTACGGCGGAACGGTCGTCGAGCCTGCCGTGCCGGTGTATGCGGTCTTCGTGGCCGACCCGTAGATCGGGCGACGAATAACCAAGCCAAGTGATGCAGCCATGTAGGGTTACCTCAAGCCAAGAAGCGTAAGCGGTATAAAGTACTCAGATACAGCGAAACAATCTCGTCAATAATGTTCTGAATCGCCGTTTCTTCCTTATCGCAGAACTTGTAGCGGTTAGCCTCAATCTCGGCCAACTGGTCCTGCAAAAACTCAATGACGTTGCTCGTCTTTTTAGCCGACTGAAGCGAGATAGGCCCGATCAGGCCGTGACGACCCTGATAAGCCTCTGCGAAGTCATCCGCCAGCCCAACGACGCTCTCGTAAAACTTACCGAGCGCCTTGTGTTTGGCGTATGAGCGGGTGTTCAGATGCACGGAATGGGTCACATCCCGCGCTAGGAACAACAAACCTACGAAGTCAGCCGGTTTCATGCCATACCCTCGCCCATCATCGGAGCCTCACGAGGCGCTTCCGGGGGCATCAAATCACCTGTTGACATCATACCCGAAATTGTGCCCATAACGATGTCCTGAATCTGCTCTTCGTTCAAGCCGGACTGGACAGCGCTAATACGCTTGGTTTCGGCGTCATACGCCTTGACCTGCGCCTCGTACTCCTTGATCCGCAGTTCCGTGGCTTCCATCGAACGCGAGACGTTCTGGAGCATCTGGAACATCTGATCCATCTCAGCGCCCATCGCTTCAATCTGCTGGTTAGCAGCCTGCAACGCTGGGTCTTCGTCTGGATCGGCAAGCAGTTTCGGATCAATGGTCTTAGAGAGACGCTTGGCGATTTCCTGCGCTCCCGGCCAATCCATGTTCTTGACGAACAGGTCGCCTGCCACGCCCCAAAGGTTCGGGTTGGCTTGCAGGATTTGCGACATCGCGTCCATCGCTTCTTGGCGCTTGGTCATGTAAGACGGGCCGGTCGTGACGGCTACGTCGTACTTACCAACGGACGGGTTGTAGATTTTCTCAATAACAACGCCAGCCTGATCCACCAACTTGCGGACAGGCTCTTGCTGCATCGGGTCGATACGCACCGTCGAGGTTTCCCCGTCGATGCCGATGATGCGAGCGATACGCTGGGTATCGTAAATCTTCGGAATCAAGTCAACGAGTTGACGCGTAACGTAGCGGATAGCGCGGGCAAGGTTATCGACGTAATGATATGACCCCGTATCGCCCTGACGTTCACGCGCCAATATGGCTCGACCCGAGCGCTCGTTCGACGTGGCGCCAAGGCTAGAGTCATAGTAGCCCGTCGTAGACTTAATGTCGTCCGACGCGCCCATCTTAGCCTGAATAAGCCCCGTTTGTGCAAGGGGTGGGGCGGCACGTTGGGGCAGCGGCAGCATGTTGCCAGCGCCGTCCGTAACGTCAGGATTAACCTCCAAATACGGCCAGTTCTGGGTATTGGCAGTCTTCCACTGATGCTCGTATCCCTCAAACTGCCCACCGTAGCCGATAAACGGCGCTTTGGGGGCCAAGGCAAGCATTTCCGCCTCTTGGGATACCCAGTAGTTGTACATGCGCTGCGCGTCTTTAGCGTTACGCACGAGGCCGCTGATGTAGATACGGCCTTCAACCTCGTACTCGTTGCCGACTACGCGGACAACCGGAATCGACTTACCCGGCCACTCCTGCTCTTCCAGCACCTCGTAGCCGTTCGTCTTCATCCACTTAATCTTGCGAATGTCTACGTCACGGGTGCGAACAGGGGCGAGGCCCATAGCCTCCATCTGCGCGGCTTCGGGCGAGTCGGCGTAGGCGGTCATACCGCCCGGATACAGGTTTAACTTCGCTTTTTCATAGTAAGCGTAGAAGTATTCCGCAATCCGTACTGAATCGTCGGTAATCCACTGCGCCAGATTCTCGTCACCAATACCACGGCTCTGGATCGACGAGATGGGTTCGGCGTCAGGAAAATGACGCTCAAACTCCTCACGGGGCATGTCCTCGGTTATGAAACACCATTCTGCATCGGCTCCGCACGGGTCTTGGATGTGCGGGTCCATATATACCGAGAACGAGTTACGAACGCGAGCAATACGAATGTCTTGGTCAAACGAATCGGGGTCGCAATACTCGGTCAGGATGCGGATATAGCCTTCGCCATACGTGACTTGGTTTTCGCAAGCCGTGTCGTAGGCAACGTCGGCATCCGAGATGTACTCGATGTGCCGGACGATACCGTCAAACACCTCGGCGACTTCAATGTCTGCCTTGTCATCGACCGGGATGACTTTGCCAGCAGGACGGTTCTGGCGTTGGTCGTTAGTGACCTGTCGAACGTGCTGGGGCAGTTTGTTGATGGTGAGGCAGGGACGAGCGTTGATCGTCTGACCTTGCACTGCGCCACGGGTGGCTAAGACCTCTTGCGGCCACTGCCAGCGGTTGTCCGGGCTACCCGCCATAAAGCGCAGGTCGTCCAGTTCGCTGTCCCGAGACTCGCTATACGCCGTCAGGGACAACTGCATCCGGGTACGCGCTTGGGCGAGGATATCGCCCGTACTACGCGCACGGCGGCTCTCGGGCGTATTAGCCACCTGAGCCGCGCCCTTCATCCCTGTCGGGTCTTTAGCCATTACTTGCCCTTCTTACCGGCTTTGCGCTTTACCGAATACGCGATGGCAACAGCCTGCTTAACAGGCTTGCCAGCCTTCACTTCAGCGCGAATGTTCTTACGAAAAGCCCCCTTAGAGGCGGACTTTACGAGAGGCATTAACGCATACCCCGTTTCATCGGAGTCGGTCGGAAATCAACCGCAGTGCGGATCATGTCCTCGTTAACGCGCTTCGGCATACGCGGAGCAGGCATCCGGGGTTTCTGCATCCGGCTGTTTTGAATCATGTCACCGACTGTTGCGCCGGGAGACACGCCGATTGGACCGGGGTTTTTCTTTCCGTACATGTTTTTTAACCTTTTTTGGAGGATTTACGGGGCTTTCGGGCGGTAAGGGCTGACTTTCGGAAAGCGGCAGCCGTTGGAGCGCCTTTAGCGCCAGGTTTACGCATTTTCTCGCCCGATCCCGCAGCGATTCGAGCGCGTTTTTCATGAATTCGAGCATATAGACCCTTTTTTGCAGCCATTTCAGCACTTCCACCGCTTGAGGGATGCCTTGGCTCGCTCGCCATTCTTGGCGTTGCGGGCTACTGCGCCCATGCGTTTACAGAAAGATCGTTTACGAGCAGCGTCCTTTTCCGTTTTAGGGTTAGGCGCAGGCGGTTTCAACTTAGAACCCGTCGCCCGATTGTACCGAGCGCGGCCTTTGGCGGTCAATCCAGCCCCTCTTGACACCGGCAACTTTTCTCCTCTCTTAATTGAGAGGCTAACCGACTTGCGTGCCATCTATGCTCCCATCCAAGTGTTGATCATGCCGCTTTCGCGGCTTGTGGTAATCGTGCGGGGACGCTCGCGGTATTCGCGGTGCGCGACCGGGTATGCAAACGTGACAGCGATGGCGTCGGCAGCGTCGGGCGATGCAAGGCCACGCGATTTCATGTCCTTCTTAGACTCCAGCAAGATAGCGCCAGAGGAATTGATCTTCTGCTTTGGACCTGTGAGGTCGGCTTTAAGTTGCCGGTCGTTCGGCAGCGCAGCGTCTTTCAGCCACGCTTTCATTTCGCCCCACAACTCTGCACGCTTGTTTTGCCACATAGCCGGGGTCTTGGACTTCCATCCGAAGTTGACGCCACGCACCACCTTATAACGCTGCTCTTTAAGGCGATCAAGGATGCCGTAGCCTAGTCCGCCTTCGTCGAGGACGACGAGGGCCGGGCTATATTCTTCAATCGCGTCGATAACGCGGCCCACAATCTCCATCGTGTCTTCGCCTTTGAAGCGTTTGATGGCGATGATGTCGCGGCCCTTACGCACAGCAATTACCGTCGAGTCTGCTCCGCTTCGCGCTGGATCGACTCCAATAACGATAGGCGCTGTTTCATCCTTATACCGGGCACGAGCCATGGCCTGATCCACCAGGCTAGGCGGTATAAATTGGTCGTCACCTTCTGACGGAAACTCTCCATAGACTTCCACCTTGGCTTGCGGTGAGTCGATGCCGTATTCGTCGATGATCTGTTGATACACCGACTTATCGGTTTCTTCAACGGTGCGAGCGTCAATGTTGCGGGTGTTCCAGAACGCACGCTTAGAGTGGAACGCCTCAAAGAAGTAACCCTCGTTACGACGGGGGTTGCTAAACGACATCCAGAAACGGTGCGGGGTGTTCTCCGTAAAGAAGCCTGCCGTCACCGACCAGATGGGGTCAGGAATACCGCTGGCTTCGTCGAAGATCACCATAACGCCATCGAAGTTGTGGACACCGGCATACGAGTCGGGGTTCTCTTCGGACCACAGGCGACCCTCAACAGACCAGTAACGAGTACCTTTCTTAAGGTCACGTTCAACCAGTTCGGCAAGCCATTTAGCAGGCATCACGCGGGTGGCGCTAATCTCAAACCAATGCGAGTTGATGAGGAGTGCTGCCCACTTAGTAATTTCTGCCCATGTGATCGAGCGTAACTGCGCTTCCGAGTTAGCCGACACAATGGTCGTTGAGCCAATCCGGGTACTCAGCATCCAGAGGATGAGCCACGACACCAGCGCAGACTTGCCGATACCGCGACCCGAAGCCGTAGCCATACGCAGGACTTCGTAGGAGGTTGCGGCCTTATTCTTCGCAACATGTGCGGCGATGTCGCGCAGGATTTCCCGCTGCCACTTACGCGGACCCTTGAAGTGTTCGAGCGGCGTGCCTTTCTGGCCCCAAGGGAAAGCGAGCAGCACGAAGGCCTCTGGGTCGTCCTTGATCGTGGGCGACCAAAGTTTGCTCATCAGCAACTCTTCTTCTTCGGGGCTATAGATCGGCTGTTGCATTACTTAACGCGCTGCAAGTTTGCGGGGTCTCGAACCATGACTTGTTGCACCTGCCCACCCGGCGACACGTCTACGACCGAATCAATACCAGCAATATCCATAGCGCGAATAAAGTCAGAATAGTCATTGAATGGATTCCCGTTTTCGTCGTACGACAATTTAGAACGACGAATACCCTTGATTTGCCCTTTTTTGTCTATGCCAAAAACCCTGTATGCAAGTTCAGGGTCAACCTTTTTGACGGCTTTAAACGCTTGACGGTTAGCCGCGTTGGCTCGGGGTGTGTTTGGCGTAAACCCTTCGTCGTCAAAGTACAACGATTTTTTAATATCTGGTTTCCATTGGGTCAGGCTGCCTTTATCAGTGGCAAAGCCTTCGGCATAAGCCTTGGCGCCAACATAGGAACCGGGGCCAAGCGCCGCCATTTTTGAATACGCGCCTTTTACGTTAGGGTCAAACTGTTCAAATGCTGGGTTTGGCGAGCCATGCCAAAGGTCGCCAAATGCGCGTTCAGGCTCGGTAATGCGAGACACTGGCGCAGGCGCACCACGCACGCCCATCGGCACGTTACCGCCAATGAGTTCACCGAGGCCAAGGGCACCGGACATGGCTTTCTGGCGAGCAGCACGCAGCATATCCAACACGATACGTGGGTCAGTTCCCATCTGCCGTGCGGCTTCTATAAGCGCTTGGGCAGTGGCTACCGGCTGCGTTACTAATTGCTTGGTGCCTTCTAGTTGGTCGGTCAGTCCGCGACCCATGCCTATAGAAAGGTTAATCAGGCGATCCTGCATCCCGTAACGAGAAGGCGTCTGCGGCAGCATTCCCGGCTCTAGCGGTGCAGGGACGTAAGACGCTAAGGAGTTACGTAAAGGGGGAGCAAGACGGTTATTCGGCGGCATGGGCTGAAACCTCCTGCTGATACTTTACCGGCTCAGTAGCCTCATGCGCTAATTGATCCGGTGTAGCGTCATATACGCGGCCCGCCAAGACGCGAGATTCTGCCTCTTGCAGCGCGGCGACAATACTAATCTGGGATTTGATATCCACTTGGACTTGCTGTTTGGCGACCCATCCGTGAAGGTGGGTAAGCAGGGCGAGGGCTGCCTTGCTATCTCCCTCAAGCGCGGCAGAGCGCAATTGAGCCGCAGCCTCAACCTCAGAGTCCGCACGACCTTTCCCCTCAGCGACCGCAGCCGCGTTATCTAACTGGCAAAGTCTACGGTACTCGACGGGCAGCAACCCAGCCGCAAAGGCCAAGGCATCACCCTTTAGCCCGAGTTTAGCGGCGTTGTAAATCTTCTCCAGAACCTCCGGCGATGCCTTCAGTTCACGAGGCGCAAAAGGAATGGACTTAAAGGATTCTGTTACGAGGTTCATACCGGAACTCTTTGCCAGAACAGGCGGGAACGTCAGACATCCAACCGTGGTGGGTGGCATGGGCACACCAGACCTTCTCAGCAACCTTAGTCACTTCAGCAGCCCAGAAGCAAGATCGGCACACCAAAGCCTTGGCAGCAAACTCTGCCCACTCCAACTCCGACATACGTATCGACATAAGCGGACTGTAACAGAAGGTTTGGCAAGGAAGGAAGAGCAAGAGCAAATTGGGCTACGCCCAACCAGTCTGCTCTAGCGAGCAGCAACGTGCAGGGTGATCCTGCCGGGAGGCCGCGATCTCCAACAACCGTGGAGCCTGTGTGCCGAGGCGGAAGCGTCTAGGGATACGTTTAGTGCCTTAGATTGTGCGGCTCTTGGACATTCAAATTATCCAAGTCATCAAAACCGCTTCAGTTACCTCTCGGTCGCTACCAGCGCATCTGGTCAGACGTTGCAAAAGGAATGTTAGCAGAGTTTAAAAAAAATAAAAAAGTTTTTGTGAGGGCATCGTAATCGTGACCGGGCGACCCATGGCCCTACCCCCCCCTGTTGTTTTGCCACAACACCCTGTTGTGCGTGTACCACAACCCTAGACGCGAATGGTTATCATCATGCGTAAGAGAATCGTTTGCAATACGTAGATGTTGCGTAGATGCAACACGTTGCGTTTGTGCAACACCTGGACGTTTGTGGCGAGATCGCAACAAGTGGTGAGGGTGCAACACGGTGGGTGTGCTACTGCACTACATCACCCGTTAGGTCAAATAGGCAAGTGTCTTTCAAGTCATTATTTATATCCATCATCAAATTGACTAAGAGACAAATGACCTATTCTGTCCTAACTGTCATTTTCCACTTGCGAAACAGTCAGTTAAGCGATCCTAAAAAACTGTCCTTTTAGGTGTCCACTCGATACCTATAAACCACTCGTTTGCGTCTCCGTTTTGGGTTGATTGGTCACTTTTTGACCAAAATCGTCATTTTCGGGCTGTCCGTGACTGTCCGTGATGACCTACACAACTAGCACATATTGCATAGCATCTGAGCATCTATCTATCTGTAAATAAATCGTTGACAGCATATGAGCATGGGTATATAAAGGAATCGTTGACAGATAACTACCAGGTAACACGGAGCAACTAGCCATGTTCAACATTGAAAAATCAGCATTTCGCAAAGGTGAATATGTAGGTTACGCAGATGGTTGCGTGTTCCATATCACCCGCACTAACAGCACTTACGGAAACTGGTTCGCCAGCGTCTCGCATGGTGACAACGTAGCGAAGTACCGCAACGTGCCAATCTTCGCGCATCGCCTCTCTGATATGTCCGCGAAACTCTCAGCCCTTGCTAACTAACACGGAGCAAACAGAAATGAGCAAGAAATTCACGATTATGGTTGCAGTCGAGTTTGACGGAATCGACGCTGATGACGTTGACGCGCAAAACATTCTCTTTCAGCAAGTCAACATCGCAACCGAAGACCTTTACCACGGCTTGCAGCAAATGCTACCGGCTCATATCCGCGACCTCGTAGAAGTCAGCGTTAAAGAGTAACTGTACGAATCCACAAAAAAGATCGCGTAAACCTGTGGGGAATTTACCAATGACACAAGATTGGATGATTTCAGAAATCGCACCCGAAGTGGTGCGGATGCTTAAGGCGGGTAACGGCCTCAACCTTTCGGAGCAATCGCGCATAGACATAGCCATTGGCCTTGCCTTTGAGAAAGCCATGAGCCGCTTACCCATTGACGACGCTTCCGACCTTTATTGTGACATTGACGAAAACTATAACCTCTACGTTGCCGCCATTCAGGAGATGTCCAAATGACTCGTTTTCTTAACTCGTTAGTGTTCGTAGGCTTCAGTGTCGCTCTAGCCTCTATCGTCCTCGACGACTTCCGGCTCGGTGCGTTTAGCATCTGCGTCGCCGGTCTCGCTGCTCTTATCGACTACGTCCGCAACTAATAACTACTCGGAGAACCTAGCAATGTCTTACGCATCCTCGAAAGTAAAGATTTTCAAAAACGATTGGTCTACCCATTTCTCGCGCTCTGGCTCTTGGTGGTGTGTCGTCGTCCGCAACGCTCGTGGCGACGTACACGACAAGATACGGTGTGACGACTACCGCTCTGCCCTGACCTATTGGAAAGCCTTTAACGCTATCGCCAAAGCCGCCTAACCAACAACTAAACACGGAGAACTTAGCAATGCAAACTTTTTACATTAGTTTCCGCCATATTGTGAGCGGTGCTATTTACGTTTTGCCGATTTGTGCGTCCTCAATTCAAGAAGCATATAGAAAGGCACTTGACTACCCCTATGAGAATAATTGGTACGAACTCATCCGCGAGGACGTTTGTAAGAACTAACAGGTCGAAACGCCGTGAGGCGTCAGGCGGTAGTGCCGCCTCTGATGAGACCAAACTACAAACACGGAGAAATCAATCATGGGTTACACAATCAACGACACTGATAGCCGTTACAACGGTTGGACAAACTACGCCACTTGGCGCGTCAATCTGGAGATATTCGACGGGTTCGACCCGCGCGACTATTTTTCAGGCTTTTTTGACGCTGACGATATCGACGCATTGGCTGATGGCTTGTCTGACTACGCTGACCAAGTGCTATTTGAGTGCGCTACCGTCGAGGGGTTAGCCGCTGACTACGCTCGCGCTTTCCTGTCGGACGTTAACTGGCGAGAGATTGCCGAACATATGGTTGACGCTATCAAGTCGGAGGCCGCATGAACCGCGAACAAATGATAGAGGCTTTGACCCTTGAAGCCGTCCAGTACATCTACGAAGCCGCCCTGCGAGGCGATACAGGCTTGCTCGGCGACTACCTGCAATTTGGCTTTGTTGGCTTTGACAACATGAGCGATTCTGACTTGCTGCTTGAATACGAGACAACCATCGGCGACGCGCAGGAGGCCGCATGAAAACCTTCGACGTGGTGCTCTTTACCTGCATCCAAGAGGTCGTAACCGTTGAGGCACGCGACGAGGACGACGCTGCCGAGATCGCGCTTCAAATCGTAAAGGCGGGCTATACCGTCCACAGCGAATTGGATTGGGACGTTGAGGAAGTCAACATTGGAGACCCTGCCGATGTCACAGAATGACCAGATTAGAGCCGCCCTGATTCTAGGGCGGTCGCTCACCCCGCTTGATGCTCTGCAAGACTATGTATGCTTCAGGCTTGCCGCTCGGATCGCCGAATTAAGGCGAGAGGGGCTAGACATTGAGTGCAAGA
>Ga0315907_10001037_pt1 | contig 38213 bp, 36 predicted proteins | sample LakEriMetagenome_3_FD_203525 | JGI IMG/M metagenome (GOLD analysis project Ga0315907, IMG submission 203525) | Freshwater fungal communities from buoy surface, Lake Erie, Ohio, United States - Buoy 12 MA123 | ecosystem: Environmental > Aquatic > Freshwater > Lake > Lake biofilm | place: USA...
CGGGGATTTCCTGTGGAGCCGCCACTGCCGCCGCAGTCCGCATGGCCTCACTGCCTGAGTTCGCTGGGAAAACGATTGTTGTCGTTTTACCAGATTCGGGTGAACGATATTTGAGTTCAATACTATTTGAAGGACTTTTCAGTGAGAATGGGCTCGCCGTTCCTGTTGGCGTATGAGCTACCTCAGGCAAATCATGCAGAAGTTGGCGAACAGTGATGCCAAGCGAGGAAGAGGAATGGCAACCGATTCAGGTGAGCTGTTAAAACTACATATCGATGACTATCAAGGTAAGCTCGAAGCATGCACTCCCGGCATGCTCCAATACGAGTGGGCCTGGCTGAAGGAACATCTCGAGAGCCTTGAGCTCTGTCAAGCACATGAGGCGATGGGCGAGGAATTGGGAGGTCAGGAGAACGTGGTCCGCCTCTTAGCGAAAACTCGGCAATTCCAGACGGCCCTTGAGGAAGAGCTCAACAAGAGGATGCTGCATCCAGCCCGCCATCCCCACCCCATTCATCCGGGAGATCATGCCTGGGATGTGGACGATGACTCCATGCGAAAAATTTGGGACTTTTAACTTGCGGAGCAAGTCAGGGCGACTCACGATTGAGGTTGAGGGATTCCCAAAACTTGGAATCCCTCGCCCGCGCTGAGCTGTGGTTAAAGGGCTCCTAAGCCCCGTTCCCCAGTCCGGATACGGATCGCATCCTCCACAGCGGTGATGAAAATTTTTCCATCACCAATCTCTCCGGTGTGGGCGGCTGTGCTGATCGCTGTCAACGCGGCATCGACACGTTCGTCTGGGACAACAACCATCACTTGAAGTTTGGAAATGAAATCCACTTTGTACTCGGTGCCTCGGTAGCGCTCCACTTGACCCTTTTGACGCCCGAACCCGCGGGCGTCAGTGACGGTCATGCCGACAATGTCGATGCCGACAAGGGCATCTTTGACAGCATCAAGCTTGGCGGGCCTGATTAATGCGGTGATCATTTTCATGGGTTTAGCAATCCAAGGGTAACGTTTAATTCGTCATTGGGTCGTAAGCTTCCTCGCCATGAGCGACGAAATCAAGTCCACGATCTTCCTCCTCAGGAGATACGCGCAGAGGCATAAATGCCTTGAGAGTAAAGAGGATCAGGGCTGTGGCGAGTCCAACAAATCCATAGCTGATTAAGACAGCTTTCAGTTGGGCAAAGAACAACCCGAAGTTCCCTCCCTCCTCAAAGATTTTTGCTGAGAGGGGGAAATAGTCCGCGGGGACAAGGCTCTTTGCCGCAAACACACCAGTCAACAGGGCACCAAGCGTTCCTCCAACCCCATGCACCATATACGTGTCGAGGGAATCGTCAAATTGGATGGCGGCTTTGATCCGCACAGCGATGAAACAAGCCAACGCCGTCAAGGCACCAATGACAATGGATGAACCGATGTAGACAAATCCAGCCGCCGGTGTGATGCCAACCAAACCAGCCACCGCTCCAGTGGCCGCACCAACCGCGGTGGGCTTCCCATCCTTGAACCACTCCAGCAAACACCAGGCAAGAAGGGCGGACGAGGCGGATGTAGAGGTGGTAAGGAAAGGATAACCAGCGGTTTTCGAAGCAAACATGCTCGCTCCATTAAAGCCAAACCAGCCAAACCACAGCAAACCCGCTCCTAGAAGAATGAAAGGAACGTTGTGAGGGGGGCGCTTGTTGTTTGGCCAAGTGGAGCGGGATCCAATGATCGCCGCCGCCACCAACGCCGCCACCCCTGAGGCGATGTGAACAACGGTGCCACCCGCGAAATCAAGGGCACCCACCGAGCCAAAGGGACCGAGAAAGCCACCCCCCCAAACCATTTTTGCCATCGGACAGTAGACCAGGACGCTCCAGAGCAAACAGAACCAAAACCAGGCCTTGAAGGTGATGCGTTCCACCAAGGCACCGGAAATCAGGGCTGGAGTAATAATGGCGAACATGCCCTGAAAAAGGGCAAAAGATGTGGAGGAAATGGTAAAACCATCCGCCAAGGGTGCGTCACCCAGGGGACCACCGAGGCCATTAAGCATGAAAAACTCCAGCCCGCCGATGAAGGGACTGTTGAAGCCAAGCCCAAAACTGAGGCTGTAGCCAATCACCACCCACAAAACACCGATGAGTCCCATCAAAAAGAAACTCATCATCATGCAGTTCAACACGTTTTTGGAACGGGTGAACCCTCCATAGAAAAAGGCCAGGCCCGGCGTCATCAACAACACCAGTGCCGAGCCGATGAGCATCAGGAGCGTGTCAGCGCCGTCGGTGGGCACCTTGCTCAAGGCCGCTCGCGCCGCCCCTCCCATCAAGGGGAGAAGCCCGGCGCCAGTGGCGAGAAGGGCGAAGGCCAATCCGCGAAGTTGGGGCTCCTGAAGCCGAACCCCAAGATGCTGGCGCCAACACTCAATCGAGTCCAAGGCGGACAGTCCACCCGTGGACGTCACAGTTTTTGTCATGGAAAAGGAGAACCGATCAAAGTTCGTCACACCACATCTCACAGGGGTGCGGGTCTCCTTCTCTGTAACAGGCGAAACATTTCCAACCAATCCATTGGCTCAGGAGCCCGGATAGCGGATGGTGCGCCAATCGCCGTGGGAGGTGCTGACCTCGACGCCAATGCCGATGGGGTCATGGCCACCGTGGGATTGGGTTTGCCACCAATGGAGGGCCTCCGTCCAGGCGGCATCATGAGACTCGTAGTAATCGTCCAGGATGGGGTGGGGTTCACCGCGTTCGTCCACCAACCTGTAGACCCTGGGAGATGAGGAGGCGTGGGACCGCTTCGCCGGATTCAAGCTGGGTGTGAGGAGGCCGGGCGCTGAAGGAATGGACATGTTTTGACAGACACATCTCAGAGAGCCACATTGGGAGAAACGCCAAGGGCAAAACTGTCACAACGGCGACAACTTCATCGCAGGTAGGCCCGAATCGCAGGGCGACACCAGAACACCAACGTCGCCACGTTCACGGCCCAAAGCATGGGGGCCCCAAACGCCAGAATGGCCCGGCCGGGTTCCACCATCACGAGTCTCACGATCACATAGGGCAAGGAGACCGCCAAGCTCAAGGACAGGGCCACGATCGCCAAAACCAGGCCCCAGTTCTGCCAGCGCAACAAGGCGATGGAGGCGATGATTCCCAGGACGGCCGTGGGCAACACCCCTCCCGCGCCGACGGAAATGTTGGCGGTGCGCCAAATCGGGTCAGTCAGGATGAGCTGAAGGGTGAGGGGGAAGAGCAACAGGTTGGCCACCAGACCAAGCCATGCCATCGGCCGATAGCCTCTCGGGGGCTGAAGACTTAGATCGTCTGCGGGGGTGGTTGCGCTCTGGAGCTGCATGGGACTCCCTACGGTGCGTCAGTCGTCCCCATCCTGCTGCTCGGAGGCCCATGGGCAAAGACGTCACGACAGCTCCGTTTCCGCCGCTTTACAGGCAGGAGCTGCACACGCTGCAGGTGAACCTGGGATACCGTTGCAACCAGGCCTGCCACCATTGTCATGTGGGAGCGGGACCGTGGCGGCGGGAGCGCATGGATCCCGACACGGTCTCCCTCATTCCCCAGGTCTTGAGGGCTCAACAGTTGCGCACCCTCGATCTCACCGGGGGGGCCCCTGAACTGCATGAGCGGTTCAGATTCCTGGTCCAAGCGGCCAGGGAGATGGGTGTGACGGTGATCGACCGCTGCAACCTCACCATTCTCCTCGAGGAGGGCCAAGAAGATTTGGCGCCGTTTCTTGCCGCCCAACGTGTGATCGTGGTGGCCTCCCTCCCCTGTTACCAGAGTGACAACGTGGATCGGCAGAGGGGTCAGGGGGTGTTCGCCCGCAGCATTGAGGGCTTACGCCGTCTCAACCAACTGGGCTACGGACAAGACGGCTCAGCGCTTGAGCTTCACCTCGTGTACAACCCGTTGGGAGCGACTCTTCCTCCCGCTGAGGGCCCCCTGGAGGAGGCCTACAAGACGGCGTTGGCCCGCGACCACGGAGTGGTCTTCAATCGATTGAGGGTGATGACCAACATGCCCATCCAGCGCTTCGCGGACCAGCTAGCCCGGGAGGGTGCCCTCCTTGATTACAAGGAGATGCTGCGTTCCCAACACGCCCCGGCCAACCTGGAGAGGGTCATGTGCCGCTCCCTGGTGAGTGTGGATTGGCGAGGGCGTCTATATGACTGCGATTTCAACCAGATGCTGGACCTGCCGTCGCGGCTGGGCCTCCATCTGAGCGATTTGTTGAGACCGCTGGCCGCCAGAGCCCCCATCACCGTCGCTGACCACTGTTTCGGATGCACGGCCGGCTCTGGGTCGAGCTGCGGTGGCGCGCTCAGTGGGGAGGGGAGGGCGGGGGAAACAGCCGACAGCCAATCTGCAGGGTTCCGGCGTCCAGGAGACGGCCGATTTTGAGCGCCATGGCCTCCTCCTCACGGCTGAACTCGGATTGATGGGAGGTGATCCAGTCGATCTCAGGCTGAGTAATGATGCCTGTTGACAGCGACTCCAGGACTATCTCACCCAAGTTCATCGTGGGGCTTGGAACGCCTCTTGATGGTATGGGGATCCCGCCGGGGGGCAACAGGCCGTGGCTGGATCCCACACAGCCTCCACCGTCCAGGCCCCCGGGGCGGCGGGCAGCGGAAATCTTCCGATTCGGTTAAGATTCCGTAGGTTGCCCAAGAGCGGTGTACGAGAACCATCCCGTCCTCAATTCGATGGAGGCCCAGCTGAAAGCCCTCCTGGATCAGTACCGGTCCCTCCCCAGTGAGGAAAATCGCTATGCCCTGGTCCGCCACGAGCAGCTTCTGGCTCAGTGGGCCCCCTTCCGCCAACAAGAAGCCAGGAGCTGAATGTAACCATTTGTTCCCACTCCCATTCGCCGCGACGGCTCAAAGGTAGAAATTTCTTACCGACGCCGTTCAACACCTCCGTCGGATCTGAGCGCCACCTGCCGGGCTGCTCCGGAAAGGCCTTTGCACGCCCATGCAAGGGCCTTTCTGTTGGGCGTCTGACGACACTTACCAAAGCTCGATCCGGGGAGGATCAACATCTAGGCGCCAAAGTTGGCGACGGGTTCGCAGCAACTCCTGACCCACGATCGCTTCCACGCCCAGAAGGGGAAACACCGGATTCACGGTGACAATGGCCTCGACGCTTTGGCTGGGTGAGTTCCCCGATTCCAGGCCAATCCCATTGAACCGCTGACGCACCACCTCCTGCGGGCCACAGACGCCAACCAAACGGGCCGGCCGCCGGGGACCCAACGCCGCGAGGCGGGACGCCAAAAAGGGGGTGACGAACAGGCCCTCCGCACCCGTATCCGCCAAAGCGTCCACCGTCGTGGTCTCGGCCACGGATGGGCCCCGCGCCACGAGCCGCACCAAGGGCACCCCCCGCCTCCAAACCAGGGGGATCCGTTGGGGTGGGGGGCCGGGCATGGACTGCCACCACCTCCGGGCCGCCGTGCCCATCCAGATGCCCTGACGCGACGGATCGACCACGAAGGGCACCCGCCTGAGCGAAGGGACGCCCAACACCCCATCCACCCCTTTTGGCAGAGCCGCCACGGGGATCACGAAGGCCTCCAAACCTTGAAGGCGGAGCGGCGGCACATGGCCGACGGAAGGAGGAAGGAGGAGGTCTGGGAGGCGGGCGCTGGAAACCGGGAGGGCCTCGCAATCCGCTCCACCTCCCGCCAGGGAGACATCCTCTTTGGAGAGGGAGCGGATGGAAAGGCCCAGCCGCCGGGCTAGGGCGGGGGACACCATGGAGGAGGCGGCGCCTGTATCAAGCAGCAACCGCACCGGACCCTGGTCAGAGGTGAAGCTGAGCACCGGGGTGTCCCCGCCCTCAGCGCGCTCAAGGGGAACTTGGCTCCCCCCCGTGATGGTGCCCCCGTGGAGGGGCTGACCGCGATCCTGAATCAGCGCTCCGATGGGTGTTCGGGGGGAGGCAAGCGCTCCGCCCACGGACGGAAGGCAGAGGGAAAGCAACGCCAGGGAAAACAGCCCTTTCATCCGCGGATCAGCGACCACCACAGGGGGACGGTGATCATCGCCAACACCGTGCTGGTGAGCACCAGTGTGGAGGCCAGAGGGACAGCCTCCTTTCGGGCCTCCGCCAGGAAAAGAACGGACAGGGCGGTGGGCGCGGCCCCCTGAAGCACCAGAGCTTCACGCTCGAGCGATGGCAGGTGAAAGAGGTTGGCCAGGAACCACACCATCACCGGAGCCACCACCAACTTGAGAAGGAGCGCCCAGGGAAGCCCAGCGCTCAAGACCAGGGAGCGCTCCCTGAGGGTGAGACCCAGCCGCATGCCCACCAGGGTCAGAGCCACCAGGAACACGAGCCGCGCCGGCCACCACAGAGCCTGGGCCAGAGCGGCGTGCCAGGGAGTTTGGCCGATGACCACAGAAAGGGCCAAACCTTGCAGGGCTGGGCTAGCGAAAAAGGTGGACGCCACCTTGGCCAGGCTGCCGCGTGCGCCGAGCAACACCAGCGGCCCCACACTCCAGGTGATGAACGTGCCCGCCACATCGTAGGCCGCCACAGCCGCCATGGTTTGGGGAGGAAGCAGGGCGATGGCGACAGGCAACCCCCAATAGCCGGTGTTGCCGACGGCGGCCCCCAGCATCAAGACCCGATGGCCGATCTGGCGACGCAGCGGGGGCCATGCCAGCGGAAGGGCCAGGGTGAGCACAGGGGCGAGCACTCCCACAAGCCCAACTCTGAGCAGGGACGAGGACAGCGGAGAGCGCAGCAGGAGCGCCGCCAGACTCAGAGGCACACCCCAACGGATCAGAGGTGGAGCGAGCCAGGTGGGCAACCAGGGGATTTTCCACCCCAACAGCAGTCCCACCAAGAGGCAGGGGAGAAGCTCGAGCGGAAGACGTTCCATCTGTCTCGAGGGGCCTCTGGGGGTTCCAGCATGCTGACAGTGCTCTTTTCCGAGTCCTGACCGTCTCAGGGAACACTTGCTCTCCCCTCACCCCGCACCCCGTGCGGCACTGTCATGCGTGTGGATCGTGATGCGCCCAACCTGCCCGCCTTCGCCGCCCTTCGGACGTGGATCGCCCAGGAGAGAGCAAAGGATCCCCTGGCGGGTCCCAAGCTCGGATCCCAAATCGCTCTCGACAAGCTGGTGGAACGCCTGACCACGGACCGGGGAGTTCACGCGGAAACCCTGATGGCCCGGGCGGGAGTCGTGATGGGACAGAGCGTCCAGGCCTCGCTTTGGGCGGAAGCCCTGGAGGCGGGCCAGACGCGCGTTCAAGAGGTGCGAGAGGTGTGTTGCGAGAATGGGTCGCGCTACCTCGTGGGAGACCCCCTCAATCGAAGGCTGACGGAGGGGTACGGGTCTCCTTGGGAGCTGCTCAAGGAGGCCGCCAGGCAAGAAGGACACGAGGATGTTCCCAACCGGGACGAGATGCTGCTGGACGGCATCCGCAGGTTGGGCACACCGGCGTTTGGCGTGCCCAGGGTTCCTGAGGCTCACATCCCCCAGGCCCTCGACGGAGAGGAGAGACAGGAGTTTTGGTGGCTGATCCAGCCACTGTGTGAAAGCTGTTGTTCGGCCCCTGAGGAATGGCCGCTGCTGGGTGGCCTGATCGCGGCGCGTGCCCTGCGGCTGGTGACCTCGCACTTAGATCCAGCCTTGGCGTTCCAGCTCGCCATGGATTCCGCCATTGACGCGGCGAAAATCCCCCTAGAGCCGGCCGCGGAGGGTGGGGCTGGCCCCATCCCCGGCCGATGGCCATCGTGAGCGAGAGGATGCCCGCAAGTGCTGACAAAGGGCCATCTTTGGTGTGAATCGCCACTTTTTGCCTCAGTCAATTGGCTATTTATGCATGATCTTTTTGCACGTCATTCCCAGATGCTCACGCCAAGCACGCGCATCAGGCTTCAGACGATCATTGAGCGGATTGCCAGGTCGGAACCCGTCTCCCTGAAAGAGCGCATCTACGTGCAAAAGTTTGCGGATCGGGATCCATCGGTATGGGGGTGGCTCAAAAAGGCACAGAGAGCGCAACAGGAAGGTGGTGAAAAAACAGGTCTGGATCGCTTTCTGGCGGACATGAATCTTGGCGAGATCGGACCCAGAGGTGCCTTTGACCCCAAAAATGATGATCTCGGCGATTGGTTCTCGGGAGCCCCTTCATGGCTACGACGAAGCTAAGGTGATGGGTACATGCACCTAGATTCTCAAAACAGTCGCACAAGAGACGGTCTGCCCTAAAAAAGTCTGTCTAGATGGCTCAGACACAGGCATTCTGGCCATGGCCCTTCCCCTGTCCACCTCCATCCCAAACGGCTACTCCATTACGGCGGACAGCATTCTGTGCAGTTATCGGAATTCCTCTGACCGTATGGTGGTCGTGCGGGCCAGAGGGATGTCGTCCTATTTCTTGGAAAGGGTTGTTTTTCCTTTCGAGGTCATGACTTTTTACTGCCCTCGGGACTGCGAAGTTGAAGTGATTACGCGCACACCTGGTGGATTGGAGCAGAGCGAATGGGTGGCGGCGGAGGAACTCCATGCCGGCGAGCGGGATGTTTCTCCTGGGGGTGAATGGCGACCTGCGCAACGGTTACGCTCGGTTCATGTTCGCGGGAATGGCAGTTCCATTTGCCGCGGTTTTCTGTAAGCGTGTTTGGCGGCCTTGAGCTGTTGGCACTTGGCTAAGATCTGGTGTTGATCCAAAACGCGGCGCACCATGGATGTGGATCCAGGCTCTCTTCCCACTGGAGCCACCATGTTGCGGTTGGAGGGTGAGGCCCGTCGGCAAGGGAGCGGACTGACCGGTGATCAGCTCAAGGGTCGCTGGCTGGTGCGCCACATTTGGGGAAAAGATGGCAGCCGCCCCCTCCCAACCACCGAACTCCTGCTCCGGCGATGCGAGGCGACACTCGCAATCGAACAGGAAGACGCCAGCGACGAACTGCGGCTGACGAATTCGCTGGCGTTGGGCTGGATCAAAATCTGTTTTTCAGGGCCTGGCGAGTTGCGGCAACGTCGTCCCCTATTGTTTTTTAATTTTACGCGGCTGCGGATTTTGATGGCCAACCATCCCATCCTTAGCATTTCTCTACCAAAGCCGGCGCCCAACAAGCAACCCTTCTTTGCCCTGATTGGCAGCGACACAACAACGGACGGAGTGAAATGGTTGGCGGCACGGGGACGGGGAGGAGGGCTGGCTCTTTGGGTCGATCAGAAGGAAACATTGGCCTAGGAGATTGCATCTTTGGGTAGAAAGCTGAGGCTCACAGATCAAGTTTGGTGTGACTATGCATCAAACATGCGCAATCTCTTTGGCTTGCCACTGCGGCGACTACGGATTTATGCTGCACCTTTTGAACGTCCAGCTGACAGCTTCAAGCTCTCGCCCCAGGCCAGTTGCGTCGGTCCAAAATGGATCGGATTGGAGCGCAATCTCACGGTCATAGAAGAGACCATCCCTTTTTGGATTCCGACATCAAAAGATTATCGTTCCCTGCTGTGGCAATACTTTCGAGGGCCAACGGTGGCCATCGATCAAAACGTCTGCGTTTTGATCGATCATCTCAATACCAAGCCAAATTACTTCCACTGGTTTCTAGATGCACTTCCACGGATTTTTGCCGCCGAGGTCTACCAACGCCTCTCTGGCGAGCCTTTCAGCGCGCTCGTGCCGGAGGGTCTGCAAAGCTGGCAGAGCGACTCCTTGCTCTTTCTCGGCATCCATCCCGAACAATGGATACAGGTTCCCACCACGTCCTCAATTCGCAGCTGGAGTTTTGAGCGACTGGTCAGCACATTCTCCCATCGGCATATTCGCCACAGCGAGACGGGCCACTTCGATGCCCTTTCGCCCCACGCGGTCGCGATGCTTTCCAGCAGACTCATCGCTGGAATGGAACGGCACAAGAAAGCAACTCCAGACACCACCTGTCGCAGGCTCTACATCTCCAGGGGGAAGGCCACCCAGCGCCGGGTCAGAAATGAAGACGCTGTCCTGGCCTTTCTCTCCCTCCATGGATTTCAAGGCGTCCAACTCGATGGCCTGCCCCTCCATCAGCAAATCCAACTGTTTCAGGGAGCCACCCACATCATCTCCGCCCATGGAGGGGCTCTGACCAATCTGCTTTACATCTCTCCCGGCTGCCAGGTGTTGGAAATCTTTCAATCCGGTCATGGCCTACGCCCAGATTTTTTTCAACTCACGGCGCTGCGGGGTGGTCTATACAGCTTTAGTGAAGCGACAAGCCTCAATTTAAATCACGATATTGAGATTCCTTTCGCTGTGCTACGTACCTTTCTAGAAGCCAGCCTCTGAACCCATCCCCATGGCCTTGTCGCCAAGGCCACGCAGCCTGGCCATTGTGGGGGCCGGTGTTGCTGGCTGCTCCCTCATCGCCCAACTCAGCCAGCGGGGCTGGCCCATGGAGGGCATCAGCCTCTGGGAGGCTGGCAGGGGCCCGGGGGGCCGCACGGCGACACGGCGCTCCCGCTCCCATCCAGGGCTGCGCGTTGACCATGGCGCCAACCTCTTCAACCTTCGCTCGGATCCCCCTCCTGAGCTGATCCAAACCCTGCTGCGCCAGGGGTGGTTGGAGCCCTGGACCGGCACGATCGCCCGCGTTCGGGGAACGGGAGAGTTGGTGGCCGATGAGGGAAACGATCCCCTCTTGCGGGGCCCCCGCTTCCGGGGAAAGGGCGGGATGGAGAAACTCTGCGAGGGACTTCTGTCCTTGGCGGGGGAGGGGGTTCGCGTGAATTTTCAAACGCTGGTGCGGGAGATTGATCGCGACAGGGATCGCTGGCTGCTGAAAAACGCCGATGGGGCCCTCCTGGCGGAGGCGGAAGGACTGGTGTTAACCGGCACCTTGCTGGCCCATCCACGCGGCCGACTGACCTTTGGCTGGGATTCCCCACCCCTGCAAGTGCTGGCCGAACGCCTGGGGGATTCCGGGTTGAACCATGCCCTGGCGGTGATTTCCGCCTTGCGATTCGAAGCGCGCAGCGCGCTGCTGATGCGCCTGTCCCCAGAGGAGGCAACCGATTGGAGGGCGTTACCGTTTCAACTGCTCGCTTTTGATCCCTCGGCCCAGCAGCGATGGGGACTCTGGAGGGTCTCGATCCAGCCGGAGCCGGAGGGGGGGTGCGCCGTGGTGGCCCACTCCAGCGCCACGTTCGCCGCGGAACATCTCGCGACGTACGGATCGGGCTCCGCCATCGCGCGGCAATTGGGCCTCACCGCCCAGCCCGATCAGGAATCGCGAGTGATCGGCTCCCTCGACATCGCCCTGAGGGACGTGCTGGGGCCATGGCTGACGGAGTGGGTCTCAGAAGGAAGCGTGAGGCAATTGATGCGTTGGGGAGCGGCCTTTCCGCTGCCCCATGGGGTCCCCCTTGAGCTCTGTTGGAATGAGGGCCTGAAGCTGGGCTTTTGTGGCGACTTCATGGCGGGCCCTGGATTCGGGAGAGTGGAAGGCGCCATGGGAAGCGCTGAACTCCTGGCGGAGCGGTTGACAAGCTGAGCCTCCGCCTCAAACCACCAGCACATCGGCGCCGCGCTGGGCGTTTTGGTCAGAGGGCGAGGAGTCGTTGGGGACCTGGGCTGAAGGGATCTGGGCCGCCATGTGTTCCAACCATCCGGTCAATTCCTCCACCTGCCTGTCCACCTGCAAGGCACCGAGTCCGCGGGCCACGATTTTGCCCCCGGTCCCCGGCCCACCCTGGTACACCAAACGGCCGTGCAAGTGAGGGGGGAGGCCTTGGCGTAGACGACGAAAGGCCGGCTCCTCCATAGGGGTTTCCAACAGGATGTTGGGTTTTTCCGGCCGGATGCGAGCCACTCCACAGCGTTTGGCCAACAGCTTGAGATCCAAAAGGCGGAACAGACTCTGCACAGGGGCGGGAATTGGGCCGTAGCGATCGGTCCAGCCAGCGGCCAGCTCCAGCAGGGCCGCCTTGCTCTCGCATTGGGCGGCGGCTCGGTACGCGGCGACCTTTTCCTCGTTCTCACTCATCCATTCCGCTGGAATGAAGGCCGTGAGCTGAAGATCCACCTGGGTGTCATCGACACTGGGGATGTCCTGGCCCTGGAGTTCAGCCAGACATTCCTGCAACATGTCCATGTACAAGTCAAAACCAATGCTTTCCATCTGACCGCTTTGCTCCAAGCCCAGCAGATTGCCCACTCCCCGAATCTCCATATCGCGCATGGCCAGCTGGTAGCCCGAGCCCAATTGGGCGAATTCCTGAATGGCCCGCAAGCGTTGGCGTGCCGCTTCACTGAGAGAGGTTTCGCCCGGATAAAACAACCAAGCGTGCGCCTGAATGCCGCTCCGGCCGACGCGACCGCGAAGTTGATAGAGCTGGGCCAGGCCAAATCTGTGGGCATCCTCAACGAGAATGGTGTTCACTCTGGGAATATCCAAACCGCTTTCAATGATGGTGGTGCAAAGCAGCACATCCGCTTCCCCACTGTTGAAGGCCACCATGGCGCTTTCCAATTCGCCCTCGGGCATTTGACCATGGGCGACGATCAGGCGCATCCCCGGCAGCATGGCCCGCAGGCGCTCAGCCCCCTCCTCCATGCCTTCCACCCGCGGAACCACGTAAAACACCTGTCCGCCCCGATCCAGTTCCTGGCGCACGGCACTGCGCACCGCTTCCTCATCAAAGGGGGCCAGGTGAGTGCGAATGGGCCGCCGCAACGGGGGGGGAGTGGTGATCAGGCTCATCTCACGCACCCCCGAAAGACTCATGTAGAGGGTGCGCGGAATGGGCGTGGCGCTCAGGGTGAGCACATCCACGTCCTTGCGAAGGGCCTTGATCTTTTCTTTTTGCTGAACCCCAAACCGCTGTTCCTCATCCACCACCAGCAGGCCCAAATTGCGAAAGACCGTGCCCTTCCCAAGCAGTTGGTGGGTGCCCACTACCACATCCACCTGACCGGAGCCCAATCCATCCAGAATTGAACGCCTCTCGTTGGCGGTGCGAAAGCGATTGAGCAAGGCCACTTTCAAGGGATAGGGAGCAAAGCGCTCACTGAGCGTGCGCCAGTGTTGTTGGGCCAACACGGTGGTGGGGGCCAGCATGGCGACCTGCTTGCCAGCGGTAACCGCTTTGAAGATGGCCCGGATGGCCACTTCCGTTTTTCCGAACCCCACATCCCCGCAGACCAGACGATCCATGGGCTGGGGGCGTTCCATGTCGCGCTTCACATCCGTGATGGCCTTGAGCTGATCCGGCGTGGGGTCGTAAGGGAATGAATCCTCCAGTTCCGCCTGCCAGGGACCATCGGGTGGAAAGGCGAAACCCTCGATCTGATGGCGCTCGGCGTAGAGCTTCACCAAATCCATGGCCACTTTGCGAATGGCCTTGGCGGCCCGCTCCTTGGTGCGCTGCCAGGCCGTGCCCCCCATGCGGTTGAGTTCGGGAATGCCCTCGCCTGTCGCCCGATACCTGCCGAGACTGCCCAACTGATCGGCGGCGACCCGCAGCAGACCATCGGCGTATTGCACGACCAGGTAGTCGCGAGCCTCCCCCGCCAGCACCAATTTCTCTAGCTTGAGAAAGCGACCGATGCCGTGGTTGCGATGCACGACAAAATCCCCGGGGACCATCCGGTTGGGATCCACCGTGCGGCTGGCGGCCCGGCGTCGGCGACGCACAAAGCCAGTGGCCGCCAGGTTGTGCTGGCCAAACACTTCCCGATCCGTGTAGAGCACCTGCTTCCAGGCCGGCAACTGGAGGCCCTCCAACTCAGCGGTGCCCTTGCTTTTGAGAGCGACTGGCGTGTGTTGCTCAAGAAGTCGCTCAATCGCTGGCCAATCCTCCGGATTGGGGACAAATCGACCCACGAGGTCGTGTTCCTCCAGCAGGGCGACAGCGCGCGTGGGCTGGGCGGAGACCAGCCAAACCTGCCGCTGATCCCGCAGATGGCCGCGCATCTGTTCCGCGAGTCGGCCGAAAGCGTTGGGGTGAGCCGCGACGGGACGGGCGGCCAGATCGAAGCTGTTGGGCGCCCCGTCCCGTTCCAAAAGTTCAGCCAGATCAAATCCGCTGAAGGCCTCCAGGGACGCCAAGGCCTCCTGGGGAGGTCGGTGAAGCCCCCCTGGAAGAGTGACCCCGGGCTGCTCCCCGGCCTTCCGCTCCCACTCCCGACAGAGCTCGCGGTGGTGCTCGGAGGCGTGCTCATGCCATTGCTGACCGTGGGCCAGGCACTGACGGCGCTCATCCACCGCGATCATGGTGGCCGGAGCGAGGTAATCCAGCAAATTGGCCGGTTGGGCCCACACCAATCCCTGCAGCCGACGGAGCCCCTCCGGGGTCTCCCCATCCAGCAGACGGGAGCACGCCTCCGACCCGAGCAGGACATCAAGGCCGGGGGGGAGATCCTCCCGCAGGGCGTCAGCCACCAGGGTGCTGAAGCTGGTGGGGGTGAGCAGCACCCGCTCAATCGCGTCCAGGGACCGCTGGCTGGCGGGATCAAACTCCCTGAGTTTTTCCAGTTCATCGCCGAAGAATTCCAGCCGCACGGGCAGCTCGGCACTCACCGGATAGATGTCCAAGATGTCGCCGCGCCGACTCCAGGTGCCTTCCTGTTCAATAGACGCGACGCGCTGATAGCCCAATCGGGCGAGGGTTTGCGCCAGCTCCTCAAGGGAGACGCTGTCTCCCCGTGTGAGGGTGCGGCAGCACGACGCGAACATCTCCCGAGGGGGGAGATGGGGCTGCAAGGCCCGCTCGGTGGCGACCACCGCCGTCGGCCGGGGATGAAGGAGGTCAGCGAGAACCTGGAGCTGCCCCCAGGTGATCTCACTGGTGGGGTCGAAAGGCTCGTAGGGCGAGCCCTCGCTGGCGGGGTAGAGCATGCTGCTCCAGCCCATGAGTTCCAACAGGGCGGCCCACCTCCCAGCCTCCTCCAAGGTGGGCACGATCACCAGAAGCGGAGCGTCCGCCAGCCTGGCGAGGGCACTGGTGACGAGAGCCCTGGCCACCCTGCCTCCCCCCCGGATCAGCAGCCGCTCAGGGCGCCGAGAGCGGGCCAGCACCTCCACCGTGAGCGGGGCCTGCCGCAACTGACGCACCATGGCGGAGAGGGGCATGGGCGGAAGGGGGCAAGGGGCCTCTCGATCTTCGCAAGCACCCTCCCAGGAGCCAAGGCCAGAAAAGTGACCACACGGAGCCAACTGGAGGTTCCCTTGTGCTAGATTAAATTTAAGAAAGGTTTAGGGGATGCATCTTTATAAGTGTCCGACTTGCGATTGCCTTCCTTCCCGCTTCAAGCGCAAACCTCGTTTTCTGCCTGAATGTGTCCGCTGTGGCCGGATCATGCAGCGGGTGTCCAGGGTGCACCATGGCTATAAGTGGGCCCTAGGACTTGCTGGAGCCGGGCTAGCGGTGATGGCCCTCCCCGATCTCCTCACTTTGGTCAACTCCGATGGGAGCGGTGGCACAGTCGCCAGATACCTGCCCGGTAGCCTTTTCCCTGATAGTGGTCGGTTCAGGGCAACAGCTCCCGTGGACACGGGACGTTTGTTGGAGCAGCTGGAGGAAGGCGATCGTCAATGGGAACCGCAAGAAGAAATTTTGGCCGACGGATCCACGCGCTATCTCTACAAGCGTCGAGCTGATGAGCCTGACTTGAGTGTGCCCCAGCTCAAGGCCCTGATTGAATCTCCACCAACCTTCCTGAAAGAGCGATCCCAAATCATTGATCTTCTCGAAAAACTGCGGAAGGCGGGAGTGCGGGTGGTTCTCTCACCCACGATCAAAAAGGGAGCCGCTGGGGAGTGGGATCATCAGCTCTCCACATTGCGCATCCAACCCGACGTGGCCAATAAGGGATCCGTTGATTTTCTGCGGGTGCTCAGCCACGAATCCATTCATGTGGCCCAAAGCTGCCGTGGTGGGTCAGTGACAGCCCAGCCCAAAGCCCTTGGTCTGGAAGTGGAGAATCCAGGACGCTTGAGCCGGAAGCTTAAAGATCCTGTCTACGCGGATTCGTCCCAATGGGAGCGGAGGCTTGAGTTAGAAGCCTACGGGACCCAAGACAACGCCAAACAAGTCGGTCAGCTGATACAAAAAGAATGCAAACTAGCCATGGATGTGACGAATTAGATCAACACACTTGCAGGAATACCCCCATTCATTGTCGTACCAGGAAACCAATTTCATGAAGGTGTCGGTTAAAGCGATACCAGCTTCGGCATCAAAGATGGATGTGCAGGATTCCCCCAAGAAATCCGTGGAGACAACCGCGTCTTCTGTATACCCCAGAATTCCTGCCAGCTCTCCTTGGGCGGCGGTCTTCATCGCCTCACACACCTGGCTGTAGGTGGCTGGCCTCTCCAAATTCACCGTCAGGTCGACCACGGAGACGTTGGGGGTGGGCACCCGAAACGCCATGCCCGTGAGCTTTCCATTGAGGGAGGGAATCACCCGGCCTACCGCTTTTGCCGCACCGGTGGAGGAGGGGATGATGTTTTGCGCGGCTCCCCTGCCTCCACGCCAATCCTTTGCGGAGGGGCCATCAACGGTTTTTTGGGTGGCGGTGGTGGCGTGAACCGTCGTCATCAAACCAGATTGGATGCCGAAGCTGTCATGGACCACTTTCGCCATCGGGGCCAAGCAATTCGTGGTGCAGGAGGCATTGGACACAATGTCCTGACCGGCATAGGTGTGGTGGTTGACCCCCATCACAAACATAGGCGTTTCATCCTTGGAAGGAGCGGAGAGCACCACCTTTTTCGCCCCCGCGTGGATGTGCTTGCGTGCCAAGTCGTCGGTCAGGAACAAACCAGTGGACTCCAACACCGTGTGCGCCCCAACCTCATCCCAGCGAAGCAGTTGGGGATCCCGCTCGGCGGAGGTGCGAATCGGGCGACCATCCACAACCAGGGCGCCATTTAGCACTTCCACCTGGCCTTTGAACCGACCGTGAGTGGAATCGTAGCGGAGCATGTACGCCATATAATCAACATCAATCAAATCATTGATCGCCACCACTTCCACCGCATCTGATTCACAGGCGCGGCGAAACACCAGTCTGCCGATGCGGCCGAAGCCGTTGATGCCGATGCGAATGGTCATGGAGTGCGGTGCGCTGACGGCGAATCTTGAGAAGTTTACGCAAAGGTCTGAGCCCTCCCCGGGGGGTCATCCCGAGGGGGAAAGGGCCAGGAGTTCCCCCTCCAGCAGCACGTTGAAGGCCAACAACTGGTCGTCACTCAGGCGCTGTCGACTGTGGACGGCAAAGTGGCGCTCAAGGGCCTGACGGGCCTGGTCCGTCGTCCAAGTCAGCTGGGCCAACAGTTCATCGCATTGCGCGAGCAACTCAGAGCGCACCAGGGGCAGGGGGGCGGTTCCAGGCTGGCTGCCGGGGGGAAGCCCCTCCAGCGCGCGCCGCAACAGCATGAGATCGGCGTAACGGGTGAGCCGGCTGCGACTGGGCTGGCCAAACAGCCGCCGCAGATAGACGCTCTCCTCATCCCGGCCCCAACCCAACTGGCGCAGCAAACGATCCAACTCGAGGAGATCCGCGCCCCAATCCTCCGGATCAGAGGGCGCCTCCGGGGGTGGCACGTCCTCCATCGGGAGGGTGGCGGATGGCGCGGCCGGGGGGACGGGGGATGGCGTGGCTGGAGGGGCGGACGCTGGCAACGCCTGGGGGGCTGGTGAGGGTTGGACACGGGGCGTCGAGGGGAGCGCGGGCGATGGGGCGACTCGGAGACGCTGGCGGAGCCGCTGGATCGCCCGGTCTTCCGCCTCCTCGGCACTGGAGGCCTCCCCAAGGGCGGAACCCAGGAGGCGCTCCCCCTCAAAGGCCTGGGCCAGCACCACCCGCGCTTGGCCCTCCGCGTGCACGAGGCGAACCCGGAAGTCCATCGTTCAGGGGCCTGGGCAGGGGTGTCGCTTTTCTAGGATGGTCGCGGTCCGCTCCATCGGCGAGCGATCGCTCAGCCCGACTCCGCCCGATTGTGAGGCCACCCCAGCCATGGAAGCGGAAACCGTTCCGTCCTTAACCCCCCTGCTCACCGGAGCGGATCAATGGCATGAGTTTTTGCTGCTCTTGCCTTTGCTGGTTGCCCTGGAGACCATTCTCTCGGCCGACAACGCCATCGCTTTGGCGGCGATTTCTCGACGACTGCACAACCAAGAGAAACAACAACAAGCCTTGAACTTTGGCCTGTTGCTGGCCTTGATCTTGCGGCTCTTGTTGATTGCGGGAGCCCGCTGGGTGCTGAATTTCTGGCCGCTCCAGCTCGGGGCCTCGGTCTATCTCCTTTGGCTGAGTGGCAAACAACTGATCGCCACGGCCCTCCCCTCCACCGACTCCGAGGCCGTCTCGCTGGAGCCGGGGGGGGCCCAGCCACCGGAAGGGGATGGGCGTGGAGAGGAGGGGCAGCCGACAGGTCAAACGATGCGCCAGGTGGTGCTCACCCTGGCGCTCACCGATCTGGCCTTTTCCCTCGACAGCGTCGCGGCGGCGGTGGCGGTCACCGATCGCCTGCTCATCGTCATGGTCGGCGGGGTGATTGGCGTGGTGTCGCTGCGGCTGACCGCTGGACTTTTCACCCGCTGGCTTGAGGTGTTTCCGAAACTGGAAACCGCCGGTTACGTGGCGGTGGGATTGGTGGGAGTCCGGCTGCTGATCAGGCTGTTGGTGCCCCAGTTGTCTCCGCCGGAGTGGGTTCTCCTGGCCTCTGTGGCGAGTTTACTGATCTGGGGGTTCTCCACCCGGCGGGAGGCGGCCCCCGAGGCCGAATCTCATTCCTGAAGCCAGCGTCCCTGGAGATCCCCCGATGCAAGTGGAACTTCGCCTCAGCGGCTCGAACCGCTTGCTTGCCCGCTTGGATCTGGGGGAGAGCCAGGCCATCCCCCAGCCCGGGCTCTGGATGACTTGGGAATCCCGGCCTTTTCTGGTGTTGCAACGTCGGCATCGCTACAGACTCCGGCATGGCCGCTACGAGCTCAGTTCCATCGCCTTGGAGGTGAAGCCACAGGCCCAGCCCGAGGATGCCCAATGGTGGAAGGGGCAATGGGTGATTGGCGATCCCTCCTGTCACTTCAACGCCCGCAGTCCCCTGCTGCGCTGTGCCGTTCTCCCGGAAGGTCCCTGCGCCCGCTGCGCTCACTTCCAGCCGCGGTGAGACGGACCAGCCCTTGGAGACCAAGGGGGCCGATGAGCAGGAGTACTCAACCTTCCAACTTTGTTGGTTTGGTTACCACCCCACCCACGCCCGACGCGATTGCTTGACTGAAGCTAAGCCTGTGGTGACCCCATGACCACCATGATTGAACCCATCCGCCAAGGGAGCCAAGCCATCGACGCGCCTACCGCCTTCGCGGCCATTGCCCTGGCCGCCGTCTCCTGGGATGGGGTGCTGAGCATGGCCGGATCCCGGGCCCTGCGTCACTCCTTGGACTACCGCCATCCCTTTTGCGACTACGGGGACGCGGGCATGGTGAAGCTGATGGACCACCTGCTGCGGGAGATGCGCCAGAAAGGGGCCCAGCATCTGATGGTGGAGGCCGCCGAGGCGCTCAACCCTCGCCAGCGGGCCACCGCCTATGCCGTGGCGGCCGAGATCATGCGCTCGGACGGCCCGCTCCAGGCGGATGAGCGAAACATTTTGGATAACTTAGCCATCACCCTCGAACTGAGCGCGACGGACACCGAGACGGTGCTTTCGGTGATGGATGTGTTGCACGCGGACGTGGTGGGGGATTGAGGGCGCCCGCGGGGTGGCGGTGAAAGGCCGGGGGTGCGGTGCGCGATGATCAGGGATTGCGAGCGCTCTCGGCCATGACCACCAGCAATCCCCGCGTGTTTTTTGACATCAGCATCGGCGGAGAACCTGCTGGTCGGCTCTGTTTCGAATTGTTTGCCGATACGGTGCCAAAGACGGCCGAAAACTTCCGGGCCCTCTGCACCGGAGAAATGGGAATGGGGAAAAGCGGCAAGCCCCTCACCTACAAGGGTTCCGCCTTTCATCGCATCATTCCCAAGTTCATGTGCCAGGGAGGAGATTTCACCGCCGGCAATGGCACCGGGGGGGAATCGATCTACGGCATGAAGTTCGCGGATGAGAATTTCATCCTCAAGCACGACAAACCTGGACTGTTGAGCATGGCCAACGCTGGACCGAACACCAATGGCTCGCAATTTTTCATCACCACCGCCCTCACTCCCTGGCTGGATGGCAAACATGTGGTGTTCGGGGCTCTGACGGAAGGCGAGGACGTGTTGCGCGCCATGGAGAGCCGCGGCAGTGAAAGTGGGCGCCCATCGAGCGCCGTTGTGATCAGCGATTGCGGCGTCCTCTGAGGGGCTGATCCTGGCGTCTTTTTGGCCCCCTGCTTCCCTTTGAAGCGGAGCGGCACCCTGGAGGCGAAGCGACTCCCTGGAGGCGGAAAAGACGCCCCGAACCTCACTGGCTGGACGGGTTGGAAAAGGAAGAGCAACTCAACCATTGATCCCGATGACGTCGATGGTCCGGCAGGTGGGCTTCCACGCGGTGCGCGATGGTGTGAAGGATGTGCACCGTGGCGGTGAGATTGGGACCCTTGTTGAGCATGAGAGCCTCCGCCCGCGCCCCCATGGCCGCGTCGGTGATCTCCGCCCGAGTGGGGGTGCCATGGCGCACCATGGAATCGAGCACCTGGGTGGCCCAGATGCAAGGCACATGGGCGGCGGCACAGAGGCGAAGAATCTCCTCTTGAATCTCCGCCAAGGCCTCCCAGCCGCATTCGATGGCGAGATCGCCGCGAGCAATCATCACCCCCAAGGGCGCGTCCTGGCCCATGGCGGCGAGCAGCAAACGGGGAAGGTTGAGAAAGGCTCGGCGGGTTTCAATCTTCAACACCAGGCCGATCCGCTCGCGGCCCTGGCGAGCCAGCTGGTCATGGAGCGCTTCGATATCGGCTGTGCTGTGGACAAAGGAGTAGTTCAAGATGTCGGCGTGGGCCGCCGCGAACTCCAGATCCCGCACATCCTTGGCCGTGAGCGAGGGCATCACCAAGGTGCTGTTGGGCAAGTTGATGCCCTTATCGGAACGGAGCCGCGCCCCCTGGGGCCGGGCCTCCGTGATCCTCAGGGCCACCTCCTCATCACCCACCGCCTCGACGACAGCGCGGATGCGCCCCTCGTCAAACACCACCGGCTCCCCCACCCGCAGGAAGGGAAACACCTCGGGACAGGAGCAGGAAATGGCATCGAGGTCGGCGCTGACGGCTGCCGTCAGGCGCAGGCGATCCCCCACTCGCACCACTCGCTCCGCCGGGAGAGGGGGAAGTGGAGCCACCACCAGATAGCCCTCCCCACCTTCTTGCGCAAAACGGAGGCCACTGGTGAAACGGCAGCGTTGGTGGGAGCTCAGGCGCAGCCCCGTCGCGCCCACCTCCATCACCCGTAGTTCCCGCCAACGGCCCGAGCCGTCGCGCCCCCGCAAGCGCTGGCCGGGCTCCAGTCCTGTCCACCCCTCATCCAGGATGGGCAGCACGGTTTCCTGGGCGAACGCGGTGGATTCCATCGACACGGGCACGGCGAGAAGCCGGGCCGGGGCGAGCAGGCGCCCGTAGCGATCCCGGCGGGGCCGGCCATCCACCACCCCGTTGGCGGGCGGTAGGGGGCCGGTGCGCAACTTCGGCCCCGCCAAATCCATGGCCACCCGGCAGGAGCGGCCGCTGGCGGCGTTGGCCCGCCTCACCTTCTCGATGACGCGTTGCCAGATCGCGGGCCCGTCATGGGCGCAGTTGATGCGCGCCAGGCCCATTCCCGCCTCCACCAGCTCGGCCACCAGGGTGGGGTGGTCGGCGGCCTCGCTGGGCAGGGTGACCATGATCACCCGGGTTCCCAGCTGGGCCGAGGGCCCGAAAAGCGCCTGGCTGTGGGCTGTTTGGAGCTCGAGGCTCTGATGATGGCTTGGGCCTTGGGGCTCGAGATCGGAGCTGGTGGCCTCCCCCTCCAGTCGCTCCACCACCCGGATCACGGCGGCCAGAGAGGCGGCCAGATGGGCATCGCAGTCTTCGAGTGAGGAAAGGCCCCGTTCCCTCAGGGCGGTGGCCAGGCCTGGATGGTTGGCGGCGTGGAAGGCGATGACGTGCAGCAGGTTGCGGGCGCTGAGGCTGTAGGCGGGGGAAATGGAGGCGAGGGTGTGGCGCTCACGCCGCTCGATCGCCGCCAAGTCGTGGCGGAGACGCCGCAGATCGGCCAGGAGGGTCACGGTCGAGCTGGCGTCATGCATGGATTGTCTGCCCTTTAATCGGACAGCGGGTTAAGGCTTCAGAAAGGATCTGAGGATTCCCTTGGGACTGAATGCGCCTGTGGAATCTGACTTCGCCTTTGGATCTGGGCTGTGCGTTTCTCGCTGGACAGTCCTTGGAGGAGGATGGCCGCGGAGAGCTGGCCTTTGAGAGGGAGTTTGCTTTCGACAGGGTGGTCAGCCGCGAGAGGGGGTTTGACGTCGACTAAGTGCGAGCCAACCCCGAGCCCAGCAGCTGGCGTCGCGCGCGATCGGTGAGATCCTCACCGAGCAGGGTGAGGGCGCAATACACCGCCACCAAGGCGAGAAGTTGGTCCCAGGCGAAGGCACTCAGACTCTCCAACAGCTGACTTCCCAATCCGGTGGCCCCCACCAGGCCCACCACCACGGTCTCCCGCAGCATCACGTCGGCCCGGTAGGCACCGTAGGCCAGGTAGGGGCGGGCGACCGCGCTGTAGGCGCCATAGAGCAGGGCCAGGCGGGAGCCACTGCCCATCGCCAGCAGGGCCTCTTGGGGTCCGGCGGGGGCGTCCTCAAGGCTCTCCAGCAGGAGGCGACCCAGAATTCCCAGGTTGTGGAAGCCCAAGGCCAAGGCCGCCGTGAGCACACCCGGCCGCAACACAAAAAGCAGCAGCAGCGCCGTGAGAGGCGGGGGCCACAGCCGTCCCAGGGCCCAAGCCAAACGCAGCACCCCCTTGGCCCAGCCCCAAGGGGCCACCAGAAGCAACAGGAGCGGCGCCAAGCCGACCGCCAGGGCCGAAGCGAGGAGAGTGAGCCCCAGGGTCTGACCCACCAACGACAGCCAGGGCATGGCCCACACCCGCCCCCAATCCGCGACCCCGAGGGATGGCAGGGTGTGGAAGAGGGTGAGATCGGCCAGACGCACCCCCAGCGCTCTCGCCACAACCCAGCCCAAGGGAAGCGCCAGGAGCAGCAGCAGGGCCAATTCCCTCCCCCCCGCCGCCAGGGGCCGTTGGGGGGAGGAGGGACCCTGGAGCAAGCCCAAACGCCGCGGCGCCAGCCAACGGCGGCGCAGGCTCGCCAGAGCCCCCTCCAGAAGGAGCATGGCGGCAAACAACAGCCAAAGGCCGCTCCAGAGCTCACGGAACTCCAGCGATTGCAGGGTGAGCCGCAGGTCGGTGCCCAAGCCACCCAGGCCAAAGACCCCCAACAGGGTGGCGCCGCGCAGGGCGCATTCCAAGCGGTAGCCCCCATAGCTCAGCAACCCCGGCAACAGGGGCGGGCCCAGGGCGGTGAGCAGGGCCGCGGGCGCGGAGGCCCCGGCGCGGCGCAAGGCCTCGAGCCTGGAGGTGTCCAGCGCGTCGAGGAGATCCGCCACCACCCGGGCCACCAGGGCGCTGTAGGGAATCGCGATCGCCACCACGGCCACCACCGGCCGCAGGCCCAGCACCTGAAGCAGGAGCAAACCCCAAAGGAGCTCATGGATGGCGCGGGGCACGGCCAGCGATCGGCGGAAGACTTGGGCGGGCCAGAGCTGGCCGCTGGCCACCTGCCAAAGGGTGCGGGAACTGGCTAAACCCAACACCACCCCCACCAGCACACTGGCGAGCCAGCCGAGCAGGGCCATGCCCGCCGTGGTGCCCAGGCCCGTCAAGGCCGAGCGCCAGACCTCGGCATGGAAGGAAGGCCGGAGAGCCGCCAGAAAAAATCGGCCGATCAGCTCAAGGCCGCCGCCGTGGGCGTGGCTCGGCAAAAGGGCCAGCACCGGCAGGAGCACCAGGGAGGGCGCCAGGAGGAGCAGGGGGGGGGCCAGACGGTGGGGATCCGGGCGCATCCGGGGCGGCTCAGGCATCGAAGGCTTCCGCTCCGGCGTAGAGCTCCCTCAGGTGACTCTCCCCAAGGGTCGCGGTGGGGAGATCGAAGGCGAGGCCGCCATGGCGCAGGCCGATCACCCGATCAAAGCCCTCCAACAGATCAGGACGGTGAAGACTGAGCAACAGGGCGCGGGGCGCCCCGCCGAGGCCAAGCAGCATGGCCAACACCTGTCCGGCTCGGCGGGGATCGAGGCTCGCCAGGGGTTCATCGAGAAGCCAAAGCTGGGCGTCCTGGCGCAGCAGCCGGGCGATCGCCACCCGCTGGCGCTGCCCCCCCGAGAGGGAGGCCACGGGACGCCCCAACAGTTGGGGCTCCAAATCCACGCGAGCCAGCGCCTCGCTGTTGGCTTGGGTGTCCAGCGGGACCAGCAAATTGAGCCAGGCCTGGAAGAGCGTCCAGTGGGCCAGCCGGGCGGTGTTGAGGTTTTGCTGGACACTGAGCTCCTCGATCAGGCGAAGGTCTTGCCAGAGGGTGCCGATCCGGGACTGCTGCCGGCGACGGGGGCGGCGGGCGCGGGCGGGGGCCTCACCGTTCCACCGCACCCGTCCCTCGTCGGGGGTGAGGGATCCGTTCGCCAGGCTCAGCAGGGTGCTCTTGCCCGCCCCGCTGGGGCCGAGCAGGGCCACCCGTTCCCCCGGCCAGATCCGCACACTCACGTCCTGGAGCCGGGGGGCGCCGTGGCCAGCGACGGAGACGTGTTCCAAGGCCAAAAGGGGCTCCATGGCAGGAACTCAGCGGATCAGGCCCACCTGGCGTCCCACCTGTTCAATGCGCTGGTAGTCGAGGGGGCGGGCCTCGGTGAATTGCTGGGCTCCAAAAAGGGCCAAAACGGTTTTCTGGTCGGGATCGTTCTGACGCCAGCCCAGGATGGCCTGACGCAACCGATCGGTGAACCCCAGGCCAAAGCGGCGGTCGAGGTCGGGTTGGGCCAGCCAGTGGTAATCCGGGTAGCCGGGGGTTTTCCAAAGGACGAACACCTTGTCGCGGTTGACCTTGCCGGAGCGAAGGCTGGAGCGCCACACCTGCTCGTTCACCACCCCCGCCTGGTAAGCGCCGCTCTGGACCAGGGCGATCGTGGCGTCATGGCTGCCGCTGAAGCCCGGGGCGCCGCCGGCGAAGTCGGTGGGCTTGACACCCGCCTGGGCGAGGAACCACTGGGGCATCAGGCGGCCCGAGGTGGAGTTTTCCGAGCCGAAGGTGAAGCGCTTGCCTTTGAGGGCGGTCAAGCCTTTTTGCGGGACGAAGGGTGTGAGGCCACTGCTCGGATTGGCGATGAACACGCTGTGAAACGACGCGTCGATGTCGCGCTGGGCCAGCACCTTGGCGCCTGGCTTCCGCAGCCGGGCCTGCACCCCCGTCAGACCGCCAAACCACACCACATCCAGGTCGCCGGTTCGAAAGGCGCTGACGGCGGCGGCGTAATCCACCATCGGTACGTAGCGCACCTCCACCCCCAACCGCTTGGCGAGGACCTTGGCCACCAGGGGATAGAGCCGGTTGAGTTTCTCGGGGTTTTGGTCGGGAATGGCGCTCAGCCGGAGCACCGGCGCGGGTGCTTTGGCTGGGGCGGCGAGGGCACCGGGGGGCGGGGCCACCCGGGAGAGGAGGGTCAGCGGAAAAAAAGAAAGGGCGGCCAGCCCGGCGAGGCGAACAAGGGTTCTGCGTTGCATGAACGGACCTCCGGCGGCGAAACGTCGGCACGTGGACCATCGATCCACGCGCCCTCTGGAGGGTACCGAACGGGCCGGCGAAGGGGCGAGAGGCAAGGGGCGAGAGGCGAAGGGTGAACAAGAGAAGTGGTGCGCCAGCGTCAGCCCTTGTCGGTAAGGTCTGTTCGTTGATGGGCCGCGACATGGCGCATTCGCAAGCCAGCGACCCGTTCCTCGCGTCTCCGGGGGCCCTGCTGGATGTGCGCTCTCCCGCGGAATACGGGCAAGGACACATTCCGGGGGCGGAGAACCTGCCCCTGTTTAGTGATGAGGAACGGGCGGAGATTGGCACGCTCTATCGCCAGGCGGGCCGACGGCTGGCGGTGCTCCGGGGTCTGGCGCTGGTGGGCTCTCGGATCGAGAGCTTGGCGGAGGGCCTCATCGCCGCCCATTCCCGACGGCCAGAGGCGCCGTTGCGGCTGCACTGCTGGCGGGGCGGGATGCGATCGGCCAGCGTGGCCCAGCTGGCCACCACCCTGGATCTTCCCGTGGTGGTGCTGGAGGGGGGGTACAAGGCCTACCGGCGATGGGTGCTGGCGCTGATGGAGCGACCTTGGCCCCTGCGGCTCCTGGGCGGTCGGACTGGAACGGGCAAAACAGCCCTGCTGCTGGCCCTGCGAGCCAAGGGGGTGGCGGTGGTGGATCTGGAGGGGCTGGCCCACCACCGGGGCAGCAGCTTCGGCGGGTTGGGGCTACCGGCGCAGCCAAGTGGCGAGCAGTTTGAAAATCGCCTGGCCAGCGTCCTGATGGAGCTGGGCCAGGCCGGGGAGATCTGGCTGGAGGCGGAGAGCGCCCAGGTGGGCCGCTGCCGGATCCCCGCCGGCCTCTGGCGACAGATGAAGGCCGCTCCCCTGCTGGAGGTGCGGCGACCGATGGGGGAACGGTTGCGCCACTTGGTGGAGATCTACGGCCAGCAGGATCCGGCCGCCATCGCGGAGGCCACGGAGCGGATCCGCAAACGACTCGGGCCGCAACGCACGGCGGCGGCGCTGGAGGCGATTGGCCAGGGGCGCAAGGAAGCGGCTTGCGCCCAAATGCTCGATTACTACGACCGTTGCTACGACGCCGAGGCCGCCGCCCAACGGGTGGGGGCGTTGGAGCTGGGGGGGCGGAGCGCGGAGGAGGGGGCCGCGATGTTGTTGCGGGAGGGATGGGTGCGGCCGGCGCAAAAGGGGAGGAGATCAGGGATGGGGGCGCACGACGCCGATCAGGCGGGCCTCAGCGAACCCGCTGGCACGCAAAGCCTGTAAGGCCGCTGGGGCTTGGGCCCCGGGGAGGGCGGCCAGCAGGGGGCCACAGGTTTGGGGATCAATCCACAGCCCTGGTGGTGGGGCGTCGGCCGGCTCGGCGGGTCGCCAGCGCACGGGGCCATTGAGCAGGGACAGCGCCTCAGCGTTGGCGGGAGCGAGGGTGCTGGCGTAACCCCGCTCCAGCAGCTCTCGGGCTCCGGGGAAAACCGGGATGGCGGCGGCCTCCAGATCCACCATCACGGCTGGCGGTGAGGGCCCGGCCGATGGACCGTTGGCTGGAACCGCGAGCATTTCCCCGAGATGACCGAGCAAACCAAAGCCCGTGATATCAGTGCAGGCGTGGCAACCATGGGCCGCCAGCAGCTCCACCAGGGAAGCCTGGGAGGTTTGCATCTGGCGCAGGGCCCCGTCCAGCCACTCCGCCCGCGCGGCGCCCACCATCGCGGCGGCGAACAGCACACCCGTGCCGATGGGCCGGCTCAGCAGCAAGGCATCCCCCGGACGCAGGGGACCCTTGGCCCAATGGCGGGAGGCGGGGGCGAGGCCATTGATGGTGAGGGAGAGCCCGAGGCCAGCGCCATCGCGACCCTCCAGGGTGTGCCCCCCCAGCAGGCGCGCGCCCAGGGGGTGCAACACGGAGCGCACGCCGGCGAGGGTGTGCAAAAGCAGTTCCTCCTGCAGGGCGGGGGAGGCTACGGGCAGGGTGACCACCACCTGGGCGCTCTCGACATCGGCGCCACTGGCCCAAAGATCGCCGCAGGCATGGAGCGTGGTGAGGCGTCCGTTGAGCCAGGGGTCGCTCACAAGGGCGGGAAAGCCATCCACGCTCTGCAACAAGCACTCGCCGCCGGGAAGTCGGCGCGACACGGGGGCGTCCTCCGGAGGGGGAGGCGGCTGGTGGGGGCTCTCCATGGCGGCCAGCCGGGCCAAGGCGGACCGCAGGGGCTGGGCGGGGAGCTTGGCGGCACAGCCGCGGCAGGCCATGGGGGCCTCCTTGGGGCTGGCCATCGGCCGCAAGGCGGTGAAGCTGTCCAGAAAGCGCTGGTCGAGCTGGTGTTTCCAGCGCCAGAGCAAGAAGCTGGGGCCAAAGGCGAAGGGCCCCCAAAAGGCCAGGGCCCGAGGGGAGCCGCCGAGGAAGCCGCCATCTCCCAGCAGCTGGAGTGCCAACCGCTGGGGGCGCCAGGCCCGGAGAGGGCGCCCCTCAAGGGCGCGGCGGAGATTGGCGGCAAGCGCGGGGGCCGCACGCACGGCCCACACCCCTGAAGGGGGACGGGGATCGGAAGCGATCAAGCCGCAGTCGCCGGAGGCGAACACCCGGGGATGGTGGAGGGCCTGGAGGGTGGGATGGGTGAGCACGCGACCACTGGCGGGATCCACGGCCAGGCCAGCGGCGGCGAGCCAGGGGGGAGCGTGGCTGCCGGTGCAGGCCAGATCCGCCGGCTCCCCTTCACCCGCCTGAGGGTGAAGGGGGATGGCGGCTTGAGCGAGGAGACGCAGGGCGAGGCGCTCCGCGGCCTTCGAGCCCAGATGGAGGTGGGAGCCCCGGGTCAGAAGGCGGGGGTGAAGGCCCCGGGCGCGAAGGGCGAGGGCCACCTCCACCGCGGAGGCGCCCCCACCCCGCAGGTTCGGGTGGGACGGGGGAGAATTCTCACACCAACGCAGCAGGGGCTCTAAGGGTTTGACGCCCAGGGCCCCGGGGCTGGGGGGGGTCAGGGCGCCCACATCCAGGCTGAGGAGGTCGAAGGCGAGGGGCGGGCGCCCTTCCAGCGAGAGCGACCCGGCGGAAAGGTCCACCCCCAGGATCTCGGCCTCCACAAACGCCACCCCAGCCAGGGAACAGAGGCGACGGAGATCGATCAGGCAGGCTGAGGGGGGATGGAGCCCGGCAAGCACGGCGGGCACCAGGCCGGAATAGCAAAGGCTGCCGTGGCGGCTCACCAGGGTGACCCACGTGGCGGTCGGCCGCTGGCTGGGGCGCATGAGCCAGCGGCGCAGCAGGAGGGCATGGGTGTGGCCCCCTCCCGCCAGCAGCAAATGGTGGCGCCAAGGGGGGGGGACCAAGCGAGCGACTCGACCGCGGAAGGGCCTTCACTATGGTTCCCTGGTTTTCTCTGTGGATCGTGACCTCCAGTTCCCTGATTGTGCGCTCCATGGCGCGGCTGGACCACTGGCGTCGCCATCTCACGGTGCCCCAATTCACCGTGGTGACGGGAATGCTGGTGATCGGAGCGGGCACCTTGGTATTGGCGACGCCGGCCTGCTCGTCGGATTCAGTGGGACTGTGGGAGTCGCTGTTCACGGTGACATCAGCGATCACGGTGACAGGCCTGTCGATCATCGATGTGGGAAAAGAGCTGACGCTGCTGGGTCAGGTGGTGCTGGCGGGCTTGATCGTGACCGGAGGGCTAGGGTTGATGGCGATCACGACGTTCTTGCAGGGGTTTGTGCAAGGACGATCGGGGCTGCGACATCGGTTGGATCGGGGACGGGCGCTGGATGAATTCGGGGTTGGGGGGATCGGCCCCACGTTCAATTCGATTTTGCTGACGGCGACGGTGATCATGGGCTTGGGAACCATCATTTTGTATAGCTTTGGCTTCACAGATATCGCCAACCCCGGCAAGCGATTGTGGGCGTCGATGTTTCACTGCATCAGCGCGTACAACAACGCTGGCTTCGGCTTGTTCAGCGACAACTTGGTGGGGTATCGGGCCCAGCCGGTGGTGAATGGGGTCATCGGCGCTTTGATCGTGATCGGCGGGATTGGTTGGCGGGTGACAAACGATTTGTGGACCAAGCGTCTTCGCTTGCGCAGGCGGCGCGATTTGAGCTTGCACACCCGCTTGGTGTTGCGGAGCACGGTGTTGCTGATCGGGCTGGGAGCGATTGGCTTGTTATTCACCGAACAATTCGCCCCTGACGGGGTCATCAGCACCCTGACGAGGTGGGAGAAGTTGCAGGTGACGATTTTTCAATCCATCACCACGCGCACGGCTGGCTTCAACACGGTGCCTTTGTCGCTGGAGACCTTGTCGGACGCGGGATTGCTGTTGATGATCGGATTGATGTTCATCGGCGCGAGCCCCGGCGGCACGGGAGGTGGGATCAAAACCACCACGTTCGCGTTGCTGCTGGGGGCGACTCGATCCACGCTGGACAACCGGCGGGAGGTGGTGATTCGTCAGCGCCGGATCGCGCCGGAGCTAATTTTTAAGGCGATTGGGGTCACGGTGGCATCGGGATTGTTTGTGGTGGCGATGACACTGCTGTTGGGATTGGGGCCCACCGCTGGCGGGGAGGAGACGGTGGCGGGAAGTTTCAGCTTTCTAGAGAAGTTTTTCACCTGCATGTCGGCCTTTTGCACGGTGGGGCTGGACGTGGGGGTAACGAGCCAGCTGAACCGCTGGGGGCAACTGGTGTTGATTGTGGGGATGTTTGTGGGGCGACTGGGAATTTTGTTGCTGCTGTCCGCCCTGTATGGGCGGGGAAGCGTCAAACGGGTGGGGTATCCAGAAGAGGAGGTGTATCTCTAAGGCGAAGATCTGAGGATAAGATATTCTACTCGCGCCTGATTCAAGTCCGGCTTCTTGAAAAGCACATAGCGAACTGGCGAATGAATTACTGCCGATACATTCGACTAGGAAACGCACCTATACGTGTGTCGGTGCAACTCATCGTGATCGTGCTGGCATCCGATGTGACCGATCCGTCGCAGCCTCCTGTCGAAGTCTCACCAGTTTGGTACTGGGCTTTGTGGACAAATGACACTCGATCTGCGTCCACACTGCCTGTTCCAGTGGACTGAAAGCCGACACCGTTGGGAAGAGTGCCCCACCCTTGAAAAGTGAAGGTTTGCCCTTGCTGGACAACCCTTGAGCCATTGCCAGGGTTGACGCTGTCACGCCAAACTCCCGAAAGGTTCGGCGTCGGCGTCGGCGGTGGAGGAGGTGGTGGTGGGGGCGTTTTCACCGACTCGGAGCCATCACGATGATCAGGGGGCAAAGGCAAGCGGGGTTGAGCGATCTTGTCCCAGTTGGAGATCGCTGCCGCTCCCAGAGAGCCCACCACACCAATGATTGCGACAGTTATGGCTACTTGATTGCTTTGCTCTGACATCGGCTCGAGCACGAATCACTCAATATTAGCTGGCACCCAGTGAAACAGTCCGAGCCGTTCTGGCTGGGAGCACCTGCGTGGAAAGTCAACGATCCGTGTGAGATTCATCTCGTCTAACAAGGCGAGCGGAGACAACCCTGAAACGAGAGAACAGGAACCCACCAAGGAATGTTGGTATGATCATCGCTGGATCGAGCTGGATTTCTAACGCTTCCAACCTGATCGGACCCATCAGGAACAGTGGATGGACCACCAGCGCTGGGGTGCTCTTGAGCCACAGCCGTTCAACCTGCTCAAGGTCGTTCTGAATCGCCTGGAGGGAAGCGGGAACCTGAGGATCCTGATCAAACCGGGGCCAGATCGAGGCTGAGGATTGTGGCCAATTCGCGATAGAGGGGCTCGCCGAGACGGACCTGGGTGGCAAAAAGGCCATCGTGGAAAATCCCGAAATGTCTGTGGCGACCAGCGCCCAGGCGCGCGAGCCGTGGGCAGGGGCTGTGGATGGATCTGGCTGAGGTAGAAAGACTTGTCAACAAGGATCACATCCTTGCCGCGCGATTGGAGCAAGGCTTGAAGTTCTTCGTGGGGCTATGGCGCAATAGGGGCACTGGACATCGGAGAACTTCACGAACAGGGTCCTACCAATGCCCCGAGACACGAAATCTCCCAAAGATCAGGAGCCGCGATGAGACCAGGAAAAGGGGGCCTAAAGAGTGATCGGGCACCTGTCATCCAGATGACAGAAGAATGTCCGCCAGCGGATCGTTGGAGGTTTGCAATGAATCAAGGTGATGGAGGGTGACAGGCAGCAGACGAATCGGCCACAAGTCATTGTGATTGTAGTCGCTGAAAGCGCCCTGAATCCATCCATCTCCAGTTGGCAGTCAGCAAAAGATTCCTCACTCCGAGGATAACGCGCACGCCATGAGCGCTCTGAGTCAATTTCAGTTGGCACCCAATCCAATGGGGTTCCGCATCGGAAAGTGCCAAGGAATCGGGCCCCTGTTCGCGTGCTTTCTTGACAACCAAACACGATTTCAGTCCGTCATTCATCAAAGGAGTCAAACCGATGAAATTCTCCAGCACCACCACGATCACCCCACTCATGGCTTCCCTGATACAGGAAGCCATCGCCGTAGCCAGCCAATCTCTCGATGCCTTCATCAGTCAGGGAGCTTCGATTGAGGTTGCCTTTGGCGGTGATTACGACCAGCTGTTGGCAGGCCGCTTGTTCAGCGCATTCGCCAAGGGTGATTTTTCGGCCATCCCCGACATCAAAATCATGTCCGACGCCGACCTGGGAGCGACCAACGGCGGCTTCTCCTCCTCGACAAACACAATTTATCTCAATCAAGGCTTCCTGGAGCAGAATCAAGAGAGCCCAAACGCCGTTGCCCGTGTCCTGCTGGAGGAGATCGGACACTTCATTGACTCCCAGATCAATCCAACACGCAGCGGGGGTGATGAGGGTGAAATTTTTGCCCGTCTTGTGCAGGGCGAAACTCTCTCCCAAGAGAAGCTGGCGGCTCTGCGAGCGGAAAATGACCACCGGCAAGTCATGCTTGACGGCAAGATGGTTGATCTTGAACAAAATACACTGGCAGGGGTGACAATCTATCAAGACTCAAATTACATGGGTAAATCTCAGTTTTTGGGTGCAGGGAATTATGACATTAGCGCAATCACGATTGGCAATGACACCCTGAGTTCACTCAAGGTGACCCCGGGTTTTGCCGCCGTTCTCTATGCGGATGCAAATTTCAACGGTGCCAGCCGCTTGATCACAACGGATACGACCTGGGTTGATAGTTTTTGGATGGTTGGCTTCAATGATGTCACCTCGTCCATTCGCGTCGTCGCCAATCCCTTACGGATAACAAATAATAATGACAGTGGCATCGGCTCATTGCGCTTTGCCATTGATTACGCCAAGAGCAATGCTGGCGTGGATACGATTGATCTAAGGGGGGTCAATGGGGTGATCAATCTGAGCAGCACCCTCTCGATTGCGGCTGGCAACAACATCGTCTTTGAAGACGATGGCAACACCATCATTAATGGTCAAGGAGCAAACCAGATCTTCAATATCAACGGGGCCAATGTCACCTTCTCCCGTCTCACCCTCACCAATGGCATGGCCCGTGGAGGCAATGGGATGAACGGGGGGGGTGGAGGCCTGGGGGCAGGCGGTGCTCTCTACATCAACTCAGGAAATGTGGTTCTGAATAACGTCACCTTCACAGGGAATGCGGCCTATGGAGGGAACGGCGGTTTGGCCGGGTTGAATGGTGGCTACGACGGCAATGGGGCTTCTGGGGGTAGCGGCGGCGGGTTGAATGGGTCAGTGGGAGCCGCTGGCGGAGGTGGCGGTGGACGTTCTGGAAACAGTGGGCTAAACGGCGGCGGCGGGGCTGCGGGTGGTTTTGGTGCCGGCGGCGGGGCCGGTGGTGGTGGTGGTGGGGCCTACCGTGGAAAGTTTTTGGATGACCCCAGCGATGATGGTGGCAATGGTGGGAGCGGTGGGGCCGGGGGCTTCGGCGCGGGCGGCGGTGCCGGGGGCGGTGGTGGCGATGATTACGACGACGTCTTCGAACATGAGTATGGCGCGGGCGGAACGGGAGGGAACGGTGGCCTTTTCGGTGGAAACGGAAGCAACGGGTCCGGCGGATCCAGCCGTTGGAGTGGCCTAGGAGGAGGCGGCGCTGGGCTGGGAGGGGCGATTTTCGTCAACAACGGCGCCAGCCTGACGTCGTTCAACAGTGTGTTCCAGGGCAACAGCACCTCCGGTGGAGGTGGCGCCAACAATGGTGGAACAGCGGGACGCGACATCTTCGCCAACACCACAGCTATCGTCAAAACAAGTGGCTCTGAGGGGATTGATGCTTACGGCTTCAATTCGTCCATCAGCACTCCGCGGGGCTACCGCCAATCCAACGGCTCGTTCTACCGCCTGCTGGACATAGGCTCTTGGGAGCAGAACCAGGCCCAGGCCCAAAGCCTTGGCGGCCATTTGGTGACCATCAACTCCCAGCAGGAACAAGAGTTTCTGACCAGCCAATTTGGCCCTGAGCAACAGTTTTGGATTGGACTGAGCGACAAAACGACGGAAGGAGAATTCCGTTGGGCGAATGGCGAAACCTCCACCTATACCAACTGGGCTCCAGGAGAACCCAACAATCATGGTAATGAGGACTATGTAAGCATGAACTTTGGTACCGCTGGGAAATGGAACGACAGCAATGGTGATGGGCCGTTTCGTGGAATCGTGGAGAATAAGTATTTCGAATGGCAAGGCAGTAAGTATCTGTTGACTGGAGCGGCAACCTGGGAGCAAGCGCAGGCTCAGGCCCTGGCCCTGGCCCTGGGAGGGAATCTGGTCACCATCAATTCAGCCGCCGAGCGGGATTATCTCGTTTCCACCTTCGGGGGTTCGGAATCTCTGTGGACAGGCCTGACCGATAAGGTAAAGGAAGGGGAATTCAAGTGGATCAGCGGCGAAAGCTCCAACTACACCAGTTGGCTTCTGGGGGAACCCAACAATCTTGGCAATGAGGATTATGTTGGCATGAACTTTGGCGGCCCTGGCCTCTGGAATGACTTCTCCGGGTCCACCTCACTGCGAGGCATTGTGGAGATCAACGAGGTCAGAGCGGTTGGCAAGAACGGTTCACAGTTTTTTACGCTGGAAAAGCCAAACAACGTCAACATCACGGCAGTTGGTGGCAATGACAACGACATCTTCCAGCTACAATCTTATGATGGCCTGACAACATCTCAACAAGTTTATGGTGGAGGTGGTGCGGACATTTTCAATGTATCCATTCAGCCCGCTTCTGGAATTGTTGGGTTGGACTTCAACGCCGGCAAGCTACGGACTCTGGCTGAGCTGCTTGTGACTCCCGACTGGGATGTCAGAGAAAAACGTTTTAACGCCGATATCACCTCCGCCGTCATAGCCGCTGGCATCGATTACGCGGCGGCGGCGGCCTCGACCCTGTCCGGTGCGCTTCCCTACGGGTCCAATGCGGCCGAAGCAGCCATCAATGTCATCGCGACTACGGCCCACCTGGCAAATGATCGGGCTAATATTAGACTCAATTACAACTACGATATCGAGGAGTTCCAAAACTCACTGAGTGAGATTGGCAATTTCTTTGATGGCCAGGGAAGCAACGGATGGGGTACAGTAAACATCACCCAAAGTCGCTCGTTGGTTGAGATTCTCGATTTTGAGCCTGGGATAGACGTGATCTTGCTGCCCAAACTGGGACTCAACGAGAGCTATGGAACACGCTTGGCAACCAATGCCCTTGGTCAAACATCTGTTGAGCTGTCCTACAACAATCAGACCAATCAGGCGTCCACATTCCTGCGCATGAGTTTCTCCAACGATACAGTCGCCAAACTCAATAGCCAAAACATTGGTATTACTCAGTTTATCGAGAGCCTCTTGCGCACCAGTCCAACACAAGGCTCATGGGGAACGGCAAATGCCTCGATTGGCACAGCGGTAAAAAACAGCACCGCTGTAACGGGAATGACATACAACGGCACAATAGCCGGCGAGCATATCTTTGTCTCGAATACAAACACGAGCAAGGGTACCGTCAGTATCTATGGGAATGATGGGAATGATATCCTCAAGGGAAGGACCAACGGAGCCACCGCGATCTATGGGGGATCAGGAGATGATTACATTGTGGTCGGTCGCGTTGGGGACTATGTGGACGGTGGGACAGGTTATGACCAAGTCAGCTTCGCCTTGCTCTCCAAGGGTGTGGCATTTTCCGCTGGTAAATCCATCAATAATGTGGAATCTGTCATTGGCAGCAAGTTCAATGACAGCATCAATCTCACGGGGTTCACCGCCGCCGCCGCGGACGGCCTGCCCTTCGCGGCCCGTGGTGGCGAAGGCAACGACACGATTGTGGGCAGTGGTCTCAGGGATGTGCTGACGGGTGGCTCCGGCGTCGACAGCCTGGTGGGTGGCGCTGGCGATGATGTGCTGACCGGTGGCACGGCTTTCGGCGACGGTACGAGGGACATCAGTAATGATGTGCTGACGGGTGGCCAAGGAGCGGATGTCTTCGCGTTCTATCGCCTCAGCGAGGGAATAGACAGAATCATGGACTTTGATCGATTGAATGACAAGATCCGGGTTGACAAATCAGGCTTCAACGCAACTTCAATCAGCCAATTCACTTACAACAGCGTCAATGGAGCCCTTGCCTTCAACGGGCAGCAATTCGCGACATTGGCCAACCTACCCGTTGGTTTCAACTTGGCCGCGCACCTGGTTCTGGCGTAAGCGCATGGCATGAGTCATGGCGTCACGAAACAAGCCCCGCTCTTGGAAGCGGGGCTTTTTTTGTTGGCGTAGGGGATGGGGGCAAGGGGAAGAGGACGCTAGAGGGGGATGGAAATCGGCTCCAGATAGAGAGCATTGGCCCGTACGTAGCAGGCATTGGTGGTGAGCAGCCAGGGAGAGCCGTTGGAGAGAACGAAAGCATTGACACCCCGCAATTCAGGCTCAACGCGCTGCTTGGCCTTGTACACCTTCTTGATGGCGCCATTGGGGGTGGCGCGGCAATTGAGCTGCCCATCCGCCGACACCACACGCCAGGCGGGCCAGGTGCCGTCGCCACTGGTTTCCGAGCGGAAGGTGTTGGAATTTGCGGCGTTGAAGTTGCCCAGGCGATCAGGACGAGGCAAGGGTTCCACCAGGGAGACCATGGCGGTTTGGCCAACGGATGGACATCCCCGGCCTCCGGTGATGTCCCAGACGGCATTCGCCGTGATGGGGGAGGAAGGGGGGTTGATGCCCAGATTGGTTCGGCGGATGCGAATGTTTCCTTCGCAACTCAGCGCTGGACCAGGGCCGATGGCGACATCCCGGAATGTGCCCACCAAAACAACGCTGCCAGCTCCCGCGCTCACCTGGTTGATGGCCACCAAGCCTTTCCATTCCCGGCCAGCGATTGTGGTGAAGTAGAAGCCCCGCGGATTGGTGGGCGAACCCCTGCCTTCCGCCAACACCAACACGGTGTTGCTGTTGGCGCTGCGGTAAGTGGACGCCTGGGCGCGACCGAAGAGCCCAACCAGGCTGGCTGCCAAGAGTGCCGCGAGGGTGAGGGGAGAGGTCGGGGGACGGCGGATCATGGCAGGGCTCGGTGAAGGAGGAGGGCTGTCAAGGGGGGATTGCGGGCGGAATCTCGATGGCACAGCTCGAAGGCACGGAACGTCAAACCGGTGGCTGGCAGCTCGCGCGAGAGGGAAGAGAGTTCGCATCTTTGGCCGAGGGATCCGTCAGGATTTGGATGGGTTGGCGGTGAGCTCCTGGTCGAGCTGCTTCTCCAGGGTCTCCACCGTGATGGGGCCCATCAAAAACCGCTGATTGATCACGAGTGTTGGCGTGCCATTGAGGCCGAGGCGCTCGGCTTGATCAAGATCGGCTTGGATCGCCTGGAGGGAGGCGGGATCTCGACGATCCTGATCGAACCGCTCCAGGTTGAGCTTGAGAGCGGTGGCGATTTCGCGGTAGAGGGGATCCCCCAGGCGGTTTTGGTTGGCGAAGAGGGCATCGTGGTAGGCCCAGAATTGGCCCTGACGACCAGCGGCCCAGGCCGCGCGGGCGGCGGGCAAGGCTTGGGGATGAATTTGGCTGAGGGGGAAATGTTTGTAGACAAAAGTGACATCCTTGCCGCGCCGCTGAAGGAGAGCTTGGAGTTCTTCATGGGCCTTGGCGCAATAGGGGCATTGGAAGTCGGAAAACTCCACCACGATGGTTTTGCCAACGCCGCGCTTGGGTGATGCGCCGATCAGATCACTGGGGCGGGGGTATAGCTGGCGCAACTGGCGACTTTGCTCCTGGAGTTGGGCCTCTTGCTGTTGGCGTTCGTAGGCGTTAAGCGCTTCGATGAGCACTTTGGGGTGGCGTCGGATGACGTCGAGCACCTGCCGTTCAAAAGCCTGATCAATCGCGGCGGCCGTCTGCTGTTGGGCAGCGGGGAGAGTCTGGGAACTTGGCACGACGG
>Ga0315907_10001038_pt1 | contig 38162 bp, 35 predicted proteins | sample LakEriMetagenome_3_FD_203525 | JGI IMG/M metagenome (GOLD analysis project Ga0315907, IMG submission 203525) | Freshwater fungal communities from buoy surface, Lake Erie, Ohio, United States - Buoy 12 MA123 | ecosystem: Environmental > Aquatic > Freshwater > Lake > Lake biofilm | place: USA...
GCAAGACCGAAGATTGCTTCGCCACGTAGCTTGGTGGTGGTGGAGAATTGCTGAGCTTCGAGCTTAGCTACTTTAGCATCAAGAGCATCGACACGACCACGGAGGGTTGCTAGTTCAGCAGCAAACTCTTCTTGAAGCTTTTGCAAAGTAGCGAGGTCTTGTTTGCTGACCTTATCAGCCAAACCAGCGGAGATGATTTCGTTGATCTTGTCCAAGCAAGCATTCAAGCCAGCAGCAAACTCGTAGCGGCTGGTTGCTTGTTTGCCACGGAAAGTGCGGTCAGGAAAGCCAGCGATACAACCGTAGCGCTCTACCAAGGATTGCAATGCGGTGAAAGCCCAGTCAGTAGGGCGAACATCGCTGAGTTGAGATACTGAAGTTACATTTTGAGCAACAGCACTAGGACGCAACTGAACTTGTTCGACAAGGGTGTCAGCACCTACGGAGCGAACAACTTCAGAGTCTTTAGACGCTTGAGCATTGGCAGCACCAGCAATAAGAGTTGATGCAGCAACAGCAGCTGAAACTACTAAGCTATAATTTTTCTTAGAAAATTTAGACATATAGATAAATTACCTTTCCTCACAACATGACAACACTACACTTATGTCAATACTGAATGTAGCAAAAATCGGTGTCAAAAGTTAAGTGTTTATCAACACATATGCTGAGTATTTATCGCTAAACCTAACTTATGACATAGATTATTTCCTGCTTTTCTGATTTCTAAGCGATATTTCAATAAGTTATGGATTGCACTGAATTAAATCTAAATATCTAAAGATGGGACTTTTCTGTGCATCTAAAATCTTTTACAGAAAATTTTGACCAAACGAGCCACAAAAAATTTATTCGTTCAAATTTGAGCGCAAAGCTTTAGGGATTGATTTGTCCTAAGACATAAGATGCAGCGATCGCTGCATCTTTAATAATGTCGAATAAAACTAATATCCAAAATATTTGCTGGAGCAATTGGGCTAAAATAAGATCGTCAGGGGAAAACTATAGAAGCTAACTTTGCAAATTCGTAAGTTACCTAAGCCCTACAAGCATGGCAAAAAGCTAGAGCTAAACTCCCTACAGAGATAATCGTAGATCATCTAAGATTTCTTGGGGAATGCACTTCGGGATAAACAGAAATATGCGTTTCGATCCATATTTCACTATCCTGTATTCAATCTGTAATCATGTCGCAGAGCTATCAAGATCGTCTCTAAGAAGATAGACTAACTTCCACAGTTTCGTTTTGATAATAAGTCGAATCTCTTAAAGTTGTCTGCCTGTTCTAATTGCCGAAAGCTTGATTATCGCTGATTTGCGATGTTGATATCTGCTTGTAGTTTGTGTTCGTAGGTTGCTACTTTGTTACCCCTCGTTTGCTCTAATTTGCTCACCTTAAACAATCGCTCGACCTTCGCCTCATGGAATTCTCGATTAATCAATTGTTAGACAATTTCTCTGATGACAAGCTAGTTACGCCCAAGGCGATCGAAAAAAAACTTGGGATTGGTGATGACAACAAAAGTGTTCGTCGGCTCCAAGTTGCTCTTGATGCACTCGAAAAAATTGGCATTCTCGAAAAAGACAAAGGTCGATATCGCCGCATCCACGAAGAAGGATTGGTCGAAGGTCGGTTGCGTTGTTCGAGCAAAGGTTTTTGCTTTGCGATCCAAGATGTCGAGGGCGCTGAAGATATATATGTGCGAGAGAGCCGCCTGAGCAATGCTTGGAATGGCGATCGCGTATTAGTGCGGGTAACTAAAGATGGCGTGCGCAGGCGATCGCCTGAAGGAGAAGTGCGTTTGATCCTTGAGCGATCAAATCCTACTTTACTATCGACTGTAAAGTTAACTGGTGATAGTTATCGGGCAGTGCCGCTAGATGACCGACTGCTATTTGAAGTCGAACTTGTACCAGATGAGGAAACACCTGACCTAGATGTTGCTGTTGGCAAGCTTGTACATCTAGAAATGGTGAGATTTTCGCTAGGCAATCACTTGCCATTGGGACGAGTTTTACAGGTTTTGGGTGATGATGCTGAGTCAACCAATGATATTGATCTTGTATGTTGCAAGCATAATTTACCAAGAAGATTTAGTGCCAAGGCTCTTACGGCTGCGGCAAGTTTGCCTAGAGGTGTACGAAAAGCTGATCTCAAGCATCGCCTCGATTTACGTAAGACCCTGACTGTCAGAATTGGTAATGCAGCCGCAATTTCGATCGCAGAGGTGGAAAGTGGCTGGGACTTGGGTGTACATATTCCTGATGTGGCAACTTATGTAACAGCGGGCTCACCTTTGGACTTAGAAGCACAAAAGCGTCTACGTTCATTTTTCTTGGGTGATACAATTTTGCCGATGTTGCCAGAGATGAATGTATTTAATCAGCCTGAATATCTGACGATGTCAGTACTGATTAAATTGGATCACGAAGGTAATATGCTTTCGTTTGAGATTCAGCCGTCAGCAATATTGGTTCGTGCTAACTTAAGTTATCAGAGAGCCCAACAAATTCTTGACGGGAAAGAAGCTGTTGATGAAGATGCACCTAGTCAAGAAATTGATACTGAAGTAGAAGGGTTGGTACATTTAATAGCTAAGGTGGGCACTTTTCTCCAAGAGCGCTCTAATGCAATTAGACTGGTATTGCCACAGATTCCTTCGCAAGAAGCGGATGAGGGTGTGCGGGGCTTGACAGTCGTTCCCTTAACTTTGCAGATCTCTGGAAATGTTACGGAAATAATGATCTTGGCGAACAAATCGCTCGCTTCACATCTACAGTCTCTATCTATTCCAACTATCTATTTACGTCAAATTCCTCCCGATCAAGGGAAGGTTGATGACTGGACAAAGCTATTAGAGAGCATGGGGATTTCGGCGCAGCCAGAAACACCTGATCAGCTCCAAATTGCCGATTTGCATCGAATTTTGGGACAAGTTAGTCAGATTGAGCAAGAAGCGACTCGGGATATTCTCAAATATCTACTAATGTCTATGTTTAAGACTAGTGAATATGTACTTACACCATCACTGCACTTCGGCTTGGGCTTAATCGATCTTCCCTATGTGCATGGTGTTTTCCCCCAAAACCATTATGCTGATTTACTGATTCAGCGCATTTTGCATACTGTATTTGAAGAAGGTCGCGATCGCCGTAGCATCAGAATTAAGGATGGCGTAAATCTTCGGAGTTCTAGTGCTCATGGACAGGTAAATTGGAGTGTTTTACCACCTGAGACAGAACGTCAATTGATTGAAGATTTAGAAGTCGTTGTGCCAAAGATAAATCAAGCTGATGCTTTATATCATCGTTCCATTTCCGATCTTGATGGATTACGGAAAGCCGAATTTATGCGATCGCATACAGGTGGAAACTTCTATGGCATCATCACCAGCGTCCAGTCCTATGGATTTTTTGTAGAGATTGAATCCCTATTAGTTGAAGGTTTAGTCCATGTCAGTTCTCTTAAAGATGATTGGTATGAGTTCCCATTAATTAACGGCAAAGGCAGAGCAAGAGCTTCAACACTGCTAGTTGGTCGTCGCAGTGGTCGTCAATATTGTTTGGGCGATCGTGTGGAGGTAAAGGTCAAAGGAGTAGATTACTATCGCCAACAAATCGACTTAGTTGCCGTAATGAACACTGAGGGAGATCGCGACTTGTCAAATACCTCTGAAGCTAATTTAGAATCAGAAGATAATTCAGAAGAATTTTCTGAAGAGATCGATACAGAAGATCTTGAATAATTTAAAATATAGCGATTTCATTTTGCCTAGGGCAAAATGAAATCGCAAAAAACTTAATCACTCCTCTCCACGAGTTCTCCACCATGTCGCTTTCCCGCCTATTGGTGACCGTTCTAAACCGTCTTCAGCCTTCTGCGGAGACGGTTATGCTTGTTTCTGCGATCGCGGTGGGCGTAATCAGTGGTACTGGCGTAACCCTATTTCGTAAGCTCATTTTATTTACCCAAGAATTCTATTGGCATAAAATAGCCGTAGTTCTTAGCAATCAGTGGCACTGGGCAATCATCTTCATTCCGATGGTGGGAGCACTAGTGGTTAGCTTTTTACGCCTCAAATTAGACAAATTAGATCAAGCCGAGTCTAAGGCTTCTAATCGTGAACTAGGGTTATCCTATTCGCAAGTTCCTCTAAAAACTGTGGCGGCAGCCCTTTCGCTAGGCGCGGGAGCTTCGCTTGGGCCTGAAGGTCCTAGCGTTGAGCTGGGTAGCAATATTGGATCATTGCTGGGGCAAATGCTGCAATTTTCTAGCGAGCGAATTCGATTACTGATAGGAGCTGGGGGAGCCGCAGGGCTAGCCGCAGGATTTAATGCCCCGATCGCAGGTGTATTTTTTGCTTTAGAGGTATTGCTGCGCGATTCCTATCGCACTAATAAATCCAGCCCCAACTCGGATGTCAGTGTTGTTGTTATAGCTTCGGTAATTTCAGCGCTGGTTTCCCAGATTAGTCTCGGTGAGCGACCAGCATTTAGTTTGCCTGTTTATGAGGTGCGCAGCTATTGGGAGTTACCGTTATATCTCGGTTTGGGGGTACTAGCCAGTGTCGTGGCACTGTTATTTACTCGCGCAATTAAGCAAGCTCAGAAATTTTTTGCGGGGGAGTGGGTGATCGCTCCATTTATGCAAACCCTATCTATGCCAATCAAGCTGTTGATGGGTGGACTATGTGTAGGTGTTACAGCCTTAATTTTTCCTGAAGTAATCGGGATTGGTTATGAGACGGTGGAATCAATTCTGCAAGATACCCCTTTCACGATTCCTTTGTTAATTATTTTGTTGGTAGTTAAACTTTTGCTGACAGCGATTAGTTCTGCTAGTGGCTTTGTTGGCGGGATCTTTGCCCCTTCAATTTTTTTAGGAGCTGTACTGGGTAGTGTGTATGGACAGGCGATCGCCTATTTTTTACCCGTCTCGATCCCAATCGCCGCTTCTCCAGCCTATGCCCTTGTCGGAATGGCAGCAGTTTTGGCGGGCACGGTTCGCGCCCCATTAACATCGGTGTTGTTATTGTTTGAGATGACCCGTGACTATCGTATTGTTTTACCACTGATGGCAGCGGTTGGTCTTTGTGCGTGGGTACTCGACCAAATTGACTCATCAAAATCCTCAGATCGGATGATTATGCAATGGTCAGGGCTACCAGCCGATATCGAAGTTCTTGAAAAAATTAAAATTGCCGAAGTCATGACTCTCAATCCTGCCTCGGTCAAATATTCGATGCCATTGCTACAAGCTGCTCAGTTTATTACCAGCGGCTATCATCACAGCGCTCTCGTATTTGATGATATTAATCACTTGCAAGGCATTCTTACCACTCAAGATATTAAGCGAATTCTCTCGGCTCCTTCAGGCGATCGCCCACTTGAAGAATTGACTGTGCAGAATATTTGCACTAGCGATGTACTTTGCACATTTGCCGATGAATCTCTTGCTGAAGCCCTAAAACGCATGGCAGCTAGGGACTTGCGGCAGATGCCCGTAGTTGATCGCCATCAGCCCAAGCGAGTAATTGGGATGGTTGATCGCCTAGCAATTACAACTGCTTATAATACAGCACTAACAAAACGGGCGATTGCTGCTAGAATTACAGCGACTAAATTGACTCTACCTATTGCTAATCATACTCATACGGCTATAACTAGCATTTCTAGTAATGGTTCTAGTAGTATTTCCAGCAATGGTGGTAATGAAAAGAGCAACAATAAAGACAATAATTTAATTAATTTAAATAATTTAAATAATTCTCTAAGTAACACTTTAGATAGCACTTTAACCAATAACTTAAACAGAGAGTCAGATATTCACAATTCTGAGGCAATTTCCTCTTAAAATTTACGCGGAGATTGTCTTAAATATCTGGTCAATTAGCCTAAAAGTAAGGATGTCATGGATAGCGAAGAAATACTAATTGAGTTTGTGGGAAATGGCGATCGCGCTAATGGTGAGTCGATTAAATCGGTCAACACCACTAAAATTAAAGACAGCATTCAAAAACTTGCTAGTTTAGTCCAGCAGCTCGCTACAGACAGTGCACCAAGTCAAGCTAATGAGTTAGCACTAGATGAGGTCGAAATTTCGATCAAGCTCACAGATGCTGGTGAGGCAATTTTATTAGGTGATGGTCAAAGCAACGGGGCAATGACTTTAAGGTTTCGTCGTTCTAATAAAGAACTGGCGATTGCCAGTGATGATACAAATACTCAATCCCCATTATTCAACTCCAATACAGGCGTTGACTATACGAAGTTAAAAATCTTGCTATCTAATGGCAAATGGCAAGAAGCCAATCAAGAGACATGGAATGTGATGTGTCAAGCAGCCCGTAAAAATATTGGCTCGGTTTTGACGGCTGAGGAGATGAAGCAAATCTCCTGTGATGACTTGCAAAACATTGATACCCTTTGGCGTAAGTATAGTAAGGGGAGGTATGGATTTAGCTCTCAAAATCAGATCTATATGTCATCAATTCTGGGATAAATAAGTAAATGGACATAATTAATTACCAACCCAAAATTGAAAGGTTACGCCCCTTTTGGGCGCAACCTTTCAATTTTGGGTAATTTATTTTGTACAAGTACTTAGACAGCTAGCAGTCTCATGTAGAAATTTCATAATCAATTCACAAGGCAAATCATCAGGGGTTAGTGTCATGGATCAGGATAAGCAAAAACAGATTACAGGCTATTTTATTGAGGAAGCGAAGGAACATCTCCAGACAATTGAGTCAGGGCTGCTCGATTTAGAATCACTGATGGGGAACTCTGAATCCGTAAATGAAATATTCCGCGCGGCTCACTCAATTAAAGGTGGGGCTGCTATGTTGGGATTTAGCAGCATTCAACATGTAGCCCATAACTTTGAAGATTATTTTAAAGTTATGCGTGAAAACACTAATTTTCAAGTTGATCAAGATTTACAGACCCTGTTTTTACAAGCTTTTGACAAGTTGCAAGAACTTGTCGAGCATTTGCAAAGTCCTTATGGGCTAACCAAAGATGCTGTTGATACTGTTATGGCTGGTTCTGATCAAATCTTTGCCAATCTCAAAAGTCATCTTCAAAATTTAATCTCAGGAAAAGTAGCCAAAGCAACTACATTAGATGCAGAGAAAAAGATTGATACTAAGGGGATGTTGTCGGCATTTCAGTCGGAAGTCCCGCTCAAGTTGCGTAATATGCTGGAGCTATTTAAGCAGCCTGATAGTCCTCACAGCCGCCAAAATCTAGGCGTAATTTGTGCTCAATTGCAGCAAATAGGCGATCGCTTTGGTCTAGCCACTTGGGCTGAGTTGATGGAATCGGTAAGCGCTGCGGTATCAAATCCTAACAATCAATTTCGTGCTCTTGCACCAATTCTAATTAAGGAAATCAAACAGGCTCAGGAGCAAGTTTTAGCTCAGAAAGCTCATCAAATTAAGACTTCACCCCAATTGTTGCAATTAATCTCTGCTAATTTAGCAGGTAGAACTGAAGCTTCGACAGCACTTCTAAAAGCACCTAAAATTGCCTCTGAGAATACTTCAGCCGACGAAGTAAGTAAGATATTTGGGGCTGTAATCGAAGAAGATAAGGCTATGAAAGGTTGGCAGACCTTTAGCGATCGGGTTGGGTGGCGACAAAATGGAACTTGGATTGCTTCCAATACTGCTTCTCCGCAGATCGCTCCTGATGGACATTTCCCTACACCGCTTTGGTTAGCGTCATGGCATCAGTCCAAAGACCCTAAAGCCAAAGAATTTCAGGCTCAGTATGCGGCACTTTTAGCGAAGATTGCTAGTTGTAATATCAATTAAAGCCCTTAACAATGGGCGGTGCTTCGCACCGCCCATTGTTCTTCCAAGATTATTTATTTACTTCAAAGAGGTTTTATTAAGTGAGGAGTTTGTTTGCTACAGTTTTGGCGATTAGTGCTAGTACATCAGCATTACCTGCGATCGCAAATCCTATTAGTAATCCGATATCGAGTCAAATCTCAACAAGCTCTATACCAGCTAAAAATATCGGGATTTCTGGCTCTAATCAATTCACGCAACGCTCTCTTAATCTTGCTAAGCAGATCCCCACAGATGTGATCGGTCTAGTAATGATGGACTTAGAGCCTAAATCATGGCAGATGTTAGATACATCTCAAGCAACTGATCCAGTTACTGCAATTGACAAACTATTGACCTCATTTGGTCAGCTTCCTCAAATCTCTATTGTTAAAGATATTCAACCTTGGTTGGGCAAAGAAGTATTGATCGCTTTCTTTAGTAATACGGACAACAAATTCGAGTTTACTTTTACAGCTTTATCGACCATCTCTGATGACAAGAAGTTTGAGTTTTTTCTTAAAAAGTTAAAAAGTCTTGATTTGCCGAAACCCATTGAAACTCTATATCAAAATGTCAAAATTCTAGAATGGCAATTAGAAGAGGATTCTGTTGGGGACAAAAAACCCGTTCTTTCTCATAAATTGAACTCGCGAAATTCACTTCAATCTTTGCTGCGCCTAAAACAAAACACGCCGACAAATACTAAAGATAATGAAGAGGACTCCGATCCAGAAGAAATTGAGCCAACTACACCAATCTTTCTCAATTTCAGTATCAAGCGATTTGCGATCGCCAAATTACCAAGCGGAATTGCGGTAATTTCGACTAATCGTCAAATGATCCAGAAAATGATTGATACATCTGCTGAGATGCCTGAGCAAAGGTTGCCATCTCTAGCAGATAATCCACTCTTTTTACGATCGCTAAACAATCCTCTGTGGAATCGATCACTAATTGCTGGTTATGGCGATTTTAAAGAGCTAGGTAAAATTTCCGAACTTTTGGCTGCGGATTTACCAGAGACTTCAGAAATCCCAGGATTTAGCCGAAAAGAATATATTGAAAGCTTGCAATATACGTTGTCTCAATACAGCAGTTTTGATCTTTTTACATGGGTAACGCCCAAGGGTCTTCGCAGTCAAAGTAATAGTTATTTCTCGGAAGTGAGATCTCCTATTCCCAAGGATTCGGCAACTCGCGATCGCCTCCTATCGTACTTGCCTTCAAATGTTTACGGAGCAATTACAAGTCGCAATCTTAATCGTCAATGGCAATGGTTTGTTGAGGAGTCGAAACAGCAATCTACCTACAAGATTCTTGTCGAAGGCGTGCGAATGCTTGTTCCTTTGATGATTGGTGCTGGATTTGATCTCGACATTGAGAAAGATATTATCTCTTGGATCGATGGAGAATATGCAGTTGTGGTATTTCCTAGCGATCGCTCACCTTTTCAAGAGACGGGCATTGATCTAACCATAGGAGCGTTAATCCGTACATCGAAACCTGAAGTAGCGAATGCAACTCTTGCTAAATTAACTAAACAACTCTCCAAATTAAGTGGAGATTTCATCCAAGTCAAAAAGCGCCAAATTGGAGCTACTGTTCTTACAAGCTTTGAGTTTCCCGATACGCGGGAAAGTGGTAAAACTCAGAGCATTTTTGCTTATGGTTGGCGCGATCGCCAGACTTTAATGCTGACATTGGGAGCGAATACAGCATCAGCATTTATCCCAATCCCCAAACCTGCTCTCGCTGAATCAGAGATGTTTCGCGATGCGATCTCAGACATGCCACAACCAAACTTTGGCTATTTTTATCTCAATGTTAATGCGATCGCCAAACAAGTCGCGACTTTGGGCTTTCTCTTGTTTGCATCTAATTCTGATATTCCACCAAGTCAAGACAAGTCATCGCAACCAGTGCTACCTGATGAGATCAAAAAAGTGATTGATCGATTAGGTGGCGCAGTTTTTGTCTACTCCGAAACTAGCGATCGCTTCCAATCTGATTTATTCTTTGGACTAAAACCATAGAGCGCTCAAACCCGAACCTATAAATTTTTTAAAAGTGTTGCTTCGCAACACTTTTAAAAAATTTATAGTAATTCGTCTGACAGAAAATTGCTGCAAACCAAAATTGAAGATGGCGCATCGCGCTATCTTCGATTAAAAGAATGCCAATGATTATAAATTTAAGCCATATAAATGGTAATTTTTATGATCCCTATAGTAATCATCGTTTAACAAATGTCTGATATATCAACTCAATTAAAAAAATTAGTAATTGCCAGTGGTAATGCTGGCAAGATAAAAGAGTTTCGTGATTATTTAGCAGATTTAGGTGTAACCCTGATTCTTAAACCTGACAGCATTGATGTCGAAGAAACAGGTGCAACTTTTATTGAGAATGCTCATCTTAAGGCTTCTCAAGTCGCGATCGCTACGGGAGAATGGGCAATCGCTGATGACTCTGGACTTGAAGTAATAGCGCTTAATGGCGCTCCAGGAGTACTTTCCGCAAGATATGCTGATACAGATAGCGATCGCATTAATCGGGTTTTATCTGAACTTAAGGATCAGGCTAATCGTGAAGCTCAGTTTGTTTGCGCGATCGCGATCGCCTCACCAGATGGTGCGATCGCGGCTGATGCACTTGGTCTATGCAAAGGTGCGATCGCCGATGCGCCCATAGGGAATGGTGGATTTGGTTATGATCCAATTTTCTTAATACCAGAGTTTCAGCAAACCTTTGGAGAAATTCCACCAGAAGTCAAAGCTAAAATTAGTCATCGCGCTGAGGCCCTTGCCATACTGCGCGACAAACTACAGCATTTAACAAAATAGAGTGCGTTCTATTTTGCATTTTTATTGCCTATAGGCTCTCTAAATCTAGGCATAAAAAATAAGATGGGGCAATCGCCCCATCTTATTTTTTATGCCCAATCATCCTGCCCCTCATCCTGAGCAATATAGACTTTGCCAACCTCATGGATTGCTCTAGTTTTGGTAAATAGTGCTTCTTCGGTTAACTGCCAATTATTCAGAACCTTAATTAAATCAGCCTGAATATCTCTCGCCCCGACAAATCCTTTATAACGAACGATTAAACGCGCTAGATCGGCATAATCACGGTTACTCGGAGCAGACTGGGGTAATAAATCATTCACAATTTGACGATCTTTAGTGTACTGAGGATGTCTTTGATCTTTTACTTCTGCCATAAGAACTACAGCGCTTTGCGCTGAGATAAAAACCTACAAAAATCATTGAGAGTATTGCAAAGCAGTAATCTCAATGATTTTTTTGGGTTGGTCTGGTTTAAAAATTACTGTCTCAAAATCACTACTTCGTTACCAGTTACAGGAGTACGCGCAATCAAATGATTTTGGGCATCTGAGACAAATAGTTTTTTGAAATTGAGTGACTGGGATCGCGTTTGTAAATCTGTCACCAATTGAGTCTGTTGGCTTGGCTCCAAATTATACCAACCATCATTAAGTGCCACAATCAAGCGTCCACGCTTAAAGTTGGTTTGCACAGAACCAAGTAGAGATTCTCCATATTGATTAGCAACTTCTGAAACTTGGGTCTGAATCTTTGCGATCGCAATTTGTTCAGCATTTAAAGGTGCATCACCACGCTCTGGCTTTACCAAGTCTTTATTAGCAGTTGGCTGCTTCTTAACAGTAGTGATTGTTTTGTTAATCGGTGCTGGTGTTGCTGCAACTTTCTTAACATTTTGGCTGAGTGCGTGGGATGGCTTCAAAATAATCAGCAATGAAAACAAAGTGACCAAAGCGATAGTACCAGCACGCTTATCAAGAATACGTTTAACTTCATCGGACAGAGGAACCTGTACTGCAATCTCGCTAATTGAACGCCAAATTGGAGCAGTTGCAGTCACTATCTTTTTCCAAGCATCATTTTCTTGGAGCTTTTCCCAAGAATTTACCAAAGAAGGAGTCGCCGCCGCCTTAGTCGAAGCCTTTTGCCAAACATTTGTCGCGATCGGATCAAGCTTGTCTACAGTCATTTGCAAAAACGACAAGATTTTCGGTGTAACTTGCTCTTTGACAAATTTCCAAGCAATACCAAATTCCTGCTTGACTTGGGCTACTAGTGGAGAGTCGGCTTCGCTGGAGGCATTAAGCAAGCCCACCGATTCACCCGCATCCAAAGTACTTTCTTGACCTTCAAGACTTTGTTTGAGTTTTGTTAAGGCGACGATTAAAGATTCGATCACCTTAGCCGAAAATCCCTTTCCTAAATTTAACGCTTTGTTTAGAGTAGGGTTGTTAGAAAGATTTTCTGAGCTTGGTGCTGCAATTGTCTCTCCACCTTCTTTTATCGCCAAATCAGGCTTGGTGAGCTTTGTTTGCAGGTTACTTAGTGCAGGCAGCAAACTTTTAATAAGTTTAAGTAATAGCGCTTGCAACTGCGGCTGTACTTTTGTCCAAGTTTGCCCAACTTGCTTAAAAACGCCCTCAATTACTTCTTTAGTTTTGTTTTCTGTCATTACTGCCTCCTGTCACAATTCACACGATTGCCATGAAAAGTATCACAAATTATGCTGTGAGATTAACATATCTTGAGCCATTTCTTAGTATTGCAGTGCTTTACGTTGAAAAGAAACACAATATTTTTATTAAGTAGGGCACGCTTAGGAATGAAAATTAATTAACTTGTGCAATTAAAACCAAAATTTGTTGGGGCGGGCTAAGCTCGCCCCAACAAATTTTGGTTTTAATTAATTTTCTTTCCTTAATTAATTACACATCCCCCCCTTAAGGTTGCGCCCCGCAGGTGCGCAACCTTAAGGGGGGGGAATTTATTCTGCACATGTACTTAAAAGAGTTGCTTTGCAACACTTTTAACAAAAATATTGTGTTTCTTTAACAGCAAAATTCTACATTCCTATAGATAGATAGTTGCTATAGTTAGTTAAGCTTTATATCTTGGTTCTTGTTCTTGTTTTGATTATCGTTTTTACTAATATAAATATCACTTAAATATCATGCGTATTCTTGCTCTAGCTTGGGAGTTTCCACCACGCATCATTGGAGGAATTTCTCGTCACGTAGCAGAGCTATATCCTGAAATTGTTAAGCGCGGTCATGAGGTGCATTTAATCACTGTTGCCGTCGAACGTGGGGCATCAGTTGAGACCGTTGATGGAATTCATGTGTACCGAATTTCCGTTGGAGTCAATAATGACTTTTTCCAATGGGTTGTGCAAATGAATGCAAGTATGCTGAACTTTGCGAGAGAGTTCTTGTCAAAGAATGCTATGGATCTAATCCATGCCCATGATTGGTTAGTTGAAGAATCTGCGATCGCAATTACTAAAGAGTTTCAGATCCCTTTAGTTACGACAATCCATGCAACTGAATATGGAAGGTGCAATGGTATTCACAACGATACTCAAAGATATATTCATCATAAGGAAATCCGATTAACTCAAGCATCACAGCGAGTGATTGTTTGTTCTGAATATATGCGTGGTGAATTGCAACGGGCGCTAGATTGTCCTGCCGAGAAAACTGATGTCGTCTATAACGGTCTGAGTGTTGAGCGTTGGCAAAATATTACAGCAGAGCATCAATATGATCTTGAAGCTCTAAAAGCCCAATACGCGAAACCTGAAGAAGCAATCATCTACTTTGTCGGACGAATTACTTACGAAAAAGGCATTTATATTTTGCTAAATGCTATGCCTAAGGTGATCGCGGCGATGAATGATCAAGTGCGTTTGGTGATTATCGGTACTGGCGATGCTTATTCGATCCTGCTCCAGCGTCAAGCATGGGATCTTGGTATTTATCACAAAGTTTTATTTACAGGCTTTATGGCAGACGCTGATTTTTGGAAATTTCAGAAGGTCGCTGACTGTGCAGTTTTTCCCAGCTTATACGAGCCATTCGGGATCGTTGCTCTTGAGAGTTTTGCTGCGAAAATTCCGCTTGTAGTTTCCGATACAGGCGGATTACCAGAAGTAGTTCGCCATCAAGTTACAGGCATAGTAACTCGCGTTAATGATGCTGATTCCTTAGCTGAAGGCATAATCGAGATCCTACACAATCCTGAGCACGCAAAAACCTTAGTAAATAATGCTCAGGCAGATCTAAAAGAAAGCTTTGCTTGGGACAAGCTCGCTGAGCAAACTGAGGCTGTTTTTTTGAAGGTTAAAAGCTGAAGGTCACGCCTTTCAAGTTAAACAGCAGCAGTAATAACCAGTGATTTCATTAATGAGGTTTTAAGTTGTGGGGAATTGCGTAAGCCTGATGGTGAAGGCAGAAAAGATAAAATTACTGTCAGCAAAGCGATCGAAACCATGCTACCGATAAAAAACTTGGCAAACCATAATTCGCTAGAATCGGGATTTGGATTTAAATTGTGAGAAGACATAATGATATTTTCGCCTTAAGTGTTAAGTGAGTATGTGTAATTACAGATGAGTCAATTTACGAAAGGAGTTCCCCAAAAGCTCCAGTTTTCCTTATTAAATGGCGATCGCCATTTTTCAATTAAGCTTCGTTCAAGTTGTTGCCGTGGACGTGATGAGGAAGGAGCGTCCCACCAGAAGCTCATGACAACTTGTGTCTGAAGGTTGTGGGTATTATGCAAATCGCGGTAATTAAGGAGATACCGTTTGCAATCATGAATTCCTTTCCATCGCTTGTGAGATCTGCATGTTTCACCAATATACAATAGCACGGGTGATTGCAACTCTGTAGTGAGGTCGATCACAAAGTATATGCAAGCGTCGTCACTGCCACGACTGGGTAAGCGATAGAACTCAGCAGGTTGAATGGGTAATACGAAAGGATTAATCGCATGGGGATCGCAGTGAGTAGAAGGCAAGTCAAATAGAGAAGTTTGGACTGCGGGGATCATTGTAGTGATGGAACTCTGATACTTCGCGATCGCCTGTTTCCATGCCTGTAATGACTGACTTCCCATTTCATAGCTCGCGCCACTATCATAGAGTCGCGAATTTCTCTGTATACCTTCACTAAAAAGCGATCCCTGTTCATAGCTAGCCTCTGTAAGAGAGTTTAATCCACTAGGCTCTATATTTTGACTTGGAATGAATTTATCTCTATTTTTACTGCTGTAAGGAGTGGGGCGATCGCTCATGATGATTGCTATAATTTTTTTAACGGCTCTGAACACCGTCTAAAAAATTATAGTCAGATATTTTGCCAGAAGCTCTACCATCACAAATTATCAAAGGGCAACCTCTGACTGCACTCGCCCCAATGCAAGATGTCACCGATCTTGCGTTTATGCAAATGTTAAACGAATATGGCTGTCCTGATTATTATGTGACAGAATACTTTCGAGTCTATGCTAATTCCAATATCGATAAAAAGATTCTTAGGTCAATCACTCTGAATACAACAGGTAGACCTGTATTTGCTCAGCTAATCGGCGAAAGTATTCCTGACATGTTAAGGATTGCCAAACAATTAGCCAACTATCCGATCGCGGGAATTGATCTTAATCTTGGCTGCCCTGCCCCGCGAGTTTATCGCAAAAATGTCGGTGGTGGGTTATTGCGCGAGCCTGAAACTATTGAGCGCATTTTTGCGGCGTTGCGATCGCAATTTTCGGGACTCTTCACTGTAAAAATGCGTTTAGGGTTTGACTCGTTTGAGCATTTTGAAAAGCTCTTACAATTAATTAATCAATATCAACTTGATATGCTCAGCTTGCATGGTCGCACAGTCAAAGAGTTGTATCGCGGTGAGGTGCATTATGATCTAATTCGTCAGGCGGTGCAGACATTGCATTGTCCTGTATTGGCGAATGGCAATATTACTTCCTATGTCAAGGCAGAACAAGTTTTGCAAGAGACAGGTGCGGCGGGAGTGATGATTGGGAGATCGGCGATTCGCAATCCTTGGATTTTTCAACAAATTCGCGATCGCTTTGCTGGTAAGCCAGTCCAAGTAACTACCCTCGCCGATGTGTATAGATACATTCAGCATCTTTTTGCAATTACTTACCGAGATGATCTCAGGGAGAAATCCCATGTTAATTGTCTGAAGAAGTTTTTAAACTTTATTGGCACTGGCATTGATCCAGAGGGTCAGTTTTTAGTGGGAATGCGTTTAGTACAGTCAAAGCAAGAGCTTTTTGATTTGTGCGATCGCCATTTACTCTCTGAACCTGACATCCCATTTGCGATCGAGCCATATGAAAATCTTGTAGCACGTCCTAGTTGTGAATCTAAGTAAATATTCTAAACCCATAAAGTTGCGCCCCTGCGGTGCGAAACTTTATGGGTTTGGGTTAGTAATTAATTTGTGAATTCAATAAATAAAAAAATGCCTTTACAGAAAAAATTTTGGAAGTTATTAATTGGGTTTTGCCTAGTATTTTTGGCAACCTTTGTCATTGATCATTCGTTAGCAAGGGCAGGCGATCGCGTATTTATGAATGTATCGCTAGATTTTATTAATGAGTATAAATTCCCAAAACAGAAGTTTGAGAATACTCCCGTTGGTGGTTTGTCGGGACTCGATTACGATCGCATTAACGATATTTTCTACGCAATTTCTGATGATCGCAGTGAATTTGCTCCCGCTAGATTTTATGCTCTCAAACTGAAGTTCAGTAAGACGAAAGAACAACCGAACCTTGAGAAAGTAGAAGTAGTTGGCGTAGACTTCCTCAAAGATAAAACAGGTGGTACATATCCTCAGGGTGAAATTGATCCAGAAGGCATAGCATTAACAGGCGATCGTACAGTTCTTATTTCTAGTGAAGGCGTGACTAGTAAAGGTATTCCTCCCTTTATCGATGAGTTCGACCTATTGACTGGTAAATGGGTTAGGAGTTTACCAATTCCTCAACGCTATCTATTCGAGCCCAAAAAAGATCCAAATCCTAACAGGAGAGATCTTTCTAAGGCAGAGCCACAAGGGGTAAGAGATAATCTTGGTTTTGAAGCGCTCACGATAATTCGCGATTCCATTGGTGATCCCTATCGCGTCTTTACAGTTACGGAAAATGCTCTTGCCCAAGATGCTCTATCCGATCAGCAACAACCATCTGAAAGCCGCTTTTTGCATTACTTAGTTGGCAACATCGCGCCACTAATTGTTGCCGAGCATCGCTATCCTGTCGAAGCGATGACCCCTCCCGTCACTCAAATTGGGATCAATGACATTGTAGCTCTTGATCGAGGCGGACACTTTCTCGCCCTTGAGCGTTCTAATGGCGGCAATGGACTTAGTGCAAAAATCTGGCAGATTTTTACAGGTGATGCTAATGATACTTCAGCCATAAAGAGTTTTCGGACTAGTCCCAATGTGCGCTCAATCCGAAAAAAGCTAGTACTTGATTTAGCAACGCTTGGTATTAAATTAGATAATTTAGAAGGAATGGAGATCGGTCCCCGTTTAGCGGATGGTTCACGAAGTCTAATTTTGGTAAGTGATGATAACTTTAGCGATAATCAATTTACACAATTCCTCTTGTTTCGCCTAAATCGAAATTAGAGCGATAGCTTATTTAGGACTTATCACAATTCACAAAAGTGTGCTCACACTTTTGTGAATTGTGATAAGTCCTAGCTCGATTAAATTAGTAATTTGGGAGGAATGGATAGAAATAGAATTCCATTACTAGTCCAAGGTTGCTTTTCAGGTAGAACTAGACCAATAATGCCAGCTTTTTTCAAAACCAAAACACCTTTAGCTTCTCCCCAGCTCAACATCTCTGCCCAAGTGGTTAGATCTGGTTCATGCCCAATAATTCCTAATGACGCTCTTGCAGGTTGTGGATGTTGAGCGAGCCATGCATCTACCCGTTTGAGCCAATCTTCAAAACTGCCCTCAGGAGCAAGTTCGGATAGCTGCTGCACAGGACAGTCGCTAAAAACACTAGCAAAAATCTCAGAGGTCTGTTGAGCGCGGACTAAAGGACTAGTTTGTAAGAGATCAAATCGCAGACCCAATTCATAGAGGCGTTTGGCAACTTGCTTAGTTTTTTTTCGCCCTTCTTCGGTGAGAGGACGTTGCGTATCATCTTCGTAATTCCCGCGCTCCTCAGCAATGCCATGACGGATTAGGTAAAGACTAGGCATTGACTAACAATCCCTCAACTAATACTTCCACTAGTCCTTCAAATAATGCCTTGCCATCAGTTCCACCCAAAATCCCTTCGGCAGCGCGTTCTGGATGGGGCATCATCCCAAGTACATTGCCTTGTTTGTTGCAAATCCCTGCAATATTGTCCAGTGAACCATTGGGATTTGCGTCGTTAGTAATATTACCGATCACATCACAATAACGGAAAACAACCTGATTGTTGTCTTCAAGCTCTTTGAGGATATCAGCATCCGCGAAATAACATCCTTCCCCATGGGCAATCGGTAAGGTAATAATTTGCTGCTTTTGATATTTCTGAGTGAAGGCTAAATCGTTGCGTTCAACTCTTAGAGGGGCTCGATCGCAAATAAAATGCAAATCTCGATTGCGAACTAAAGCGCCTTGCAATAATCCAGATTCAGTTAGAATCTGAAACCCGTTACAGATGCCGAGTATATATTTGCCTTTTGCAGCATGTTCCTGTAGCGATCGCATCACGGGTGCAAATCTCGCGATCGCCCCACAGCGCAAATAATCACCATAGCTAAATCCCCCAGGGACAAAGATCACGTCACAATCGCCAATATCGGTATCTGTATGCCAAATTAACCTTGTGGGCTGTTTCAAAATACCACTGGTAACACTAGCAACATCGCGATCGCAATTGGAACCAGGGAAGACAAGGATGCCAAATTTCATGCTTTTGACTCCTCAATGACAGTTAACTCAAAGCGATAATTTTCAATTACTGGGTTTGCCAAAAGCTTATCGCAGGTTTCATTTAGCTGTTGAGATGCTTCGGCTTCATCTGCTGCATCTAGGATGATTTCGACATATTTGCCAATGCGAACTGAGTCAACGTGGTAGTCCATTTGTTTGAGTGCAGACTGGACAGCAGTACCTGCGGGATCGAGAACTGAGGGACGTAGGGTAACAAATATACGGGCTTGATACTTCATGCTTGCTGTGAAATGGTGAGATGCGATCGCCATATTTACTATATGACTGACATCATCGATCATATAGCAAGATAAACCAGAAAAAGTTAAGTGACTAGGCGCAAACTCACCAAAAAAGCACAGGTTAAGATCTCCGACTTTTTTGGTGAGTTTGCTAATTGTCTTTGCTTGCTTAGAAAAAGTTGGGGATCTGTGTATTTATAACAATTCACAAAATTGCGGCAACACTTCTGTAGGTCTGCCGAAAGGTAATCGTCGCCTTTTGATGATTAGGCTATAGTATATTTTTATTTCTCATTACAGCGAGATCATCTACATGAGAGCGGTGGAAGTCACGGGTACAATCGATCGCAAAGGGCATTTATTGCTGGATCAGCCTTTTGATGAGGACATATCTAGTCGTGTCCGTGTGATTGTGTTGTTTTCTGACCCAGTTCAGGAATTGGAAGATGATCCTGACGATACGCCTATTGAGGAGGTGAAGGCGAGTTTGAAAAGGGCTTTTCAGCAAGCTAAGGCGGGACAAACTAGACCAATTTCTGAAATGTGGGACGGAATTGATGCCGAGTGAGAGTTCTTTGGTTTTGTAACAATCTAAAGATATGGCAATTGAAGTTACAGAAGATTATCGAAGTTTGTTAGTGGCGGTGAAGCTTCGGATTCGTGCTGCTTGTTCTTCGCTAACCCAGCAAGTAAGTACTTCGATGCCTTGTCAACATGCGTAACCACAATACCCGTATGATTGCAGCCGATTACGGTATCACTTGCCCAATGTCCGATCTCTGCCTTCAAATCCGCGATCTTGGGACGGTTCTCGATTCCGATTCGATTGGGGATTCCACCTCGCTTCTGGTTCCGTCCTTTGCGTCGTCGTTTCTGCTTTATTACAGATTTTTGGAGATTTCTATTCTTTTTTTACTCTCTCCCTTCAATAATTTTAATTTCTTCCTCGCTTAATCCATAGAGTTTATAAACAATTAGAACAATCAATCAGTAAGGTGCGTTCCCCCTCGTCGATTAGTTGCATAGTCGGAGTTGCAGTGGGGAACGCACCCTACGAAATCTCTTGGTTCGTTTAGTCTAATTTAAACTCTGTAACATTGCCTTTCCCGTCAGTATTACAGTAACCAGAGACTCTTTTCTTCGGCACAGACCAATTGTAGCTTAATCCACCTCGGTTGATATCTTGGAGTGTTGTTTCTCCCACATCAATAGAAGACTGAAGTGTTGCGCCGAGAGTCACATTAATATCGGACATCGAAACGTCGCTTCCCATAAGGGAAACAATGGAATTTTTGCAATTGCGACCCCAAGCAGCAATACGAGCCTCAATTTTGGCATTGTCGTTGGCGCTTGCCGGCTTCATCCAGGTTAACCCAAAAGAAACAGAAAAGAGCACAGTTAGGGTGGCGAGAGAAAGAAGTTTTTTCATGGCTAAAGTATTCGAGCAATCAATATAATTTTGAAGGACACCGACTATAATACCTCATAGAGCGTAAAATAGACCAGATTTTTTCCCGTCGCTTATTAATTATAGTTGGCTGATTGACATCCTCACCGCCGTAAACGGACAACGAAGCAGAATTGTCATTAAACTCATCCAAAGACATAGGCATAATTGAAAGCAGTTCGCCAAACTCCAGCAAAAAATCTAACTTAATATCTGCCATCCGCCGAATTTCTGACATCGGTAAAACGAGATCGCGCAGCACCACCAAAATATCAATATCAGAATCCTCACTCGCCTCACCCCTCGCCACCGAGCCATACAGCAACAATGTAAATAGGCGATCGCCGCCACGATTTCAGGAATATCATAAACCGCAAAGCTAATCAGCAATAACTCCTCACGGGTTTGATGGATTAATTCTAAAATCGTCGGTTCCGTTTGACGGTTCCATTCCCCCGATTGGTCGGGCATCGTCCAGATGGGCTGCACCTCATAGTTTTTTTGCAATTCGCGCCCCAACTCCATCGCCGACAGCAAAGCCAAATGCAACGCCTCATTACACAAAAAATTGTAGGGGTAGAGCATTTGCGCCACAATTTCTAAATCATCACTGAAATCTAGATCTGCAAATGCTCTACCCTCTTCCTTGGTTTGCAGATAACCTTTAATAGCGTTAATTTCTAGGCAGAGCATTCCTGTTGTAAAACTGTGGTGTAAAGCCTAAATTTGGGCAGGAATGCTCTACTCCTTGTATCTAGGAAGAAAAGTAAAGGATAAAATCTTTATTACAATCCAAACAAGCAAAAGCAGAGATAAACTCGTTCTGCCCCTAGGGACACCAAGCCCGTACCGTAGATAGAGTCGTCTCTGCTTTAACTTGCATAAGGCTTTGTTTATGCCTGCGATTGTTGCTCGTCGTTATAATTCGCCGATTGCTACTTTCTGCGATCGCCTTACCGCTAAGGGTAAGTCCAAAATGTCTGTCATTGGGGCTGTGATGCACAAGCTATTGCGACAGGTCTTTGGTGTTCTCAAGTCTCAGCGTTCTTTCGATCCTAATTTAGTCCAAATTCCCTCTTGACTTTTTGGTACTCAAGACAGTATCTACATTTCGTTTATCACAATCAAAAAAAAATCCCTTTACAAAAATTATATGACTGAAACCAGTCCCAAACTGATTAATGAAAATATTTCCATTAATGTAACCCTTGAAGATAACGGTTACTATCTTTGCCACTTATCAAACCCATCACCAGATCCATCCCAAAACACCATTAATTCCTACGGTAAAACCCAAGAACACGCGATCTCGATCGCCCTTGAACAGTTAGCCGATCGGTATCGCCAAATTGCAGAAGATCAGCAAAATGTAGATATGCTGACGGTAGAGCGATCGCATGATGGCGAAGCAATTAGCAAGCTCTACCATGTAACACTTCATTTTGAATGCACTATTGACGCAGCATCGAAATTTGAAGCAATGCACGACACAATTATGGGCAATACTGTAGTAGAAAATGGCAAAATCACTATCATGGAAGTTGCTAAAGATCTGCCATTTGCAGATATTTTAGAACTTGGTGCGTAGTTAGAACAAAAAAAGAAAAGCGCGATCGCACCTTTCTTTTTTATGATGGTAGTCATGCCAAGATTTCAAAGCCGACTTTTTAATTGGATTGATACATCCTTACCCGCCCAACTTGGACGCAGCGTAAGGCGATCGCTCGATCAAAAAATTCGCCAACTCTCAGGACTCCCCATTCAAGAATTGCCGCACTTGCTAGCCTATCAAGTAGCCAAAGCAGCGCTATATCCCATATACCTCCTCACCTCGACCACCAAACGAATTTTCCCCACCCTCGATCGCGGCAAAATTGATCCCAAAGAAAAACTGCGATCGCAACCAGAAACAACAGGGCTATTACCAAAATCGGCAAACCAAGAACTAGGTCAAACAACAGAGCAAAAAGTAGAGCCCACTATTGACCTACCCAAGCCAGAAATCCCATTATTTTTTCGTCCATTAGTCAAATTTTTAGACTGGATCGATCGCACCAAAACACAACTAGATCGCAAAATATCAGCGATCATCAAACGGCAGCCAGAAAACCTCACAACTACCGAGACCTCAGAACTAGAACCAAAACTAATCGCCAATCGCCTCTTTACGGAAATCTGGCAGCAACAGATAGACAAAGCCCAAGCAGAACAAAACTCATTAAAAGAAAACAACGGACTATCTGAAAATGTCGCTCTAGGCAAAAACAAAAGACTAGAGGAACTAAGACGCTTGATCGAAGCTGCGATCGCCTACTTCTTTGGCAACCAAACTCAGCCTCAAGATCAGAGCTTAGACAGCAACGAAGAAGTTGCAGAAATATTCGGAACAGAATCCTCAGATGCAGTAGCATTACCCGATAGCCCCGAGTTAAGAAGGAGACGGGTGAATGCCGCAAAATCTGGAAGTATCAAAGAACAAGCCCCACTAGCCGAGACTAACAATCTTGATCGGCTACGCGAACTCATCGCCGCCGCCATTGATTATTTCATTGGCAAGCGATCGCTAGATGGTATTCCTGATATCAATTCCGATGGTATCATCGGAACCCAGCCCGACTTCCTGAAAGCAAAAACAAATGACACCCTTAAGCCCAGAGCGAATAGTTACCCCAGTAACGCTCCAAATATTGAGCCAGAATTTTCTGATGCGCTCAAACTCGACAATCAACTGGAACGTCTACAAAAGTTAATCGAAGATGCGATCACCTATTTCTTTAGTAAACAGCGATCGCAACCAACCCTAGATGAAACCTCAGACATCACGCCTAGCACTGAAGCTTGGCTAACAATGGAAGATTTATTTGGCGATGATAACGGGCCCTGGCCGCTTCCATTGGAATATGAATCCATCGCATTCAGCAAATCACCAGATCGAACAGCAATCCATTCATCTAGTGAGTTACAAAATTTTGAAACCACCACCACTCAGCTTTCCCAAGATCAACTTGATGGCAGCTTAGTTTTTGAAGAAGAATTACAGATGTATCAATCACAAAGTCCTGAATACGAGAGGGATCGCCCTTTACGAGCATGGATTGAGGCAAAAGCAACGCTTTGGGGTTACTCAAATAATCCTGTAATGAGATTGCTCATTTGGATTGATGAGATCGTTGCCAAAATCGAAAACTTAATTATTAAACTATGGAAAGGATTAATCGGTTTTCCAAAACGCTTAATTCAGTTTATGCGATACGGGAAAAAAAGATGGAAGTAGGACTTACGCAAAAATGCCCTGAAAGCCTCATTTTGCCGTAGGGGCAATTCATGAATTGCCCCTACGGCTCGTTCTTTTGCGTAAGTCCTAAGAAGATGATAAATCTCTTACTGCTAGCGAAGCAGGGCAACCACGGGGGGATTGGCTCTACCTAAATAATTTAGATATTGTAAGGGCTGTGCCCCATTGCCAGCCCTAGACTTACACTATCATAGGAATTTCCTTCTACTCAAGATCAGTTTCTAAAGCACAGCGGCGCATAATTTTTGCCAATGCTTCCAAATGATCACCATTGCCATCGTGTCGAGGCGACAATATTGATACAGCAATTCTTCCCATTGCGATCGCATTGCTTGATTATCAATCCCAAGATTACGATTTTCGCCAAACATTAAGTCTTGATATGCAAGCATTGCGCCAGCACCCTCATTCACAACTTGAATGCGATCGCCTATTTGCATTTGTGGCAACACATCATAGGGACTGAGGATTTCGCCATCTACTTCTCGATAGTATTGCTGAAAATCGGGAATTTCATGCAGATAGGGATTCGTTTTCCAGATTGCAGGCAACACATATTTGAGAGAAGTCCGCCCCTTCATCAATGGATGGAAGTAATGCTTAAGGGTGAGAGCATTCATATCGACTAAATTGGATTTGCCCTTAGTTCCTAATTTGGCAGTATTGGCAAGCCATGTTTGCAACTGAGGATTGTGATATCCATAGGCTTGCATTTGATAGTAGATATCACGCAACACACTATTCTCATGGGTTGCCCATGTCAAAATAGTGCCGCGATCTCCAAGGACTGTCATCAATGACTCAGCAAACTGGAAATTTGGAAAAGTATTTTCTAAATCAAGCCATTCAGTTTGGACAGGGAGCGCATCTGGCTCTGCGATCGTGTGACAACTCCACTGAAAAGCCACCTGCTCGTATGTCTGCATTCCTGCGCGATAGGGAATCGCCATGCGTGAGGTTTCAAAGTCAATAAAATGAATCGGATATTCAACCTGTTTGATAATTGTCGGGAGTTGCTCAGAAATCCATTCTTTATTCTTTTGGGTATATTCAATCTGAATCAATTGGCGATAGCTATAAGTATAATCATCGAGTGCTTCTAAGGGAACGTCAAACATACTTGCCTTCCCTTGTAAAATCAACTCATTGACTAGAGGCTCTTCGTGGCTGCCAATTCTACCCATTTGATAGAGCTCTAGGACATGATGTTCTACATCAGCGAGATCGCCCCAACATTGCCTAAATCCATCACGATCATCGCGATCGCTAGCACGATATTCACAGCTTTTGCAGCCCTTACTAATCGGCGCAAAGATCTCAGGAGATTGCTCGATCAGATAGTCTAGATATTTTTGTGCTAAGGCGAGGGTTGGCTCGATCAATTCAGCAACTTCAGTTGTGACACTAACCTTGGTGAGAAATTGATCTTTCTCTATTTCTTGGACATCTCCAGTAAAATTAACGGCAATACCATTGAATTTAGAGAAGGAATTACGATGTGTAGATAGCCGTTGAATCTGGAAATAGGATGCAAGATTGTCAATTGTGGTAGTTTTTGTGCGATCGGGTACAAGCAAATAAGGAGCTATCTCAGCTTTCAGATCTGGTAGATACTGAGCTAGCATTTCTTGCAAAATCCCAACTTGGTAGGCAACATCTTCAATGATATGTCGCCATTCACCGCCAACTTTGCCAGTACGTTTATTGCGAAAGAGGGAAAGCTTGCGATATTTGATTAAGTCTTCGTGGACTTTACTGTCAAATCCCTTAGATCTAATTTCAATAATCTCAATGCGATCGCCCTGTTTCACCAGAATATCGGCACGAGCAAGCTTATGATTGTGATAGAGCACAGGCTCAAAAAGAATTACATTATCTTGTTGTAAATACGATATCGTTTCTTGGGCAGCATTAACTAGGTTTTCCTCAGTTTTGAGGTTTGCAGAAATATAGATCCCGTCTGGATAAAGTAGGTGAGCTATCTTACTAACAATAAAATTTCCATCGGCTAATATTCTGGTATACCCATCAACGCGATCGACGGTAGGATAGCCCAACTTCTTGTAATAAAGTTTGGTTGTACAACTGCGGGCAGTCTTAAGATCGGATTTCGTTAGATAAATAGGGTGAGACATACTGCCTAAAAAACTTCGCAGTATAAATTTAGCACGAGAGAGCTTAAACCCCCAAAAAGAAAAGCACACGCTATGCGTGTGCTTTTCTTTTTGGGGGTTTTTAGATTGCGTTACTCAATCGTGACTTTAGGACTGTTGTACCAATTGTAAGTAGGACTATCAGGATCGTCATCCACACCCAACTTACTCTCAGCACCATCAATTCGCATCCGCACCAAATACTCACCCGCCTTGACATTCGCAATCGGAATCTCGATTGTGGAACTAGTATGAGGTAGCGGTGGACGGTCAAACAGATAGACAGAAGGGCTATTAGTCGTCCATTCATTCAAAGCTAAAACTACTTTCTGCTTCTCCCGCACCAGCACATCTAACTGAATGACAACCACCGCCGATCGCAAATCCTCCTCGATCGCTTCTAGTTGAGTTACAGTCACATTCACAACCGTCGGACATAGGACAAATGGCATCACATTCGATGCGATCGTATTGGTGATCAACGGCGAAGTACTATTAATGCGATGAATGACTTGCAAACTCTGCACACCAGCTTGGATTTGTGGTAAAGACATATCCGCAAGAGAAAAAGTGATTTCGCGATCTTGCACTGAAGTTGGCGTAATTACCAAATCCCCGACATGGATTTCTACAGTCTTGCTCAGGAGAGATCGCCCACGAATGATCATCAAACTACCGATTACAATCGGCTCAAATTGGCTACCCTGAGCCACAACTTTCTCAATATAGGGAGATGCTGGAAATGGAACCAGTCCTGCGGGTGAAGCATCGCGAATCGGCAAGGCTCTTTGGAAGTTTTCTCGACCTTCGACAATTACTAGACAAGCTCGATAAGCGATCGATAACACATAGGGAACTTGATAAAATACTGACCAAGCCTTAGATAGATCTTCCAACGAGATATCTATGGGCACAATATTGATCTGTTGAATCTGATCAGCCAGATCGGAATCTAATAGAAATGGAAATGTTGAGTCATTACATGTCGAACGAATCATTTCTGTCGTAAGAATTCTTTTGTCTGCAAGGGTGCTTACTACGCTTCCCAATACTCTTTGTGGTTGTAGTTCCGCATCATTCCCATAACAACTCATCATGTAGCAAAGATCCACCGCTACTTGACGATTGAGAGGATTCCCCTTTGTGCGATTAGGAGTAGAGTCATAGTTCGCCAAGGAAGGATTGCTGGTTACTTGGTATAAAAAGATATTGACTCCCACCTCTGGCGCACCAGTAGAGATACTTCCAGGCGCTAAGGTAGTGGCTCGTGCTCCTTCGATATCCTGTTGAATGACTGACTGCAAGACCCTCTGCAATGTAGCCGTTACCGTCGCGATCGCTAAATAATTACTCATCTCCACTCACCAAACCTAATTTCAATGCTCTGACGATTGCTTGTGTGCGGCTAGCCACACCTAACTTCTCAAATACACTAGTGAGATGCGCTTTGACGGTAGCGATCGTCACATGGAGATAGCGAGAAATATCTTCGTTTGAGGCTCCTTTAATTAGCCAGTTCAATACCTCCTGTTCGCGATCAGTAAGATGGATGGTGGAATGCCCTTGTAGCGATCGCCCTGCATAAAAATGAAAAATCCGAAAGAAGCTGGTGGCAATATCAGGCGGCAAGAAAATTTCATCATTCATAACCGTTGAAATTGCCTCATAAAGTTGACTGCCAATGCGATCTTTTGCCACATATCCTCTTGCTCCCAATTGCATTGCTCTAAATACTAATTCATCTTCACGATGCGCCGACAAAATTAAAACTTTGCCATGATAATCTAATTTTTTGAGATCCATTAGCACTTTTAGTCCACTATCTTCGGGAGATTTTAAATCCAGTTTGACATCTAAAAGAATTAAAGAAGGCTTCTGCTCGACTACCAGTTTAATTACTTGCTCACAAGAGGTCGCTTCCCCGACAATTTTAAACTGGAGATAACAATCGTCACTATAAAAACTCAGCAGTGTATGTAAACCCCGCCGAAAATTAGAGTCATCCTCTACCAATAAAACCGATACTATCTGAGCAGTTGTTGCCATAGATCATTTGCTATAGATCTTTGTCTAGAAGTAAGTAGCTAAGAACTTCCAAATTCTGTACTATGCTCTATGCGAGCAATACAAGTTTTGGCTTAATTTTTTAATTATGCTGAGGTACTTATTTAGAAGTATAGACTAAAGTCTAATAACCCTAAATTTTGATCATCCCTAGTGTATATGTCTATTGACATAGTTATTACGGGTGGCATATGGCACTAGACTACTTCGCCCCGGGCGTATACATCGAAGAGGTTGATAAAGGCAGTCGTCCCATTGAAGGCATCAGCCTCAGTGTGGCAGGTTTTATCGGATTTACCGAAGACGTACGCGGTGATGCTGATCTTTTTAAACCAATGATGGTTACATCTTGGGATCAATATCGCGAATATTTCGCAGCCCCTGGCTCTGATGGGTACACCGACTTTGATGCTTACTTGCCCTTCGCAGTTAATGGTTGGTTTGTTAATGGCGGGGGACGCTGCTGGGTAACAAGCATTGGCACTAGACTTCCTGGATCTGAGCCTCCAGCCCCTGAGGCAACCGCACTTCGCATTGGCACATCGAACAACAAGCCTACCTTGATGTTTAACATCAAGCCAGCCGCAGCTTCTGAGAGCCAGTTAGCGTTACCTTCAACGGGCGATCGCATCAAAGTGATCATCCAAGAAAGCACTCCCAAGCCTCTTGCTGAAACTGCTCCTGCCGATGCCGAGCCACCCTTAAATACTGGTGAATTTTTCAACGTAATCGTTGTCCAAGGTGGACAAGAGTTGGAAAAATACGAGCATGTCTCAATGAATCCACAGGTGGAGACAGCAGTCGCTGACTATGTTGTAACCGCGATCGCTGCCTCAGAATATGTCACCATCGCTGACATCTCCACCAGCGGACAGCCACTCTCTCGTCGTCCTGCTAACGGAGCCTACGAGATCGCGCCACCTCCTTACATTTCCACCATTGATCGCTTTGCTCGCGACCTGCTCGGACAAAGAGACGATCGCACTGGCATTCAAGGCATGTTTGAAATCGATGAAACAGCGATGATTGCCTGCCCTGACCTAATGCGCGTCTATGAAGCAGGACTCATCGATATCGATCAAGTACATGGTGTCATGGAAATGATGCTCAGCATGTGCGAAAACTCCTTCCCTGGTCCCGCCTTCCGCATGGCAGTAATTGATCCTCCTCCGATCAAGCCATCGAAAGGCATGGAAGCAGTACCACCTGATCGCCAAAAGCCTCAAGATGTAGCCCAATGGTTGAGCATGTTCAACCGTCGCTCTATGTTTGGCGCACTATATTACCCTTGGATCAAAGTCGCCAATCCTCGTAAGGGCGGCAAACCATCCTACGTTCCACCATGTGGACATGTTATGGGGCTATGGTGTCGCACCGACCAATCACGCGGTATCTTCAAAGCTCCTGCTAACGACACCCCTAGAGGCGTACTTGGCTTGGCTTACGAAACTAACATGCGTGAGCAAGAAATGCTCAACCCGATTGGCATCAATTGCATCCGTAACTTTGCCAGCTACAATCGTGGCTTCAAAGTATGGGGCGCACGCACCTTGGTCGAGCCAGACAACATTCAATGGCGCTACATCAGTGTCCGCCGCTTGATTAGCTATATTGAGAAATCGATTGAAATTGGTACTCAATGGGTTGTATTTGAACCCAACGATACTGACCTATGGGCAAGAGTAACTCGTACCGTTAGTAACTTCCTAGAAGGACTTTGGCGGAATGGAGCATTATTTGGTGGTGCTTCCTCAGAAGCGTTTTATGTCAAATGCGATGCCACACTCAACACCCACGAAACCATGATGATGGGTCGCCTATACATCGAAGTCGGTATTTGCCCTGTCCGTCCTGCTGAATTTGTGATCTTCCGCGTCAGCCAGTGGTCACCTAATAGTTAACGATTCATGAAGAAGAACGCCCATTGGGCGTTCTTCTTCATGATCTCCAAGAGCTTTTTTAAGATTTATGCTGTGATTCTTACAGATTGATAGCTTAAGATTTTAAAATAGTTATTTAGTAGCACAAACTTGTAAATCAGATTTCAAGGAGGAAGAATGGCAGAACTTAAACCAATTCCTACTAGTCGATACTATGTAGAATTTGCTGGGTTGGAAGAAAAACTAATTAAAAGTGTCTCTGAAGTTAGTTTTACGGGACAAACCGCAGGACATGAAAAGCCGCTAGCATCCACTAAGGGAGGCAAAACTTTTTGGCAAAGTACGTCGGCAGGTTTTGAAGAAAATCCTAATGTCACCATTGAAGTTTATGTCACTGAAGGGGACATGGCCTTTTACAATTGGTTCCTAGCTGTCATGCCTAAAAGCGAAGGAGGCAAAGGGGAATGGGCCGCAAATCGTAAGAATGGTTCAATCACTGCTTACGATAGTGGCGATAATGAGGTAATTCGCTGGGATCTAATCAACTGTTGGCCGAAGTCTTACAAAGTAAGTGATTTCAGTTCTGAAAGTAAAGATTTGGCGGTTGAAACCTATGAAATTGTCGCTGAGCAAATCAACCGAGTGAAGTAGATTCGCTTACATGTCTATCGTAATTATCTAAAATTTGAGGGCACAAAAATATGGCAAAAGATGAATTTTTAGCCTCTTCTAAATATTACTTTAGCTTAACGGGGCTAGAGGACTTGGTTGTAAAAAAAGTCAGTGGTATTGGCTCAACTCTCCAAACAGCAGGAGATAGTAAGTCCTATGGAGTATCAAAAAGTGGTAAATCAGTAATTCAAGCTACTGTTACAGGTGCAACTAACAGTAAGGTTACTGTTGAGTTTGTCTGTACTGTTGGGGATGATCGCCTGCTCAAATGGTATAGTGACTCGCATTCTGAGCCATTCGCAGGTGGTGGGACTAAAACCAAAGGCGAGCGCAAAACTGGTACGATTACTCTTTACAATCAGGGCGGCGAAGCTGCTGCTACTTGGGAAATGACTGGAGTAATGCCCGCTAGCTATAAATCAGTTAAGCTAGAAGCTGGTTCTGAAGGACTAGCCACTGAGACGATTGAATTTGTGTATCAGACTTTGCACCGCAAAACTTAAAAACACAGTTATGAGTGGTGCTGAGCGCCACTCATATTAAAATTTGGAGGAAGGTGATTTCATGACAGCAGAACCGCAAATAGAATTTTTAGCTAAGTCTAAATTTTATGTAGAAATTACTTTACAGGGTAGTCTAGAAAAAATTGACGGCTACTTTATGGAATGTAGTGGGTTGTCGCGAAGTCAAGAAGCAATTGAAATTGTTGAAGTTACTCCGCAAGTATGGGGAAAGAGTGGTTCGACAAAAGGACGGGTCGTCCGCACAAAGCTGCCAGGAAATGTTAAAAGTGAGAATATTACTCTCAAACAAGGGCTGAATATTTCCATGACCATGTGGAAATGGTTAAAAGCAGTGGAAGATGGGAATTGGGCCCAACAACTCCGAGATGGAGATATCACTATTTATGACCAAGCTTCTATGGAAAAAGCAAGATTTCGATTTAATGGCGCTTGGCCGATGCGTTACAAAGTTTCCGAATTTAAAGCTGATGCTAGCGAATTTGCGATTACTGAAGTAGAGTTATGCGTTAGCGACTTTTTACGGATTAATTAATAGATTAATTAAACGCTTATGATTAAAATATGGTTCAAATATGATTCAAACAGAGTTTGAATTTACTCTACCCAAGGGCTATGTTGATGGGGATGGAAATCTGCATCGCAAAGGTGTAATGCGTTTGTCTAGAGCGATCGATGAGATTGTCCCAATGCGTGATCCTCGTGTGAGGAGTAATCCTGCTTATGCAACTGTAATTATTTTAGCGAGAGTAATTACTAAATTAGGAGGACTAGAAGAGATTAGTTCGACGGTAATCGAAAATTTATTTGCTAGTGATCTCAGTTATTTACAAAAGTTTTATCGTCAGATTAATGAGTTAGAAGATACTGGATGGACTGGTTTATCTGAAGAGATAGAAAACTAGAACTATGCCCAATATCTATGAGCTAAATTTAGATGTAAATCAAGTAGAACAATTCGAGGCAATAGAAGCTGGTCAAAATATTCTTATTGAGAGAATAATCTCCACAGGGCAAACTACTCCAGTAGGACAATGGTACGATCAAGATGCTGATGAATGGGTGGTTTTGTTGCAAGGTGATGCAGAGATATATTTTGAAGAGGGACCTTTGGTAAGACTTAGGGCTGGGGATTATCTGATGATCTCGGCTCATCAAAAACATCGGGTTGAATATACTAGTATTGAGCCGCCTTGTATCTGGTTAGCGGTTCATGGTCAATTGCGATCGCTATAAGTAGTTAAGTAAAACCCATAAAGTTGCGCCCCTGCGGGGCGCAACTTTATGGGTTTTGCTAATTTATTTTGTGAAAGTACTAACAATACTACGGCTCTATTTTTGGCTTTCTTTGTCCGTAGTATTGAAGAACCCATTTAATACCAAAACACAAAATAGCGTAGCCATTTTGTGTTTTTAAAACCCTTGAACGTTAATTGCTGTAATAGCAATTGTCACTATAAAACTGATTTTGGTGTTTCCAGTTCCTTTCTCGGTAGCGATCGCTCAAAGCGTCGGAAAGATTCGCAAAAAACACACATCGATCGATGCGCAAGCGATCTGTTTTGTGAGTATGCAATTTCATTAAAGTGGGCAGTTACTTCTTGACGCACTTCCACCACTCGAAAAATTGATGGTCAACTCCTACTTCAAAGTTGTAGACGATCATCTCTACATGCCCTTGCAAAGATGATATGAAGCATCTGGGAATCTTGACTACAATGAAATTGCGCTAGAATCCGTGCGTCATTTGCTCACACTAACTAGTGAAATTGCACGACGAGTTTCTCAAAAAACACTGATTATGCACTCTGACTATCAATGCTATAACGGCGTGCTGAGTTTGCCTCAAATTCGCATTTCCAGCTTGCGCGATATTGAGATGTTTCAGGTTTATCTCTGTCTATGTATTCTCGAAAAAAGCGTTGCCTCAATTCAGCAAGAGCTTTTCCCCCTCTGTATCATGCTCTATCCGCCTTTAAAAGTTAGTTGGGAACTAGTGCGAACTTTGTTAAGACTGCTTTCACAAGAAATGCAAAATTATCTTGGCGAAGAACATGTTCATCAGTTTGAGCCATATCTCACCACCTTGAATGAAATGTTTGGTGATGATGTGCTGCCCGAAGCCCGATAATAATAAAGCTTGGAATATTAAACCTAAGTACCTCGGCATAATTAAAGAAACAAAAACAAGATCTATAGCGTCCGCTTAGCAGGCGCTATAGATCTTGGGATTTTATATTTAATTGCACCTAGATACTTATAAAGTCGGTAAAAAATTACGCAACCTGTAACTTTTGTACCAGATTTGAGGTTGCCATCCGAAGCGCAGAACAGCTACGAACAGAAAAAACTAAGCATGACCTGTATTTGTACGATAAGCCAAGCGATCGCCATTACTTCGGCAACGGTTGCCAATATTGACGAAAACGCGCAAAACAACATAGAGATAAGGGGCGTTATTTCCGATAGCCGCAAACTCAAAGGTGGAGAGTTATTTGTAGCTTTAACTGGCGAGAACTTTGATGGTCATATGTTTGTGGCAAGAGCGATCGCCCAAGGCGCAGTAGCCGCACTCGTCAGCCGTGAATGGGCTAGCTCGGTTACCGCAGTCGGTTTACCAGTCTTAGCAGTGGACGATATAATCACGGCTTATCAAGATCTAGCCCGCTGGTGGCGATCTCAGTTTTTGCACCCAGTTGTATCAATTACTGGCTCAGTAGGCAAAACAACTACCAAAGAAATTATTGCCAGTATGTTGGCATGTTATGTCGCTCCCGATCAGCGAGTTCACAAAAGTCAGGCTAATCATAATAATGATATTGGTGTGGCGCAAACTTTGTTGTCGATTAATCCTGAGAGAGATAGGTTTGTAGTTGTAGAAATGGGGATGCGCGGTCTAGGCGAAATCGAACGCCTAGCAAAAACGGCGTTACCGACAGTGAGCGTAGTCACTAATGTGGGAACTGCGCATATTGGACGATTGGGTTCGCGAGAAGCGATCGCTCAAGCTAAATGCGAACTTTTAGCTGAGACTTCTCCCACTGGCACGGCAGTTTTAAATGCTAGTAATCCCCTTTTACTAGAAAGTGCCAGCAAGGTTTGGCAAGGTAAAACAATCACCTATGGCTTAGGGATCGGGGATGTCAACGGCGAACTAATTGATACTCAGTTACATGTGGAAGGTCTAACTTGGGAATTACCCTTGCCAGGTCGCCATAATGCTTTAAATTTTTTGGCAGGTTTAGCGGTTCTCAAAGCCTTAAATCTCGATTGGGCTCAGACAATTCAAGGTATTGGGAAACTCGATCTTCCATTTGGTAGAGCGCAGGTATATGAGTTGCCGCAAGATGTGATGATTCTTGATGAGACCTATAATGCTTCCCCTGAAGGGATGTTGGCGGCTCTGCGCCAACTAGCTGATATGCCTGCAAAGCGTCATTGGGCTGTTTTGGGAACAATGAAGGAATTGGGGGATATGTCTACTCAATTGCATCATCAAGTAGGTGAAGCAATCAGTAAATTGGGAATTGAAGGTGCGATTATCTTGACTGATGGCGAAGCGGATGCGATTTTGGCAGGAGCTAATGGTTCATTGAAATATGCGATCGCCTGTCAGTCCTATGACGACATCACGCAGACGCTTTTAGAAAAAGTTAAAAGTGGCGATCGCATTCTGTTCAAAGCTTCGCGATCGGTTGGCATGGATCAAGTTGTCAAGGCATTTCGCCAGACTTGGCAATAGTTTGTCTTTTTATAAATGTCGGCGCTACGCGCCGCCATTTATATAGTCTTTAGGAGTTGTTGTTGAATAACTGTAATTAAATGAGATAGTTGCACAGGTTTGGCGAGATATTCATTTGCACCAACGGCTAAACATTTTTCGCGATCGCCAATCATCGCTAAAGCAGTTAACGCCACAATAGGAATATTATTTATATCTGGATTTGCTCGAATACTTTTAATTGCGCTGATTCCATTTAGCACTGGCATTTGAATATCCATCAGAATCAGATCAGGGTTTTGAGCGATCGTCATATTGATTGCTTCTTGACCATCAGATGCAAAAATTAGGCGATATCCTCGACTAATTAAATAATTAGAGAAAGTTTCAATATTAATGGGATTATCATCTGCTAGCAAAATCAAAGGATTAACAGCTAAATTATTCTCTAAATTACTTGCTTGCTTATAACTCTCACTGAAGGAATTTGATGGAAGCTCGAATTTATCTAATTTCTCTAATTCAATCGATTCTGTATAGGGCAAAACTATCGAAAAGCAACTTCCTTCGCCAACTTGACTGGCAACACTCACACAGCCTCCATGCATTTCCACAAGTTGTTGGACTAGAGTAAGTCCTAAACCTGTGCCAGCGTATTGTCGATTTAGGCTGCTATCAATCTGGACAAAAGCTTGAAATAGATTACTAATATCTTCTGGAGAAATGCCAATACCCGTATCAATAATTGAGAAGATCATTACATAAGGGCATTCGGTAGTTATCTTTGTTGTCTCTGCTGCTTGGAGATTAACTTCTAGGCAAACACTCCCCCCTTTAGGCGTGAACTTAACTGCATTGCTAAGTAAGTTAATTAAGGCTTGCCTCATGCGTCGTTCATCAACTGTGACCATTTTGATGCTGTGGTTGATAGACAACTTGAGCTGAATATTTTTTTGACTGGCAATTTGCTTGACAAATTCTAGACTGGATTTGCACAGATATTCTATCGCTACGGAGCTTAGCTCCAGATCCAATTTACCTGCACCAATTTTGGCTACATCCAAAATGTCATTAATTAAATCCAACAAATGCCGACCACTAGTTTCGATTAGAGATAGCGATCGCATCTGTCGTTCGTTTAAATCTCCAAATACTCCCGTCATTAGACCTTCAGACATTCCCAACACAGCATTGAGCGGAGTCCGAAGTTCATGACTCATATTGGCAAGAAATTCATCCTTAAGTCTAGTCGCTCTGGCAAGCTCGCTATTAGCCGCGCTCAGTTGCTGATTGGTATACTGAAGCTCTTGAGTACGTTGTGCAACTCTTGTCTCTAATTGTTGATTGAGTTGATAGAGATCATCGATCGCTTGTTGTCGTTCTATCTCTGCACTAGCTAAAGATTTTTCAGCTTGTTTGTGATCGCTAATATCTTCGATGACCCCGACAAAAAGAGGTGGCTGACCAACTTCATCCAATATTTTAGAACTAGTTGTTCGTACCCAAATCATTTTCCCATTTCGGTGAAAAAGCCGTTTTTCCATTTGATAGCTCTCACATTCATCAGACAATACTTGACTACGCAGTCGCAAATTATCTTCTATATCTTCAGGCAGCATGTTGTCTGTAAATCGCATTAATTGCAATTCATTTTCAGAATAGCCAACCATTTGTTGATAGAAAGGATTAGTTCTAATAAATTTACCATCAGCATCCGTAATTGCCATTCCCACAACTGAACGTTCAAACATGGCGCTTAAGAGAGATTCGCTTGTTCTTAAGCGTTGTTCACTCTCCTTTAAGGCTATTTCTGCTATCTTGCGATCGCTTATATCCTCAGCAATAGCAGCCATTTGCTCAATTTTCCCATTAGCATTTTTCAAGGGAAAGCAGCGTCCCCATATCCATCGAATAGTGCCATCAGGACGAATAATTCGATACTCCTCATTAAAGAATCCACTATTAACTGTTAATTTATAAAGCTGAAGCACTTTATCAATATCTTCAGGATGGATAGATTGTATCCAAACTTCTGGGTTTTGATATAAATACTCACTTGAGTGTCCCCAAATTTCAGAATATCGAGGACTTACATACAATACCTTTCCAGAGCTAAATTCACGAAGAATAATTGCTCCACGATTATTCTCAGCAAATTGACGAAACATATTATTACTGTCTGCTAGGGCAGATGTGCTTGCTTGCACTTGGCTCTCTAGCAGTTTATTTCGACTTTGGAGTAGTTCTAGTTTCTCTTGCTCTAGTCGAGACATCTTTGTTTCTAGTATCGATACTAATTTATAAATCTCGGTAGGCTGAAGGGTATTGAGCAAATCACTTTGGGTAATGATACCTTCCATTATTCCATCCGCATTAGTCACGATTAAGTGATTAATCATCCGTTCTTGCATTAGCTCTCTCACTTTCCAAAGTGTCTCATCTGGACTGACCGTAGCAACCGGAAAGCTCATTACTAGTTGGACAGATGTTGTCGCCAGAGATAACTCTAAAGCAAGATATTGAACGATATCGCCCTCAGTAACAATTCCCATAGGCCATAAGCCATTATCACCTTCTTTTATGATTACTACTGAGCTAACTTTTTGCTCCAGCATTAAGTTAGCAATCTGTGCGACCGAATCTCTAGAATCTGCATAAATTACATCGGTAATCATGACCTCCTTAACCTGACGCAAACGCAACATATCAACAGGACGAAGTAGTTGCCGTAAACTCTCATGGATGAGCAATCCGACGATTTCACCGAGATCATTTACTAGTGGCAAATGTCGGATGCGATAGCGATGGAAGCGATTAATCGCCACAAGTATATCGGTAAATTCCCACTCTAACAGTGCTTGTACTGGATATACCATTACCTCGGCGATCGCAGTTTCGAGCAGATTTTGCGTTGAATTTTGGTCTGAAGTTTCAGGATTTACGTTTTGTCCACAGAGCTTAACTAAGTCACGTTCAGTCAAAATGCCAATTAGTTTTTTCCCTTCGGTGACTAAAATGCAACTGTTTTGGGCATTGGCTAATTGCAAATTTGTTTCTGAGTCAATATCACATAATAAATTGCAAGTTTGTCGGCTTACATTCATCAGGGCGATCGCGTCGGCAACAGTTGCACTTGCAGCGATCGTTAAGGGAGAGCGAATGATCGCTTGTTCTAGTGGTACTTCCTGACTATTCGTATACATAGGTGAACCCACAAAATTTTATAAAATTTCTATGCAAACATCCTTTGGCTAAATTTTACTTTAAGTTATTGATTTTTACTTGACAATCACAAATTTGCCAGCAATTCTCATTATAAAAATCGGGTTTTTGAAAGCCACTTTGGGCGGACTTTCAAAAACCCGATTTTGGTATTTACAGAGCCAAAGGCTCTGTAAATACCAAAATCGGGTTCATAAGCAACTGTGCAGAATAAATCCCAAAACCCTAAGGCTGCGCCTCTGCGGGTGGCAAACCTTAAGGGTTTGGGTGTCTAATGGATTAAGTGTGTCT
>Ga0315907_10001040_pt1 | contig 38151 bp, 27 predicted proteins | sample LakEriMetagenome_3_FD_203525 | JGI IMG/M metagenome (GOLD analysis project Ga0315907, IMG submission 203525) | Freshwater fungal communities from buoy surface, Lake Erie, Ohio, United States - Buoy 12 MA123 | ecosystem: Environmental > Aquatic > Freshwater > Lake > Lake biofilm | place: USA...
CACGTTAACGCCTGTAGCTTTAATGCCGCCCTTGTCCCAGCCTTGCTGTCCAGTGTGTCGATGCGCCTGTAGATTTCTTGCAATCGGGGCACCTCGGTTATGGTGGGGAAGTGCTTGGCCGCTGTGGCCTTGCTTGTAACCCGTAACACTGCGCCAGCGGTGGTTGCGGGGTTGTTCTGTATCAGGCCAGCGCCCATGCTGTGCAAAAACACCAACGACAGCAACGAACGAACCTTCTTCTGCTGGTCTGGTGTCTTCGCCATAGGCTGCAACAGGTTGGTAATGTGCAAGGGCTGGACCTCGCCTATAGGCAACTTCCAAAGTGCCGAACCTACCAAGTAGCGCTGCACCCGGTGGCTGTTGTTCTTGGTGGTGCGCGGGGTCCATTTACCGCTGGCTGTAATGCGTTGGAACAAGTCGTCCCAAGCCTCGCCAACCGTGCTGCTTTGGTTCAGCAAGGTAGTGGTCAAAGGGGAGGGCGTTGGCTTGCGCTTGGCCTCTTTTCGGCGCATGGCCACAGCGTCGGCTAACAGGTCAGCCAACGTGGTTTTGTTAATGGGTAAATCTGCTGCGCCAGCCTTAATGTCGACAGACTTGCCTGCCTGCTTCATGCGCAGCCAAACGGTCAACGTGTCGTTCAGATTGCGTCGCAGATACGTTCCGGGCGCAACCAACAACTTACCGCCCGCGGGCAGCGCGTTAACGTCTTTAACAGTTATTCCACCCACGGGGACCTCCGGCTTGCTTTGGGGTGGAATAGACCGTCCATTCCACCTGAGCCTGAATTATGCCCCACAAACCTACTTTGACGGTCTTCTAAACAACTCCGTCACATTGGTGACTGTTTTCCCTCTGTGGATAGGGCAAGAAAAAAGGCTGTTTGGGGTGGAACCAAACAGCCTTATTCTTTATCTGGCGGAGCAGGCGGGATTCGAACCCGCGGTGGGGATAAACCCACACACGCTTTCCAGGCGTGCGACTTAAACCACTCATCCACCGCTCCGAAGCTCGAGATTCTATCAGAGGATCACCATGAAAAATGCCCGCAATAGCGGGCATTTTGGCTGAGTAGAAACAATCCTAAATTGATTCTTAGATCAGTTGAACTTGTAGTTCATAGCGAAGTTGAATGTTCGGCCATAAGGGTCAGAGTAACGTGGATCGTAGCCCAATTGGTGTGAGCCAGCATATCTCAAGCTGAGTCCGGGCTTGGCATCAAACAAGTTGTTGATGGCAAATGTGTACTCTACATTTTTAGTAGGCCTAAAGGTGCTTCTGATAGACGCCACGGTGTATGACTTCACACGGAGTTGAACATTGGCGCAGTCACCTGCGTCCAGATTGTCGACAGCACACTCATCGTAAGACATGTTCTTGTCGTGATAAGCACTGCGGAATGTGGCGGCCACGGTATGTGTCCACTTGTCCATTTGCAAAGTTGAACTTGCATTCAAGATGTTGCGGAATGAAACAGCATTGTTGCTGCCATAAGTGCCCAGGCTCGATTCCCATGAGTTGTCTGTACCAGGCGTGGTGAATCTAGACTTGATCAAATAGGTGCCGCCAATGCGGTTGGTGACGGTGCCCAAGCCAGTCTGATTTTTGAAAAGGAAGCTCCAATCGACACCTTCGACTTGCGATTGACCAATGTTGATCGGCATGTCTTTGATGGCCAATAAGCTCTTGCCTGTTGAGGTTTTGAACTTTGATGTGTAGAGACTTGCATACTTGACAGGATCGGCAGTAATGAGCTCTTCACTGACAGAGGTGATGGCGTCCTTGATATCAACTTTCCAGTAATCAACGCTGATCGACACATTCTTCACTGGATCGGTCACGAAACCAAATGTCAATTGGTTAGAGCGTTCAGGCTTTAAGTTGGCATTGCCGCCTTTGAACATTTCTAATTGCCCCTTGGTTGAGTCGCACAGACTGGCCAATGGGTTGCTTGAGCCAGCCAGCGGGCAGTTGTAGGAGCCGCCTGTGACGCCAAAATCGACCAGAGGGCTGCCCAACTGCAACATGCTAGGCGCTTTGAAGCCGGTGCCAAATGAACCGCGCAAAAGCAAGTTGTTGGCAGCTTGATATCTTGTGCTCACTTTGTGGGTAGAGGCACTTGCAGAATTGCCAATTGAATTGTTGGTCAATTCATCCGTCATTTTTCCAACGGAGTCATAACGAACAGAGCCTGTCACTTCAAGGCCTTTGGCAACAGGCACCAACACTTCTGTGAAGACGCCAGAGCTGGGGCGTGAATAGCCATAAGCAGGGGCTCTGTCACCAAACAGGAGTTCGGCATTGGCGTCCACGCTAGAAGGTGTGCTGGTGTATTTGGATTGAGTGGCATCTGCACCCAGTGCCACATAAACAGCGCCAGCAGGCAACTTGGCAACTTCACGAGAGGCTCGGAGGTCCACGGAAGTCAGGGTCATTTTGTCGCGCGAGGCGTTGCCGTTGTAGACGGCATTGTTCAACAGAGTTTTGCCTTCAGCGGTGAGAGAGCCCGCAAATGGGTCCACTTTGCCAGAGGCAATGGCTGCCATGAAGGGCGCTTCGAGAGGCCAGCCACCTTTGTAGTCTGTAGACCGTGCTTGGCTAGACAATGTCAGTGCGGAATTCAGATCCCATCCTTTGTATTGACCTTCAATGCCGCCCACCCAATGCACCACATCAGATCCGAAGGCTTGTGCTCTTCCGCCAACTTCTAGAAGGCGATATTTGGCAATAGCCGAGTCAAATCCCGCAATTTGTTCTGCGGTGAGGTTAGGGGCAATGTGCGTTGCATACAGAGGTGACGATTTGGAAATTGAAAACTCAGCAGGATAAGGCGCAATTCTGTAAGTGATGGCGTGTTTGTTCAAAACCAAGTCAGTGAACAGATCGAATCCTGTTTGGCCTAATTTGGTTTTACCAGTCAAAAATAGGCTATCTGTTTTAGATTCAGGGGCAATTTCAACGGTCGATGTGTAATCAAAATAGCATTGAGTGCCAAGCAACTTGTGGGCTGGCGGACATTGTCCTGTGCTCTTTTGGTAAGGGTTGAAGGACACCGCTTGTTCTTCACCTGCTGCGTCGTAGTAGTAAACAGTGGCGTTAGCAGGAATGGAGCGCGATGAGCCATTGAAAAACTGCATAGAGGCATTTTTGCCAGTCATTTTGTCAAAAGCGTTGAAATTGATGATGCCTGTTTTGGCAAAATCACGATCGGCTGCTTTCAGTTGGGACTGATCTTTGTGAGCATATGACGCCCAAACAGAAAAACCATCTTTGTTGTAATCACCAAATCCTTTGGACAATGAGAACGAGGAAGACTTTCCACCCGTTTTTTCGGGTTGGTCTGCCCTGACGGTAATTGAAAGGGGAGACTCCTTGCCCTTCTTCATAATGAAGTTGACAACGCCCGCAATAGCGTCTGAGCCATAAACAGAGGATGCGCCATCGGTCAACACTTCCACACGTTCAATGGCATCAATTGGAATAGTGTTGAGGTCGACGGTGTTGCCAGAATTGGCCGGCGCTAGTCTTCTGCCATTGAGCAAAACAAGCGTGTATCCGCTGCCAAGGTCATGAATAGAAGCTGTAGAAAAGCCGCCGCCGCCGCCGCCAACAGATTCAGAAATGTGGGTAAAGCCTTGCATGACTGGCAGGCTTTGAATGAATTCGGCGGCTGATGTGGCACCAGACCGCTTGATGGCCTCTGCGTTATACGATTGAATAGGCAAAGCGCCTTCAATCTCGGCTCGTTTGATGCTTGAACCTGTGACCACCACCGTATCGGTTTGCGCGTAACTGACGTTCAAGAAAGATATTGCGACAAGACTCCCGAAGGCAACATAAAGCTGCTTGTTGAGTTTGGTTAATTTGTTGTGCATGTTGTAATTCCCCTTTTTTCGAAAAGCCTTTTATAACTCAAGCATTTGGTCAATTGTTGAATTTTTGTGACAACTTGATACGGATGTCGTAAATCTATTGAATCGGCATCTTGACTTTTTCGACAAGCAATGAGGCGTTATTTCGGAGTGACTACCTAGGTATTCAAATTGAGATAAACCAAGAGCTGTAAATTCTTTACACTTGCGGGTTGATCACTAAATTGGGCGCCCAATGAAATTCCGTTTTCCGATTGTCATCATTGACGAAGATTACCGTTCTGAAAACACATCCGGTTTGGGAATTCGCGCCCTGGCGCAAGCCATCGAAACCGAAGGATTTGAAGTGTTGGGGGTGACCAGTTATGGCGACCTTTCGCAGTTTGCGCAGCAGCAATCACGCGCCAGTGCTTTTATTTTGTCAATTGACGATGAAGAGTTCACACCGGGCCCAGACCTCGACCCTGCTGTTTTGAGCTTGCGTGCCTTCATTGAGGAAGTGCGCCGCAAGAATGCGGATGTGCCCATCTACATTTACGGCGAAACCAAAACTTCTCGCCATATTCCCAATGACATCTTGCGCGAACTGCATGGCTTCATTCACATGTTTGAAGACACACCAGAGTTTGTGTCTCGCCACATCATTCGGGAAGCCAAGAGTTATTTAGAAGGCGTTCAACCACCTTTCTTCAAAGCCTTGTTGGACTACGCAGAAGACGGATCGTATTCATGGCATTGCCCGGGTCACTCGGGTGGTGTGGCTTTCTTGAAGAGCCCTGTGGGTCAGATGTACCACCAGTTTTATGGTGAAAATATGTTGCGAGCCGACGTTTGCAATGCAGTGGAAGAGTTGGGTCAATTGCTTGACCACAACGGCGCTATTGGCGAAAGCGAACGCAATGCCGCCCGCATTTTCAACGCGGACCATTGTTTCTTTGTGACCAACGGCACCAGCACCTCCAACAAAATGGTGTGGCACCACACAGTAGCCCCAGGCGATGTGGTGGTGGTCGATCGCAATTGCCACAAGTCAATTTTGCACGCCATCATCATGACGGGTGCCATTCCAGTTTTCTTGAAGCCTACGCGCAACCATTACGGCATCATTGGCCCCATTCCTCAAAGCGAATTTGAAGTGGCCAATATTCAGTCCAAGATCAAGGCCAACCCCTTGCTCAAGGGCGTGGATGCCAAGAAGGTCAAACCAAGGGTCATGACCCTCACGCAGTCAACTTACGATGGCGTGCTGTACAACACCGAAACCATCAAGGGAATGCTGGACGGCTATGTAGAGAACTTGCACTTCGATGAAGCCTGGCTCCCGCATGCGGCATTTCATCCTTTCTATGGCACCTATCACGCCATGGGCAAGAAGCGCCCACGTCCTAAAAACTCGGTGGTGTATGCCACGCAGTCTATTCACAAGTTGTTGGCAGGCATTAGTCAAGCCAGTCATGTGCTGATTCAAGATTCGCAAAACACCAAATTGGACCGACATTTGTTCAATGAGGCCTACCTGATGCACACCAGCACCAGCCCGCAGTACAGCATCATTGCCAGCTGCGACGTGGCAGCGGCCATGATGGAGCCACCTGGTGGTACTGCCTTGGTGGAAGAGAGCATTGCCGAAGCCCTAGATTTCCGCCGCGCCATGCGCAAGGTGGACGACGAATACGGCAAAGACTGGTGGTTCAAAGTTTGGGGCCCAGAGAATTTGGTGGATGAGGGCATTGGCCGCGCAGAAGACTGGATCATTCGCAGTGACTCTCGCAAGAAGGGCAGCAAGTGGCACGGCTTCGGCCAAATGGCCGATGGCTTCAACATGCTCGACCCCATCAAGGCCACCATTGTGACGCCAGGCTTAAACTTGGATGGCAAGTTTGACAAGACGGGCATCCCAGCCTCAGTGCTCACCAAGTTCCTAACAGAGCATGGTGTGGTGGTTGAGAAAACGGGCCTGTACAGTTTCTTTATCATGTTTACCATTGGCATTACCAAAGGCCGCTGGAATTCTTTGTTAACGGCCTTGCAGCAGTTCAAAGATGACTATGACCGCAACCAACCCATGTGGCGCATCATGCCGGAGTTCTGTCAGAAGCAGCCCAAGTACGAGCGCATGGGTCTGCGTGATTTGTGTCAACACATTCACACCTTGTATGCCAAATATGACATTGCGCGTTTGACCACTGAAATGTATTTGTCAGACTTGACGCCTGCCATGACGCCAGCCGATGCCTACGCTCAAATTGCGCGTCGCAAAACAGAGCGTGTGTCAATTGATGAGCTGGAAGGCCGCATTACGGTGGGCTTGGTTACGCCTTATCCACCAGGTATTCCATTGTTGGTGCCAGGCGAGGTGTTTAACAAGAAAATTGTGGACTACCTGAAGTTCTCGCGTGAATTCAATATGCAATGCCCAGGCTTTGAAACCGACATCCATGGTTTGGTGGAAGAGATCGGTGCGGATGGCGTTAAGCGGTATTTTGCCGATTGTGTGAAAACTTGATTGAATTCAGGCGAAATGAGGTTTAACCCTCCGAAATGCCGCCCACAACATGACTAAAGCCACCATCTACGTAAACAATTTCTGCAGAAATCCCTGCTGAAAGTGAGCTCATCAGAAAAGCGGCGGTATTGCCTACATCTTCAATGGTGACATTGCGTCGAATTGGCGATGTGGCGGCTACAGCACTCAAAATCTTTCCAAAGTCCTTGATGCCGCTTGCAGCCAAAGTTTTGATGGGGCCGGCACTGATGCCGTTCACTCTTATTTTTCTCGTACCAAGGGAGTCGGCCAAATATCGCACAGAAGCTTCCAACGACGCCTTGGCCAAGCCCATTGTGTTGTAGTTGGGAACCACTTTGAGGGCCCCCAAGTAGGTCAGCGTTAGGAGCGCTGCATCTTCGCGCAGGTACGGCAGTGCAGCTTTGGCCATAGCCGGAAAGCTGTAAGCGCTGATGTCGTGCGCAATTTTAAAGCCTTCACGGCTTAGGCCCTCCATAAAGTCACCTGCAATGGCTTCGCGGGGAGCATAACCAATGCTGTGAACAAAGCCGTCAAACTGTGGCCAGTTGTTTGACAGGTCTTTGAATAATTTTTCAATTTGTGAGTCATCACCAACGTCACAATCGAATATCAATTGGGAGTCAAATTCGGCCGCAAAATCTGTGATTCGATCTTTGAACCTTTCCCCAACATAGCTGAAAGCCAATTCGGCCCCTTGCGCATGGCAAGCCTTGGCAATGCCGTAGGCAATTGATCGATTTGAAAGTACACCTGTGATGAGGATTTTTTTTCCTGAGAGAAAGCCCATTTTTTTATCTCTTTTTTGAATATTCACATATTTTGGCACACAAGAAGCCCCCAAAAACTTAACGCCAGAATGAAAAAACCGCCTTGAGGGCGGTTTTTTTAGAGAGCCTAGAAGGCCAGGCGTTAAGCCTGTTGCGATCAGTAGAAGCGATGCTCAGCAGCTAAACGCATAGATCTGAAAGAGGGGCCAGTTCCACGGCGGATGTCTTCCGGTGCATCAGCTTTGGCCACGTTAAATGTCGTTAAAGACAGTCTGGTGTTTTTGAAGCCTGTGTAAGCCACTGACAATTGAACTGTTGCATAACCAGCGATTTTGCATGGCAAGTTGGCATAAGTTGGATTGGTTGTGGTGTACCTTGCACAGCTAGCGCCATTTGGACCCCAATTGGTCAAATCTGAGCCATAAGGCGTTGAGTTCAAGCTGGTTGAACCAACATAAGATACTCGTGCACCATAGTTCCAAATTGGGTTTCTGATGGAGGCAGACAGGTTGTAGATCCACTTAGGATTACCGTAGGCTCCCACATAATTGGGTTCCCAAGCTTGTGTATCCAAATCCCAATTCAAATACTTGAGTTGGCGAGTTGCCATGAACTGCAAGGTGGCAGCATCACCAGTTTCCAATTTGAATCGTGCTCTAGCATCGATGTCGATACCAGAAGTTTGTGTTCTGCCCATATTTTCGTAGGCCAGAATAACGGAACTAAGCTTTCCAGCATTCCAGGCAAAGTTAGAACCTGGCTTCAATTCGTTGGCTCTATTGGCATAAGAAGTGTCTGTAGCGTCCACGGGCAACCTGGAAATTTGGTTGGCATACGTGGATTCACGCTCAAGGACGTAGTCGATGCCACGATAGTCAATTTCATTCTTTCTGTTGATCTTGAAGTAATCAACAGCAATAGATGTGTTGCTTGTTGGTTCCAAGACAAAACCCAGTGTCAGATTCTGAGAAGTTTCTGGTGTAAGCTTAGGGTTGGCACCAATCATGGCAGGAACTGAAGCTAAGCAGCCAGAGTTGTAGGCAGCAGCAGCGTCCAATTTGTCAGTAGCGTTACCTGTGTTGAGCGCATCCCGAATGGCTGTTGCTGTTTCACATCTTTTTGGATCGTATGTGCTGTTGAAGAATCCAGTCACACCCACCCTTGCCAATGTTTCTGCAACGTTAGGCGTTCTAAATCCAGTACCCACTGTGCCGCGCAACATCAAATTGTCTGCAGCCTTGAAGCGCATGGCAATTTTGGGAGAAATTCTGGATTCAAAACCAGAAGCTGAGTCAAGACGCAAGGCGCTATTCAAGGAAAGTTGCTTGGTCACAGGTGCTTCAAGTTCAGCATAGGCCGCGCTTAGGGTGCGATCACCAATGGCTTCTTGTGCACCACGCCCAACCAGTTCGGCGTTCATGATGTTTTGAGAGCTTTGAATGAACATAGATTCATTCCTTCTTTCAACACCAAAAGCTGCTTTTACAGGGCCACTGGCTGTTGAGAAGGGTGTACCCACCACACGTGCATCGATGTAATTGGTGTCCGTGTTGGCATTCACACTACCGACCTTGATCATTTGGTCTATCACAGCTTGAGTGTTCGGACCACCAATGACATAAGCGCCGGATGAAATGAAGGAGCCATATGTTTTGTGCAGCAAATTGCTGGCTTTGGTGGCATCAGCTCCGTAGCGTGCAATGCTGGCTTCCCAATTCCAAGAGTTGCCAAAATCACCCCTCAAGCCAGCTAACAATTTGTACTGTGAGGCCTCTGCTGGCTCTTTGTAATTGATTTGTGGATCCATGAACCTGTATTCAATACCTATGGGGCGTCCATATGTGTTCAGTGGATGCGTCACCGGCAACAAAGGCTTGTTAAGTGAAATGATTTGCTTGAGACCGCCGTCGTACCACAAATGTGGGGTAGCTGGATTGTTGATCCCAAGTGGCAGGGGGAAATAGTCTGTCCGAGTGCTGGAGTATGTAACTTCACCAAACATTTCCAATTTAGGTGTGAGCTCTATCCTACCGCTGCCATAAAAATTCATACGCTGAGCTGGGTCAGAACGCTGATCCAATGCGTTGAGGTCGGAAACGCAAAGACCTGATGTATTTTTAACTGTACAAGATGGATTTGAAACACGAGCGGTACTGACAAGCGGGTCTCTGTAAATATTGCCTGGGGTAGAGACTGTACTTGGCGCGCCCAAAGTTGGCGCCAAAGTTTTAATGTAATACTCAGGATACTTTGAAATAATATCGGGTAAGAAGTAGCCTTCGCGCTTGTAACCTTCCAAGGTTCCAAAGAAGTTGTACTTATCGGTGCGCATGTCGCCCTTGCCGAAAGTAACCGAGCTGGTTTTTTGAGCGGCAAGCCCACCACCGGCATCTTGGTATGCCACTGAGGCTGTCATGCCTTTGAAGCTTTGCTTGGTAATGATGTTAATCACACCCGCCATAGCTTCAGAACCATATAAGGCGGAAGCACCATCTTTCAAAATTTCAATGCGTTCGATGGCCTCTGCTGGGAAAGTGTCTAAGTTGACAAAAGTTTCTTTGGCGCCGTCGGTTAAAGCATAGTTAGACACACGACGACCATTCAGCAGAACGAGTGCGGCCTGCTTTCCAAGACCGCGCATGCCTGCGCCTGTTGCACCAGAAGCAAAAGAGCTTCTGTTGCCGTTGTCTGTCAAAGTACCAGTGTCAAATGCCGTGACAGTGTTCAAAATTTGTCTAAGCGTGTTTGAGCCCAGTTGTTCGATGTCGCGGCGTGTGATGATTTGGACAGGCGAAGCGGTTTCAGCTTCGGTTCGCTTGATAAATGAACCCGTGATCACCATTTCTTGCGTGGTTTGAGCCACACTGGTGAGAGCACTGATACCCAAGGTGACGGGAATCAGAAATTGAGCGTATCGTGTAGACATTTTTTTTAAGGCCCTTCTTTGCTAAAGATATAAAACTGATAATTCTGATAATACTGATAAATCCAAAAAAATGTCTTTGAAATGTCACATTTGAATCTTCAGGGTTTTCCCCAGACCTATTTGACGAATACGACGGAATAAATAAATTTTCTTTAGAAATCAAGAAGTTCTGTGCAAGTATTCGCAACATGCTTAAAGTAAATCAAGTGAAAAATCTGTTGTTATTTGTTGTTTTTTTTCTTCAAGGCTGCAACGGCGTTTCCAACGAACCCTTGCCCAAGGCCCTGCTGGCTGAAAATGCCTTGTTTACCTCTTATCAAGAATCGCCCAAATATTTAGATTCCACTTCCTCTTACAGCAACAACGAAACGCCCTGGACCTATGCTGTGTACGAGCCGCCTCTCAAATACCACTATTTGAAGCGCCCCTACGAGTTGGAAACTCGTACGCTGATCCAAATGCCATCGGTCAAATATTTGAGCAAAGATGGCCGGGAACTCTCCGCTCAAACTTCTGCAGATCAAATTACAGAGAGTGTGTTCGAGCTGAAAATTCAGCCGGGCATCATGTACCAGCCCCATCCGGCTTTTGCCAAAACAACAGATGGCAAACATCGTTATTTGGCATTGACTGATTCCGAGATTGAAGGAAAGCGACGCCCTTACGATTTTGAACACATGGGCACGCGAGAGTTGCTGGCCGAGGACTATGCCTACGCCATCAAGCGCTTGGCCACGCCCCGTGTAAAGTCGCCATCATTCGGTTTCTTGTCTGAAAAAATTGTGGGCTTGGCCGATTACGGCAAGCACATTAAAAGTGTCAATGAGCAACTGAAACAAGGCAAGTCTGCACGTGAAGTTGGCCCCTTAGGGCATTTGCCTTGGCTGGACTTTCGTGAGCACGCGCTATCTGGCGTAGAAGTGCTTGATGCACACACTTTGAAAATTAGGGTGGTGGGCAAGTACCCCCAATTTAAATATTGGCTGGCCATGACTTTTTTCGCGCCCATTCCATGGGAGGTTGATGCGTTTTATTCACAAAATGGCATGTCTCGGCGCAACCTCAATGCAGACACCTGGCCGGTGGGTTCAGGCCCCTATATGTTGACCGAATACATTCCCAACGCGCGCATGGAGTTGGTTCGAAATCCCAACTACAGAGGTGTGCCTTATCCTTGTGAGGGCGCCCCTGGCGACGAAGAAAAAGGCTTGTTAAAAGATTGTGGCAAGAAGACGCCGTTTGTCGACAAAGTGGTCTCTGTGATTGAAAAAGAATCCACCGCCTTGGCCACCAAATTCATTCAAGGTTATTACGACATGCCGCAACTTGAGCGCGGTGAGCCGGGCATTGGATATCAAGTGTCCATTCAAGATGGTACAGGCCGAGCCAAAGAGTTGCTGGATCGAAAAATTCAATTGCCCAGCACCATTCAAGTGGGCTTTTGGCACTTTGGTTTCAACTGGTTAGATCCTGTGGTGGGGCTTGGCAAAACACCTGAAGAGAAAATTAGAAACAAGAAACTTCGACAAGCCTTGGCCATTGCGTTTGATTTTGAAGAGTATGTTTCTATTTTTGAAGACGATCGCGCGCAAGTGAACCACAGTGTGGTGGTGCCTGGTTTGTTCGGCAACAATTTGTCTCAGCCCAACCCTGTTGTGTACGACAAATTGCCGGATGGCAATTACAAGCGCAAATCGATTGAGGCGGCCAAGAAACTGCTGGTAGAAGCGGGCTATCCCAATGGCCGCGATGCCAAAACGGGCCAGCCACTGATTTTGAATTACGACACCCAAGGCGTTGGCCCTGGCTACAAGGCCAGACTAGATTGGGTGGCCAAGCAATTTGCCAAGCTCAATATTCAAATTGAAATTAGAAACACCGACTACAACCGCTTTCAGGACAAGATGCGCAAGGGTTCTGCGCAGTTCTTTTTCTGGGGATGGTTGGCCGACTATCCCGATCCGGAAAACTTTTTGTTCTTGCTCTATGGCCCCAATTCAAAGGCGAAGTTTGATGGTGAAAATTCAAGCAACTATGCCAATACAGAATTTGACCAGTTGTTTGATCGCATGAAAGATTTGGACGACACGCCCGAGCGTGCCGCCCTGATTGGAAAAATGATTGCCATCACCCAAGACGAGTTGCCCATGCTGTACGGTTGGTCTGAGGAGTTTGGGGGTGCTTATCACCAGTGGGTGAGCAACGGCAAACCTTCCAACATCATTCGCGATGCCTTGCCTTACCTGCGCATTGATACGCAACTTCGAAGCAGCAAAATCAAAGAGTGGAATCAAGGCATTTGGTGGCCTGTGGCTATTTTGCCCCTGTTGCTTTTGGCAGTGGCTTGGCCGGCATGGCGAGCCTGGCGCAGGCGTCAATCGCAACAAGCCGTTCAAGGCACTTCACCTGCACAAAGGAGGCTGTGATGCTCAGCTTTTTAACCCGTAAATTGGCCTATGGTTTTGCCATTTTGATTGGCATCAATTTGCTCACCTTTGTGTTGTTCTTCAAGGTGAATACACCCGATGACATGGCGCGCATGCAACTAGGTGGCAAGCGCGTCACGCCGGATGCCATTGAGAAGTGGAAGGCTGAGCGAGGCTACGACAGACCTTTGTTTTTCAATGAAAAAGAGCAGGGCATTGCTCAGCTGACCAACACCTTGTTTTTAGACAGCTCGCTGCGCATGTTTGCCTTTGACTTTGGTCGTGCCGACAGTGGCCGAGACATTGCTTCTGAAATTGTTCGACGCGCTGGGCCGTCCATTGCACTGGCGCTGCCAACCTTTGTGGTGGGCTTGGGTATTTCAGTGGTCTTGGCATTGGGGCTTGCTTTTTTTCGAGGCACTTATCTGGACTTTTGGGGCACAGTGCTGTGTGTGGTGTTCATGTCGATTTCCTCACTTTTTTTCATCGTGATAGGGCAGTTCATGTTCTCGCGAGTTTTGCAGCTGATGCCCGTGTCTGGCTTTGCGCCGGGCTTGGATGCTTGGCGATTTTTAGTCTTGCCCATCGCTGTCGGCATCTTGGCGCGCTTGGGAGGCGAGGTCAGGTTCAACCGCACCTTGTTCATGGAAGAGATTGGCAAAGACTATGTGCGCACTGCACGTTCAAAGGGCTTGTCGGAGGCTAGGGTGATGCTGAGCCATGTGCTTCGCAATGCGCTCATTCCCATCTTGAGCGCTTCGGTGGCGGTCATTCCCTTGTTGTTCATGGGTAGCCTCATTACTGAATCTTTCTTTGCCATTCCCGGATTGGGCAGCTATTTGATTGAAGCCATTTCGGGACAAGACTTTGCCATTGTTCGCGCCATGGTGTTCATTGGCTCCTTTTTGTACATCCTCGGTTTGATTTTGACCGACATCAGCTATACCTTGGCTGACCCACGCATTCGTTTGCAGTAAGCGCACCATGCAACCTGTATTTTTACTAACTGACTTGTTTGTTTATGGCATCTTGCTGTTTGTGCTTTTGTACATCTGGCATGTGCGTTCCGATCGCAACCTCAGAGCCAATTGGCGCCTGGCCATGCAGCGGCCTGTGGCCATGGTGAGCAGCATGGTGTTGGGCTTCTTTTTGGTCGTGGCCCTCACAGACTCCATTCACTATCGAGAGGCGCTTCCAGCAGCACCAGGCCAAGCCACTCAGTATTCAACTGAAGCCATCTCGGTTTTAGACAAAGTGCTTGAGCCTTTGGCCAAAGCCCGTGAGCGCAGTTACTCTGAGCCTTTGTCTGCGGTTGGATTTCGAAAAGAAACTTTCGAGCGTGATGGCGTATCGGTTCGTGACTATCCAAGACTGCGTTTTGGGGGGCAACATTTGTCCGATCCAACGCAAGAGTTGTCAGCCGATGTGTCAAGCAAATCTTGGTCTTCTTTAGGTTTGAGCTTCACCATCATCGGCTTGACGCTTGTGTTGGGTTTAAGTTGGGCCACAGTTCGAACCGGTCAATCTTTTTCAGTAGTTTGGGCTCGGTTTCAAACCGGCCAAACCGAGTGGCCTTGGCGCGCCATGGCCCTCACTTTTGCGGTCATGGTTTTGTGCATCACATGGGTTGCAGTATTGTCACAGGGGTATCACGTTTTTGGTACCGACCGCACTGGCAATTCCGTGTTGGTCTTTGCGCTGAAAAGTGTTCGCACAGCGCTTGTCATTGGTGGCCTCACCACCTTGGTGGTTTTACCCTTGGCATTGTTGTTAGGCGTTATGGCGGGTTATTTACGGGGTTGGGTAGATGAGGTCATTCAGTACATCTACACTTTGTTGGCTTCCATTCCAGACGTGCTCTTGATTGCAGCGTCTGTGTTGTTGTTGCAAGTGTTCATTGATAAAAACCAAGGCGTGTTTGAAACGGCTTTGGAACGCGCTGATGCACGTTTGTTTTTCCTTTGCCTTATTTTAGGAATTACCTCATTTACAGGACTGTGCCGATTGGTGCGAGGCGAAACTTTGAAATTGCGGGAGCTTGAGTACATTCAATCTGCACGTGCTTTTGGTGTTTCAACGCCGCGTGTTTTATGGCGTCACATCGTGCCCAACTTGATGCACTTGGTTTTGATCAATACGGTCATGCAGTTCTCCAGCTTTGTTTTGGCTGAAGCGGTGCTGTCCTATGTGGGCGTAGGTGTGGATCCCAAAACTGCCAGCTTTGGTGTGATGATCAATACGGCGCGTGCTGAACTGGCGCAATCGCCCTTGGTTTGGTGGTCTTTGACCACGGCCTTTGGCTTCATGTTCCTCCTTGTGCTCAGCGCCAATTTGTTGGCCGATGCGGTGCGCGATGCCTTCGACCCCCGAACCCGCTTGCGAAGTGTCACGCCAGTGTCTGCCAACTCAAAAGTTGGCACCGAAGGAGCTAGCGCATGAGCACACAATTGAATGTTCACAATTTGGTGGTCGACCTGCAAACTGAGGTGGGCATGGCCCGCGCAGTGGATGCGCTCAATCTGACCTTAAGCAAAGGCCAAACCTTTGCGTTGGTGGGAGAGTCGGGCTGCGGAAAATCCATGACAGCTTTGTCTTTGCTTCGATTGCTGCCCGACAACGCAGTGATTCAAAGTGGCCAAGTTCAATTGAGCGACGTCGACGTTTTTCAGCTCAGTGAAAACCAAATGCGAAGCATTCGAGGGCGTCGCATATCCATTATTTTTCAAGAACCATCCAGCAGCTTGAACCCTGTGATGACGGTGGGTGATCAAATTCTGGAGGTCATTTTTCAGCACACCCAATTGCAGGGTGCGCAAGCTCGTGCGCGGGCTATTGAGTGGTTCACCAAGGTGGGCTTGCCAGAACCTGAGCGACGCATGGGCAGCTATCCCTTTGAATTGTCTGGGGGCCAGTTGCAAAGGGTCATGATTGCCATTGCCTTGGCAGCCGAGCCCGATTTGCTCATTGCCGATGAGCCCACCACGGCTTTGGATGTGACCATTCAAGCCCAAATACTCGATTTGCTCAAAAGCCTTCAGCAAGAGCGTGGCATGGCCATGTTGTTGATCACGCACGATTTGGCGGTGGTGAGCGGGATGGCAGACCAAGTGGCCTTGATGTATGCCGGGCAAATTGTGGAAGTGGCTTCAGCGGCTGACTTCTTTGTCAGGCCCTCGCACCCTTATGCCAAATTGTTGTTGCAAGCTTTGCCAGGTGAAGATTTGCGAGGCAGGCAGTTGGCCGCCATTCAAGGCACCGTTCCCCCGCTAACGCAAGCCTTCAAGGGCTGTAGATTTGCGCCGCGCTGTCCTTATGAAACAGGGGCTTGTACCGACAAAGCATTTGTCATGACTGAATTGACTGACTCGCACCTTGTGCGCTGTGTTCGCCTTCATGATGCGGGTTTGCAGGCCTTGAGTTTGCCGCCATTGCTTGACCGTGCACAAGCCTTGTTAAATGATCACTCGGCTTTGCTTTCTGTGAAAGACTTGTCCGTTGCATACAGCCTTGGCGGCGGTATTTTGGGAGGCAAAAAAATCTTCCAAGCGGTTAACAAGGTGAGTTTTGAAATTCAAAAGGGCCAGACATTGGCCCTGGTAGGCGAGTCCGGTTGCGGTAAAACCACCATTGGCAAGGCACTGCTACAACTGCTCACGCCGCAAACCCAAATTGCTGGCCAAGCTTTTCTCAATGGCAAAGACTTGTTCACCTTAAGAGGACAAGAATTACAAGAGTCCCGTCGCCAACTTCAAATCATTTTTCAAAATCCTTTTGGCTCTTTGAACCCTCGCATGCGGGTTCTGGAAATCTTGGAGGAGGGGATGAAGAGCCTTCATCCCGATTGGTCGGCAGATCAAAGACGCGCTGACCTGAAAATTCTGATGGACCAGGTGGGGTTGAGGGCGGATGCTTTGGACCGATACCCCCATGAGTTTTCCGGCGGGCAGCGCCAGAGAATTGCCATCGCGCGCGCATTGGCTGTCAAGCCCAAACTGATTGTGTGTGACGAGCCCACCTCGGCACTCGATGTGTCTGTTCAGGCCCAAATTCTGAATTTATTGAGAGAATTGCAGGATTCTTTGGGGGTGAGCTACCTTTTTGTAACGCACAACATCGGCGTGGTGGCCTATTTGGCCGACAAAGTGGCCGTCATGCACGCTGGAAAAATCGTAGAAATGGGCGATGCTTCTCAAATTTTGAACAATCCTCAAGATTCCTACACAAAATCATTGCTTTCAGCGGTCCCCAAGCTCAATCAGGCCTTGGCCTGAATGGCGCTTTTTTCCAACATTTCCTTTCCAAATCAAGTATTTATGGATTAGAATGCGAGCTTCACGACCAAACGGGCGGGTTTTCACCGCCCGTTTTTTTTGGTCGATCGATTAATGAGCAGGGTTCGTACTAGGTATATCAAGCGTGGCATTGCAGCAGATTGTTGAAGAAACCGTGGCCGGTTTGGGCTATGAATTGGTAGAGATTGAACGCTCTGCCGGAGGTCTCTTGCGCATCACCATTGATAACCCCTGGCAAGAAGGCATTGATCGGTTTGAAATTCCTTTTGTCACAGTGGAAGACTGTGAAAAGGTCAATCGGCAGTTGATGTTTGCTTTGGAAGTTGACGGCGTTGAATACCGCCGCCTTGAAGTGTCATCGCCTGGTATTGATCGGCCGTTAAAAAACGAACGCGACTTAGCGCGTTTTGAAGGTGAACTCATTGACATCACGCTCAAGGCCCCCATGGGAGAGGCCGCAGCTGGTTTGGTCAATGCCACCCGCAAGAAGTTTCGAGGCACGTTGGAAAAAGCAGAAACCGGCGAAGGCTGGCAGATTGTTTGGTCCGACGCACCTGAGCCAAAACCTGGCGCACGCGTGAGCAAAAAGCGTCCGCCTGTGCCTCTTCAGGCACTTGGCTTTACGTTAGATGAATTAAGAGAGGCGCGACTTGCGCCTGTGGTTGATTTCAAGGGCCGCAAGCCCAAAACAGACTTAGGAGAGTAATCACATGAATCGCGAACTGTTGATGTTGGTCGAAGCCATCTCACGTGAAAAAAATGTTGAACGTGACATCGTTTTTGGCGCCGTTGAATCTGCATTGGCCCAAGCCACCAAAAAACTTTACGAAGGTGACGTCGATATTCGCGTTGCCATTGATCGCGACAGCGGCAACTACGAAACTTTCCGCCGTTGGCACGTGGTGCCCGATGAAGCGGGTTTGCAGCTGCCCGACCAAGAAATTTTGTTGTTTGAAGCGCTCGAGCAAATTCCAGACATCGAAGTGGATGAGTACATCGAAGAAGGTGTTGAGTCTTTGCCCATTGGTCGAATTGGCGCGATGGCAGCCAAGCAAGTCATTTTGCAAAAAATTCGGGATGCCGAACGCGAAATGTTGCTCAACGAATTCATGGCTCGCGGCGAAAAAATCCTGGTGGGTACCGTCAAGCGCATGGACAAGGGCGACATCATTGTGGAATCTGGCCGTGTAGAAGGCCGTCTGCGCCGCAGCGAAATGATTCCCAAAGAGAATCTTCGCAATGGCGACCGTGTGCGCGCCATGATCATGGAAGTTGACCTGACATTGCGCGGTGCGCCCATTATTTTGTCGCGCTCTGCGCCTGAGTTCATGATTGAACTTTTCCGTCAAGAAGTGCCCGAAATCGAGCAAGGCTTGTTGGAAATCAAATCTTGCGCCCGTGACCCTGGTTCACGCGCCAAGATTGCTGTACTGTCACACGACAAGCGGGTAGACCCCATTGGAACTTGTGTGGGTGTTCGCGGCACACGGGTCAATGGTGTGACCACCGAGTTGGCCGGTGAGCGTGTCGACATCGTGCTTTGGAGTGAAGATCCTGCTCAGTTCGTCATTGGCGCCTTGGCCCCTGCCAATGTTCAATCGATTGTGGTGGATGAAGAAAAACACGCCATGGATGTGGTGGTTGACGAAGAAAACTTGGCCATTGCCATTGGCCGTGGTGGCCAAAACGTGCGCTTGGCTTCCGACCTTACAGGTTGGAAGATCAACATCATGGATGCCGCCGAGTCCGCTCAAAAACAAGCCGAAGAAACCACGGGCATTCGTGCCTTGTTCATGGAAAAACTCGACGTCGATCAAGAAATTGCCGACATCCTCATTGAGGAAGGTTTCACCAGCTTGGAAGAAGTTGCCTATGTGCCTATCCAAGAAATGCTTGAAATTGAAAGTTTCGACGAAGACACCGTGAACGAATTGCGAACACGCGCCAAAGACGCGTTGCTCACCATTGAAATCGCTCGGGAAGAAAGCGTTGAAGACGTGTCGCAAGACTTGCGCGATCTCGCAGGCTTGACGCCTGAGTTGATAGCCAAGCTGGTTGCAGCAGGCATTCATACTCGCGACGACTTGGCCGATTTGGCCACCGACGAACTTACCGACATCACCGGACAAACCGATGCTGAAGCCACCGCCCTGATCATGACAGCCCGTGAACATTGGTTCACTGGTCAGGCCTAATCTCAAAGGAGGCTAGAACCCCATATGTCCAGTAACACTGTCGCAGAGTTCGCAAACGAACTCAAAAAATCACCCGATACCCTGATTGAGCAATTGCGCTCAGCAGGCGTTGAAAAATCAGCAGCGTCAGACGCGCTGTCTGAGTCTGACAAGCAAAAGCTTTTAAGCTATTTGCAAACAAGCCACGGCACTGCCACAGCTGAACGTAAAAAAATCACTTTGGTGAAAAAATCCACAAGTGAGATTAAACAAGCGGATGCCACTGGCAAAGCCCGAACCATTCAAGTTGAGGTTCGTAAAAAACGCACCTTCATCAAACGCGATGATGAATTAGAGCCAACTTCTGCGCCCGTTGCAGAAGAGCCTGCTGCACCTCTTATTGACCAAGCTGAATTGCTTCGCCGAGAAGAAGAAGCAAGAAGCCAAGCTGAACTCTTGCGCCGTCAAGAAGAGGCATTGGCAGAAAAACGCCGTGAGCGTGAAGCCAAGGATTTGGCCAAGCGTGAAGAAGCCAAAGCTTTAGAGGCGGCCGAATCTGCTCAAACAGAACAAGCGCCTGCAAAATCTGCTGAAGAAATTGCAAGTTTGGCGGCCGCTGTGCGCTCTGCCAAAGCGGCTGCTGCTCAGCAAGAAGCCGACAGCATCAATGCAGCGTCAAAGCCTGTAGACCCCTCTATTGCACAGTCTGCAGAAACTGAACGAGTCAATGCTGAGAACGCTGTCAAAGCTGAAAAAGTAGCTCAAAAAAGAGCGGCAGAAGTTCAGGCAGAACAAGATGCACAAGCCATTGTCGAAGACGAAGCGGCTCGTGAACTCGATTTAAACAAGCGTCGGAACAAAGCTTTGGCAGAAGCCGAAGCCATTCGCGCCATGATGAGTGGCCCGGCCAAAAAAGCACCGCCCAAAGAGTTGCCAAAGGCAGACCCCAAAGCAGCCAAGGGCACCTTGCACAAACCAGCACAAGTGCCGGGTGCTGCAGCCAAAAAAGCGCCTGCGGCTTCTGAACCCAAAGATGCTCCACCTGGAGGTAACAAGGAAGTAAAGTCTGCCAAGTTGTCGTCCAGTTGGGCTGGCGATCCAGCCACCAAAAAGAAAGCCATTCCAACGCGCGGTGACACAAGTGGTGGTGTGGGACGCAACAATTGGCGCGGTGGTCCTAAAAACCGTCGTGGCAACGACCGCGACCGCGAAGATCAAGTGCAAGCAGCACCTGCCGAAGCGCGCGTCATTGAAGTTCATGTGCCCGAAACCATCACCGTGGCCGAGTTGGCTCACAAAATGGCCATCAAGGCATCCGAAGTCATCAAGCAGTTGATGAAATTGGGTCAAATGGTCACGATCAATCAGCCATTGGATCAAGACACTGCCATGATTGTGGTGGAAGAGTTGGGTCACAAGGCCGTGATTGCGGCGCTTGATGATCCCGAAGCTTTCACCGACGATGAAGTGTCCCAAAGCGACGCGCCACTGTTGCCGCGTGCGCCTGTGGTCACCGTCATGGGACACGTTGACCACGGTAAAACTTCTTTGCTCGACTACATTCGCCGTGCCAAAGTGGCCTCTGGCGAAGCCGGTGGCATTACCCAACACATTGGTGCTTATCACGTTGAAACAGCACGTGGCATGGTGTCATTCTTGGACACGCCGGGTCACGAGGCTTTCACGGCCATGCGTGCGCGGGGAGCTCAAGCGACTGACATTGTGATTCTGGTTGTGGCAGCCGACGACGGTGTCATGCCGCAAACCAAAGAGGCCATCAAGCACGCCAAGGCTGCAGGTGTGCCCATTGTTGTGGCCATTAACAAAATTGACAAGCCCGATGCCAACCTTGACCGCGTCAAAGGCGAATTGGTGGCCGAAGAAGTGGTGCCTGAAGAGTTTGGTGGCGATTCGCCGTTCGTGGGTGTTTCCGCCAAAACCGGTGCCGGCATTGACGAATTGCTAGAGCAAGTGCTGCTGCAAGCTGAAGTGCTTGAGCTCAGAGCGCCGGTGAGTGCCGCTGCTAAAGGCTTGGTCATCGAAGCGCGCTTGGACAAAGGCCGTGGTCCTGTGGCCACGATCCTGGTTCAGTCTGGTACTTTGTCAACCGGTGATGTGGTGCTGGCAGGTCAAACTTTTGGCCGTGTTCGCGCCATGTTGGATGAAAACGGAAAAGCCATTAAAACAGCAGGCCCATCCATTCCAGTTGAAATTCAAGGTCTGACCGAAGTGCCGCAAGCAGGCGATGAATTTATGGTGCTAGGCGACGAACGCCGTGCCCGTGAAATTGCCACCTACCGTGCAGGCAAGTTCCGCAACACCAAACTGGCCAAGCAACAAGCCGCTAAGTTGGAAAACATGTTCAGCGACATGAGCGCTGGCGAAGTCAAAACTTTGCCCATCATTGTCAAAGCCGACGTGCAAGGTTCGCAAGAAGCCTTGGCCGCATCCTTGCTCAAACTCTCGACCGACGAAATTAAAGTTCAATTGGTCTACGCAGCGGTGGGCGGTATCAGCGAGTCCGACATCAATTTGGCCATTGCGTCCAAAGCGGTGGTCATTGGCTTTAACGTGCGTGCCGATGCCGGTGCGCGCAAACAAGCCGAAGGCAATGGCGTCAGCATTCATTACTACAACATCATTTATGACGCGGTAGACGAATTGAAAGCCGCCATGTCTGGCATGTTGGCCCCCGAGCAGAAGGAAGAAGTCATTGGTATGGCCGAAATCCGAACTGTGTTCGTGGCCTCCAAAATTGGTACGGTTGCAGGTTGTATGGTTACCAACGGCCAAGTTACACGCTCTTCCAAATTCCGTTTGTTGCGCGACAACGTGGTCATTTACACCGGCGACATCGACTCACTCAAACGCCTCAAAGACGACGTTCGCGAAGTCAAAGAAGGTTTCGAGTGCGGTATCAAACTCAAAAACTACAACGACATTGCAGTGGGCGACCAACTGGAATTCTTTGAAGTTAAAGAAATTGCCCGTACGCTGTAATCAAAGATCCAGGCTCAAAGCATCATGGCTCGCAAACCAAGCACCTCAGCACATCGCGGATTCCGCGTTGCCGACCAGATCCAACGCGATCTGTCGGAGCTGATTGCGCGCGAGCTCAAAGATCCGCGTGTGGGCATGGTCACCTTGAATGCGGTTGAAGTCACCCCCGACTATGCACATGCCAAGGTATTTTTCAGCTTGATTACTGGCAACCCTGATGAGGCCACAGTCGGCTTAAACGCCGCAGCAGGTTTCTTGCGCAATGGCTTGTTCAAGCGTTTGCAAATTCACACCGTTCCCACGCTTCATTTCATTTTTGATCGCACCACTGAGCGTGCGTCCGACATGAATGCCTTGATTTCCAAGGCGGTGGCATCACGATCTAAAGACGAGGCCTAACATGAACGCGCCACGCACCAGGGTGCAACGGCGCCCTGTGCATGGGGTGCTGTTGTTAGACAAGCCATACGGTATGTCCAGTAACGATGCTTTGCAAAAAGCCAAGTGGTTGCTGCGCGCCGAAAAGGCAGGGCACACAGGCACTTTGGATCCATTGGCCACAGGTGTTTTGCCTTTGTGTTTTGGTGCTGCCACCAAGTTCAGTCAGTTGCATTTAGATGCCGATAAATCTTACGAAGCCATTGTTGTTTTGGGTGTCCAAACCAGCACGGGTGATTTGGAAGGTGAAGTGATTGCTGAAATGCCCGTGAGCTTTTCAGCGGATCTGCTGCAACAAATCCAAGCGAAGTTCACGGGGCCTATTGATCAAATTCCGCCCATGTACAGCGCCTTGAAAAAGGACGGAAAAGCTTTGTACGACTACGCGCGTGCTGGCATTGAAGTAGAGCGTGAAGCACGTCACATCGTGATCCATGCTTTGGCACTGGAAGAAATTGCATCCGAGAACGATCATCGCCGCCTGAAAGTCACGGTCACGTGCAGCAAAGGCACCTACATCCGCACATTGGGTGAAGACATTGCCATCGCTTTGGGTACTTGCGGACACCTTAGTGCGCTGCGTCGCATTCAAACTGGCCCTTTTGTAGAAGCCGAATGCCTCAGCATTCAAGAATTAGAAGCTTTGCCTGAAGCAGAGCGAGAAATGAAATTGTTGGCTGTCGATGCCTTGCTCGATGGTCATACCCCTGTCACCTTGCCCCCAGATGATGCGGGCAGATTCTTAAGCGGCGTGCGACGTCGAGGCGAATGGCCCGACAACCTGCATGTCGCTGTGTACGGCGATTCACCGCGCGCGCTCTTGGGCACTGCGCATGTGAAAGCTGGTGAACTTATTCCGGGGCGCTTACTAAGCCCCCTAGAGATTCAATCAATTTTGGAGAAGGCCTTAGCATGACTAGACAAATTCGTAACATCGCGATCATCGCCCACGTTGACCACGGTAAAACCACCATGGTTGACCAACTCCTGCGTCAGTCCGGCACATTTGCCGAACACGAAAAAGTGGTCGACACCGTCATGGACAACAATGCCATTGAGCGTGAGCGCGGCATTACCATCTTGGCCAAAAACTGTGCCGTGAGCTGGGAAGGCACGCACATCAACATCGTTGACACCCCAGGCCACGCCGACTTTGGCGGTGAAGTGGAGCGCGCTTTGTCCATGGTGGACGGTGTGGTGTTGCTGATTGATGCGCAAGAAGGCCCCATGCCCCAAACTCGTTTCGTAACCAAGAAAGCTTTGGCCTTGGGCTTGAAGCCCATCGTGGTGGTCAACAAAGTGGACAAGCCTGGTGCGAACCCAGACAAAGTTGTGAACCAAGCTTTTGACTTGTTCGACAAATTGGGCGCTACAGATGAGCAGCTCGATTTCCCCGTGGTGTATGCCTCAGGCATTAACGGCTGGACTTCTTTAGAAGAGGGCGCACCAGGCGAGCAGTGGGGCCCTGACATGTCTGCACTTTTCAACACCGTGTTGAAGCATGTGCCTGCACAAGCTGGCGACCCAGACGCCCCTTTGCAATTGCAAATTTCAGCGCTCGATTTTTCAACCTTCGTGGGCCGCATTGGTGTGGGCCGCATCAGCCAAGGCACCATCAAACCCATGATGGATGTGTTGGTCATGGAAGGACCCGATGGTTCTTCCATCAAAGGTCGTATCAACCAAGTTTTGACTTTCCGCGGTTTGGACCGTGTTCAAGTCACTGAAGCTGGCCCTGGCGACATCGTGCTCATTAACGGCATTGCCGATTTGAACATTGGTGTGACGGTTACAGATCCAACGAGCCCAGCCCCATTGCCCATGCTCAAAATCGATGAGCCTACATTGACCATGAACTTCTGTGTCAATACCAGCCCCTTGGCCGGTCGCGAAGGAAAGTACGTCACCAGCCGTCAAATTTGGGATCGTCTGCAAAAAGAACTTCAACACAACGTGGCTTTGCGTGTGAAAGAAACAGACGAAGAAGGCGTGTTTGATGTGGCCGGTCGTGGTGAATTGCACCTCACCATTTTGTTGGAAAACATGCGCCGTGAAGGCTACGAGATGGCTGTTTCTAAGCCACGAGTGGTGTATCGCGATATCAATGGCGAGCGTCATGAGCCTATCGAATTGGTGACGGCCGACATCGAAGAAACACACCAAGGCGGCGTGATGCAAGCTTTGGGTGAGCGCAAAGGTGAGCTGGTCAACATGGAACCCGATGGCCGCGGCCGTGTTCGCTTGGAATACCGCATTCCTGCACGTGGTTTGATTGGCTTTACCAATGAGTTCTTGAACTTGACACGTGGCTCTGGCTTGATTTCCAACATCTTTGACAGCTACGAACCCCACAAAGGTGAAATTGGTGGCCGCAAAAACGGTGTGCTCATTTCCATGGACGACGGTGAAATTTTCACCTACGCTTTGGGCAAGTTGGACGACCGTGGTCGCATGTTTGTGAAGGCCAATGATCCCGTGTACGAAGGCATGATTGTGGGTATCCACAGCCGTGACAACGACCTGGTGGTGAATGCCACTCGCACCAAGCAGCTGACCAACTTCCGCGTGTCGGGTAAGGAAGACGCTATCAAAATCACACCGCCAATTGACCTCACGCTGGAATACGGTGTGGAGTTCATTGACGATGATGAGTTGGTAGAGATCACGCCAAAGAGCGTTCGTTTGCGCAAGCGCTTCTTGAAAGAGCATGAGCGCAAACGCGCAGGTCGCGCATAAGCTGAAATCATTCTGAGGCGCACAAGGTGCTCAAACTCAAACACGGTCACGCGGTTGCCTTGATGGTGCTGGTGACCGCGATGTGGTCTATTGCAGGATTGGTATCGCGCCACCTCGAACAGGCCAGAGGTTTTGAAGTCACTTTCTGGCGCAGTGCTTTTACTGTGGTGGGTTTGCTTGTCATCCTCACGGCGTGGCAAGGTTGGCGAGTTTGGACTCGGCTACCTTGGCGGAGTGTCTATTTCTGGTTGTCAGGTCTGTGCTGGAGCATCATGTTCACAGCCTTCATGATGGCCTTGACGCTCACTGCGGTTGCCAATGTGCTGATTACTTTGGCCTGTGGTCCGCTCCTCACTGCTTTAGGCGCTTGGCTATTCACATCTCAGAAATTACCACTTCGAACATGGCTTGCAATTGGTGTAGCGGGTGGCGGTATTGCCTTGATGTTTGTGAGTCAATTGCAGTTGGGTGAGCCCAATTTTCTTTTGGGCGTTGGTATTGCTTTGTGTGTGCCATTGGCGGGGGCCACACAATGGAATCTCACCCACCAGAGTCAAAGATCAGGCGTTGCCATCGATTTGGTGCCATCCGTTTTATTGGGTGCCCTGATTTCCGCACTCCTCACATTGCCAATGGCTTGGCCCATGCAAGCCAGTGCCCATGACATCAGTTTATTGGCCTTGTTGGGCATTGTGCAGTTGGCCATTCCATGCACCTTGTCAGTCATTTGCGCCAGAGTTCTGAAGGCGCCCGAAGTTTCTTTATTGGCTTTGCTGGAAGTTATTTTTGGCATTGCTTTGGCATGGTGGGGCGCCAATGAAGAGCCTCAACTCAGTGTGTTGATTGGTGGCAGCATGGTTATTGCTGCCTTGTTTGCAAACGAATGGTTTGGATGGAGACAACGCAATGTCTGATGGCAACATGAACAATACCCCCTTGAACGCTGAAGTTTTGGTTCTTCAAGAGGTGGTGGGTCGAGTGGGTTGCATCACCTTGAATCGGCCTAAGGCTTTGAATGCTCTCACGCTTGACATGGTGCGCCTGCTTACCAAGGCCCTGATTGATTTTCAAAACGACCCTCAGGTGTTGGCCGTGTTGGTCAGAGGGCATGGCAAGGAAGGTCCATTTGGACACTTTTGCGCAGGGGGTGACATTCGGTTTTTTCACCAAGCGGCGTTGGCGGGTGACAGCCGCTTAGGCGAATTTTTCACCGAAGAGTACGCGTTGAATCACTTGATTCACACTTACACCAAACCTTATATTGCTTTCATGGATGGGGTGGTCATGGGGGGCGGCATGGGCATCAGTCAAGGCGCGAGTATTCGCATCGTGACCGAGAAGACGCAAATGGCCATGCCAGAAACACACATCGGTCTATTCCCCGATGTGGGCGGTGGCTACTTTTTAAGCCGATGCCCTGGTTACCTAGGGGAATATTTAGGACTGACGGGTCAAAAAATCAATGGCCATCAAGCCATCTTGGCGGGCCTAGCCGATGGTTTGATCGAAACCCAAAGGCTGCCCCTTATTTGGAAAACTTTGCTCGCCACACCGTTTGAGAGCGGTGAAGCGGTTGAGCGCTGGCTTCAGAGTCAATTTACCAAGTTTGAGTCCGCCCAGTTTCCTGACAAAGCCGCCATCGACAAGTGTTTTTCTATGGCAAGCCCGCTGGAAATTAGCTTAGCCCTTGAGCAAGAAAATGCCGCATGGGCCACAGAAGCCTTGGCCAGTTTAAGCAAGGCATCACCCCTGATGGTGCATGTGGTTTTGGCTCAAATTCGCAAAGCCCGAGGCATGGGCCTGGCAGATGACTTGCGCATGGAAAGAGATCTGGTTCACCATTGTTTCCACCTCAGAGCCAGCAGCGAAACGGTAGAAGGCATTCGGGCCTTGGCCATTGACAAGGACCATCATCCCAAATGGTCGCATGCGAATCTTTCACAAGTGGCACCAGATGAATGGCCTTCGTTCTTTCAAAGCCCGTGGACGCCCGAGACCCACCCGCTGCGCCACCTGGTCTAAGGACTGACTAACGGTTGCGGCTTTTCATTGCCCGCTCAACCTCGCGCTTGCCTTCACGGTCCTTGATGGTGTCACGCTTGTCGTGTTCGGCTTTGCCTTTGGCCAGAGCCACTTCGCACTTGATAAAGCCAGTCTTCCAATGCAAGTTGATGGGCACCAAGGTGAACCCTTTTTGCTCCACTTTGCTGGTGAGTCGATCAATTTCATCGCGTTTTAAAAGCAGTTTGCGCGTGCGTGCTGCTTCGGGGTTGACGTGGGTGGAAGCTGTTTTGAGGGGGTTGATCAAGCAGCCAATGATGAACATTTCTTTGTTGCGAATGACCACATAGCCATCGGTCAATTGAACCTTGCCTTCTCGCACAGCCTTGACCTCCCAGCCTTCTAAGACCATGCCGCACTCATGCCGCTCTTCAAAAAAGTAGTCGAATGCTGCTTTTTTGTTTTCGGCAATGAGCCCCGATTTGCCGGGACCTTTGGTTTTAGAGGGGGACGTTGCCATTGAAAGGGAATGAGGAAGGTGCTTGCGGGGGGGAGAGTTTGCAACAGGGGTCTCTGAGAAATTACAATCAGCAGAACAAGTCTTATTGTATGAAGAAACTCCTCAAATCTGTTCTCATCTGGTACACCCCAGAGGAAATGTTTCGCCTTGTGACCGATGTGGACCAGTATGTGCACTTTTTACCTTGGTGCAACCATTCCAAAGTGTTGCAATTCAATGATCAAGGCATGGATGCAGAGGTGGGCATTGGTGTGGCGGGTGTCAGTCAGGTTTTTGTCACACACAACACGCACATCCTGAATCACGAAATTCGCATGAAGCTGGTTCAAGGCCCATTCTCAAATCTAGACGGCACTTGGACTTTTGATCCTGTTGGCGACAACTCGCAACGTGCCTGCAAAGTTACTTTGTCGCTTGAGTATGGTTTTTCAAGTGCCACCTTGGCTGCCGTTGTTGGCCCTGTTTTTGACAAAATTGCAGCCAGTTTGGTCGATGCGTTTGTCAAACGCGCAGAGCAGGTTTACGGCGCTGAAAGCGTGTGATGCAAATTTTGTGTGTTTTTAGCCCCGGACCAAGACAAATGATCGAGGTTCAGCTCCAATTGGAGGAGGGTGCTCGTGTCGATGTCGCTGTACAAAGCTTGAAATCCCACCCAGAACTTCAAGTCCATCGGCAAGCTCTCGAACTGGCTTTGACTCAAAAGCGATGCCATGGCATTTGGGGGCGTACAGTGAGTTCAACGGAAAAACTCCAGGCTGGCGACCGCCTGGAAATCTACCGCCCCCTTTTGGTGGACCCCAAATTTGCCAGAAAACAGCGTTTCAAGGGCCAAGGCAAGGGCAGAACTGGGCTTTTTGCACGTCGGCGAGTAGGCGCTGTGGCGGGTTATTGACAAGGGTACAATCCTTTTTTTGGAGCCATCCCTTATGCGCCTGCTCGGTAAAGCACTCACCTTCGACGATGTGTTGTTGGTGCCAGCCTACTCTCAAGTTCTTCCCAAGGACACCTCGCTTGCCACCCAATTCACACGCAAACTTCGTCTGAATTTGCCCTTGGTCTCTGCGGCCATGGACACTGTCACAGAATCTCGCCTGGCCATCGCCATCGCCCAAGAAGGCGGCATTGGCATTGTTCACAAAAATCTCACTGCCCAAGAGCAAGCGGCCCAAGTGGCCAAAGTCAAACGCTACGAATCTGGCGTCTTGCGCGATCCCGTGGTCATCACTCCCGATACCAAAGTGCGACAAGTGATGGCTTTGTCTGATGAGTTGGGGGTTTCAGGATTTCCAGTTTGCGAAGGCGGCAAGGTGGTTGGCATTGTGACCGGTCGCGATATGCGATTTGAAACACGCTATGACCAGCCCGTGAGTGAAATCATGACGCCCCGTGAGCGTTTGATTACGGTGCCTGAAGGCACAACGCCAGAAGAAGCCAAAGCGCTCTTGAACAAGTACAAGTTAGAACGTCTGTTGGTGGTCAATGAGGCCTTTGAACTCAAGGGCTTGATCACCGTGAAGGACATCACCAAGCAATTGAATTTTCCCTTGGCCGCACGCGATGCTGCCGGCCGATTGTTGGTGGGCGCTGCAGTGGGCGTGGGTGAGGGCACTGAAGCGAGGGTAGAAGCTTTGGCCAAGGCGGGCGTAGACGCCATTGTGGTGGACACGGCCCATGGACACAGCCAAGGCGTGATTGAGCGTGTGCGCTGGGTGAAGCACAACTATCCGCACATTGAAGTGATTGGCGGCAACATTGCCACAGGGGCTGCAGCATTGGCATTGGTAGAGGCGGGCGCAGATGCTGTCAAAGTGGGCATTGGTCCAGGCTCCATCTGCACCACCCGAATTGTGGCCGGCGTGGGTGTACCGCAAGTGATGGCCATCGACAATGTGGCCACTGCATTGCAAGGCACAGGTGTGCCACTCATTGCTGACGGCGGTATTCGCTACAGCGGCGACATTGCCAAAGCCATTGCGGCAGGCGCCAGTACTGTCATGATGGGCGGCATGTTTGCCGGCACCGAAGAGGCACCAGGCGAAGTTATTTTGTATCAAGGTCGCAGCTACAAGAGCTACCGCGGCATGGGCAGCATTGGCGCCATGCAGCAGGGCAGTGCCGACCGCTACTTTCAAGAATCGAGTACCGGCAACCCCAATGCTGACAAGTTGGTCCCAGAAGGCATTGAAGGCCGCGTGCCTTACAAAGGATCGGTGGTGGCCATTTTGTTCCAAATGGCGGGAGGCTTGCGCGCCAGCATGGGCTACTGTGGTTGCCCAACCATTGAAGACATGCGCAACAAAGCCGAGTTTGTGGAAATTACTTCTGCAGGCATTCGCGAGAGCCATGTGCACGATGTGCAAATTACCAAAGAAGCTCCCAACTACCGCGCTGACTAATTCGGTGCTTTGCTTCCTCTGAAACTATTTTTTGACACTGAACGTTCCATGCAGCACTCCAAAATTCTGATCCTCGACTTTGGCTCACAGGTGACGCAACTCATTGCGCGCCGCGTTCGGGAAGCTCACGTGTTTTGTGAAGTGCATCCCTGTGATGTCTCTAGCGATTGGGTGAAAGAGTACGCCAAAGATGGCAACCTCAAGGGCATCATCTTGTCGGGATCACACGCCAGCGTGTATGAAGTGGATGACCGCGCGCCCGATGTTGTTTTTGAATTGGGAATCCCTGTATTGGGTATTTGCTATGGCATGCAAACCATGGCCGAACAACTGGGCGGCAAAGTGGAAGCGGGTCAGACCCGCGAGTTTGGCTATGCAGAAGTGCGCGCCCATGGACACACCGAATTGCTCAAAGGCATCGAAGACTTTGCCACGGCTGAAGGCCACGGCATGCTCAAGGTGTGGATGAGCCATGGCGACAAGGTCACGCAGCTGCCAAAGGGCTTCAAAGTGATGGCATCTACACCTGCTTGCCCCATTGCAGGCATGGCCGATGAAGCACGTCGTTTTTATGCGGTTCAGTTTCACCCTGAAGTGACGCACACCATTCAAGGCCAAGCGCTTTTAAATCGATTTGTTTTGGACATTTGCAAAGCTCGTCCAGATTGGATCATGGGCAACTACATTGAAGAAGCCGTGGCCAAAATTCGAGAGCAAGTGGGCAACGAAGAAGTGATCTTGGGCTTGTCGGGTGGCGTCGACTCTTCTGTGGCCGCGGCCCTCATTCACCGCGCCATTGGCGATCAACTCACATGCGTGTTTGTCGACCACGGCCTTTTGCGCTTGAATGAAGGCGACATGGTGATGGACATGTTCGAAGGCAAGCTTCACGCCAAAGTGATCCGTGTCAATGCCAGCGATTTGTTCTTGGGCAAGTTGGCCGGTGTGAGCGAACCCGAGCAAAAACGCAAAATCATTGGTGGCTTGTTTGTTGATGTGTTCAAAGATGAAGCCGCTAAATTGAAAGCTGGAACAGGCGGCCACAAAGGCGCAAGTTTCTTGGCACAAGGCACTATTTATCCAGATGTCATTGAATCGGGTGGTGCCAAAAGCAAAAAGGCCGTCACTATTAAGAGCCACCACAACGTGGGCGGGTTGCCTGAGCAATTGGGCCTGAAATTGTTAGAGCCGCTGCGCGAATTGTTCAAAGACGAAGTGCGTGAACTGGGCGTTGCATTGGGCTTGCCCCGCGAGATGGTCTACCGCCACCCATTCCCAGGTCCTGGTTTGGGCGTTCGCATTTTGGGTGAAGTGAAAAAAGAATACGCAGATTTGTTGCGCCGTGCCGATGCCATCTTCATTGAAGAATTGCGCAACTTCACCGATGACAAAGGCAAATCTTGGTACGACCTTACCAGCCAAGCCTTCACGGTGTTTTTGCCGGTGAAGAGCGTTGGTGTGATGGGCGATGGCCGTACCTACGATTATGTGGTTGCTCTCAGAGCCGTTCAGACTTCTGACTTTATGACCGCCGACTGGGCTGAGTTGCCCTACGCATTGCTCAAGAAAGTCTCTGGTCGGATCATCAATGAAGTGCGCGGTATCAACCGCGTGACTTACGACGTGAGCAGCAAACCGCCAGCGACCATTGAATGGGAGTAAAGAGCAAGTTCGACCATTGAACAAGAGAGGTGAAAGTCTTGCGCAAAATAAGCTTCCGTTTATCATTGCGACACATGAAATCACCTTTTTTTCGCTCCTTCTTTTTTGCTGCCTTTTGCACCCTGTCTTGCCTTTGCGCTTGGGCGCAGGACAAAGCTCAGTTTGTGCAATCTGAAAAACATGCCTTCCGAATCTCTACCCTGTTAACTGGTCTTGAGAACCCATGGTCTGTGGCCTTTTTGCCAGACGGTCGAATGCTGATCACAGAAAGGGCGGGGCGCTTGCGTTTGGTAAGTGCTGATTTCAAATTGGACCCCAAACCCATCGAAGGTTTACCAGAGGTGGTCTCGCACGGCCAAGGCGGTTTGTTCGATGTGGTGTTGCACCCTCAATATGCGCAAAACGCTTGGATCTATTGGGCTTACAACGCCCCTGGTCCTGGTGGCTGGGGTACAGCTTTGGCCCGAGGAAAGCTTCAAGGTCAGCGCATGACCGATGTCCAAGTGCTGTTTAGCATGCAGCCCAAAACGCGTTCTGGCTTTCATTTTGGCGGACGAATTGTGTTCGATCAAGCTGGTTTTGTGTATCTCACTTTGGGTGACCGAGGAGACAAGGATCGCGCTCAAAAAATGGACGACCATGCTGGTTCGGTCATTCGCTTGCATGACGATGGGCGTGTGCCCGCCAACAACCCCTTTGTCAAAAGGGCAGGCGCATTCGCTGAAAAATGGACGCTAGGCCATCGCAACATGCAAGGAGCGGCCTTGCACCCCCAAACGGGTGAACTCTGGACCCACGAGCACGGGCCTCAGGGCGGTGATGAACTCAACGTAATGCGTGCAGGTCTGAATTATGGATGGCCAGTGATTACCTACGGCGTGAACTATGGCTTGGGCACCAAAATTGGTGAGGGTCAAGAAAAGCCCGGCATGGTTCAAGCACTGAAGGTGTGGGTGCCGTCCATTGCGCCCTCGGGCATGGCTTTTGTCAGCGGCTCACAGTTTCCACAATGGCAGGGCAATTTGCTCATAGGCGCATTGCGCGGCCAGATGCTGGTTCGCCTCACGCTCGATGGTGAAAAGGTGGTGAGCGAAGAACGGCTGTTCCAAGGTCGGCCTGGACGCATTCGGGATGTGCGCATGGGGCCCGATGGCTTGGTCTATTTGTTGACAGATGAAGCACAGGGCGCTCTACTCAGGCTTGAGCCAGTTAAGCCCTGAAAGTTCCACCTTGAATCATCCTGATTGACTCAAATGCCAAGCTTTCAACTCAACCATGGTTTGCCTTCTCAAATTGTATTGGGAGTTTGTTTGCTTTTGAGTCTGTGGGGATGTGCTCAGAAGCCTTTACCGCCGCAAACTGCAGCATTGCCTTTGAGTCCGATAGAGATCAAAGGTACCGCCGCAGAATGGCGAGCCATTAACCGGCTTACCTATGGTCCCTCACCAGCATTGTTGGCGGATCTCAGATCCAATGGACAGCCCAAAAATTGGGCGTTGTCTCAATTGGACGCTGCGCGCAAAGCCAGTTTAGAAGCGCCCAAGCTGCCCTCGGATCTGGCCTCTATTAGCGACCCACTGCCAACGATTTTTGACGGCGCCCGCAAAGAACGCGAAGCGCGTGCTGCAGTTCCAGCGGGAACACGCATCAACGAATTTGTTGTCAATGAAAAACGCTTTCATTTTCAAGAAGAGCCTGAGCCACTTTTTTACAACCGCACGCAAGTTAACAAGGCCATAGCATGGCGATTGGCCAGTTGCAGCAACGACGATGTCGAGCAGCCCCTGCTAGCGCGTATGACGGAATTTTGGTTCAACCATTTCAACATTTACCAACAAAAGGGTTCCGTCCGACCCTTTGCAGGGCACTATGCCATTCATGTGGCCCGTGCCCATGCTTTGGGTAAATTTGAAGATTTGGTGCTGGCCAGCGCCAAGCACCCTGCCATGTTGTACTACTTAGACCAATGGCTGAGTGTGAGTCCGCAATCGGCGAGAGCCGGCCAAAGCGGTCGAGGTTTGAACGAAAACTATGCCCGTGAATTGATGGAGCTGCACACCTTGGGCGTGCAGGGTGGCTATACCCAAGAAGATGTTCGTGAACTTGCTCGAATTTTCACAGGTTGGACTGTCTCTCCTCGATTAGACAGCGGTTTTCAGTTTGTCATGCGTCTGCATGAATCTGGCAACAAAACACTGATGGGTCAGAGTATTCCAAGTTCTGCGGAATGGATCGGGATGAGGGAAGGAGAGCAAGCCATTCGTTTCTTGGCCAACCACCCTTCAACGGCACAACGTGTTTCCAGGCGACTTGCAGAATATTTTGTGGCTGACTCCCCACCTCAGGACTTGATTGATTTGATGGCAAAGACATTTCTAGCAAGCGGCGGTGATATTTATCAAGTCATGAAAGTGATGCTAAATCATCAGGCTTTCTGGAGTCCAGAGAACAAACTGTATAGAACACCTTACGATTTTGCTTGTGCCAGTTTGCGTGTTTTGAATGTGTCGCAAGATCGCGTTAAGTGGCTGCAAGCTTTTGGTTATGCGGCTGTAGCGGGGCATGCTATCCAAAATTGGCAAACACCCGATGGCTATGCTTTCAATGCCAATACTTGGTTGACCCCTGAGGCTTTAACTCGCCGAATTGACTTTGCACTGAACATTTCACGAAACGCACCCGAGCGAAGCGATTTGTACCCGTACCTGAGTGACAACACCAAGAAAGCAGTGATGAATCAAGCGCCCCAACAAAGAATGGGTTTTGTGCTGGGCAGTTCCGAATTGGTTTTTAAGTAACAATCTTGAAAGCAAATCACATGAGGTTCAATCGCCGTCAAGCTATTTTTCAGACTCTGAGAATGGGTGCCTTTTCATTGCCTGCCATATCAGCTTTGGCTAATGCACCTTCAAATTCTGGCCGAATGGTTCTTGTGTTTTTGCGAGGTGCTTACGATGGCTTGTCGATGTTGGTTCCGCATGCCGATGCCAGGTATGCCCAAATCCGCCCCAACATTGCCATTCCCAAGCCGGATGGCACACACAAAACAGCTTTGGCCCTTGACGATATTTTTGGTCTTCACCCAGCTTGCGCTGCCTTGTTACCGCTATGGCAGCAAGGTGTTCTAGCTGCAATTCCCTGTGCTGGCTCTCCCGATTCAAGTCGATCTCATTTTGATGCTCAATACCATTGGGAAACGGGTAAGCCGGGTTTTAGCTCACCTTCCTCTGGATGGCTGAATGTCTTGTCTGGCATGGTTGGCAATGGGATGGGCCTGCATGCATTGGGTGTGGGCGAGAGCAGCCCTCGCATTTTGTCGGGTCCTGCACCCGTTCAATTGGTAGGCAACGGCTTGTCAGCCACTAGGCCAGGCACTCTCGCAGATGCCAAAACAAGGGAGGCGGTGCTCCAGTTGTATGCAGGGAACGAGAAGATGGCCAGTGCCATGTTGGAGGGTGCCAATAGCCGCATGTCAACGGCGACCATGCTCAAGGCGCCCAATATGGCTTCAAGCAATGAGCTACTAGTTGCCAACAATGGCGCGGGAGCGCCCCAGGGCTTGGTTTTGGATGCCAAGCACCTCGCCACCTTGATGCAACAAAATCGCCAACTACGCATTGGATTCTTGTCTTCTGGCGGCTGGGACACACACATCAATCAAGGCAATTCAACGGGCTTGTTGGCCAACAACTTAAGCAATCTCAGCAATACGCTGATTCAGTTGAGGTCGGTGTTCAATGAGCCCAATGACGTGGTTATCGTGGCAAGTGAATTTGGCCGGACTTGTGCTGAAAATGGCACCCGTGGTACAGATCACGGTCATGGCAATGTGATGTGGTTACTAGGCAATCGCGTCCAGGGCGGAAAGTGGCATGGCCGATGGGATGGTTTGGCGCAAAACCAACTCAACGAGGGAAGAGATATACCCGTTCACCACGACTTTAGAGCGGTATTTGCACAAGCGCTTGTAGCCAACTTGGAACTGCCTAAAACAGCTGTCTCGGAAGTATTTCCGGGCTACAAATGGGATAACAGGCTTGATGGATTATTCAAGATTTAGTAGCTTATTTCATTGAAAATAGCACCACAATCCATAACACTTGCCTGAAAACCACTCAATGGCAATATCAAGCAGAACTGTGAAAAGAAAAAATGGCAATCCAAAATACACCGCAGCCCAAAATCCTGCCAGCCATGTGGGCCGTGGCTCTTTGAGCTTGTAACCCATCACTGTTTGAGCTCTTCGCTTTTCAAGGAATTTTTTCAGCATGCTGTTGCGCTTAACGTCAGTCTTCCAGAAGGTGTGCCAATGATAGTGCATTGGGACGGGCATGATCTTGCGCAGTGGGACGCAGTTCATCAATCTGCGGCAGGGGCCTTGCAGCAAGCTTGGGACTATGGATCGAGCTTGAAATTGTTAGGGGTTCCGGTTCTCAGGGCGCGGGTTTTGAGTGAAGGCCAGCAAGTGGCTCAAGCGCAGTTCATTGTTAGAAAATGGGGCAAATTGGGTGCTGTGGCACTTTGTACGCGCGGCCCCATTTGGTCCAAACACCTCACGCCTGAGGCCGAATCCTTGGTCTACAAGGCTCTGAAAAAAACACTGCCGCTCAAAGGCATTCGCTTTATGGCTGTCACGCCTGAGGTGGCTGAAGGTCAAGCGCACGGTTTGCATCCCATGCGAAGAATCATGTCTGGCATGTCAACGGTCATGCTGGACATCAGCCTGCCCATGCCTGAAATCAGAGCGCAGCTGGAGGGTCGCTGGCGAACAAGTTTGGTCGGTGCCGAAGCCAGTGACATGAAAGTGCACCGTGTGGGCACCAATGAAGGCCAATACAGATGGCTGCTTGACAATGAGAAGCAGCAAAGAGTGGACAAGCAACTTGAGGGTTTGCCAATTCCTTTCTTTGACATGTATGTTCAATCTCGCAAGCAACCCGCTAAAAATATTCTGACGCTTCGAAGCGACATCGGGCGAGATCGCATTGCCGCCATGATGTTTCTCATTCACGGCGAAGCAGCCACCTACCAAGTGGGCTGGACCTCTGATCAGGGTCGAGAATTGAATGCGCACCATCTTATTTTGTGGCGTGCGATTGAGGAGTTGCGCGAAAGGGGCATCCGAGTATTGGATTTGGGGGGCGTCAACACCATTCGAAGTGCAGGTGTAGCCCGATTTAAGATGCGAACCGGTGGCAAAATTCTGACTTTGGCTGGCACCTATATTTAATTTGGAACCTTCTTTTTTAATGTACTTACCCAAACAATTCAATTTTCCGGAGCATGCCAGAAACATCATTCAGGAAAATCCTTTTGCCAGCTTGATCTCCAATGACGATCAAGGTTTCCCTTTCGTCACCCACATTCCCATCAAATTAATTCCCCATTCAACCGATCCCAAGCAAGACACACTGCTGGGCCATGTTGCCAAAGGCAATCCGCATACTGGTTTTTTGCGCAGTCGACCCTCCGTGCTTCTGACATTCATGGGACCACAAGCCTACATGTCGCCCGCGGTATACCCCGATTTGGTCAGAGTACCTACCTGGAGCTATGTGGCTGTTCATGTCAAGGCGGAGGTCAGAATTTTGGAAGGTGAAGAGGCCAAGGACGCCATCTTGAAACAACTCATTGCCGACCATGAGCCACCTTACGCTCAACAATGGCGAGGTCTTCCAGAAACTTATACGCAACCCATGCTGAATGCCATTGTGGCGTTTGAGATGAAGGTGCAAGACATACAGACCAAAGTCAAACTCAATCAACATCGACCAGAGTCACACGCCGCCATGCATGCCGCTTATGAAGCTGGCAATGAATCGGAAAAAGCATTGGCGCTGTGGATGAGACGACTTGGAATGGTTGCATGAATCAAGATGTTCAATGGATGCAAGCCGCCTTGGAACTTGCCAAACAAGCAGGTGAGGTGGGCGAAGTTCCCGTGGGTGCGGTGCTTGTGAAAGATGGGAAGATTGTTGGCCGAGGAAAAAATGGTCCTGTCTCGGGCAATGATCCCACTGCCCATGCAGAGCTTTTGGCCTTGCGCGATGCCGCCCAAACGCTGGGCAATTACCGCCTTGACAACTGCACCCTTTATGTGACCCTTGAACCTTGCACCATGTGTTCTGGCGCCATCGTCAATTCTCGCATTGCACGCTTGGTGTATGGTGCGTCCGAGCCCAGAACAGGCGCTGCAGGCTCAGTGGTAGACATCTTTTCAAATACCTCACTCAACCATCACACATCGGTTGAAGGGGGGATCTTGGCTGAAGAATCACGCCAACTTTTGGAAGCGTTTTTCAAGCCCAAAAGACTCAATCAAAACCCACTGCGCGAAGATGCATTAAGACCCATGGACGAATGGTTTGAGGGCATCCCCAATTACCCATGGTCGGCCAATTACATCGCCAATTTGCC
>Ga0315907_10001042_pt1 | contig 38108 bp, 43 predicted proteins | sample LakEriMetagenome_3_FD_203525 | JGI IMG/M metagenome (GOLD analysis project Ga0315907, IMG submission 203525) | Freshwater fungal communities from buoy surface, Lake Erie, Ohio, United States - Buoy 12 MA123 | ecosystem: Environmental > Aquatic > Freshwater > Lake > Lake biofilm | place: USA...
ATCAATAACATCTGGCAAATTTAAAAAATAACTTCTAACTTTTTTACCTAAATCCATATCATTAGGATTTTCTTTCACCAAAGTTTTAATGTCGTTTATCGCTGCTAGTAATAGTTCATTTTTCATAATAAATATTTTAAAACAAATATACATAAAAAAAACCGAAGATGCAAATATTTATAAACATGAGACAATTTTTAATTCTATTTACACTTATTATAACTTTTGGTTATTATTCTCAAACAAATGTAATAATAAAAAATAAACTATCTATAAATCATGGTGATATTACACTATATTTAGATGACGACACATCAACATTAGTTTCAAAACATATTATAAGTTATAAAAACTTTAAAAAAATAGGTACTTATGATAGATGTAATTGTTGGTTCCAAGAATCAAAAAAAGGAAAGTATATACAAAGCAAATATAGTAAAACTGGGTTTGATTTAGGTCATTTAACACCTTCACATATAACATCTTATGATACTATAACAAATCGTTATTCATTTAGTATGTTAAATCAAGCTCCACAATATGCTTATTTTAATCAACACCCATGGAAAAATTTAGAAATGAATGTTGAGGATTCTATAACCAAATATAAAAAAGACGCTATTATTATCACTGGTGTTATCTACGATGAAAATAATAAAAAGTATTTACCAAATTCTAGAATTAAAATACCAACACATTATTATAAAATATTTGTTATAAATAAATTAACATACGTTTGGTTAGGTGTTAATGCCGATGGAAAGAAAAATTGTGTAATAACAAATTTATCAATTACAGATTTAAATAAATTATTTATAAAAAATAAAATGCGATTATTAATAAAATAAAAAAGCCTAGATTCTAGGCTTTTTTATTTTGTGTTAACTCGTTTAATTTTTATTTATGCTTTTGTGCCGCATTTACCACAAAAGCGGTGACCTTTACCTAATTTAGCACCACAGTTTGTGCAATATACTTTTACTTGTATATCTTCAACTGTGTTTATTTTTTGTGATACTGGTAACATTTTATATTCAACAGTGTGGAAAGCGAAATAATCAAATGTTTTATTGACTGTAACGACCTTTTGGTCAGAATCTGAACCTTTCTCTACTCTACCAGTTTCTATGCTCTTAGAACGAGCAAATGACCTCTTTAATGATTTATTTTCTGATGGTGTATCAATTGATAATGTACCATCCATTGAATCGAATGTTATTGACCCAGCACAATTAGTTAAATCTACTGATGCATTGTATAATGCAGTCGTTCCAATATGGCCAGATGTGTTTGTAAGATTAACGCTACCGTTAGGTATAGATGAAGCATACCCACCAATTGTTGTATTGTTTATTAATGTCCCACCAAAACCTCTAGCAGTATTACTATTTATTGCTAGTGTGTTTAAGTAATTAGGAACTCTTTCTCTGTAGAATTCTACTTTGAAATCACCATTCTTTTCTATTGCTTTTTTTACTTCTTCAGTGTTTGAAACTTCATAGGTATCAAATAAGAATTTTTTAGCGACATCTAAGTATCTGTCTAAGAATACTCTCTGGCCAGGGTTCAATACTAAACCACCTTGTGAAATAGGGTTACCATTAAGGATGATTTTAGCCAGAATAACGTCTGTTGTTGGATTAAATAATTCGATTTGGAATTCTTGTCCCTTTTTTAGATAATACGTTGGCAAATCGCCCGTATTTTTGTAGACTTTAAGTCTTGATTTGTTTACAGCAATATTAGCTGTAGGCACAGATGGTGCCTCATAAGTTTTTTTGTACATATTAATTAACTTTTAATAAATTGTTATTATTGTACCGATACCTTTGTTGCCTTAACAACTCTAAACCGTTTTTAATGGTCGGGACCAATACGTGAGTTAACACAATAATAAATATATGATAAAATAAATTTTTGTCAAGTCTTTTATTGAAATGGTGAACCTTGTTCACATAAAATTGTTTGTATTTCTTTCCAATATCCATTAGCAATATCTGGTAAACTATCACCAGTCATATTTAAAGTTTCTTTCTCTGAATTTAAATTAATTTCCGCATGTTTAAGATTAACTAATGGAACGTGTAATTTTTGCATTAATTGATATTGTTCAATATCATTATATTGTTTTAACGCAGCTTTAACATAATTTAAAACTTCATCATATGAATTAACGGTCAAAGTATTACATAAAGTTTGTAAACCTTTATCCATTTCTTGACCATCAATCATTTCTTCTCTAATTCTTTGTTTTATAAAACTTTTCATATTACTGTCCTTTTCTTAAATCTGATTGATTGACAATGTCAAATTGAATTACATTTTTGATTGTTGTTGTTTCTAAATTTGACGTTACTAACACATCTAAATAATAAGTATTAGGTATTAAACTAGCAGTATCTAATAAGAAATAATAATGATTATTAGTTTTTTCTATTGGTTGAAAATCAATAACCGTTAATTCAGCTGAACCTTCAGAAACAAAGATTCTATATTTAATATCGTCTATTTTTTGAGTTTGTTCTACAGTGTAAGGTATTCTAGCGGAAACAATAACTTTTCTAATGTCGCCACGTTTAATTCTTTCTTTGTTTTGAATACCAGCAACTGTAATAGCTGTCTTTTTAGGTAAAAAACTATTGTCACCTATATTATAATAATCTAACGAATCTTTTAATACAAAGTCTAATGAAATGTTAGGTCTAGTTACACCATTTATAGTAACGTTTTTCCAAACGTCATTAAACATAACACAATCACCATAACTTGATGGAACGATGATATCAATCGAATAAACACCTTTAGTTACATGTTTAACTTTATTTGACGTGTAAGCAGAAAATAAAGTGTCATTACTATCATAAACATCAACATTTGGAATCGAGTCTAAATTGGTTGGGTTACCGTTTACGTTAACGTATAAATATAGTTTGTTTTGTTTATCTAAATAAAAATCATTTCTATCATCAGTGATATGGTTATTATAAACTGTTTCTATATACGGTTCATAAAATGTTTGTGTGTTGTTTGTAAAGAACCCTACATATTGATAATCACTAGTGTTCAACAATTCAAATGGGTATGCAAATGCTATACCTAAACCATAATTAGTATTACCAGTTAAAACACCATTAACATAATCAGTAACGTCCATTTCAATATTTTCGTTACCTTTATCAAAATGTTGATAAGTAATAGTAATAGCGCTAGGTGAACCAGAGTAAACGCCAGCACCACCAACCCAATCATAACCTATTTTTGGTCTAATCCAGTTAGAAGGGTTTGTACTGAAACCATAATCACCAGATAATAATAAAGGTGTTTCATAATCATATCCAACACCATTATCCCATTCTTGGTCTATTTTAAATAGTATTAAATCAAAAGATGATGTTCTATCTTTTGACCCCATAGATGTGTTTAATAGGTCTTTATCAAATGACCCAGTATTGGTCATTCTTAACGTATGTTTAAGTTTTGTTAAATCAGTAAAAGTTCCGCCAGTATAAAAATTTTTTAACCTAGCTTCATCAAAATGAAATAAGAATCTAGTGTATTTTTCTTGAGTTAACGGCCCACCATAAAATAATTCAGTCACTGGATTTAACCCAGTGTTAACATTAGAGTTACTAACTATAGTATTGCTTTTGTCAAAATATGTGCGTATTACCATTTGCTTTTTATTAATAAATATCTAAAAATATTAATTAATACGAATGTTTTTGGATAATAATGTTTTTTCTAATTTACCAAATTCTTGTTCAAATGTTTCCATAACACCTCTTTCATTACCATCTGCTTTTATATCTTCAGCTTTTTTACCATGAGAACTATGTACGTGTGAAGTGATACCTTTTTTTAATAATTTTAACATATCTAATAAAATATCACCAAAAGGTATTGGATGTGCAGCTATATTACGGTCATTACTCATTAAATTATTTAGTTGGTCTTTAGATAATAAGTCATCTTGGTTTAAAATAATATTTGGACTTCCACCATATGTTAATAAGTTTATTTTATTTGAAACAATGTTGGTGACAGTACCTAAAGTTTTGACATTTTTATCTGTTGAAAAATTAAAATTGTTTTTTATTTGTATAAACCCTTGTGTTGCTTTATTAAACTTAAAATCATAAGGGTTATTATTTTCACCTTTTTTTGAATTAGTAAACTTACCAGCTCTTATTAATACTTCATTTTCTTTTTGTATAATGTCTGTGTTGTATCTACCTTGAATTGTAATATCTTCTGGGTCTGAAAACACTCCTTTCATATCTGGAATAATATTACTATTTGTTTTTACACTAGTAACTGGTGGGTTTATTTTACCCATACCATAAGAAAGCATACGTCTAGCGTTAATAGACCCATCATCAAATTTTAAAAAATCTAAGGATGAAATTAACGGTCCAATATAAAAATAATCTTGCGTCATGCCACCTTCAAACGCAAAAATAATAACAGCTTCGCCAACTTTTGGGATTACTGATAAATGTTTTGGTATCAATGGAATAGCTTCTGTATATTTTATATTACCTTTATCATCTTTTTCACGACCAGTCCCACCAATTGATGGTGTTGCTGGAATGTCTACTTGTATACGACCAAACCCATATTCATCTCTAATACCTTTTACTATTGCTATTTGAGCGGTTTTAAATAGATTTTTTTTATATGGGTTTGTATCTAAAACATTTAATTTACCTATAAAATACATACTATTCTTTTTTTAATCTTTTAAGCAATAAATTGTTAGCATAGTCATAACGCTTTTCCATTTCAACTAATTCGTCAAAATCCTTTAGCATCCTTAATTTTAATGCTTCATAATCAGCTTCCATTTGTTTAACTTCAAACAAAATTTCATTGTTTGTTTTGTCATCTAAATCTTTATTTTTATTTTCTTCACTCATAACATAAATTTTTAACTAAGTATACCATTACCCATAGCCATACCAGTCGTTGAACCTTGACCAACTGTTGGGATACCTAAGTTACCAATCGCAACTGTAGTTACTGGGATGCCTGGAGGTAATGCTACTTGAACAACAGCTTCTGTTTGTAATGCGTTTACCATTTCTTCAGCTCTTATTAATTCCATAATTTCTTCAGTGTTTGGACTGTTACTAAAAACGTCACCAGTAACTCTACCAGCTTCTGATTGTCTAGCAATAATTCTAGATGCGATTGACTTTGCTGATAAACCTGGCCTTAATTTAGCACCTAACATAATTAATGGTGGTGGTAGTGGAGACGCTGGTTTTTCTGGTATTTTAAAAACACTTAATATAATATTTATAATTCCACTTAAATTTCTTAATGAAAAATTAGTGCTTGAATTAGGAGAATTCGGTGTATTTGGTTTACATGAAGTTTTTGCCATTATGATAATCCTTTAATCATTCTGATAGCGTCTTGTGGAACTCCAGTTAAGCTCAACAATTGCGCTAACTTATTTTTACTTTTTTCTACTGCTTTTTTAGCTACAACGCTATTTGCTAATTTAGTTATTTCTTTCATAGCTATCCCTAATAATTTTTCTGTAACAATATCAGTAACAGTTTTAACCATTTCTTTTATTAATCTTTTATTCTTCTTAATAAATTCAACTGGGTCTTTATACTCACCACTTAATGTATAAACTATTTTAAAGTTGATAAGGAATATTATGATTACTTTAGGTGATAATACAATACTAACTATTGCTTTTGTCAAACTACTAATTAACTTTTGGATAAAATCTAATTTAACAGATATTTTATCTGCCCCATCTGGTACGTTTTTAGCGCTTTCATCACTCATTTTGTCAATATTAGCAGTTAGTGTTTGTTTTTTATCGACAAATGATGTTGAGTTATTCATTTCTTCGTTAAACGTTATCAACGTATCTTTATCTATACTAGAAGCTGTATCGACTGAAGTTTTTACTTTAACTAACCCAGTTTGTCTTCTAGCTGAATCTTGTTCTATAATAGCTATTTGTTGATTGTCAAAAGTGAAATAACTATCATCTACTTCATCATCACAACCATCATCATTTATAAGTTTATCAACAATATTATTTATTTTACCTTCTTGGTCTAATTGTTTTTTTGTTTTTGAAATAGATACTGATATTGAACCGAAAATTACGTCAATAATATTATTAACAACTTTTTCAGCGTTAAATAATTTAAGAGAGTCAATAAAATCATTATTTAAATCATTTAACGTTTTATTGTCATAACTTGAATTAACTTTGATGGTTAAACTATTATTAGGTCTATTGACATTACCTAATGAATTAAAGGTAATATCTAAAATATTTTTCCATGATTGTTTAACCCCATCATTTTGAATAACACCATATAAAAAAGTGTTAAAATCTGAAGATTGTGTCAAAGGTGAAGTTATGTCGTCATACAGCAATACACCAACTTTTGAGTTGGCATCAACTTTAAACATTTCTAAAAAATCAAGTTTTTTAACTTCAATGTTAATCCCAGCACCAGTTGATTTTAAAAAGTTAGGGATACTAGGATTAACACCACAACTAACTAGTGATATTAATTCTCTTTTTAAAGCGGTTTTAACTTTAACCTCAATTTCATCAAATGAATAGGTTAAAATATCAACAACAGAATCTCGTAATGCTTCATAACCAATTAATGATTTTATCAAGTCAGTTAAAAAAACAATAGGGTCTTTACCATTGTTTAATGATGGTAAAGAGTTAATTAATTTCATTATAGGCATTTGCTCTGTTAAAACTCTAGCTGATGCGATATAACCGAAAACTTTCTTTTTTTGGTCAACTAATGCCATATGTTAAAATAATTCTGTGTCGTTATCTTCATTTAACCCACCATTCTTAATCATTTCTCTAATTGATTTATAATCATTTAATGATGCGCTACCTTGGCTGCGTTCGTTAATAGTTGATTCAACATCACCACGATTTTTAATAATATCACTTTGTAATTTAGCGATTTCTAATTTAATTCTTATTGCTGAATCTTTAACTTTTAATAAACTACCCTTTTCTTTTGCAATCTTAGTTAAATCATCAACATCTACTGGTGAAGCACTAGCTGATAATTCATTGATAGTTTTTTGAGCGTCATTTATTTGTAAACATGCATCATTATATGTTTCTTGCATTAAACCTTCTAATGATTCTGTATCGTTTACTTTTACGTCTTGTTTCTTTTTTCTAGGCATTTTATTTTAGTTTTAAAATGTTTGTTATCTATATATAAATACCTAAAATATTAAAATTTTTAATGTAAACATCTATAATCCATAGTTTTTTAATACTTCATATAGTAGTTTATATCGTTTCATTCCAATCCTAATATCTTTAGTTGATAGGTTAGTATAATTTCTCATAGTTTCTAAAAAAGAGTTTTTATTATATTTTGAACCTCCTTCCATTGATGAGAAAACTAATTCCCAATTTTCTAAAATATCTATTAACGCATAACCAATTTTGATTTCGTTTTCGTTTAGTTTTTTCTTATGGTTATTTTCGTTTTGTATTTCTGTTTTAATTTCTTCTATTAACTTTTGAATGAAGTCCCCCATTTCTACGTTGTCTTTGTCGATAACGTATGTTAAATCCTCTCTTTCTTCAAGACTGTCGTTTAAGTCTTCGTAAGATGTTGTTTGTTTAATATATTTTTCATCTTTGATTAGTAACCCTAAAATATAATGTTTACTAATAGTTCCAAAATATGAATAAGCTTTTTTGCCTCTACCACTTTCAAATTTGTGTACTTTTGTCATAAGAAAAGATAAGGTGTCGCTATGCAACTCTTCAAATGTTTCTCCTTTTCTATACAATTTGTACTTTCTAATTATCGACTCTATCATTTTATCGAGTGGCCCTTTAAGCCACTCGTTAAAAATTAGATTCCTTTCTGTTTCATCTGTTGATTCTAAAAATTTGATTACTGCTTCTTCTTCTTCTGGACCAAAATACATTTCGTTTTTTCTTTTTCGTCCTCGCTTTGTAACCATTTTTTAACTTTGTGAATCATACGTTATATTTCTATCTTTAGTGAAATAATATTCTTTCTTAGCAGTAGCTAACCACCATCTTGCTTCTACTGGGTCAATAGTTTCTTTATATGACGCAAATAATGAATCTTTACGTTGGTTAACATGTTTATATCCAAATCTAGGTATAATCATAACTCTAGCGTCTTTAAACGTCATTCTTAATAAGAATTCAGTAATGAACGTTAATTTAATACTTGGTTTAAAACCACCAAATTCTTCATACATTGATTTTTTCATTACAAATCCATCAATGTTAAAGTTTTGATAAGCTAACAATGCGTTATTATCTAAAATACCTAACTCATCAGAAAAACTTTGAGCCCATACAGCTTCGTTAGTAAAACCAATAAATTCGTTATTTTCATTAACGTCAATAACGATAGGCATAAAGATATCTACGTTAGTGTGTGCTGCTCTATATTCAATAACATTTTTAAACCAAATGTTAGAATATTCATCATCAAGTTCTAAAATTGAAAACCATTCTGTTTTACATTCTGACACACCATAATTGATTTGAGATGCGAAATCAGTAGCACCATCATTTTCAGCGATAACAACTGAATTGCTATAATCACCAAAATCAATAGTTTTTACATGTTTAACAACATCGCTATTTTTAGGGGCAACAATTATTAAAGTTTCTGGTCTAACGTTTTGAGTTAAAACGCTCTTAATAGCATTATATAATAAAGTTTTAGTTTCTTTATTTAATGAATGCACTGGTAAGATTACACTTATATTATTTTTTTCCATTTTTTTTTATTTTAATATTTTATTATGCGTTAGTAGGTTCAACCTCTATTAATGCTTCAGTTAATTTTTCCAATACAATACTTAATTCAGATTTTCTATTTTCAAAAATTTTAGTATAAACTTCAGTTGCCGCTGTAATTTGTTTTTCGCTAGTGTATTGTCCTTTAGATTGTTCCATACCATTTAATAATTCTTGTGGTAATGAATCTTCAAACCAAACTTTTAAATAGTTAGCAATTAATTCTGGTATATTTAACGTAGTGTTAGTCCAGATACCATTATTTTTGATAACTTTAACACCTTTGTCATTTGTCGTTTCCATCCACTCTGGAACCATGTTAGGGATTTTACCAATTACTGGTGTGTTAGATTCAATAGCTTCTAATGGGAAAGTACCAAAACCAGCTTGGTCATCAATCCACACAGCTAAACATGATTTAGCTAATTCAGTAGCAAATTGTGTTTTAGGTAATCCTCTTAACTCTTTAAAAGTAATCCATTTGTAAAGTGGGAATTGTAAATAAAATGATTTTGCTATTTTAGCAGCTTCACCATGGTTTCTAGTTAAAATAGAAACTACTGGGATTTTAGGTTTGTCACTATCTTTAAAATAGTCAGAAATTGAAACTGGTACAATGTGTGTTTGAATTGATGGGAATAATGATTTTACATAATCAGCTTGTTTTTCAGATGTTGTTATAACGTCATTAAATCCGTAATCAACATTCCATCTTTTACCTATTTGTAACAATTCTAATAAATAATCATAGCTTTGTGACATAACAATTTTTTTACATGGGAAACCTTTAAGTTGGTCCATGATGTTAGCAAAAATTTCTGGAATAACCACAAAGTCAGAAGGTGAGATATTTAAATCTTGACCTTCAATTGATGCGTGTGGTAGTGCAGCGTATTCTTCACCTAGCCAATCAGCAACACCATTACCTTCTTGGTCGCCTCTTAATTTGTAATCATTTTTTTCATGTAAGATACATGCATTGTAACCTAACCCTTTTAAAATTTTAACATGTTCATAAATGTTAGCGATTCCAGCTGTTGGGTTACCTTTTGTGTCTAGCACAAAGAAATAAACATTAAAATTTTTATTTTCAATGTTATTTAAAGCCAAAGTAATTTGACTTATTTGTTCTTCGATTTGTTTTTTTTGTTCCATATTTTTAATGTTATTATTTGGTTATTCTTTTTCTTTTAATATACCGTAATTGTATAATGTGTTAAAAGCTATTTTATATCCTAGTGATGTTTTATCTAACGCTCTTTCAGCACCTAAAGAATCATCGTCAGTATCTTCAGTCGCATCCATTAATATTTCAATCATAACTCTTAAAATATCATATTTAGTAGCGTCAATTTCTCTAGGTCGTTCTCTTTCAACTTCTGTTATTTCAACACTTAAAACTCTACCATTTTCATCAGCATAAGTTTTAGTTTCTTTTTCAATGATTTTTTTACTACCTTTAGCACCGATAGGTTTTATCGTGTTTTCTAATGCTTCAACATCAATGTAATATATGTTGCCTCCAAATTCAATCATATTAATCAATTTCTTCGTAATTTGTTATTTTTGTATTTAGGATTCTATTTCTTAATTCTTCATTGTTAATAAAATCTAATAGGGAGTCTAGCTCATAATCAGACGATGCGTCATTATTATAAGAAGTTTTAACTTTAATACTAATTTTACCGCTTGGTTTTAATTCTAAGGTTTTAGGATTAGCTGTGATTAATACATCAACATCTTCCCATTTTTCATCATAATTTAGAACAAATTTGATGTTTTTAATTCGGCAACCAGTTTTTGATAAAAAGAAAAAAGTTGAAGGAATACTCTTTTCAACTTCTCTACTTATTAATATAATCTCATGTTCGCCTTCATCTTCAATTTCAGTTAAGAAATTATTGAAATGGTTCATTAAACCATCTGACATCTGGTCAGCGTGACCAAAAATTTCTAGAGGTGCTTCTAAATACAGAAACCTATTAAGTTTGTTGATGTCGTCAAACTTAAAATGCTCAATTAAATTGAAACTGGTGATATCATCATTTGTGATATCTATTTCCTCGATGTACTTATTATACGTATAAGCAAATTGTCCAATAAAATCTCTTAATACCTCATTTATAGTAATACCTATCTTCATGCTACCAATTTAACAAATGGTAGCTTATAAGTAAAGTTAAAAATTCATTTTTTTAAGAAAATTGATAAAATATTTCCAAATAAACCTTTTTCTCTAATAATTTGACTTTTTGGTGGTTCTGGTTTTACTATTGGTGTCTGTCTAGTTTTTTCAGCTATCATCCTTTTTCTTCTGTTATCATATAACTTTATGAAATAAGACGTTAACCTATGTCTAACAACTTCATCAGCGTTAAATTCAACTACAGCAACACCTTCTTCTGGATTGTTTTTAACGTCTTCGATTAATGCTTCTAACGCACTATCAGTTTCATCTTTTAAGTCAATTTGGCCAGTATCACCTAAAGCAACTACTTTTGTGTTCTCAGAGAATCTAGTTAAGAATGTTTTAGAGTTTTTATGTCTAACGTTTTGGTATTCATCAATGATTATAATACAGTTAGAAAAAGACCTACCACGGATAGAACCAAACACTTCCATTTTGATATATCCAGCTTCCATTAATTTGTTGGTTAATTCTTCACCAATAAGTTTATAAAAAGCATCAAAATATGACATCATGATAAATTTAAGTTTATCTTTTTCATCACCTGGCAATGTACCTAAATCTTCACCTTTTAGTTGTTCAATTGATTTAACCAATTTAATTTCACGATAAACATCTGGGTTGTTTTTTAAAAGTAACAATGCTTCAGCAACGCTTAACAGAGTCTTACCAGTACCAGCTGGGCCAGTACAAAATGTAACATCGTTATTTTTGATTGAACTCGTTAATTTCTTTTGAGTTTCGTTTTTATGTTTAATATCAATTTTAATTTGAGATAATAAAACTGTTGGTCCTTTTATAAAATTTTCGTCTTCAGTTGTTGTAACTTTTTTAGCCCTAGTTCTAGTAGTTCTAGTAGTTTTTGTTGTTGTAGGTTTTTTGTTCATATATAACTTTATTATAAATATCTTAATTTTTTAGATTGGTTTAAATAATTTAGATTTGTTTATCAATCATAAAGAATCCACCCACACCATATCATTTTTACTCGTTAATTTTTCTTCCCAATATTCAATCATCTCATCAATCATTGAGTGAAATGTATATTCTGGTTTCCAACCAAGTATATTTCTAGCCTTTGTAGAATCACCTCTTAAATAATGTAATTCCTCGGCTCTTTCAAATTTTTTATCTGTTTTTAAATATTTGTTTTTATCTAAATTTAATTTTTCAAATACATAATCAACTAATTCACCAACGCTTCTAGATTCACCAGTAGCTAATACATAATCTTCTGGTTTATCTTGTTGTAACATAAGCCACATACCTTTAATATAATCTTTGGCGTGACCCCAATCCCTCATTGCTGCTAAATTACCTAACACTAATTTGTCAGATAAACCTAATTTAATTTTTACAGCTTCTAAAACTACTTTATTTGTAACAAAGTTTATACCTCTTCTAGGGCTTTCATGGTTAAATAAAATACCAGAGCATATAAACATATTATAAGCGTTTCTATAGTTATGACATAAACTATGTGCATATAATTTACTACAACCGTAAGGTGATACTGGCATCAATGGTGTTGTTTCTCTTTGGAACTTATCTTCGTCATATGAATTACCAAACATTTCAGATGTTGCTGCATGATAAATTTTAGAATTAGGTGAAAATTTTCTAACTGCTTCTAATACAGATAACGTACCACCAGCGTTAACATCAAGTGTGTACTTAGGTAATTCAAAACTAATTTGAACATGGCTTTGAGCCGCTAAATGATAAATTTCATCTGGTTTAATTTCATTGATGATTGATTCAACACTAATTGGGTCAGTCAAATCCATATAATGTAAATTTATTAAGTCTTCTGAACGTAAATATTCAATTCTAGTTGTTTGTGATTCTGGCACTGAATTTCTTCTAATAGTACCATGCACTTCATAACCTTTTTTAATAAGGAATTCAGCCATATACGATGCGTCTTGTCCGTTAGCACCTATAATTAAAGCAGTTTTTTTAGACATATTTAATTATTTTATTACAATTTAATTTATTATTAGGGTTAATACATGTTTGGTCCCAATCGTATTTAAGTGCTTTCCATTCTGGAATGACGAACATGTCACCATGCCAAAATCTAGGTCTTTCATTGTAGTAGATATTTTCAGCAGAACTTAAAAAACCCATCCACCAACTAAAACTACCTTCACTTAAAACTAAGTTATTAAAATTTTTAGCAAAATCAATAGTTTCTATTGGTGAATTATTATAAATAATTAAATTAAATTCAATTGATAATTGAATTACATTTGGATGATTTGGTGTGTCTGATGTAATATACCCCTTATCACAACCAATATTTTGTAACGCTTCTCTGTAATATTCAATTGGTAACATTTGTCTTTCACCGTTTATATCACCAATCCTATACGCAACAAAAACTTCATCCTTTGGAATATCAGTAAATTTTAAATTAAATAGAGATTTTATTTCGTTTTTGTATTTTAAGATAAAATCTCTATTTTGATAATATCCTAAAAAATGATAATGAGCTTGTGTTAATGATTCAGATTCCAACAATGTCATAAAATTATTATCATCAACATCGATTATATTATCACTAGTTACATCACCAACCAATGATGGTAAATCAAAAATATTTTCTACAATACTAGAAGTTATTTTTAGATTAAATTTTTTAGCAAAAATATAGGCGGCAACGTATTGAAATAAATTGTTACCTAACCTACCACTATAATTTATTGATACACTCATATTTTTAATTTATAAAATAATTAAAATAAATTTTTGTTTGGTCGAAATTAGACCATAATTTTTTATATAGTTCTATTGTATATGATGATTGGTCAAAATCTGACCATGAATCTATCATTATAATTGGATAATTAATGTAATGTTCTATATTTATTGATTTGGTTACTATTGGTATTGCACCCAAATACAACGCTTCCCAAGTTTTATGACAATCAATTCCATTACCATTTGGTGATACAATAAAATAACTTTTTGCAACTTCTTGTAAGTATTGTTTTAAAGGTAATTTTTCACCCATTTCAAACCCTCTTTGGTTTAATTCACTTAAACAATAGTTACGTTCACGTCTATTGGTGTTTACGTCAAAATTAACGTATATAAGACGTTCTTTTGGTAAGTTTTGATTTATCACTTCATTAAATACTTTTTCATCACCATGAGGCCAAATTTCGTTAGCAATACCTATTGGTATTGAAGTTACTTTTGGATGATATGTCATAATATTTTGACCATACCATTTTAATAGATTTGGGTTGTCCATATAACGCAAATAATTATCATCTACTGGTAAATCTCCATTGTGAGTAAATAGAATATATTGTTTATCTAAGTTAAGTTCAAAAAATGAATGTACATAATCAATCTTAACAAATATCTTTAGGGTTTCACCGTTTATTTGTTCTGAATGTTTGATAAAACCATTTTCATCATAAGAATAATGACATATTTTTTTAAACTTATTACCAGTTATAAATTCCATTAGTATAACAAATTAATAAGCGCATCAACACGCTCTTTATTTTCATTATATGGTCTTAATAAATGAGAATCAATATAATAGCCATTCTTAACTAAATTAGGTTCGTATGACCACCATAGACGGTCTATTCGTTTATTAGCACCCATAGACCATCCTCTATTTAATAAAACTACGCTTTCTTTGTCTTTATTTATTTGTTCGTGTACTTTAATCCATAAGTAGTTTTGGTCAGTAGTCCATCCAAAATTCATTGAGTTTAATTTGGTTACAAAATTTTCCCACTTATCACCTAAATCTAAAACGTTTGAATAAATTTTTGAATTCGCTATATTATAACACATAGGTATTTCCTTATTCATATTACATTCATTATTATCGGAACTCATAACATAAAACTTTGTTTCATCAAAATTTTTAATTTGGTCAATAAAATATTCTTTTGATAAAGGTACCATATCTATATCACTTATAATAATGTTTCCAGTTAGTTCTTTTGTTAACCAATGTCTAACGATTTGTGATTGTAAACCAGTATCAATTCCGTCTATAGCTTTAAATTTTTTAACTAATCCGAATTCATCTTCAATTAAATTAGAATCCTCATCACATATTAAACCTAATACTGGTGTTATGTTAAAAATTTCTTTCCAAGTTTTTGAAATTATTGACCAAAAATCTAAATACATTGGATTTAAATTAGACCCCATTATTGCGTAATCTATCTTCATATTAATATTTTTGTCTTATACTAGTCCTTTGGTCACCCCTAGGAATATTATTTTCATCTACTGATTCACCAATAAAAGCAAAATCATCTAAAATTCTATCTCTTTTTATATGTGTGCCAATACCTTCATAGTTAAAAAATTCATCATGTAAAAACAAATCTTTAACTACAATTGGATGGATAACGTCTCTTAAAAAACATTGGTCTATGGTTTTATCACCAGTATGATTGTTTCTTTGTAAGTAGTCATTCATTAATTCTTTAAAGTTTGGAATTGAACCACCTTTTGCACCCCACATACCAGCATTAATAACCCACCAATGACCAATTGGGTGTTCTCTTAAAATATGAAAACTTTTCCCAGATTCAATCCATTCATTCACTGCTATTTCATCACGTAAACTTATTCTAGAATCACAATCCCTAGAGATATAATATTCAACATTTTTATCCATTATAGGTCTAAAACGCCATAATGAACCAAAGAAACCATTATATTCATTTGTATTTATTAATTTAACATTAAAATTAATTAATTCATTTAAAATATTTTGAGGTACCGTATCATTATGATAAACCCACATTTCCCAACCCTTAAAAAATTTATCCATTAATTTAGCGTTTTCTAAACAACCTATCGTATATATTGGATTATCACCATATAAAGAAAAACTAATCACTCTCATATTATTTTTAATTTATCGTAAATTATATTTTCAGCTACTAAATATTTTTTAGCTTCCTCAAAATTATGTTCAATCGATTCAAGTTTAGATAAATATAAATCTTCACTAAGATTACTCATTATTTTTTCTAATTCATCCATTGTATCAAAAATTAACATTCCATTCGTATCGAAAAATTTATATATTGATGGACAACCCCAATATATTGGTATTGTACCAGTTACAAAAGAATCGATTAATTTTTCACTAAAATAATAATCTTCTTTACAGTTTTCAATAATTATTGAAAACCTATAATCTTTTAATGCTGTAATCTTTTTATCAATATAGTTATCATGACCAAAAAAATCAATATTAGGGTATTTTTTCAAAATTGAATGTCTTAACCTATGACCAACGCTTGATTTTTTTGATGATAGGATTATTGAAACATTTTTTGTTTTTTCATGTATTACCATATCTTCATTATCAATCCAACATCCACCTAATGGTATTAAAACGAATTTATCTGAAATAGTTAAAAGCTCTTTACTAAAAGTAAAAATTAAATCAAATTTATTATGATTATACTTGATATACTCATATGCTGATGGTGTGATAATTGGTGATTCTAATAACCAAGCATATTTTTTTTGGTTATTATAATTATCAACATATTGCAAAGAATTATCAGTGAAGATTAAATAATCTTCATCATATTTTCTCACCCAATCAAATAGTGCTGGTTCATTATACCAACTACTTGATTTTGCATGAGAAAACATATTATCGTGTATATATAATTTATCTTTTAACATAAAAAGCATCACCCCATGTACCACCATCCCATGTTGTTTCTAACCTATTAAAACCGTATTCACCTAAGAATAAGTCTAAATCTTCAATTCTAGCACAACCTTTGTAAAGTTCTGCTCTATTAACTTCTGTCATTATATAATCAATAGTTTTTAAATATTCAGAACCACCTTTAAAAACTTCTAATTCATAACCTTGAACATCTACGTTGATAAAATTATAATTATCTTTATCTTTGATAAACGTATCTAATTTAGTTATTGATACTTTTTCTTTACCAGTAAACTGTATATTAGGGTGTTGCACCAAATGATGTTCTGGTTCTAAAACAGAACTTGATTGTCCTTGATTTATTGTTTCGGTGAACATTTCAACTTCACCAATAGTGTTTCCTAATGCTGTATTAACCAATACAGCTTTATCACCAATATTTTCTTTTAATCTTTGAAAAGTGGATGGTACTGGTTCAAAAAACATCACGTTTTTTATACCTAGTCTTTGGTAAGTGTTAAACTCTTGTCCTACATGAGCCCCAATGTGTAATACACCTTTAATTTTTAGGTCGTATTTTTCTTTTAAATTGTCTAAATTAAGTAACATATTATTTTTTTTTAAATTTATATTTTATTTCTTTGTGTGGTCCATTAATATTATTAAAGTCTAGTGATGCTAAATCAATTGTTTGACCATTTATTATTTTATCGTTTAATTCTTTTTCAGACATATAAAACTCTAAACCATGTCTATTGTTAAATGTCGTATTAACTAAATTAACTGGAATACTAACTATTTTAGATTCAATGAAAGATTTCATAACTTTAGGTATTGAATTACTAACAATAAAACTTTGTAAAGACGATTCTAATGTATTTGGATTATTGAAATCGATTTCAATTAACAAATCTTTGATTAATTTAGTATTAAAAATATGACCATCAGTTGATAGTGGGTAACTGAAATCACCTACTTGTTGTTTAGTATAATCAAATGTAATATATTCACCATCAACTTCATGTTCACCTAATTCATAATGTAAATTAGCTGGGTGTGAATAAACACAATTCTTACCTAGTCTTAATGAAAATATATAATTATCTTTGACTACTGGTCTAATAATATCTATTTTTCTGGCTAGTATTTGATTATAAAAAACAGCGTCATCAACCATAAAAGTTGTTGCTTCTATTTCATCATCAATTAACTTAAATAAATCTCTTCTAAAATTATTTTCATTAAAGAAATAAACACTAGGATATTTGTCAAATATTTTTTGATACCCTAATAAATAATCTTCATTATCAGATTTATATAACACGCTAATTTTATCAAATAACAACGGTGCATTCATCTTCAATGAATCTAATAAAAGATTTAATTGACATGCTCTATTCTTAGAGAATATTATTAATTGGTTTTTATATTTTTCCATTAGTTATTAAAAAAATTTGAATAGTCTATGTAACGGTTTTGTATATCACTAAACCCAGCTGTTTGTTTAGCCATGTTAGGATAAAAACCATATGCGTTAAATCTGTTATGTAATTCAGCATAATATGCGTCAACTTGTTTTTTTCTTTTAAGTAAAATAGAATCGATTATTTCGAACATACTACTGTTTATCGCTACACATTGTAGAGCAACAGTAAAATTCAATTTAATTATTTTATCGTTTATTAAATGAGGTGGCTCTCCATAAACATGGTTACCACCAAAATAAATAAAATCCCAATCAGATGGTACACTTTTAATGTAGTCATCTAATTTTAAAATTTCATTTGTAAAATAAACATCATCTTCTAAAATAAGGACGTTTTTAACATTGTCTTCTATACATTTTTTTATTATCTGATGATGTGATTCTAACACACCTAATTCACCAACTAATAAAGGTATTCCATTGGACATAATTGTAGTACCATCAATAGCTGAAAAACGTTCAACTTCTTCAATACCGTGTTTTTCTAATTCTTTGTTAAAAGATTCAAATCTATCTGGTCGTCTATCTAAATTAATAACATATACTCTGTCAAAATAGTTTTTTAAATTAATCATTTTTTTGCTTTTTGTTCGTATTTTATGTCAAGTTCAGCTACTCTATGTTTTTCTAGAATGTCAACACCATTTGTTTTTACGTTAGCGTTAAACTTGATAACGTAATGACCGTTAAATTCAATTATTTTATCGAATGTTATATTGTCATATTCGTATTCTAAATAATCATCAGCACCTAATGTTTTGTATGTTATAAAATTAACAGAATCAAATTCTAACATACTAGAATTATCATGACCAGACATTATCTTTTTAATTTCACTAATAAACAAACGACTAGTTCTGTTAAATTCATCTGGGTATTTACTAACATAAAACTCTAGTAATTTATTAGTTTTGTCTATCGTTCTAACGTTTAATTTAAGTGTGAAATTTTCTAAATAAAAATTAGGTAAATTATCTCTAACTATCATTATCGGCCTTTCTGATTTGTTTGTCGCAAAGTAATCAATAGAATCAATAACTCCATGTGTTGCAATTAAATCACCATTTTCATTTTCAGATTGAATGATTTCGTCAAACATAGATATATTTTCATTATCCATAGCTTTATTTCCACCAATAACAATTTCAGAGTTATCAACAACCATTTCTAATTTATAGTCGTCTGATGGGTCTAATTTAACTTTTTTTAGACCTAATTTTTTATTCACTTTTTTAGTCTTAACTATTGGCATACCATCTTCATCATAACCTACTATTTCAGCGGTAACACCTTCAGATTCTTTTAAGATTTTATAAGTTCTCCATCTTAAATTCATCACTTCTTGTGTTATCTCACCTTGTTTTAATGAATCAGCTAATTGTCCTTGTGTATGACGCTGAGTTTGGTTAACATCGCTACTTAAAATTTCACCAGTTTGTCCAAATGTGTTTTTCTCAACGTTACCCATAGCCAAAGATAACATAGCTAATCTTCTATTAATCCAAATTTTAGCTTTTTTAATTATACTCATATTAATCTAATATTAATTCATATTGTTGTTTAATTTCTTTAACAACATTATCACTTTTGAACTTATCAATATCTTCTGGGATTTCATGTAATTTTTTACTTAAAATATTACCAGATGAATCAACGTCATATATCCAACCTTTTTTACCACACATCCAACCTTCAATAGTCGTTCTACCTAATAATATTCCAGCAGTTTCATCACATTTATATATGTATTGTTCAACGTTAGATGTTGGACCATAATATTTAACATGAGTTTCATTTTCAATCATATATGGTAAATAATTATCATTTTCTTTACCTACAATCCACAACTCTTGATTGTTTTCTCTAGTAGTATTGATAAGGTCTTGAATAGTTTGTCGTCTAAGATAATCTATAGTACCAACAAATAAAATTCTTTTTTTATCTCTTTTATCAGTAGTTTTAATAGGTTTAAACTTTTCTTCATTTATAGGGTTATAAATAACTTCAACCTTTTCAGCTTCAATGTTAAAATTATTTACAATGTGTTCTTTAATTTCTGGTCTAATAGCGATGTATTTTTTAATCTGAGGTGACAACACTGGTTCCTCTAAATTAATCACTTCAGAGTGGATAGAACAGATAACTGGAGTTTCTGGAAACAAACGTAATAAATGTTCGGTAACTGGTTTGTGATTTAAATGAATCACGTCAAACTCAATATTACTAACTTTATACAAAGTGTTTGGTTGAGATGGAATATCACCTTGTGGTGTTTTAAGTAACCATTTACCGTCACCTAATTTGAACCCTGGAGGTTCTTGTAAATTATATAATTTGATACCTAATTGTTTAGCGGCTTTAGCCAACGGTTCACCGATAGTTGAGCAAACGCTAACGTTACAACCTTCTTTGATTAGTTTTTTTGCTAATTCAAAAACATATAATTCAGAACCAGTATAATTGGCAAAACTTAAACATCCAATAAGAACATCTAATTTTTCACCTTTACGTAATTCTTTTTTAATGTTAACTGGTAACTTGTCTTTAAACGTTTCAGCAAATTGTTGTCTGTTAGATTCCCATTGTTCGTTTGTCATACCAATTGATAAGTGGTTGACTCTAATAGATGTAACAACACCTACCTTAACACCTTTAAGGTGATTTTCAAAACAAAACGTTACATCGTAAAAGTGAAAACCTTCAACTTTCTCATTAAACTTAACTTTCATTTTAGTTTTATCAACAGCAAAAAATAACCCATCAACAATAACTACTTCTTCAACTGATTGACCTAAATCTTCAGAATAAGATGATAACCATGTTTTGCCTTCATGGGTATGTTGTACTCTACCATACATTTTTTTAGGGTTAACCCACCATTGTCCAGTTTCAGACATAAATTTAGTCCCAGCAACACCAATGATACCATATTCTGGATTCTTTTCAAACGTTCTTAAAAGTTTGTTACCCCATTGTTTTGTTTCAATGGTTAAATCGTCATGACAAAAAACAACAATATCATTAGTCGCTTTTTTCAACCCTTTATTATATGATTTTGTCAAAGACTCACCTTTGTTAACTATTTCAATTATTTCAATGTGTTTATGTAATCCAGATGATTTAATCAAATGTTCTTTATGTTTAGGATTACTTTCTCTAGTACAATATACTACTGTTATCATTCTTTATTTAAATTATACTTTGTTATGAAATCTTCATAACTTATTTTTTCAAAACTTTTGTCATCAAAACCTAAATTAGGTCGATATATGACAAAACCTTCAGTAGATAAATCTATTGAAGGTTCTAATGCGTCAACCGCTGGTATATGGTAGCTCCAATGGTTTTCATCATCAGAAACGGAAATAAACCTACCGCCAAATATGTTAGCAGTTTTTGCATGTGTTTTTAATTTTTCAATTAATTCTTCTTTTATCATTTTACACCAGTTGAACCGAAACCACCAGAACCACGTTCAGTGTTTTCATCTATGTTATCTACTTTATTTAAATTAATAAAGTTTTTACCGATTACAGAAGCAATAACCGCTTGTGCAATTCTATCACCATGATTAATGATAAAATCAATTTCACTGTGGTTAATTAAAATTACTTTAATCTCACCACGATAATCAGCATCAACAGTCCCAGGTGAATTTAAAACCGTAACACCATTCTTAGCTGCCAATCCACTTCTAGGTCTAACTTGTATTTCAAAATTATCTGGAATTTCAAAATAAAGACCCGTAGGAATGATTTTAACGCTATGTGGTTGAATTATAACTGGAGCGTCTAGATTAGCTCTTAAATCAAACCCAGATGAACCAACCGTTGCATATTCTGGGTCTGGATTATTTGATTCATTTTTGAAATTAAATTTAATCTTATGAGCATCATAATTAATAGTCGCATAGCCAATATTGTTAAATTCGTTTTCAAAATCTTCTTGAGTGTAACCACTTTCTGGGTCAGCCATTAACAAGATTTTTTCTTGCATTCTTTTTTGTAAATTTTCATCAAATAAACTCATATTATTTTCTGTTTTTTTCGTGTTTTATCGCAAAGATAGCAGCAGTCTTTAACAAATCACCTAACATTGAATTGCGATACTCAGCCATTTTATCATCAGTCTTATCTAAGTTTATGATTGCTGTGTATTCTTCTTCAGTTAATGTGATACCATGTGATAACGCATAATAGACACTTCTTTCACCTACTCTCATAGATGCTAAGTTGTCGTTGAACTCATACATTTTCCCTTGATTTTTTCTATGCCATTCTGATTCGCATGGCTTGTAAAGATTAGCTTTACCAATTTGGTGAAGAAGACATACTTTTAATAATGAGTTTTGGTCAACTCTTTCTTCTTCTGGTAATGCGTTATTAAATTTAACAGCGTAAGACCCTACTCTAAGAAGGTGGTCAATTAAACCACCTTCAAAAGCATTATGTAGGTCTGCCATTGTAGATGCTGGAGCTTTGATAAAAGCTTCACCTAAAAATTTCATGAATTCATCATTCATAAAACCTAATTTTGTTGCAGTGTCAAAATATTTTTTTGTGTTAGCAACAATTTTTTCTTGTGTTAATGACATATTTTTATTATTTTATTAGAATTATTTTTACTAATATACTAATAAAAAACCATTAAATCAATATCAAAAATTATTTTTTACTACTTTCTAGAGTATTTAAAACCGATGGAGGAATACTAGATATTATAGGTTTTTTAACTTCTAAATCATCTATAATATTTTTAGATTCTCTAAGAGTTTCAATAAAGCTATCCATCGTTTTACTTTCTTTTTTACGATTTTCAATAATTGCTTTATCCATTTGAACTATTTCATCTTCATCCATATCTCTTTCATTAAGTGGTACAATTTTACTAGAACCACGTTTTTTTGAATATTTATCAATAAATTCTGCATGTTTCATAACATTTAGAATATGATTAACCTCTTTTTCTTTATCTTTATCTAAAATAACTTTATTAGGTTCAAGTCTTGGTTCTTCATTAACTGGTACCTCTACTTTTTTTGGTTCTTCTTTATGTGTATTTGATTCAGTTAAATAATCTGCGATAAAATCAAATACAATTTTAAGTTTTTCATTCTTTTCCATTATGCTAATTGTTTTTCTTTTTTAGTTGTTTTACCTTTTTTCTCGTTAACTAAATTAATGTAAAGTTCTCTTCGTTGTTCAGTTACTTTATCTAGTGAATAAGTATCTTTAACTGTGTTATATAGATTATCTTGTAACTGTTTAACTACGTCTGGATTTTGTATTAATTTTTTAATTGATGAATACCAATCTTTATGGTTTTTAGCTTTATCAATTAAAATACCATTTCCATCTTCTTCAAAACCACCACCAAATTTAATAGCGTTCTTAACATCTAAAGTATAAGGTCCAAAGTTTTGAGCAATGATAGCTTTGTGATGAAAACCAGCTTCAATAACTTTTAATTGTGATTTAACTTTGTTAAAAATGTTTTCTTCTAACGGAGCTAATGATACATCAAATAAATTATAGTTAGTTGCATAAGTTGAAATTGGTTTAGTCCAAACACGTCTATATGCTTCATTTGCAACGCCATCAAATTCAGAGTTAGGTATAAACTTCATCAAGAAATCTTTATGTTCTGGACTTACAGTTTTGTAGTCATCAGTAAAGATTCTTTCATATTGATACCAAAAACTTTCCATTGGTGTAATGTTTCTAGTTTTTTGTTGGCCAGTGTTTTGGTCTATTTCAGTATGTGTACCTCTGATATCAAAACCACATAATACAAATTGAACTTTATCTAATAAACCGTCAGTTTTAAGTTTACCAACAATACCTTTAAGAATTTCTAAATCTTTTAAATGTGATGAACCACCTAACCATCCAATTCTAAGTCTTCCATTTGAAGGTTCTAAATTAGGTGTAAATTGTTTTTCTGATGGGTTGATAGCGTTAGCTAAGACATGCACATTCTTGTTATACTTAGCAATTTCATTTGCAAATAAACTAGTTGTAGTTGTTACGTTTTTAGCTAATTTAATGTTGTTTAAAATCATTTCATCAATTTTATGCGCTTTGATTAAATGATATGCTGGGTGGTGTTCCCCTGGGGACCAATAGTCATCTAAATCCATAATAGTAACAATACCTAAAGAATTTAATTTTTCTAATAAAGGACCCATTTGGTCATAGTTACCTAATGTTCTGTGGTAATGAATAATATCATATTGTTTTAACCATTCATCGTTGTTTAATTGTGGTTCATAATCCACGTCAACATGAAATTCATTTGGATAGTTATTTTCTAATGCGATGTGTGGGTTAGTTGAGCGATAGTAACTAACTCCAGTTCTATCACTAGGTACTACTAGTACTTTTAATTTTTTCATAAAATTTCTTTTAAAAACTTTTTATCAATAGTTTAATTATAACAACTATAATTTATATGTAAATAAAAAAGGGGTTTTTACACCCCTTTTTTTATATTTTTTTCTTTGTTTGTAATTTACCTTCTTTAATTAATAGGTTAATCGTTTTTGCTATTGTCGTTTCTGTAATCCTTTTTTCATACGATTCTTTGAAATATTCAGCAACTGCTTCTTTAACCATTGCCTTTAACATATTAGCGTCAATAGACATTTGTGGTTGATGATTACCGCTAGATTCACGTAATGGTTGTGACTTTCTTTGTGGTTGTTCTACCAAATCACCTAAATCTTCTAAACTGAATTTAGACGGTGGCCCTTGCAATTGAGGTATCGGGTTTTTAAGCATTGCCTCTTTTATAGCTGGCGGTAATTTAGATGCCATTACTTGTTCTGGTGTGTACATTTGAGGTTGCATTTGAGATGGTGTAGATGGTGTAAAGTTTTCATACACTGGTTCTCTTTCATCCATTTCATTATACATTGGTTGTTGATAGTTATTGTAATCATCGTAACTTTCTCTAACACTTTTTTTAGCGTTTGTAGGTGTGGAATTTTCTTCTACTTTGTTCATAACTTTTTTAGCGTTTGCTAAAATACCTTTAAGTGCAGCTAAATTAACTGGTGCTGGTGTATCCATATTATAGGTTATTTAGTTCATCTTTATTTTCTATATCATTATTTTCTATATCACTATCTTTAGGTAGTTCTTGCTTTTGTTGTTGTTGTTTTTCTAAATCTCTTTGTTGTTGTAATTGTTGTTGTCTTTGTTTAAATTTATCAAATTCTACTTTTTGTAATTCTTTTTTCTCTTTATCTTGAGCTTGGTTTCTATTTGCAAAATTTTGTTTTTGTAATTCTATTCTTTGTTGTTTTTCTTTTTCTGCTTTTTTCTTCTGATATTCTCTTTGTTTTATAGTACTATCAGCATATTGATAACTACCAATGTCAGCAATTTTTTGTGTACTTTGTACTGTAGGCGAATTATTACCATTTGGGTTAAATGCAGCCCATTTTGGTGAACCATCAGCTTTGTATCCAGAAATATAACGTTTTGGTGCTTCATAAAATGGCACTTTAGAAACTTTAATTTCCGACATTCTATCTAATTTAAATTTTTTCCAACCAGTTAAACTACCACTTTCATTTGATGGAGCTGAATCTTGTCCATTCTTAGAAACTTGGTAAGCGTCAATTAAGCCATTATTAGCAGTTGATATATTTCTTTGGAAAATTTGAACCCATCTATTAGATATCTCACCATTATTGCTTTGATACTTGAAAGACACATAATAAAACTTACCTTTTTTATTTGGGTCACCATTCAAAATATTATCAATTTCACTTTCTGATGCAGCTTCGTTTAGCTGCATCAAATTAGTTATTTCTTCTAATATAATTGATTCGTATATATTGTAAAGCTTCATTAATGTTTTTTATATTTTAATAGTTCCAGAATTTAACGTTATATCTGGAATACCATACTCATTATTTGGAAAGTAACCAAATCTAGTACTATTTAATGTTGTTAAATTTGACCTACCAGAACCTTGATTTGGTTGACCATTGATATCTTCAAAACTACCACCATTATAATTGTATCTAGCTGTGATACCTTTTTTAGTGTCATTAACATCTATTTGGTCACCAGTACCTTTACCATAACTAGGTGTTGTTGTATCAGCCACAGCATTGGTATGTGTAACACTATATTTGTCACCTAAATTACCAGTAATAACTGGATTTTTGTATGGACCAGAATATACTTTACCAGTACCAACTTTAGTTTGTTGAATTAACCACAAGCGTTGAGTAATTGCTGCTTTTTCTAATGGTGTTTGACCGTATATGTAAGGAGTTGGCATAAATTATTAAATTGATACTTGACCTTTATTAGCTGACATATCTGGTTGTTTGTCATATTCTTTATAACCTATACTTTTAGGACCATAACCACATATAGTAGAATTTAAAACTTGTTGTGCTTTTCTACCAGAACCAACTTGTGATGACACACCGTTGATATCTTCAAAACTACCACCAGCATAATTATTTCTAGCTGTAATACCTTTTTGAGTGTTATTGATATCAATAGCGTCACCAGTACCTTTACCTAAATATGGTGAAGTAGTATCAGCCACAGCGTTAGTGTGTGAAACGCTATATTTATCACCTAAATTACCAGTAATATCTGGGTTTTTATATGGTCCACTGTATGCATATTTACCAGTACCAACTTTAGATTGTTGGATTAACCAAAGTCTACCACTATTACCATATAATGGATTACCATTTATTGCGAATTTTTCTAACGGAGTTTGACCGTAAATGTAAGGAGTTGGCATATTTTTATAAATTTATTTTGTTGTTATTGTTATTCATATACTCTATTAAATATTTCATTGTTGAAATTTCTTCTTTCAAAGCGTCAGAAATAGGTAAAATCATTCCATTTTTATTATTGTTTTTTTTAGCAACATTAGGTGTTGAAACTTCTGTTGGGTTTTTCTCAGATTGATGAACGTTTTTATGACTAGTAACGTCTTGAATCTTTCTTCTTAATTCATCTTTTTTTTGTTCTTGGTGAACTAAGTTTTCAACTTCTTTTAATCTATTTTCACCACCTAATCTATGATATTCAGAACAATTTTTCTGTACTTCACATAACTCTTTAGCTTGTCTTAAACGTGTTTCTTCAGTAGCATAAGCTTTATACTTCTTTGTTTCGTTGTTTATAGTTAAATTATTATCTTTTATTGCTCTGTTAGCCATGTTAAATGTTTTTTGTTTTTGAAGGGTTATTCTTTTTTTCTTCTAAAGCTTTTAACAATTCTTCTATTTGTTCTTCAGATAAATCCAAATCAGTAATTTTATCCAATACTTTTTCAACATCTGGATTATAATCTTTTTCAATTTCATCTTTAGAAATTTTTCTTTTCACTAAATCTTCAATTATTTCTTCAATATTTTCTTTTGTTAAAACTTTATTTTTATTTTCAGCTAAACCGTAATTAAGTGTAATACCACCAGTTCTAGAACCACCAAAACTATAAACAGCAAACCATGGAATGTTTTGTCTATATCTAGCAAAAACTACATCTGTAAACGTTGGTATTCCTTTTTCATAGGTAGAATCATCGTTGTATGGTTTTTCAATAGGACCAGTTTGTATTTCTCTGTTACCTATAATATTAATATCACTACCGCTGCTAGTGAAATCACCACCTACTAGTTCGTCTAATTGTTTTTTTGTTATTCTATTCATAAAAAATCTTTATTTATAAATATATTCAAAAACTAGAATATTTATAATAAAATTGATAAAATGAGTGGATTTAGAACAAAATTAGATTTTTCAGACAATAGACAAGCAAAACAAAGACCAATAACTAGAACAGTTTTATCTGGTGGTACATCATTTGGTGTACCTTTTGATTTGTTACCTACTGGTCCAAACTTAACTGCTAGTGCTATTACTAACACACAAACTTATATAGCTAGTACGTTTTCTGGAGATAATACTTCAACTGTTTATAGTTGGGCTGACCCTAGAATGCAATTAGGTATTACAGCTCTATCAGCGTTAACATCTTCAACGTCTGGTTTAACACAACAAACTGGTGCTATATGGACTGCAAATACTACAACCGTTATTGATGGTAATACTGTTGCGTTAACATATTCTGGTGTTAATTTTGATATTTCAGTTGTAACAATTGCTCAATTAACTCCAACGACATATAGTGGTACTATAACGACAAATACATTTGAAACTTATTCTGCAACCTCTTTAGATTATACTGGAAGAACAATATGGGTTGACGTATCTGGAATAACTAGAACTGAAAAGTTAATAATTTCAGATAATCCACAAGTTGGATATGTTTGGACTTGTTTGGATTCAGAAGGTATGGGTGGTTGGGTTTTTAATTCAAGTGCCACAACAGCAACAATATGGACTGCTGGTACTGGTGCTAATTCAGCTGTATTAGCTGGTTCTGGTGGTATAGCATCTGGTATTACATCAGTATCTGAAGGTACTAATACTATAGCTGGTGGTGATTATTCACATGCTGAAGGTCAAGATACTAATGCGTTAGGTGATTATGGTTCACATGCTGAAGGTTACCAAACTATTAGTAGTGGGTGGAGTTCACATGCTGAAGGTAACCAAACAATAGCTAGTGGTGATAATGCACATGCTGAAGGTGAAAGTACTATGGCTAGTGGTATACGTTCACACGCTGAAGGATATTTTTCACAAGCAACTGGTCAAGGTTCACATGCTGAAGGTGGTGCTTTCGTGTTTAGTTCATTATACAGTGGTGGTACAGCTTCTGGTGATGCATCTCATGCTGAAGGTGTGTTAACTATAGCAAGTGGGGTTGGTTCACATGCTGAAGGATGGTCATCAATAGCATCTGGCACTACATCACACGCTGAAGGATATTTTACCATAGCTGGTGGTTACGCATCACATGCTGAAGGTAGTAATACAAGTTCATTTGGAGCTCGTTCACATGCTGAAGGTCAAAGTACGATAGCTCAAGGTGATGATAGTCATGCTGAGGGTTATATAACAACTGCTAATGGTATTGCTAGTCATGCTGAAGGTGCTTATACAACAGCTAATGGTGCTCAAGCCCATGCTGAAGGTAATAACACATTAGCTAGTGGTGATGCTTCACATGCTGAAGGTTATAATTGTGTGGCTAGTGGTAATCGTTCACATGCTGGTGGTAGTGATTCGATATCTAGTGGTTTACATTCATTTGTGCATGGTGAAAATTCACAAGCAACTGGTATTAATACAGTTGTATTTGGTAAAAATATTACTGGTACGTCAAATAATACTGTCTATATAAATAACTTATATGCTACCAATGCAAATAGTAATTTTTATACTAATTTTAATACTAGTAATGAAAATAGTGTTATAATGAATGGTGGTAATAACACTTTAACATACATAGAAAGTAATATAAATAGTAGTAATTCAATTAGAGTTGGTGTTAGGGGTAGTAGTGTGGCTCTTTGGGATGAATATGGTAAAAATAATGATAGTTTCTTATATTCAAGTATTGATAATAATGGGTTAAACATTATTTCAGCACCAGGTACTGGTACGGAAGATTATATTAGGTTTTACGCTGGACAAAATGCTGAATCTATTTATACACCAGATTTACACATACAAGGTACTGGTTCGACTAGAGGTTATATTGGTATTAATAATGATAACCCTTTACAATTATTACATTTAAAAAGTTCAAATGAAGCTAAAATATTAATTCAAGCTGATACAGATAATATAAATGAAAATGATAATGCTGAACTATTGTTAACACAAGATGGGGGTGGTTCTACCGCTAATTTTAGTATAACACCAGATACGTCAAATAATTTATTAATTGGCGTTAACTCAGCAACAGTACCAGATATTTTATTTGCAACTAGAAGTGATAGTACTGTTTTTACAACTAGTGCTGATACTAAGATGATACTTAAAAATTATGGTGATTTAATCTTAAAAAATACCACATCAGATTCTAAGTTTGGTATTAACACAATGGTACCTCAATATACTATAGATGCGTATGGTGATACAGATAGTCGTTTATTTTATAACGGTACGGCTGCTAACGGTGGTGCTTTTAACTTATCAGCTACAACTGGTTTACCTTTATTTGGTGTCATTGCTGGTACTGCTAACACCGCAAATCAAACAGCTTCAATATCTTTAGGTGTTAGAGCATGGGATGACCCAACATATACAGTGTATGGTTATCAAGGTGATGCGTTTATTTATGCTGGTATATACACAAATGGTTTAAATATTATTTCAAATGATGGTTCTACACTTGGTACTGGAGCTGATTATATTAGATTTTATGCTGGTCAATCAACTGGTGCTGGTGCAACTAATAATCCAGATTTACATATACAAGGTTCTGGCTCATCAAGAGGATTTGTTGCTATTAATATACCGTATAATCAAGACCCTACACAAAGATTGGATGTTAACGGTAATGCTAGATTTAGAAGTATTGGTTCATCAGCATCAGCTGGTGCGTTACATTACACATCTGATGGTACATTAACTACAAATACATCTGATGAAAGATTAAAAACAAATATCAATACATTAACAAACGCCTTAGAAAAAGTTAAACAATTAAGAGGTGTAAATTATAATTGGAAAGAAGAAGAAAATGGTGATGTTAGAATTGGTTTTATCGCACAAGAAGTTAATAAAATAGTTCCAGAATTAACTTTTATTAACAAAAATTCAGACGAACAATATATGGGTGTTCATTATGATAATGTAACAGCATTGTTAGTTGAAGCTATTAAAGAATTATCAACTGGTTCAAGTATTGTTAATAACACGTATTTAGAAACACAAACAGTATTAGCTGAAGATAATAACATTGAATTAAATTTCAATGGTAACCATATAACAGCTGTAGGTGGTGGTTTAAGAGTGTTACACGCTAAAGGTCAAGACAACGCATCTGAATTAGTAACAGATAATGAAGGTAATTTTGTAACAAACAACGATTTTAAACCTAATGCGTTAACTATTCCTTTTTACACTCCATCTTCAACAAATGATGTTAATGGTAATGAAGGTAATATAACAAGAGATGATAACTTCCTATACGTAAAAACTAGTACTGGTTGGAAGAGAACTAATTTAGAAAACTTCTAATGGGAAATATAAAGAATTTTAATTTTAATAAATTAGATGTTAAATTGTCAAATTCAGATTACTGGGATTTCTTTTTAGCAACTGACGAATATAATAATTGTAATGATGGTCCTCCAGCATATGGTGAATGTCTAGTTGTTTGGTATGATTTTAATAATCCTACAACTTTTGCCAATAGTCAAATGTCAGCAACATCGATTTATAGTTTGGTCACATGGAATAAAGCTATAAATACTGGTTATACTTTTAATACTATTGGTTTAACTGGTATTGACAATGGTTTGGTTACGTTTAACAAACCATCTGGTGATACTAGTAATTTAGCTTTGTTAAGTGCTTTGACTGGTACCACTTTAGTTATACCATCTGGTGATACTAGACTTCAAATGACTAGAGTTACTGGTACAACTGGTAATTTTATATACCCAATAGATATTATAAGTGGTGCCACTACTTATGCTCAATTTTGTGGTGGTTTTTATCAAGGTTATTATAAAATAGATGGATATTCTTATGAAGTTTTACCAACTAGGGTTAATCAAGCTTGGGCTGCTGAGTTTTGGTTAAATAAACAAGATATTTGTACATATACTGGAACAACATTAAATGATGTTTACCCTAATAATAAAGGATTTTTCTTTTATATGGGCACTAGAGCAGAAAATAAATATTGGAATATTTGGAATGGTGCTGATACTGGTTGTACTAGTGGTTGTACTGTAGCTACTGGTTGTACCGATACATTAAGTGAATGGTGTACAATACCTAAAGAATCCGATATGTTTATTATTGGTGATTATGGTGTTGCAGTTCCGTTAGACCCACCACAAGTTGAAATTGATTTGATTACAAACCCATTCTTGATATATGGTAGGGCGTTAGATGATAGATACCCATTATCAACAGCATCAACTGGTACTTTTATTAATGAAGTTGATATTGTGGATACAAACACTGGTTCAACATGTTCTAGATGTTCTGTTTGTGGTAATGTACATGATGGTTTAGGTTCACAAAGAGCATGTTCTTATGATGGTAATGGTATTGTCGTGGTTAACACTTCAAAACATGTGACAAATAATACCAACCCATTTTTAATTTATGGTCGTGGACATGAAGGTAGATGTAATTGTTTTTCATGTGGTGGAAATGGTGATGGATATGGTAAAGACACAGTTTGTACGTTTAGTGGTTTTACTTCTGAAATAACTGAACTAGATTACAATTTAGACATTATTGATAACGCTATTGGATTTAGAATTAAAGATGATGGTAGTATTGGTTATAGATTGTTAACAGTTACTGGTCAATGCGTTACAGCATCTACTGGTGTTATTTATGTTAGTGGTGTTACAATAGAAGAAGGTTATTCTGATGCTGGTATAATCAGTCCTAATCAATGGGAGTATGTTGTTATAAAATATGTTACTGATTTTAAAAGTGACTGTGATTTAAAAACGTCAAAACCAAGAAAAGGTAGATTATCTTTTTATATAAACGGTAAATTAAAATATTTTATTGATGAGTTTGATGAATTTATAGCTAGGCGTATATTAGAATATAAAGATAAACAATTAGGTGTTCCATTTAATTTTAGTTTAGGTGGTGGTAGTCAAGGTTTATTAGAAAGTCAAACATTTGATGGTTTAGATTTTAATGATAGGGATTTACCAATAGAAACTAATTTTGCTGGTACATTTATTGGTGGGATTAAACAATTTAAATTTAGTATATGTGATTTAACATATAATGATATACAAAATAACTATAATTTAGGTTTAAATGGCGTGAGTACAACTATAACAAAAGCACCTAGTGGGTATTATCATGGTAAATTAACCACTAGCTTCATTACTTTAAATGATATTAACAATCTAAACTTTACTTTAAGTAATGAAATTATTAATAATTATATAACTTTTTCATCAAATACAAATAGTTATGGATATATATTAGTTCCATCTGATTTTATACAACCAACTAATTTAAAAAATAGTTCAAATGGTTGTGAAGGTTATGATGTACCTTATATAGAATTATCAAATATTAATATTTTAGATGATAATGGCTTTACTGTTAATTATACAGTATATAGAACTTATAATAAAACAAATGGTGAACTAGACATCTGGTTTTGTGATTAAAAAATGGATTTAAAGTTTTATGACTAAATTTAATAAATTAGGTGGTACTGGAATCATGGGTTATATTAGCCCAATTGATACCAATGATACATATGCTGTAATAGACCCTTTGTACGGAATTGATGGTTTTAGAAATGTTGAAACCATTGATGATATGTTAGAAATACCAGAAGAAAGAAGAAGAGCTGGTATGATTGTCGGTATCAATGGTGGTGAGAGATATTATAGATTAAAAAATATAGAATGGACTGGTGAAATAACTGATTGGGTTGAATTATTCTTTCAAACATCATTAACACAAGATATAAAATATGTAGATAAAGAGATACCATCTGGTATTGCAAATGATGATAATAAAGTATTTGAATTAGTATACGAACCAATAAATAAATCAGAACACGTATATCTAAATGGTCTTTTACAAGATATTGGTGAAGATTATATCGTAAATGGAAAGTATATTATTTTTACTGAACCACCAATGATTAATTCTCGAATTAGATGTAGTTATAGAACTCTTTAATTTTTTTTCATTTTATGTGTTTTTAATTTATTATCGCATATTTATTAGTAAATATGTATATTAAAATGGATGATAATAAAACTTATGTAACATCAGATTTATATTTAACCGCCTATCTCAAGACTAAGGGTTTAAAATTTAACTTAACTAAAGTAAAAACAAAATCTAATTTTGTTTTTGAAGAAACCCAAGAGTTAATCAAATATGTGAATGAATATCTCACAGAAAACGGTACATGTGAACCGTTAGCATATACAAATGCAATCAAAAACATAAAAAATTTACTTTATAATAACAAATAAAGATTTTTATCATATTTGTTTATAAAATTTCTATTATTTAATAATAGTTAAGTGGATTACTATGTTTAATAATAATAATAATAATAACAACGTAATTAAATAAAATTATGGCAAATACAAAAATCGTCTTAAATAGACAGTCCGATTTAATTTTGGACAACGCGTTAATTACAAACCCACAAGGTATCGTATTAACTGATATCTCTGGGGTTTCTGAAGCGGTTGCATCGATTAATTCTGCAACAAGTGCTGACATGTCAGCTGAAGCTTCATCTAGAGTAGCTGGTGACTTATCTTTAGCTTCTAATTTATCAACTGAAGTATCGGCAAGAGCTGCTGCAATATCAGCTGAAGTATCTGATAGAGTTGCTGGTGATGTATCAGTAACTGCTGCTATGTCAGCTGAAATTTCTAGCAGAATAGTTGCTGAGATTTCATTACAAAATAACATTGATGCTGAAGAATCATTAAGAATTGCTGATGTTGATGCTGAAGAAGAAAGAGCTATCGCTGCTGAAGGTTCGTTGGCTTCTGATTTAGCTGCTGAAGCGTCAAGAGCTATCGCTGCTGAAGCATCGTTAAATACAAAAGTTGAATTTGTTATTTCTAACGTTGATGGTGCTGCTATCGATTCATTAACTGAAATCGTATCTGCTTTCCAATCAGCTGATGGTGATATCAACAACGCAATTACAAACTTAGCTAACGCTGCTGGTTCTGATTTATCAGCTGAAGTATCTTCTAGAGTTGCTGGTGATGCATCTTTAGCTGCTGATTTATCTACTGAATTAGTTGATAGAGCTGCTGCTGTATCTTTAGAAGAAGTTGCTAGAATTTCTGCTGACACTTCTATTGCTTTAGATTTATCTGCTGAAATTGAAGCTAGAATTTCTGATGTGAATGAAGAACAAGCAAGAGCTGAATCTGCTGAAGCTTCATTGGATGATGCTAAATTAGATTTAGCTGGTGGTACTATGAGTGGAGATATTGATATGAATGGTAGTTATATAAGAAATTTACCAGCTATTTCAGTAACTGACCTTGCTACTAATTCGATAGGTGCAAAAGATGCTTCTAATATAACATCATATTCTGAAATTAATCAAAATGGTAATGCTATTACTAACTTACCTAATCCAACAAACGATGGTGATGCTACTAACAAATTATACGTAGATGCTGCTGATGCTTCTATTGCTGCTGATTTATCTGCTGAAATTTCTGCTCGTTTAGATGGTGGTGCTTCTATTTCTGCTGAAGTATCTTCTAGTATAGCTACAGTTGTTTCTGATAGAATTGCTGCTGACGAATCATTAGCTTCAACAATTTCTACAGAAATTGAATCATTAGCATTAACTGATGAACAAACAATTGAACTTAACACTGCTGATAACACAATTAGATTGAAAGACACTATTGCTGCTCCAGAATCTGGTGTAAGAACATTTGCTGGTGAAGTTGATATTGAATCAGTATTGAGAGTTGGTGAAGTTGACGTAATGGCTACATTATCTACTGAAGTATCAAGAGCTGAAGAAGCTGAAGCTTCATTGGCTGCTGCTAAATTAGATTTAGCTGGTGGAACAATGAGTGGTAGTATTAATATGGGTGATTATGATATTACAAATGCTGCTAGTATTCAAGGTGATTTTATATCAACCATGGGTCTTACAACAGATAATTTATATTCATTAAATGGTGATTATATAATTGTTAATAATGACCTAGATTTTGGAACCACTAAACTACCAATCAACCTACCAGCACCAACAGAAGGTGGTGATGCTACTAATAAAACTTATGTAGATGCTGCTGATGCTTCATTACAAAGTCAAATTGATTTCATCACAAATAACGTTGACCCAGCTGCTATCGATTCATTAACTGAAGTTGTTGCTGCTTTCCAATCTGCTGATGGTGATTTAAATAGTGCAATTACAAACTTAGCAAATGCTGCTACAACAGATTTATCTGCTGAGATTGCAAGAGCTGAATCTGCTGAAGCGGTATTAACTGCTGATTTATCTTCTGAAGTTGTTAACAGAGGAAATGCAATCGATGCTGAAGCTTCTTTAAGAATTGCTGCGGTATCTGCTGAAGAATCTCGTGCTATCGAAGCTGAAGCTTTATTGGCTGCTGCTAAATTAGACTTAGCTGGTGGTACTATGAGTGGTAATATTGACATGGGTGAAAACAATATTACTAATGTAACTAATGTTGTTGCAATATCATTACAAACTAATTACATAACTTCTGATGAAACTATTAAATTATTTTCACCATTAGACGGTAATAATGAAATCCCTATTATCAACTTACCAGCACCAACAAACGATGGTGATGCTACTAACAAATTGTATGTTGATAATGCTGATGCTCTTAAATTAGATTTAGCTGGTGGTACTATGAGTGGTAGTATTGATATGGGTACTCATCAAGTTACTAATGTAAATATGATTAGTACATATAATTTAAACGACATTAATAATTCTGATATTTATGTTCATGGAAGTTTAGATTTTTCTGAAAATGATGGTACTAAAACAATTAAAAACCTTCCTACTCCAACCAACGATGGTGATGCTGCTAACAAATTGTATGTTGATACTGTTGCTGGTTCATTAGGTTCTGGTTTATCTTCTGAATTATCTGCTGAAATATCAAGAGCTGAAGCTGCTGAAGCGTCAATTGCTTTAGAATTATCTTCTGAGGTATCTTACATCATCGCTAACACTGACTTAACATCAATTGACTCATTCGCTGAGGTAGTTGCTGATATGTCAAGCGAGGTTGCAAGAGCTGAAAGTGCTGAAGCATCTTTAGCTTTAGATTTTGCTAATATTTACGCTAAGCGTGTTGCTGTAGTAGAAACACCTAACGAAATTATTACAGAATTCTCATTAGCTAGTGATGTTAGAGAAGGTTCAGAATTAATTTACTTAAACGGTTTATTACTAGACAGTGAAGATTACACTGCAAACGTAGTAGATGGTGTAGTAAGTAGCGTAACTTTCTTTATAGCACCATCTGTTGGTGATAAAGTAAGAGCTTACGGTGTATACTAACAATTAATAACAATAATTAACACATAAATAGGGGGGAGGTTAATCCTCCCCTTATGTGTTAATAATAAATTAAATAATTAATAATTATGAAAATAAAAGCAATAAAAGATACATGGTATATCATTGATGGTGAAATCAAACACAATGGTAAACTAGCAAAAGGTAAAACTCTTGAAACCATCTTGGAAGTTAAAACATTTGAAACTGAAGAAGAATGGAAAGCTGAGTTAACAAAATTAGGGTTAGATAAGAAACCGTTAGGTTTTGAAAATCCAGAATTAAATAAATAATAATTAATAAAAAAATAAAAAATTATGGCAACATTTATAACGTCAAAATCAGTAGGACAACCTATACAAATTTTGGTAAGAACATCAAGCGGTTTTTTTAAATATAATCATAATGGTGTTGACTCGCAAGTTTATACCAGCAGCACTTGGATTGGTTATAATGGGTCGGTTACAGTAACAAACGCTAATGGCGAGTTCACAGTCATACCTTGTGATGTTAACGGTAATCCTAGTGGTTATTTAACTGAATTTAACTGTCCTAATGGTTATCCTAATCAAATTACTTCATTTGATACAACTGGATTAAATAATTTAACATCTTTAAATTTAACAAACCAAAGATTAACATCATTTGATGGTACTGGGTTATCTAGTTTAACTAATTTAAATTTAGCTAATAACCCAATAACTTCATTTGATGGGACTGGTTTATCTAGTTTAACTTATTTAAATTTAGCTAATAACCCAATAAC
>Ga0315907_10001043_pt1 | contig 38089 bp, 36 predicted proteins | sample LakEriMetagenome_3_FD_203525 | JGI IMG/M metagenome (GOLD analysis project Ga0315907, IMG submission 203525) | Freshwater fungal communities from buoy surface, Lake Erie, Ohio, United States - Buoy 12 MA123 | ecosystem: Environmental > Aquatic > Freshwater > Lake > Lake biofilm | place: USA...
ACGCGCCCGGACGCCGGGCGATAGTTGGCGTAGAGGCAGCGCATCAGCGTCGACTTGCCCGCCCCCGACGGGCCGTCGAGGCAGACGCACTCGCCGGCCGTGACGATCAGGTCGAGCGCGTCGAACACGGGGATCCGCACGCCGCCCTGGGTGTGCAGCACGAAGGTCTTGGACAGCCCTTCGGCGTGGAGGAGCGGGGTCGTCATGCCGTCATCACCGAGGAGACGAGGAGCTGGGTATAGGGGTGCTGCGGGTCGTCGAGCACCTGGTCGGTCAACCCGTGCTCCACCGCCTCGCCGCGGTGCATGACGAGGAGCCGGTCGGCCAGCAGGCGCACCACCGCGATGTCGTGGGTGACCACGATCGCCGCGATGCCGAGGTCGCGCACCAGCTCGCGGATGAGATCCAGCAGGCGCGCCTGCACCGAGACGTCGAGGCCGCCCGTCGGCTCGTCCATGAACAGGAGGCGCGGGCGCGTGACGAGGTTGCGGGCGAGCTGCACCCGCTGGCGCATGCCGCCGGAGAAGCGGCGCGGCAGGTCGTCCATGCGGCCGACGTCGAGTTCGACGCGGCCGAGCCACGCCGCCGCCTCGGCCCGCATGTCGGCGTAGGAGCGCGCACCCGTGCCCATCAGCCGCTCGGCCACGTTGCCGCCGGCGGAGACATGCATCCGCAGTCCGTCCCGCGGGTCCTGGTGGACGATGCCCCATTCGGTGCGCATCAGCGCGCGCCGGGCCGGTTCCGCCATGGCGTAGACGTCGGCGAGCCCGCGCCCGCCGGCGTCGAACGAGACGGTGCCGGCATTGGGGGCCATGCGGGCGGAGAGCACTTTGAGCAGCGTGGTCTTGCCCGACCCGCTCTCCCCCACGATGCCCAGCACTTCGCCGGGGTGGATCGCGAGCGAGACGTCGCGGCAGCCGACCACCTCGCCGTAGGATTTCGTCACCCGTTCGGCGACCAGCAGCGGGCGGGCGCGGTCGTTGGCGGGCGCGTCGGGAAGGGAGAAGGCGGCGGTCATGGCGTGCCCTCCCCTTCGGTGACGTACCCCGGCGGCTCCCCCGCCATGGGTCCGCGGTGCCCGGCCGCCCGGCGCTCCTCGCAGTGGTGGCTGTCGGAGCAGACGAACATCTTCGCACCCCTGTCGTCGAGGACGACCTCGTCGAGGTAGCTGTCGGTGGCGCCGCACAGGCCGCAGGGCTCCTCCCACCGCTGGACGGTGAAGGGATGGTCCTCGAAGTCGAGGCTCTTCACGCGCGTCCAGGGTGGGACGGCGTAGATGCGCTTCTCCCGCCCCGCGCCGAACAGCTGGAGCGCCGGGTTCATCTCCATCTTCGGATTGTCGAACTTCGGGATCGGCGAGGGCGACATCACGTGCCGCCCGTTCACCAGCACCGGATAGCTGTAGGTGGTCGCGATCTCGCCATAGCGGGCGATGTCCTCGTAGAGGCGCACGTGCATCAGCCCGTACTCGGCCCAGGCGTGCATCTTGCGCGTCTCGGTCTCGCGCGGCTCGAGGAAGCGCAGCGGTTCCGGGATCGGGACCTGATAGACGAGGATCTGCCCCTCGGCCAGCGGTCGCTCGGGGATGCGGTGGCGGGTCTGGATGATGGTCGCCGCGGCCGTGTCCTCGGTCGTCGCGACGCCGGCCACGCGGCGGAAGAACTTTCGGATGGAGACGGCGTTGGTCGTGTCGTCCGCCCCCTGGTCGATCACCTTGAGAACGTCCGCGCCCCCGATGACCGACGCCGTCACCTGGATGCCGCCGGTGCCCCAGCCGTAGGGAAGCGGCATCTCCCGGCTGCCGAACGGCACCTGATATCCCGGGATCGCCACGGCCTTCAGGATGGCCCGGCGGATCATCCGCTTCGTCTGCTCGTCGAGATAGCCGAAGTTGTAGGCCGGGTCGATCGCGGCCGGCGGAAGCGTCGCGGCAGTCATTCGGCGGCCTCCTTCAGGCCCTCGGCGGGCGGCGTGACGCGGCGGGCCTCCCATTCCGCCTTCAGGCGGCGGACCAGATCCAGATCGGCCTGGAAGTCGACGTAGTGCGGCAGCTTCAGGTGCTGCACGAAGCCCGACGCCTCGACGTTGTCGGCGTGCATCAGCACGAACTCCTCGTCCTGGGCCGGGTGGATCGCCCGCTCGCCCAGCTCCTCGGCCCTGAGCGCCCGGTCGACCAGCGCCATGCCCATGGCCTTGCGCTCGCTCTCCCCGAAGGCGAGGCCGTAGCCGCGGGTGAAGCGCGGGCCGGTCTCGGCGGTGCCGCGGAACTGGTTCACCATCTGGCATTCGGTCAGCGTGACCGCGCCGATCTCGACCGCGAAGCCGAGTTCGGGGATCTCCACCTCCACCGGAACCTCGCCCATCCGGACCTCGCCGACGAACGGGTGCGTGCCGCCGAAGCCACGCTGGGTGGAATAGCCCAGCGCCAGCACGAACCCCTCGTCCCCGCGCACCAGCGCCTGGAGGCGCTGGTCGCGCCCGGCGGGAAAGCCCATCGGCTCGCGCGTCAGGTCGAAGGGCTCCGACCCGGCCTCGTCCGCCCGTTCGGGCTCCATCAGCCCCTCGTGGTCGAGGATGCCGGCGACGCTCGCCATCGGCTCGACCGCCGCCGGCGCCTCCGGGGCGGCGGGCGGATCGACGCCCCCGGCCGCCAGCGCGAAGTCGAGCAGGCGGTGGGTGTAGTCGAAGGTGGGGCCCAGCACCTGCCCGCCCGGCAGGTCCTTGTAGGTCGCCGAGACGCGGCGTCGCACGGCCATCCGGCCCGTGTCGAAGGGGACCGCGTTCCCGAAGCGCGGCAGCGTCGTGCGATAGGCGCGCAGGAGGAAGATCGCCTCCACGAGGTCGCCGCGCGCCTGCTTGACGGCGAGTGCGGCGAGGTCCGGGTCGGCGAGCGAACCCTCGGTCATCACCCGGTGGACGGCGATGGCCATCTGCTCCCGGATCTGGGCGAGGGAGAGTTCGGGCACCGACGGGTCGCCCCGGCGCACCTCGGCCAGCCAGGCGTGGGCGGCATCGATCGCCCGTTCCCCGCCCTTGACGGCGACGTACATGGCCTCAGCCCTCCATCCGCACGGTCCGCGGCAGGCCGACCACCCGGTCGCCCGCCACGAGGACGACGTCCACCCCCAGCGGGTAGAGCGTCGCATTGTCGGCCCAGGCCGCGGCGAACCCGTCCGGCAGGCCGGCGACGCGCAGTTCGGCCGATCCGCGGATTCCGGGGCCGGTCAGGCGCAGCGCCCGCCCCTCGCCGAAGCCCGCGACCTGCACCAACAGCGTCGCCGACCGATCCGGGTAGAGATCCTCGCCCGGCGCGAACTCGTGCAGGCCCGGCATCGCCAGCGGGTCGGTCACCACGGCGAACCGGGCGTCGGCCGGCGACGCCGCGATCGGGCAGCCGCAGTGGAAGCGCAGGAACCCGTCCGCCGCCGCCGCCGGCCCGTCGAGCCAGAGCGGCGTCTCGTAATCCACCAGCGTGAGGCAGAGCGCGACCGTCGCCGGCATCAGCGGGGCCGGCACCGCGGGCGGCGCCGCGAGGGTCACGATCCGAGCGGGCGTGGACAGGGCGTCGAGCACGCCGCGGAACGCCGCCTGCGCGTCGTGGACAGGATCGGCGAAGCCGGGGGCGAGGCCGGTCATTTCGGGTTGTCCCCACGGACGAGGGTGAAGAATTCCACGCGCGTCGCCGCGGCCTTGCGCGCGGCGGCGGCGTGGGCGCCGTCGAGATCGGCGGCGATGGGGGCGAGGAGCGACGCCTCCAGCCCCGCCCGGGCCTCGTCGTCCTGGAGGAGCGCGTCGAAGGCGGCGGCGAGTTCCGCCTTGCGCCGGTCGCGGCCCTGGATCCAGCCGTGGCCGACGCGGCCATCGGCAAGCCGTACGGTGCAGCGCGTCACCGGCATCTCGCCGACGTTGAAGCGGGCGCCGGTGCCGCCGGCCCGGCCGCGCAGCATGACGAGGCCGATCTCCGGCCCGCGCAGGCGGTCGTAGGCCGGCGCGTCCGGCAGCGCGGCCCAGACGGATTCCAGACGCTCGGTCGCGCCGCGGGCCAGAAGGCCCATCCAGCGACGCCGTGCTTCGGTCCCGGTCGGGACGTCGTTGCGCGGAACGGTCACCGCATCCCCTCTAAACGTCTAGACGTCTAATTCACCTTGACCATACGACCGGGCCCGTCGACAGTAAAGCCGTGCGCATTTGAAACTTTCGTGACGGACCCGGCTCATGACCGTCGCACGCGGAAGCGGCGTGGCGCTTTGGAAGCAGATCGCGGAGGCGCTGGCCGGGGAGATCGCCTCGAACGCCCTGCGCCCGAGCGAGCGGCTGCCGACCGAGGGCGACCTCGCGACGCGGTTCGGCGTGAACCGGCACACGGTGCGCCGCGCGGTGCAGACGCTGGAGGACCGCGGGCTCGTCCGCGTCGAGCAGGGCCGGGGCACGTTCGTCACGGCCGACACGCTCTACGACTACCGCCTCGGCGACCGGGTGCGCTTCACCGACCTCGTCGCGCGGCAGGCGCGGCGCGGCCAGGGCGAGCTGATCGCGTCGACGGTCGAGCCGGCCGGCGCCGCCGCGGCGGCGGCCCTCGACCTGCGCGAGGGCGCCCCGCTGGTGGTGCTGGAGATCCTCTCCCGGGTCGACGGGCTGCCGGTCACGCTCGGGCGCCACGGCTTCTCCGGCGTCCGCTTCCCGACCCTCGCCGACGTCTACCTCGAGGAGGGGTCGATCACCCGGGCGCTGCGGCGCCTGGGCGTGCCCGACTACACCCGCCGCCGGACCACGGTGACGGCCCGGGCGGCGACGCCCGAGGAGCGGGAGCGGCTGGAGATGCCGCGGACCGTGCCGCTGATCGTCGCCGAGAGCCTGAACGTCGACCCCGACGGGCGGCCGCTGGAACACGGGGTCGCGCGGTTCGCCGCCAACCGGGTGCAGATCGTGTTCGAACCCGGCGGCTGACGCCCACCGGGCGCCCCTCAAGCCGCCGCCCCGGCCGGCGCCCGGCCCATGATGGCGAAGCGCAGCTTGCCCGACACCCAATCGATCGCCGCGACCGTCACCAGGATCAGGATCACGAGGAACGACACCTGCTGCCATTCGAGGATGCGGATCTGCTCGGACAGGTGTGCGCCGATGCCGCCCGCGCCGACGATGCCGATGATCGTTGCCGAGCGGGTGTTCGACTCGAAGAAATAGAGCACCTGGCTCGCCATCACCGGCAGAACCTGCGGGATGATGCCGAAGCGGACGCGGGAGACCGGGCCCCCGCCGGTCGAGGTCACGCCGTCCACCGCCTTCCGGTCCGCCGCCTCCAACGCCTCGGAGAAGAGGCGGCCGAGCGCGCCGATGTCGGACGTCATCACCGCGAGCACGCCGGCGAAGGGGCCGAGCCCCACGACGTTGATCCAGATGAGCGCCCAGATCAGCGTGTCGACGCCGCTGACCGAATTGAACAGGCGCCGCGTCGGCCAGCGCAGGACCCAGGAGCGCACGACCGTCTTCGCCGCGAACAGGGACAAGGGGAAGGCGAGGATCGCGGCGCCCACGGTGCCGAGGAAGGCGATCGCCATCGTCTCGGCCAGCGACCAGAGATACATCTCCGTCCGCGCCCAGGTCTCCGGGTTCGGCGGGAACATCAGCGGGATGAAATCGCCGAGCCGGCCGAGACCGCGCCACACCCGCTCGAACGAGAAGCCCAGCTGCCAGAAGCCGAACAGGAAGAGGGCGAGCGCCGCGCCGAGGAGTGCGAGGACGATCGCGCGGCTCAGGAGCGGCGGGCTGAAAATCTCCGGATAGCGTCCTTCGAGTTCGGCGCGGCGCTGGCGCGCCTGCCGGCCGAGCGGACCTTCTGCGACACGGGCGGTCATCGCGCGCTCTCCATCGACAGGAGCCTGTGACGCAGGCGCTCGCTGATCAGGTCGATGATCACGACGGTCGCGATGATCATGACGAGGAGCGCCGACACGTCGGAATAGTAGAACTTGCGGATCGCCTCGAGCAGGTCCTGCCCGATGCCGCCCGCGCCGACGAAGCCCATGACGGCGGCGCCGCGCACGTTCACCTCGAACCGGACGAGCGCGTAGCTGAGGAAGCCCGACAGCACCTGCGGCACGACGGCGAAGCGCACCGTCATGGCCCAGCTGGCCCCGGTCGAGGACACGCCCTCCACCGGCTTCATGTCGATGTTCTCGACCACTTCGTAGAACTGCTTGCCCAGCGCGCCCATCGTGTGGATCGCCAGCGCCAGCACGCCCGGGACCGGGCCGAGGCCGAAGGCGATCACGAAGATCAGCGCAAAGACGAGTTCCGGCACGGTGCGCGAGAACTCGAGCAGGCGGCGGACGGACGACCGGATCCACGGGTTCGCGACGAGGTTGGCCGAGGCGACGAAGCACAGGAGGAAGCCCGCGACCGCGCCGATGATCGTGCCCACGTAGGCGATCAGCAGCGTGTCGAGCAGGAGCCGGCCCCATGGCTTCCAACCCCAGAACCATTCGGCCGGATCGGTCCAGACGCGCTGGCCGTTCTCCAGCGTCAGGATGCGGTCGAAGTAGCTGCCGATGTTGCCGATGTTCGCGAAGAACTTGGTGAGGTCGACCTCGGCGGCGAGGACCGCGAGGGCCGTGACCACGAAGAAGATCGCGCTGTAGGCGAGAGACCGGGCGCGACGCGCGGCGAGTGCCCGCGCATAGCCGTCCATCAGCGGCGAAAGCCTGTTCTCAGACAGGCGGGGGAGTGACTGGGCCATGTGGCGATATTCGTTCGCCCGGACCGGGCGGGGTTCCGGAGAACCCCGCCCGCCGGACGGTTCCTCAGCTGCCCTGGCGACGCAGACGGTCGACGAACTGGTTCACCTCGATGATCGGCAGGTACGCCTCGTGCGTCACGATTTCGAACGGCATGTTCTTGCCGTCGGACAGGCGGTCGAACGCCTCCTTGTCCTTCACGCTGGCCTGGAGCCAGGCGTTGCGGATCCGGTCCTTCAGATCCTGCGGCATGTTCGACAGGTAGGTGTAGGGCGAGTTCACGATCAGATCGGACCGGAAGATGATTCGGAAGTCCGACACCTTGGCCATGTTCTTGGTGGCCATGCGGGTGAGATTGGAGTCAGCCTCGGAGTTCCACCAGTTGGTCGCCACGTCGACCGTGCCCTGGCCGAGCGCGATGATCGCGTTCTCATGGCTGCCGGTGTTGATGACGTTGGAGAAGAACTCCTGCGGCTTTATCCCCATCTTGTCGAGCGCATAGCGCGGGATGTTGTTGCCCGAGGCGGAGTTGGGATCGACGAGGCCCAGGCGCTTGCCCTTCAGGTCCTCGATCTTCTGATAGGGGCTGTCGGCCTTCACGTAGAAGACCGAGTAATAGCCCTTCGAGCCGTCGGCGTTCACGTCCATGGCGAACGGCTCGATCTGCGCGCCGGTCATCCGGGCACGGGCATAGGACGCGGGCCCGTGATAGCCGATGTGGATCTGGCCGGCGCGCTGACCCTCGATGACGGCCGCATAGTCCTGAGCGACGCGGATCGTCACCTTCGTGCCGATCTCCCGCTCCAGATAGCGAACGAACGGAGCCCAGCGGTCCATGACGCCGGACGCGTTCTCGGCCGGGACGACGGCGAAGACGAGTTCGGGATAGCGGGCCTTCCAATCCTGCGCGACGGCGGGAAGGGAGACGGCGACGAGGCCGAGGGCGGCCGCGCCGGCCATGACGATCCGACGGTTGAGCATGGGTGGGCTCCTCAGGGGGTGGGCGGGTGTCAGTGCGCGCCGGCCGAGCGGCGGGCGGGAAGCGGGGTCACGCGGGGGTCGGCGGCCGGGTCGGCGTCCGTGACCTCGTCCGCCTCCAGGCCATACAGTTCGCGCGAGACGGCGTCGGTCAGGGCCACGGGCGGCCCGTCGAACACGAGCCGACCGGCGGCCAGACCGACCAGCCGGTCGCAGTAGTGGCGGGCGAGGTCGAGGCTGTGCAGGTTCACCAGCACGGTGATCCCGAACTCGCGGTTGATGGTGCGCAGCGCGTCCATCACGAGGCGGGTGTTGCGCGGATCGAGCGAGGCGACCGGCTCGTCGGCCAGGATCAGGTCGGGCTCCTGCACCAGCGCGCGGCAGATGGCGACACGCTGCTGCTGGCCGCCCGAAAGCGTGCCGGCGCGCTGGGCGGCCAGCCGCCCCATGTCGAACATCTCCAGCGCGGTCATCGCCATCGCCCGGTCCTGCGCGGACCAGAGTTTCAGCATCGCGAGCGCGGGGGAGACGTGGTTGGCCCGGCCGAGGAGGACGTTCGTCATCACGTCCAGCCGGTCGACCAGGTTGAACTGCTGGAAGATCATGGCGCAGCGCGCCCGCCACGCCCGGAGGTCCCGGCCCCGCAGCGCGGTGACGTCCGTGCCCTCGTAGACGACGGAACCGGCCGTGGGCTCGTTCAGCCGGTTGATCAGGCGCAGCATCGTCGACTTTCCGGCGCCCGAGCGCCCGATGATGCCGACGATCTGGCCCGCGGGCACGTCGAGCGACACGTCGTCCAGCGCCCGGACGGATCCGAACGTCTTCGTGAGACCGGAAATGCGGAGCATCGGGGGGCCACCTCTCGTGATGGCCGCATGTATCCCGGGATATGGGTCGGTTGCGTGACAGTTGTGTTGCGATCCGGCGAAACATCCCGAAGTCATCGTCCGGCTTTACTTCGGACGACGTTTGAGGCACGTCCGGTGGCCGAAGCGTCGACGTCGCGTCGCGCAGGGCGACCCGCGGGCGTCGCCGCCCCGATCCGGAGGACAGGGATGAAATCGTTGGGTCCGGAGCCGACCGTCCATCCGACGGCGCGGCTCGTGTCCTCGACGCTCGGCGTCTACACCGAGGTGGGCGAGCGGACGAGCCTGGTCGAGACGACGATGGGCGACTACAGCTACATCGTCCACGACGGCGAGGTGATCTACACCGCCGTCGGGAAGTTCTGCTCGATCGCCGCCTTCGCCCGCATCAACCCCGGCAACCATCCGCACTGGAAGGCCGCCCAGCACCATTTCCTCTACCGCTCGGCCGCCTACGGGATGGGCGAGGACGACCGGGAGTTCTTCGACTGGCGGCGGTCGCACCCGGTCACCATCGGCCACGACGTCTGGATCGGCCACGGGGTCACCGTGATGCCGGGCGTGACGGTCGGGACGGGTGCCATCCTGGGGGCCGGGGCCGTGGTGACGAAGGACGTGCCGCCCTACACCATCGTCGGCGGCGTGCCGTCGAAGCCGATCCGCCGCCGGTTCCCCGAGCCCGTGGCCGAGCGCCTTCTGGCGATGGCGTGGTGGGACTGGCCGCACGCGACGCTGACCGAGGCGCTGCCGGACTTCCGCGCGCTCTCGGTCGAGGCGTTCGTCGAGAAATGGGGCTGACGGGGCGCCCGGCGCGCGCCCGTCAGCCGGCGGCCAACGCCGCGTAGGCACGCCCCAGCGCCTCGGCCGCCCGCTCCAGTTCGGCGGGGGTGCAGACGCTGTAGCAGATCCGCAACGTGTTGCGCCGCGGCTCCCCGGGGAAGCAGTGGACGCCCGAGAACAGCGCCACCCCGTGCCGGGCCGCGGCTTCGGCGAAGACGTCGCCGTCCATCCCGTCGGGCAGTTCGCCCCACAGGAAATAGCCGCCCGCCGGCCGCCGGAACCGGAGCGCCGGGACGTGGCGTTCGAGGCCGGCCGCCAGCGCGTCGCGGTGGGCGCGCATCTCGGCCGTGATCGCGCGGGTGATGTCGGCGAGCCGGCCGCTCGCGATCAGGTCGGCCACGATCCGCTGGGTCAGCGGGGAGGAGCCGCCGTCCATCTTGAGCGCGCCGATGCGCCGGACGAGCGCCGGATCGGCGTCGATCCAGCCGACCTTGAGCCCCGGCGCCAGCATCTTCGCCATCGTCCCCACGCCCACCACGCGCCGGCCCGTGGGGTCGAGGCTGCGGATCGGCGGCAGCGACGCGCCCTCGAACCGGATGCGGCGGTAGGGGTCGTCCTCCAGGATCACGAAATCGTGGGCCTCGGCGAGGTCGAGCAGGCGCCGGCGGCGGTCGAGCGACATCGTCACGCCGGTCGGGTTGTGGAAGTCGGGCATGTCGAAGACGAGTCGCGGCCCCGGCAGCCCGGCGGCGCGGCGCGCCACGATCGCCGCCTCCAGCAGGTCGACCCGCATCCCCTCGCCGTCGAGCGGGATCGGCAGGAACGTCGCCCCCTCCCGCCGGAAGATCGAGATGGCGGTCAGGAACGTCGGCGCGGTGAGGGCGACGAGGTCGCCGGGCGCGAGCAGGGCGCGGGCGACCAGTTCCAGCGCCTGCTTGCCCCCGTTCACCACGATGATCCCGTCGCGCGCGGTGCGGACGCCATCCTCGGCCAGGAGGCGCACCAGCCCGTCGCGCAGCGCGTCGATGCCGTAAAGGGGCCCGTACTGGAGCGCCTCCTCCCGCATCGCCCCCAGCGCGCGAACGGCCTCGGCCGTCAGGTCGGGCAGCGTCGCGGGGCTGCCGTTGCCGACCGAAAGCTTCAGCAGCCCCGCCGGCGTCGGGGCCAGGGCCACGGGAACGGCGAGGTCCGCCGACCGGGCGGGGGCGATGGGATCGGTCATGGCTGTCCACGCGGAGGCGGGCCGGCCCGGCTTGTGGGGCCGGACGACGTTCGTTAGCATCGAACGATGAGCACCGCAAACCTGCGACCCGCCTTTCCGGGGGTCGGACGGCGGACCTTCCTGGACAGTGCCAGCATCGGTCTCGTCAGCACGGCCGCCCGCGACGCCATCGCGGCCTTCCTCGCCCGTGCCGAGCACGACCCCCAGGGGGCGCACCACGGCGACGCCTTCGCCCGGGCCCGGGCCGCGGCGGCCGCGCTGATCGGCGCGACGCCGGAGACGATCGCCCTGATCCCCTCCACGTCGCTGGCCCTCAACATCGCCGCCGACGCGATCCCGCTGGCCGCGGGCGACAACGTCGTCACCACGGACCTGGAGTTCATGTCGGTGGTGGTGCCGTGGGTGGAGAAGGCCCGCGTGGCGGGGGCCGAGATCCGCGTGGCGCGCCACCGCGACGGCCGCATCGTGCCGGACGACGTGATCGCGCTGATGGACGGCCGGACCCGCGCCGTCACCCTCAGCGCGGTCCAGTGGACCAACGGCTTCCGGATGGACGTCGCCCCCATCGGCCGGGCGTGCCGGGACCGCGACGTGCCGTTCGTGCTCGACGCCATCCAGCAGATCGGGGTCGTCCCCTTCGACGCGGTGGAAAGCGGGGCCGACTTCGTCGCCTGCGGCGGCCACAAATGGCTCTGCTCGCCCGCCGCCACCGGCTTCGCCTACGTGAGCCGGCGCTTCGCCGAGCGGTTCCGGCCGAGCCTCAGCTACGTCCCCACCTCCCGCCCGCCGCTGGCGAGCTGGCAGGCGAGCTGGACGGACCCGGCCTACGACCCCATCCGCACCTACGAGCTGAAGCCCGCCGCGGCGCGGTTCGAGCAGGGGGTGCACCACGGCGGGCTGGGGGCCACCGGCCTCGCGGCGTCGCTCGCCCTCCTCCTCGAGGCCGGCCCGGCCGCCGTGTGGGACCGGGCGCGGTCGCTCGCCGACCGCGTGGCGGGCGGCGTCGCCACCCTGGGGCTGGCGGTCGTCAGCCCGCTGGAACCGGCGGCGCGGTCCGGCATCACGGTGTTCGCCACCGGCCGCGGCCCGGCGGGCGACCTCGCGGTGAAGGAGGGGCTCGCCGCCGCGGGGGTGGACGTCAACGTGCGCTACACCTCCGGCGTCGGCGGCGTGCGCGTCTCGACCCACGCCTACAACGACGAGGACGACGTCGACCGCTTCCTCGACGCGCTGCGCCCGTTGCTGGCCGCTTGAGGGGCGGGCGTCGGCTCGGCGCCGTCGCTCCAGACGCCGCGGGCGGCCGCCTCGGCGAGAAGGGCCATGAACCGCTCCGCCGCCGGGGACGCCGTGCGGCCGTGCAGGCGCACGATGCCCATCGACCGGCTGGCGACCGGCTGGCGGATCGGCAGGGTGACCAGCCCCGGAACCCGGTGGGACGGCAGGGTGAGGCGGGGCAGCGCCGTCATGCCGATCCCGGCCGAGACGAGGCCCAGCACCGTCTCGGGATAGCCGCTCTCCAGATGCGGGACGACGTCGAGCCCGAGCTTGCGGAACACGTCGTCGGTCGTGCTGCGGATGCTGGACCCGCGGGCGAGCGCGATGAAGGGCACCGTCCGGAAGATCGACCATGCGACCGCCGGCCCGTCCGGCACCGGCCCGTCGGCGGCGCAGACGAAGCGGAACTCGTCCTCGAAGATCGGCTGGAAGGTGAGATCCTCCTCCACCGGCGGGCGCATGGCGACGGCGAAGTCCGCCTTGCCGCGGCGGACGTCGTCGATGGTAGGCTCCTGCGGCCCGTCCCGGATCTCCACCGCGACGTCGGGATGCAGGCGCAGGAAGGACCGCATCACGCCCGGAAGGAGCGACAGGACCACCGACGGGAGGGTGGCGATCGTCACCCGGCCCGATCGGCACTTGAGGAAACTCGAGAAATCGGCCAGACCGTCGTCCATCTCCGCGGCGATGCGGACCGCGACCTTGCGGAACTCGACGCCGGCGGGCGTGAGTTCGAGGCTGCGGGTGTGACGGTCGAACAGGCGGACGCCGAGCGCGTCCTCCGTCGCCCGGATGCTGCGGCTCAGCGACGGCTGCGTGACGCCCAGCGCCGCGGCGGCCCCGGTGAAGCTGCCGAGTTCGGTAACCTTGAGGAAGGCGCGGAGCCCGGAGATCGAAACTTTCATACGCATGATGCAAGAATTTATAGTGATCCATGCCATTGTCAAATGAAGGTCCGGTCGCCACGCTTTCGGGTCCGCACCGCGACGACGGAGGAACGACCGAGATGGCGAGCGCCACCGAAATCGAGATCGTGCACGTGAACGCCCCGCTCGGTCACGAGGTCCGCGGCGTCGACCTGTCCCGGCCGCTGGCCGCGCGGACGGTCGAGGCGGTGGAACGGATCTTCGACATGTACGGGGTGATCACGCTGCGCGGCCAGACGATCACGCCGGAGCAGCACATCGCCTTCAGCCGCCACTTCGGCCCGCTCGAACGCTATCCGATCGACCGGTTCCTGCTGCCGGGCCATCCGGAGATCTTCGTGGTCTCCAACATCGTCGAGGACGGGCGCGCGATCGGGATGGCGGATGCGGGCCGGGTCTGGCACTCGGACATGCACTTCACCGCCACCCCGTCGCGCTGCTCGCTTCTCTACGCCCGCGAGGTGCCGATGCGCGACGGGCGTGCGCTCGGCGCCACCCTCTTCGCCTCGACCGCCGCCGCCTACGACGCGCTGCCCCGGGACATCAAGGCCACGGTGGACGGGCGCAGGGCGCTGAACTCCTATTCGCGCTATGTGGAACGGCGCAGCGCCAAGGTGGGCGGCGGCAAGAGCGGCCAGTCGGAGCGGACCAAGCAGGCGGACCAGCACCCCGACGTCTGGCACCCGCTGGTGCGGACCCACCCGCGGACGGGCCGCAAGTGCCTCTATATCAGCGACGAGGTCACCTGCGCGGTCGAGGGGATGGGGGAGACCGAGGGCGAACAGCTGCTGAAGGAACTTCTGGCGCACATCACGCGGCCGGAATTCGTCTACACCCACGAATGGCGGGTGGGCGACCTGCTGATCTGGGACAACTGCTCGGCCGTCCACAACGCGATCGGCGACTACGGCCCCGACGAACGGCGCCTGATGCACCGGACCACGGTGGCCGGCGGGCCGACCTTCTGATGGTGCGCATGGTGGTGAGGCGCGTTCTCGCACGGACCCGACGCCCGACCGCGCCGCGGCCGACCCCCTCTCCCCCGCCCCCTCTCCCCGGGGGGAGAGGGGAGTGAAGGTCAGGCTGCGTCCCCTCTCCCCCCCGGGGAGAGGGACAGGGAGAGGGGGTCGCCGCCACGGAACCGACCCCGGAGCCCCCCCGTCATGAAGGTCCACGAGGCCATCGCCCGCGTCGTCGTGGCGGAGGATTGTGGGCCGCTCTTCGCGCTCTTGGGCGACGCCAACTACATGCTGCTCGCGGCGCTGGGCGACCGCGGGCCGCGGGTGATCCACGGCCGGAACGAGGCGGCCGTCATCGCCATGGCCGACGGCCACGCCCGCGCGACGGGGCGCACCGCGCTCGCCACGATCACCTGCGGCCCGGGGCTGACCCAGGCCGGCACCTCGCTCGTCGCCGCGGCCCGCAACGCGAGCCCGCTGGTCGTGCTCACCGGCGACACGCCGCCCCACTGGCCGATCAAGCTGCAGCTCCTCGACCAGCGCCGCTTCGTCGAGGCGTGCGAGGCGCGCTATCACCGGGTCGCCGGCCTCGACACGCTGGCCGCCGACCTCGCCGAGGCCTTCCTCGCCGCCCGGCTGCTGCGCCGGCCGGTGGTGGTGAGCCTGGACCTCGACCTCCTCGACCGCGACCTGCCGGACGGCTGGGCCTACGCGCCCTCCGCCGGCCTGCACGCGGGGCCGCCGGTGCTGCGGCCGGACGAGGGGGCGGTGGACGACCTCGCCCGCGCCCTCGCATCCGCCCGCCGGCCGTTGCTGGTGGCGGGCCGTGGTGCGGCGCTCGCCGGCGCGCGGGACGCGATCCGCGGGATCGGGGATCGCACCGGCGCGCTGCTGGGAACCACGCTCCTCGCCCGCGGCCTGTTCGAGGGCGATCCGTTCGACGCCGGGGTGGTCGGCGGCTACGCCTCCTCGGCGACCCGCCGCCTCGTCGGCGAGGCGGACCTCGTCGTCGGCTTCGGCGCGGAACTCGGCAACTTCACGACGATGGGCATGGCGCCGGGCGTGCCGACGGTGCGGGTGGACCTGGCGCCGCTGCCCTGGCCGTCGGGCCTGCCGCCCGGGCGCCTCGTCCAGGGCGACGCGCGGGAGACGGCGCGGATGCTGCTGGAACGCCTGCCGGCCGGGGGAGCGTCGGACGCCGGATTCCGGACCGAGGCGACGCGGTCCGCGCTGGCGGCCCCCGTCCCGCTGCCGGCGCGGCCGAACGATGGCGCCGATCCCCGCCGGCTCATGCTGCGGATGTCGGACGCCCTCGACGGGCCGACGGTGGTCACCGTGGGCGTCGGCCATTTCGCGTCCTTCCCGGCCATCTACCTCGACCTGCCGCCGGGAAGCGCCATGCGCTTCTGCCTCCAGTTCGGATCGGTCGGGCAGACGCTGCCGGTCGCGGCGGGCGCGGCACTGGCCGAGCCGCACGCGCTGCACGTCTGCGTCGAGGGCGACGCCAGCTTGATGATGAACCTGCAGGAGTTCGAGACCGTCGCCCGGCACGCGATCCCGCTGACGGTGCTGGTCTTCAACGACGGCGGGCTCGGGGCCGAGGTCCACAAGCTGACGGGCAAGGGCCTCGACCCCACGGTCGCCCGCTTCGCCGTGACGGACTTCGTCGCGGTCGCGCGGTCGTTCGGGGGCGACGGGGCGACGGTGGAGCACGAGGACGCGATCGGCGACGCGATCGCCGCCGCGCGCCGGGCACCCGGGCTCTTCGTGATCGACGCCCGCGTCTCCCCCACCACCGCCAGCGATCCCTACCGCCGCAGCCACATGGGCCTTCCGGCGGAGAGCCCCCTCGTCCAGGGTCGTCTCGTCCGCCGGACCTGATCCCCCAGGACCCGTTCCACGGGAGCCGCCCGCATGTCCCGCCCGCTCGTCGTCGTCATGGACCCGCAGCACGCGGACCGCACGCTGGAGGAGCGGCTCGGGCGCGGCGCGTTCGCGTTCGCGTTCGTGCCCTACCCCGTCCCGGGCGCGCCGGTCGATCCCGCCCTGTTCGCCCGGGCGGACGCCTGGCTCAACTATCGCGGCCGGCACCGGCTGCCGGGCGCGCTGCTGCGCCGGATGGAGCGCTGCCGGATCGTGGTGAACTCCGGCGTCGGCTACGACCACGTCGACGTCGCGGTGGCGGCGGAACTCGGCATCCCGGTGTGCAACGTGCCGGACTATGGCACGACCGAGGTGGCCGACCACGCCATCGCGCTGACGCTGGCGCTGTGCCGCGGGATCGTCGCCTACGACGAGGGGCTGCGCAAAGGGGGCGACTGGACCGCGCTCGGGATGCCGGGCGTGCGGCGGATCCGGGGCCTCCGGTTCGGGGTGGTCGGGCTGGGGCGGATCGGCCTCGCGACCGCCCGGCGGGCGGCGGCCTTCGGCATGGAGGTGCGGTTCTTCGATCCCTACCTGCCGGTCGGCACCGAACTCGCCCACGGCTGGCGGCGCCTCGACACGCTCGACGGGCTGCTGGCCGAGAGCGACGTGCTCTCACTCCACACGCCCCTGACGGCGGAGACGGAGGGGATGATCGACGGGGCGGCGCTGGCCCGCCTGCCGGCGGGGGCGATCCTGGTCAACACCAGCCGCGGACGGGTGGTGCGGCTCGACGCGGTGGCGGCGGCGCTGCGCGACGGCCGCCTCGGGGGTGCGGGCCTCGACGTGCTGGCGCACGAGCCGCCCGCCTGGGACCACCCGCTGCTCGCGGCGTGGCGGGCCGGCGAGGACTGGCTGCGCAACCGGCTGATCGTCACGCCGCACGCGGCGTTCTTCACGCCGGAATCGATCGAGGACAAGCGGCGCCTGACGACGACGACGGCGCTCGACTATCTGCGCGACGGCACGCTGCGCGCGTGCGTGAACCTGGAGCTGCTGAAGACGCGGCGGTGAGGGCCGCAACCCTCGCCGCCGCACCTGCGATCCTCACTCCGGCTTGATGTCCGCTTCCTTCACGATCACCGCGAAGCGCGCGACCTCGTTGCGGATGAAGGCGCCGAACTCCTCGGCCGTGCCGGTGAAGGGCCGCCCGCCGATCTGCTTCAGCCGCTCGAGCAGCAGCGGATCCCTCAGCGCCTTGGCCGCCGCCTCGTTCACCTTCGCGATCACGGCCGGCGGCGTGCGCAGCGGCGCTACGATGCCGGTCCACGCCTCGCTCTCGATGGTGGGGAACCCCGCCTCGGCCATGGTCGGCACGTCGGGCAGCTCGGGCAGGCGGACCTTCGAGGCGATGGCGATCGCGAAGGCCCGGCCCGTGCGCACGTTGGACAGCGCCGTCGGCGCGCTGTCGAACATCATCTGGAGCTGGCCGCCCAGCAGGTCCGTCCCGGCCTGGGCCGAGCCGCGGTAGGGAACGTGGACGATGTCGATCTTCGCCTCGCGCTTCAGCATCTCGCCGGCGAGGTGGATCGACGTGCCGATGCCGGACGAGCCGAAGTTCACCTTGCCGGGGTTCGCCCGGGCGTAGGCCACCAACTCCTGCACCGAGCGGGGCGGGAACGACGCGCTGACCACCAGCACGTTCGGCACCACGCTGAGCGGCGCCACGGGAATGAAGTCCCGCACCGGGTCGTAGCCCGGGTTCGCGTAGAGCGAGGCGTTAATGGCGAAGGCCGGGCTCACGGAGAAGAGGGTGTGGCCGTCGGGCGTCGCCGCCGCCGCCGCGACCGCCCCCGTGTTGCCGCCCGCACCCGGCCGGTTGTCGACGATCATCTGGGTGCCGAGTTCGGGCCCCAGCCGGTCGGCGAACAGCCGGGCCAGCGCATCGCCGGCACCGCCCGCCGTGTAGGGATAGATCATGCGGATCGGCCGCTCGGGCCAAGCCTGCGCCGGGGCGTCCGCAGCCGCGAGGCCGAGGGCCGTGAACACGACCAGGGCGATTGCACGTGCAGTCCTCACGACCGTCTCCTCCATTGCGTCGATGTTCTGAAACCCATATTCTGCATAGCATAAATGCATTGTCCAGCGTGCGGCCGGGCGAAGCCCCTCCACTGAAACCGGCGCCGCCGACCGAAGCCCTGTGCGGGAGATTGGCCGATGGCCGGTATTCGCCTCTGGTATCAGAGCTACGTGGACGAGGAGAACGGGCGGAACTACTGGACGCATCTGCGCGCGCATCTTGCGCGTCTGGTCGACGACGGCACGACTGTGGAGATCCACGGCATCACGCCGCACGATTCCTATCCGCATCCGTTGATGGAATGGCGGTGCGCGCGCGAAATGATCGCCAACGCCATCCGGGCCGAGCGCGAGGGCTACGACGCGGTCGTCGTGGGCCATTTCCAGGACGCCGGGCTGCACGAGGCGCGGTCGGCGGTGGGCATCCCGGTGCTCGGCCTCGGCGAGACGACGATGCTGAACGCCTGCATGCTGGGCGAGCGGGTCGGCATCGTCAGCCTCAAGCACGGCTACGAGCCCTGGTTCCGCAGGCAGATCCGCACCTACGGGCTGGACGCGCGGATCGCCGGGCCGTTCAACCTCGACGTCCGGCCGGAGGTGCAGGCCGCCGCCTGGACGGACGCGGACGCCCGGACGGCGCTGTTCGACGGGCTGCGCGCCCAGATGCGCCCCATCGTGGCCGCGGGCGTGGAGGTGCTGGTCCCGTCGGGCGGGGGGCCGATGTCGCTGCTCTCGGCCATGGGCGACGTGGACGGCGCGCCGGTCGTCGACGGGACGGCGATCACCGTCAAGACGGCGGAGATGATGGTGAAGCTCGGCCGCCTGAACGGCCTGTCGACCAGCCGGGCCGGCGCCTTCCGCCGGGCGCCGCCGGACGTGGTGGAGCAGTTCCTGACCCATCCCAAGGGGCTCTGACGGGCGACCATGGCCGGCCCCCTCGACGGTCTGCGCATCCTCGACCTGACGACGGTCCTCATGGGGCCGTACGCCACCCAGATCCTCGCGGACTGGGGGGCGGCGGTGACGAAGATCGAGCCGCCCGGCGGCGACATCAGCCGCGGCCTCGGCCCCGGCCGCACGCGGGGGATGGGGCCGACCTTCCTCCACCTGAACCGGGGCAAGCGCAGCCTTGCCCTCGACCTGAAGGTCCCCGCCGCCCGCGCGGTGCTGGACCGCCTCGCCGACCGGTCGGACGTGTTCGTCTCCAACATCCGCGCCGAGGCGCTCCGCCGCCTCGGCGTCGACAGCGCGGCGATGACGGCGCGCAACCCGGGCCTGATCGTCGTGGCGCTCACCGGCTACGGCGCGGGCGGGCCCTATGCGGGGCGGCCGGCCTACGACGACCTCGTCCAGGGACAGGTGGCGATCCCGGCGCTCACCGCCGCCGCCGACGGCGGGCCGCCGCGCTACGTGCCCCTCCCGGTCGTCGACCGGGTGGTGGGGATGCGGGCCGCGGGCGCCATCCTCGCCGCCGTCGTCGCCCGCGCCCGGACGGGCCGCGGCCAGTCGCTCGAGGTGCCGATGTTCGAGACGATGGCGGAGTTCGTGCTGTCGGACCACCTGCAGGGCGCCGCCTTCGACCCGCCGACGGGCCCGCCCGGCTATGTCCGCCTGCTGTCCGCGGCCCGGCGCCCGTTCCCCACGCGCGATGGGCATCTGTGCGCGATGATCTACACCGACCGGCACTGGCGCGACTTCCTCTCCGCGGTCGGGCTGTGGGATCGGTACCGCGACGACCCGCGCTTCGCCGACATCACCGCCCGCACCCGCCACACCGCCGCGGTCTATGGCGTGGCGGAGGCGGTGATCGCGACCCGCACGACGGCCGAATGGCTCGACCTCCTCGCGGCGATCGACGTGCCCGCCGGGCCGGTCGCCGACCTCGACGCCCTGATCGCCGATCCGCACCTGCGCGCCTCCGGCTTCCTCGCGCCGGCCACGCACCCGACCGAGGGGGCGATGGTGCGGATGGGCGTGCCCGAGCGCTGGTCGGACACGCCCGTCGGCGACCCCCGCCCCGCCCCGCGCCTCGGTGCGGACGCGGCGGCGGTGCTGGAGGAGGCGGGCTACGACGCCGAGGCCGTCGGCGCGCTCGTCCGGTCGGGCGCGGTCGGCGGACAGGGGGGCTGAGGGGCCGTGCGGTTCGCGTTCTCCCCCGAAGACGAGAGTTTCCGCGCCGCCGCGCGCGACTGGCTGGCCGACAACGTGCCGCGCGGGACGCGCCCGCTCCGCGGGCCCGCCCTGCGCGACTTCGACCTCGCCTGGCAGCGGACCAAGTTCGCCGGCGGCTACGGGGCGGTCTCCTGGCCGGTCGAGTGCGGCGGTGCCGGCCTCGGCCCCGTCCGGCAGATGATCTGGTACGAGGAGTGCGCGCGGGCCGGGGCACCGTCGGTCGGCATCCTCAGCATCGCGCTGGGCCACGCGGGGCCGACCATCGTCGCGATGGGCGACGCGGCGCAGAAGGCCGCGTTCCTGCCGCCGATCCTGCGGGGCGAGGCGGTGTGGTGCCAGGGCTTCTCCGAGCCGGGCGCCGGCTCCGACCTGGCGGGCATCCGCACCCGCGCGACGGTCGAGGGCGACCACCTCGTGGTGAACGGGCAGAAGATCTGGACCAGCCAGGCGCAGCACGCCGACTGGCAGGAACTCCTCGTCCGCACCGACGCTTCGGCACCCCGCCACAAGGGCCTGACCTGGGTCGTCTGCGACATGCGCACGCCGGGCATCACCGTGCGGCCGATCGAGACGATCGCGGGCGAGCAGCACTTCTGCGAGGTCTTCTACGACGACGTCCGCATCCCGCTCGCCAATGTCGTCGGCGGGCTGAACGGGGGCTGGCGCGTGGCGATGTCGACGCTGGCGAGCGAGCGGGGTGCTGCCGCGGCGAGCCGGATCTTCGACCTCTGCCGCCTCGTCGAACGGCTGGTGTCGCTGGCGCGGGAGCGCAGGGGCGCGGACGGCCGGCCGATGATCGACGACGCGGAGATCGCCGCGCGCCTCGCCATGCACCGGGCCGAGGCGGCGGCGCTGCGCTCGCTCGGCTACGCCATGATCTCCCCCGGCGCGACGGCCTCGGCCGACGACGCGCGCGGGCGCGACGCGGGCTCGCTCGCCGCCCTCCTGTTCCTCCATTTCGGGGAACTGGTGCAGCGGGTGCGGGAGACGGGGGTGACGATCCTCGACGCCGGCGCGCTCGCCCTGTCGGGCGAGGACGGCGACCTCGTCCGCGGCTTCCTCGCCGACCGGATGCACGTGATCGCAGGGGGCACCGCCGAGATCCGGCGCAACATCGTGGCCGAGCGCGTCCTCGGCCTGCCGCGGGGGGACCGGGCGTGAGCGCGGACACGACGGGCATCGACCTCGCCCCCGACGCGACCGGGACGCAGATCGTCGATGCGACCCGCGCGGTCCTGCGCGACGCGTTCCCGCTGGCGGAGCTGACCCGCCCCGAGCCGCCGCCCGATCTCGCCGACCGGCGCCGGGCCCGCGCGGCCGACCTGGGCTGGACCGGCTGCGGCCTGCCGGAGGCCCTCGGCGGGGCGGGCTTCGCCGTGACCGAGGAGGCGCTCCTCTTCCGGGAACTGGGCCGCGGGCTGGTGTCCCCGGGGGTGATGGCGACCCTGCTCGCCGCCCTCGTGGTGGCCGACGCCGACCCCGACCGGGCGCGCGCCTTCGCCGACGGCACGCGCCGCGCCGGCCTCGCGGTGGAAGGTCCCGGCCGGCTCCTCCTGATCGACGCGCGGCCCGGCGACGACGCGGTCCGCATCGACGGGCCGCAGGTGACGCTGATCCCCGCGGCGGCGCTCGCCGACCGTGCGCCGATGGAAAGCGTCGACCCGACGCTGAGCCTTCACGCCGTCGACCGCACGGCGACGGCGACCGTCCGGACCGCCCCGCTCGGCGACCGGGCCCGCCTTCTCCTCGCCGCGCAGATGGTCGGGCTGGCCGAGGCGTCGTGCGCGATGGCGGTCGCCCACGCGAAGCTGCGCCAGCAGTTCGGCCGGCCCATCGGGGCCTTCCAGGCGGTGGCGCACCCCTGCGCGGAGATGGAGGTGCGCGCCCGCGCCGCCGACGCCCAGCTGGCCTTCGCCGCGGTGGCCGCCCGCGACGGGCGGGCGGACGCGCCCGCGCAGGTGCTCTCGGCCCTGCTGGTCGCGGCCGACGCCGCGTTCCGCAACGCCACCGTCACGATCCGCGTGCTGGGCGGCATGGGCTATTCCTCGGAGAGCGGCGCCCACCTCTTCCTCAAGCGCGCGATGGTCCTTCGCGAGGCGGCCGGGGGCGAGCGGGCGATCCGCCGCGCGCTCCTCGACGGACCGCCGCCGGCGTGAGGGGGTGGGCGTGCCGATCGACCCCGACCGCCTGACGGCCCTGCCCTTCCCGGACGTGACGCGCCGCCACGACCGGCGGGCCTGCGTCCTCTACGCCCTCGGGGTCGGCGTCGGGGACGACCCGACCGATCCGCGCCAGCTCGCCTTCGCGACCGAGGAGGGGACGGGCGTCCTCCCGACGATGGCGTGCACGCTGGCGCATCCCGGCTTCTGGTCGCGCGACCTTCCCACCGGCATCGACCACGCCCGGGTCGTCCACGGGGAGGAGGCACTGGACCTCCACGCGCCGCTGCCCTCGGAGGGCGACCTCGTGGGGCGCTGCCGGATCGTCGAGGTCGCGGACAAGGGACCGGGCCGCGGGGCGCTGGTCCGGGTCGAGCGCGCGATCCACGACCGGCTCACCGGCCGCCGGCTCGCGACGGTGGTGTCGACAAGCTTCTGCCGGGCGGACGGCGGGTTCGGCGGGCCGCCCGGCCGTCCCGTGCCGGACTGGACGCGCCCCGACCGGCCGCCGGACCATGCGGTGACCGTGCGCACGCTGGCCCAGGCGGCGCTGATCTATCGGCTGAACGGCGACACCAACCTGCTCCACGCCGACCCGGCCTTCGCCCGCGCGGCGGGCTTCCCGCGACCCGTCCTGCACGGGCTCGCGACGTTCGGGATCGCGGGGCGCGCGCTTCTCGCCGCGCTGTGCGACTGGTCGCCCGACGGGCTGCGGTCGATCGGCGCGCGCTTTTCCGCCCCGGTCGAACCGGGCGAAACGCTGCGCTTCGACGTCTGGACGGACGGGGCGGCGGTGCTGTTCGAGGGCTGGTCGGTCGACCACGCGCGCCCGGTCCTCGCCCGCGGAACCGCGCTGCTGCGCGGTTGACCGCCAGGGGCGTGACCGTCAGGCGGGCGGGCCCGCCCGGACCGCGCCCTCCGCCGCGGCCGCCTGAGCCCGCGGCGCCCGCAGCCCGAGGATGCGGACCGCGTTGTCGTGAAAGAGCTTCCGCCTGTCGGCGTCCGACAGCGGAACCTCCTCCAGAAGTGCCAGGCAGGTGGCGGGGTCCCAGCACGGGTAGTCGGTCCCGTACATCACGTTGTCGATCCCGAAATACTCGATCGCGAACCGCATGCCCGGCGAATGGGGGGAGACGGTGTCGGTGAACATGCGGCGGATGTAGGTGCTGGCCGGCTTGGGCAGCTTCGCCTGCTTGGTGTTCTTGTCCATCCGGCCGGACTGGTAGGGCAAGGCGCCGCCGGTGTGGGACATCACCACCTTCAGCCCCGGATGCCGGTCCATCAGCCCGGAGAGCACGAGGCGGGAGGCCGCGACGCTCACCTCGATCACCCGGCCGAGGCTGAGGTGGAGCGCCCCGCCGTAGCCGTCGAGCAGATGGGCGAAGACCGCGTCGGTCGGGTGCAGGAACATCGGCAGGCCGAGGTCCGCCACCCGGGCGTAGAAGGGCTCCAGCCGCTCGGCGTCGATGCGCGGGTCGGTTCCGATGCTGCCGGGCAGGTTGACCCCCATCAGGCCGAGGCGCCCGACCGCGTCCTCCAGCACCTCCAGCGCGATGCGGGTGTCGACCAGCGGGATCGCGGCGCTCGCCCAAACGCGGCCGGGATGGCGGCGCTGCGCCCACGCCATCTCCTCGTTCCAGCGGATGGCCGCGTCGCGCCCCGCCTCGGGCTCGAGTTCGGAGAAGTAGATGGAGAACGGGCCGATGGACGAAACGACCGAGACTTCGTGCCCGAGGCCGTCCATGTGCTCCAGCTGGCGGTCGAGGTCGAACCACTCCGCCCAGCTCTGCACCGGCGCGCTGCCGGGGGCACCCAGATAGGCATAGCCGCCGCGGTCGTTCAGTTCGGCGCGCGGGAAGCCGGTCCGGCGGCAAAGGTCGTCGAAGATCGACCGGGGCCACCAGTGGAAGTGGGAATCGATGATCTTCATGGTCGCGATCCTTCGCGGGCGCGGTCGGTCACAGGAAGCTCCGGCCGCCGTCGACCGTGATCGACTGGCCGGTGATCATGCCGGTTTCGTCGCAGACGAGAAAGACGATCGCCGCCGCGACGTCCTCCGGCCGCACGGGGACGGGGACGGACTGGCTCGCAGCCGCCCGGGCGGCGCGGTCGTCGGCACCGAGGTGCGGGCGCGGGACGCCCGTCTCCACCGATCCCGGAAGCACGGCGTTCACGGTGATCCCGACGGCGCCCAGCTCCTTCGCCAGCCCGCGGGTCATGCCGATCAGCGCGGCCTTGGTCGTGAGATAATGGACGTAGGGGCGGGCGGGCGGCAGCGTCACCGTCGCGGACGACAGGATCACGATCCGCCCCCGCCGCCGCGCGCTCATCGACGGCACCACCGCGCGCACGCAGTTGAAGGTGCCGGTGACGTTGACGTCCATCGCCCGGCGCCAGTCGGCGTCCGCGATCTCGGCCACGGGCGTGGGGACGAGGCCGGTCCACCGGGCGCACGTCACCAGCGCGTCGATCGCGCCGTGCCGCGCCAGCACCGCCGCGGCCATGGCGTCGACGGCGGCCGGGTCGGTCACGTCGACGGCGGCTAGCGAGGCCGATCCGCCCGCCGCGGCCACGAGGGCCACGGTCTCCGCCCCGGTCGCGGGGTCGCGGTCGGCGACGACGACGTGCTGGCCGCGGCCGGCGAGCGCCAGCGCCGCCGCACGGCCGATCCCCTGCCCCGCCCCGGTGACGATCGCGACCGGTGCCGCCATCGCCGTCACTTCGCCGCCGAGACGCGCCAGGCGTCGGTGCGCGCCTCGATGAAGGAGAGGAGCTGGGTCAGGATCACGCCGAGGATGATGACGATGACGATGTAGACCATCATCCGCGTCGTCTGGAGGAGCTGCGCGAAATAGCCGATCGAATAGCCGAGCCCGGCGTTCGCGCCGAACAGCTCCGCCACCACGACGCCCGTCAGCGCCCGCCCGACGCCCAGCCGCAGCCCCGCCACGATGATCGGCACCGAGCCCGGCAGCGCCACCATGAAGAAGATGTCGTAGGGCCGCGCCCCGAACGACCGGGCGGCGCGGACGAGGTCGCGGTCCACGTTCTTGATGCCGGACAGCGTGTTCGCGTAGATCGGCGTCAGCGCGAACAGGAAGGCGATCGCCACGATCGTCGGCGTGCCGTAGCCCAGCCACGCGATGAACAGCGGGTAGAAGGCGATCGTCGGCGCGGAGTACTTGAACCAGACGAAGGGATCGAGGGCGGACTCCACGTCGCGGAACCAGCCCGCGAGAAGGCCGAGGCCGATGCCCACCGTGGTCGCGAGGCCCAGCGCCAGCGCGAAGGATCGCAGCGTCTCGCTCACGTGGATCAGGATGTTCCCCCGCCGCCACTGGGCCAGGAACTCGTTCCACACGGCCGAGGGCCGGGAGACGAAGAAGGGGTCGATGAAGCCGAGGTCGACCACCGCCTGCCAGAGGCCGAGGATGCCCACCATCGACAGCGTGCCGAGGATCAGGGCCTGCCGCTTCGCCAGCGCCGCGATCATTCGGGCCTCCACCGCTGCAGCCGCGCCTCGATCGCCCGCACCAGCGCGGTCATCGTGTAGCCGAAGATCGAGACCGCGATGGCGTAGACCAGCAGCCGGTCGATCCGCATCGCCGCACCATAGGTCGTGAGCTGGAAGCCGAGGCCCGCCTGGGAGACGTACAGCTCGCCCACGATCACGCCGAGAACCGCCCGCCCGATCGCAAGGCGCAGGCCGACCACGATGGAGGGGAGCGCGCCGGGGACGAGGATGCGGGTGAAGACGTCGAACCGCGACGCGCCGAAGGAACGGGCCATGCGGACCAGCTTGTGGTCGGCCTCCCGCATCCCGGCCATCGTGTTGACGATGATGGGGAACACCGCGCCGAGGAAGGCGACCGCGATCTTGGACGCGATGCCGATGCCCAGCCACACGATCATGACCGGCAGCAAGATCAGCGTCGGCGCGATGTAGAGCGCCATCAGCGGCGGCTCCAGCATGTGCCGCGCGATGCGTGAGGTGCCGAGCACGATGCCGAGCGGGATGGACACCAGCATCGCGAGCCCGTAGCCGACGGCGAAGGCGGTGAGGCTCACCCGCGCATGGCGCAGGAAGTCGTCGGCGACCGCCACCTCCAGCGCCGCCTTGAGGACGAGCGTCGGCTGGCTGGTGAAGCGGCCGTTCACGAGGCCGAGTTCGGGGGCGATCTGCCAGAGGAGGAAGAAGACCGCGACCGACGCGATCGAGATCGTCGCCGACCGCGACGGGTGCGGCCATCGCGCCCGGGGCGGCGGGGCGGGGCGGGGTCCGGCCGTCGCGGTCACGCCTGCGCCCCCTCCACGAGGTGCATGCTCGCCATGTCCTCGGCGAGGTGGGCGCGCAGGCGCTTGCGGTAGCCGTTGAAGAGATCGCTGTCGAGGACGTCCTCGTGCCGCGGCCGCGGGATGTCCACCCGCATGATCTCCTTGATGTGGCCGGGGTTGCGGCCCATCACCACGACCCGGTCGGCGAGGAAGATCGCCTCGTCGATGTCGTGGGTCACGAACAGCGCCGTCTTCTTCTCGCGCTCCCAGATCGTCAGCAGCTCGTCGCCCATCACCTCCCGGGTCTGGGCGTCGAGCGCGCCGAACGGCTCGTCCATCAGCAGCACCTTGGGGTCGACCGCGAGCGCGCGGGCGATGTTCACCCGCTGGCGCATCCCGCCGGAGAGCTGGTGGGGATGGTAGTCCGCGAAGTTGGCGAGGCCGACCATGCGGATGAACCGCATGGCCCGCTCCGTCCGGTCGTCCCGGGTCCAGCGCTGCATCTCCAGCCCGAACTTCACGTTGCCCAGCACCGACCGCCAGGGCAGCAGCGACGCCTCCTGGAACACGACCGCGCGGTCCGGCCCGGGGGCCGTGACCGTGCGGCCGTCGATCGCGATCGTCCCGCCGGAGACCGGGACGAGACCCGCGACCGCGAGCAGCAGCGTGCTCTTCCCGCAGCCGCTCGCCCCCACGATCGTGACGAACTCCCCCGCCTCGACGGAGAGGGTCACGCCCTCGACGGCGGTGAAGCGCTCCCCCGTCTTGGGCGTGTCGTAGGTGATCTGCAGGTCGCGGACTTCGATCTGGGCCAAGGCGTCGGTCTCCGGGTCGGGGCGTCAGGGCGCCCAGGCGGCGCGGGTCGATGTGAAGCGATCGGTGAAGTAGGCCTCGAGCGGCATCGGCTTCTCGAACTCGCCCGCCGCCACGCCCATCTCCATGAAGGCCTTGAGCCCGGCCTCCGAGCCCAGCCGGCCGTCCTCGCGGAAGCCGTCGAGCATCTCGTCGTAGACGCGCTCGGCGTAGGGCGCCTCCAGACCGATCTTGGAGACGAGGATCTTCACCGAGGCCGCGCGGTCGGCCTTGGTGTCGCGCACCCCCTTCACGAAGGCGCGCAGGATCGCCTTCATCGTCTCCGGGTTGGCGTCGATGGTTCGGGTCATCGCGAAGAAGGACTGCACGGGATAGTCGGGCATGAAGTCCGACTGCCGGGCGATCAGCGCATAGCCGCGGTCGGCGGCCATGAAGTTGTGGGGCGAGGCGAAGGGGCCGCCGTCGATCTGCCCCGCCTCCATGGCCGCGAGCCGCTCGGGCGAGCCGCCGCCCTGCACGATGCGCACGTCCCTGGCCGGGTCGAGCCCGGCGCGGGCCAGCACCATCCGCGTCAGCACGTCGGTCGAGGAGCCGAAGCGGGTGATGCCGATCACCTTGCCCTTGAGGTCGGCGGCGGTCTTCACCGGCGGTCGGGCGTACCATTCGAACGGCACCTGGTTGAAGCCGCCGAAGAACACCTTCATGTCCTGCCCGGCCTGGATGGCGGCGATCACGCCGGCGGGCGAGGCCACGCCGACGTCGACCGACCGGGCGACCAGCGCGCGGGTGAGGTCGGAGCCGCCGCGGAAGCCGACGATGTCGACGGCGAACCCCTCGTCCTTGAAGTAGCCGCGCTCCTCGGCGAGGTAGATCGGCAGGAAGGTGGCGGTCGCCAGCGTGAGGCCGAGCGTCACCTTCTTCATCTCGGGCGCGGCCCCGGCGGGGACCGCGGCCCCCGCCAGCGCGAGGGCGAGGCCGGCGGCGATCAGCCGCCGGCGGCCCCGGTCGAGAGCGCCGCCCCTCATTGTGGCTTCCACTGCGCGTAGGTCTCGTGGAAGCCCGGGAACCACCAGCGCGACTGCGGCCACGCTTCGGTATAGGTGCCGCTGTCGATGCCGATGTCCCAGAACGTCTTCATGCTGGCCGGGGGCGGCATGCGGCCGTCCTCGTGGATGTGGCCGATGAAGTCGTCGTAGCCGCGGGCCGCGTGGCCCTCCTCGAAGCCGAGGCGGGTGACGATGGTCTTCACCGAACGCGCCTTGTCCGCCTTGGCCAGCCGCACCCCATGCACGAAGCCGCGCAGCAGCGCCTTGAGCGCGTTCGGGTTCTGCTGGATGAAGCGCTCGGGCGCGTAGAAGACGTGGAAGGGGAACTCCTCGGCGAGGTCGGTCTGCCGGAGGATGAGGTTGTAGCCCTTGTCGGCCGCCAGGAACTTTTCCGGCGTCGCGAAGATGTTGACGTCGAGCTGCCCCGCCTCCATCGCCGCCAGCCGCGGGACCGAGCCGCCGCCCTGGATGATCTGCACGTCGCGCTGCGGGTTCAGCCCGTTCTGCTTGATCGCGTAGCGCGTCAGGAAGTCGGTCGAGGAGCCGAACGTCGTCACCCCGAAGCGGGCGCCGCGCGCGTCCTTGAAGGACTTGATGCGCGGGACCGCGTACCAGTCGAAAACGGCCATGTTGAAGCCGCCGTAGAAGACCTTGAGGTTCTGGCCCGCCTCGATGCCGACGGTCACCTCGGAGAAGGCGCCCACGCCCACCTGCACCGCGCCGGCGACCATGCCGCGGACGAGGTCGGTGCCGCCGCGGAAGGCGACCAGCTCGACCTCCAGCCCCTCGCGCTTGAAGAAGCCCTCCTCCTCGGCGAGGTAGAGGGGAAGGAACGTCGAGGTGTTGAGCGGCAGGCCCACCACCAGCTTCGCGCGCTCCAGCGCACCCTGGGCGAGGGCGCCGCCGGTCGCCAGCCCCAGCATCGCGACCGCCGCCGCGAGCCCCGTCAGCCACCGTCTCATCCGTGTCTCCTCCATCCGTCTCGCGGCCTTCGCGGCCGTCGTGGGTTGCCGTTCGCGCCCCCGTCAGGGGGGCGGGTGATCCATGAGCAGGTCGCGCCCGTCCTCGACCGCCGCCGCCTCGCCCGCCGCCAGCGCGGCGCGCAGCGCGCGCAGCCGACCGGCGACCGGCGGGGGGAGGCGGACGAGCTTGGCCTCCAGCGCGGCCTCGCGGCCGGCCGGATCGCCGGCGTCGCCCGGGACGCGCGGACAGGTCGTCTCGGTCCAGCGCGTGCCGGTCCGCACCGCGACGCGCGCGGGCCAGGAGCCGGAGGCGCCGTCGTCGAGCGCCGGATCGGCCACGACCGCGATGCGGGCGGCGAGGTCCAGCGATCGCGGGTCGATCTCGCCGTCCTGCGCCACGTCGAAGAGCGCGTCGGGCTGGCGCAGCGCCGTCGCCAGCCTGAGACCGAGGTTGGCGATCCGCGACAGCCGCTCGCGCGGGTCGAGGGCCCGCGTCACCACCGGCACGGCGACGGGGGGGAGCGAGACGCGGATCTCGTCCGGCAGGCCGTCCACCGCCCCCGTCCGCACGAGGTCGAGGATCGCGGCGATCGCATTCGTTCCCTGTCGTGCGGCCACGTACGGCTTGAGGCCCGTCGCCGCGGCGGCGGCCGTCGGGAGGACGGCCAGCGTCTGCGGGCGGGCGACGGCGGGATCGCCCATCGCCGCGACCGCCTCGCCGGTCAGGAGGCCGACGTCGGCGCCCACGCGCGCCTCGGCGGCACGGGCGGCGCGGATGCCCTTCAGCGTCGCCTCGCCGATCGCGAACCAGCGGCCGGAGGGCCGGCCGCCGGGGCCGACGCCCGGCCGGCCGATCCGGCCCGAGACCCCGGCGAGCGAGAGGGCGATGGCGCGGACGACCGTGCCGTCGTCGAACCCGAGCGCGATGCCGGCGGCCGTGGCCGCGACGGCGGGCGCCGCCACCGCCGCCGGCCACACGCCGCGGGCCAGCGCCGCCGGCCCGCCGACCGCCGTCGCCAGCGCGATGCCGACGGCGCAGCCCGCCTCGACCGCGGCGACGACGTCCTCGGGGTCCATGGCCAGCATCACGGCGACGGGCACCGCGACGGCGGGCGCGCTGACGCAGGACGGCAGGTGGATCGCGTCCCATTCGGTCATGCGGACGATGGCGGCCGCCGCCGCGGCGACCGTGTCGGGCCGCGGGTCCGCGTCGACCCCGTAGAGGGCGAGGAGACCGCGCCCCTCCCGCGTGCGCCGCCCGTGCGCGAGGCAGGCGAGCGCGTCGGCGACGTGGAGCGCCACCGCCGCGCGCAGGGCGGGCTCCTCGGGGTCGATCGCGGCCAGCGCCGCGGCGAAGGCGGCGGCGCTCATGCGGCGGCCTCGCCCGAGGGCGACGCGCGGGGAAGCCCGACGGGACCGGCCAGGGGAACCGTGGCCGCGCCGACGGCGACCGACACGGCGAGGTTGCCGTAGGGGATCGGATGCTCGGGCTCCCGCCCCGGCACGGCCGTCTCGCGCAGGGGGAAGGTGCCCCATGGCGCCTCCACCGACCAGCGGACGAGCCGGGTCCCGAAGGGCAGCGGGACCGACCCGACGCGCGGGCCGATCGGGCGCCCGACGCCGATGCGCGCGGCGAGGGCGGCGAACCAGCCGTCCAGCACGGCGATGCGCTCCGCCAGCGCGCCGTCGCGGGCGAACGACCGCGTCCGGCGGATCCAAACGCCGTTGTGGGCGACCGACAGGCGGACGGCGAAGGCGGCGCCCAGCGGCGTGCGGCCGTCGACCCGGGCGAACCGGTCGCCCTGCGCCAGATCGGGCGCCACCGCGACGTAGCATTCCTCGGCGCCGGCGAGGCGGACCGCGCGTTCGAGCGGCCCCGTGACGTCGCCGGTCAGGGGGGAAGCGGGGTCGGTTCCGGCGAAGGCGTCCCGCGCGATCGCGTCGGCCGCGGCGGCGAGCGACAGTTCGGCCGCGTCGGCGGTGCCGCGCAGCGCCAGGAACAGCGCCGTCGCGTCGACGATCTCCAGCGGCCCGGCCGCGCCGATCTCCTCGAACAGCCCGCCCGGCAGGCGGTCGAGTTCCACCACCCCCACCCGCCGCGCGCCGGCGGCGGCGAGGCGCTGGCCGGCGAGGCGGCCCGGCTGGAGCGAGTGGGCCACCTCCATCACCGGGGCGACCGAGCGGATCCAGTTGCCCACCCGCTTGGACAGCGCCGTCAGGAACACGCAGTCGCCGGCGACGGGCACCAGCAGCAGCGCATCCGCCCAATAGGGCGTGAAACCGGTGAGCCAGGTCACGCCGGCCGGGCGGACGTGGTTGGTGTAGACCAGCAGCGCGTCGAGCCCGGCGGCCTTCAGCGCCGCCTGCGTGCGGACCTGCCGGGCGCGGACGGTGGCCTCGCCGAGTTCGTCCTCCCGCCACTGCATCAGCCCGCGCCGCATCGCCCCCTCCCCCTCAGCCCGGCCCGACGGCGAACAGCGACCGTGGCGTCGTCGTCAGGACCTCGGCCCCGTCCGGCCCCACGATCAGGCTGTCGCCCAGCACGATGTAGCCCGCCTCGGGATGGTACGTGTTCGGGTGGACGATGAGCGACATGCCCTCGACCAGCTCGGTCTCCACGTCCTCCAGGATGTGGGGCTTGGTGTCGGGGAAAAGGCCGAGCCCGTGGCCGCGCACCCGGGTGTATTCGCTGGTCACGAAGTCGCCGAGGCCGTACCTGCGGAACACGTCGTTCTCGGCCCGGGCGACGTCGGCCGCCGTGACGCCGGGGCGGACGGCGGCGATCCCGGCCTCCAGCGCCTCGTGGAACACGCCGAAGGCCCGGCGCTGCACGGCGCTCGGCTCGCCCAGGACCAGCGTGCGGCAGATCTGGACGTAATAGCCGTCGACGCAGGGCGTCAGCTCGGTCGTCACGAGGTCGCCGGGCTGGAGGCGGCGGCCCGTCGGCGGGGCCATGCCGCGCACCTCGGGCCCGCCGACCCCGATGATCATGAAGTTGTCGTCGACGCCGTGGCCGCGGAAGAAGGCCTCGATCTCGGCCACCAGCTCGAAGTCCTGCCGCCCGGCCCGGGCCGCGTCGCGGAAGACGGCGTAGCCCTCGTCGGCCAGCCGCGAGGCGCGCCGCACCGCCGCCAGCTCGTCCTCCGCCTTGACCATGAGGAGCCGGTCGAGGAGCCGCGTGGCGTCCTCGAAGCGGAACTCGTCCCGCCGCTTCGCCAGCCCGTGCGGCAGGTGCCGCTTCGGCCCCGCCGCGGTGCGGCGGTTGCCGAGCCGCGTGAGGAGCGCGCCCACCGTGCCCACGAGGTCGGGCGCCACCACGATCGCGACGTCGGGGCATTCGAGCGACGCGCGCTCCCCCTCGCCCGGGTCGTCGAGGTGGAGCGTCACCTGCCCGTCGCGGGTGACGACCGCGATCGCCTCGCCCTCCAGGATCCCGAAGTCGGCGGCGTAGCGCATGTAGTCGTTCTGCCACGCGTTGCCGTAGAGCACGACGGCGTCGAGGTCCTCGGCCGCCATCGCGGCGAGCAGGCGACCGCGGCGGACGGCCGCGATCCCGGCCGTGTTCGAGGCGGCGTGGCGGACGGGAGCCTCAGCCAAGGCCGGCGGCCTCCCGCCCATAGTCCCGCGCCGCGGCTTGCGCGGTCACGAGGCCCAGCGCGACGTCGGCCTCCAGCGCCGCCCGGTCGCGGGCCTTCGGATCGCCGTAGCCGCCGCCGCCCGCGGTGAGGAAGGTGATGCGGTCGCCGGGGCGGAATTCCACGTCGGTCGCCTTGAACACGGTCTCGACCCGGCCGTCGGCCCGCTCGATCACGGCCTTGCTGATGTCGCCCGCCCCGCCGCCGTGCAGGCCCCAGGGCGGGGTGACGGTGCGGTCGAAGTTCACGTTGCCGCGGCAAGGCGCCAGGCAGCGGTAGGTGAGCGCGATGCCGAGGCCGCCGCGGCGCGCGCCGGCGCCGCCGCTGTCGGGCCGCAGGGCGTGCCGCTCGATCAGGAAGGGATACTTGATCTCCTGCAGCTCGACCGGCGTGTTCCGCACGTCGCCCTGGCAGACCGAGACCGCTGCGCTCTCCCCGTCCTCGTGCGGGCGCCCGCCCCAGCCGCCGCCGAAGATGTTCATCAGAAGGAAGCGGGAGCCGTCCGGGGCGAAGCCGAAGAAGGAGCAGCCGCCCATGTCCCCCTTGTGCGCGGCGGGCACGCGCTCAGGGACCGCGGGGGCCAGCGCCTTCAAGATGGTGTCGATGACGGTGGGCAGCGCGATCGACCATTGGCCGAGCGCCGCCGGCGGGCGGGCGGAGAGCATCGTGCCCTCGGGCAGGACCACCTCCAGCGGCTTGAAGCAGCCCTCGTTCACGTCGAGGTCGGGCGAGGTCAGCGCCTTGAAGGCGACGCGCGCCGCCGCGATGCCGCCCGACCGGCCGGAGTTCAGCGGGCTCGGCACCTGCGGGTTCATCTCGGAGAAGTCGACCGTGAAGCGCGACCCCTCCACCCGCACCGTCACCTTGACGCGCAAGGGCTTGTCGAGGTTGCGCCCGTCGTTGTCGAGGAAGCTCTCGGCCACGTAGGTGCCGTCGGGGATGCGCTCGACCACCGCGCGCACGGCCCGTTCGGCCTGGTCCCAGACGATGGCGACCGCGGCCTCCACCGTCTCCAGCCCGTAGCGGCCGACGAGTTCGGCATAGCGCCGCGCCCCCATGCGGCAGGACGCGATCTGCGCGCGCAGGTCGCCGAGGCTCGCCTCGGGATAGCGGATGTTGTCGCGGATGATCTGGAACAGGGTGTCGTCCGGCTCGCCCGCCCGGTAGATCTTGAGCGAGCGCATCTGGAGCCCCTCGCTGTAGATCTCCGTCGTCGCGTTCGAACCGAAGCCCTGCCGGCCGCCGCCGATGTCCACCCAATGGGCGCGGTTGGCGGCGAAGCCGATCAGGCGGCCCTGGTGGAAGCACGGGGCGTAGACGACGACGTTGTTCAGGTGCTGGCCGCAGACGTGCCCGTGGTTCATCACCAGCACGTCGCCCTCGGCGAAGCCCTCGAGGCCCCATTTCGCGACCCCGTCCTCGACCGCCACGCCCAGGTCGGCGAGGAAGATCGGCAGGCCGCCGCGGTTCTGGGAGATCATCCGCCCGCGGACGTCGATGAGGCCGCAGCAATAATCGCGGACCTCGAAGATCATCATGTTGTAGGCGGACTTGCACAGCACGTTCGCCATCTCGTCCGCATAGGCGACGACCGCGTTGCGGACGACCTCGACCGTGATGGGATCGACGGTGTGGGGCGCCATGGGTCAGCCTCGCCCGTTGCCGGCCAGCGTGACGATCAGGTGCCCCTCGCGGGCCACCTCCGCACGGTCGCCGGGGTGGATCAGGATGGTGGAACTCGGCTCCTCGATCACCGCCGGGCCGGTCACCACCGTCCCCGCCGGCATGGAGGGCCGCCAGTGGACCCGGGACGGTACGGGCGCGCGCGGGTCGTCGAACACGACCGCACGCTCCTCCACCGTCATCTCGCCCTCGGCCTCCCAGGGCTGGGCGAGCCAGTCCTCGGCCACCGTGTCGCCGCGCGCCGCGGTGAGGACGAGGCGGAGCGCCACGACCTCCAGCGTCTCCGACGGGGCCGACTGGCCGTAGCGCCGGTCGTGCTCGGCGTCGAAGCGCGCGCGCACCACGGCGGCGTCGCCGGTCAGCGTCGCGACCCCCTCGACCGGGATCGGGATCGCGTGCTCCTGGCCGACGTAGCGGAGATCGGCGAGGAAGCGGAAGTCGGCCGTGCCCTCGGCGATCCCGTCGCGGGCGAGCTGCGCCCGCCCCGCGGCGGCGAGTTCGGCGAAGACCGCCTCCACCCCGTCCGCCGCCAGCGCGCCGATCCGCCCGATGAGCGTCTGCACGAAGTCCTGCCGCCACGCCGCCATCAGCATCCCGAGCGCCGAGAACGCGCCCGGCAGCTTGGGGATGATCACCGTCGGGACGAAGATCTCCCGCGCGATGGCGATGGCGTGCAGCGGCCCGCCGCCGCCGAAGGCGATCAGCGCCGTGTCGCGCGGGTCCACGCCCTTGTCGACCGAGACGGCGCGAACGGCGAGCGACATGGAGGTGTCGGCGATCCGAACCACGCCCGCGGCGGCCGCGGTCGCGTCGAGGCCGAGGCGGTCGCCGACCTTCGCCCGCATGGCGCGTTCGGCCGCGGCGGTGTCGAGCGCCATGCCGCCGTTCAGGAACCGGCGCGGATTGATGCGGCCGAGAAGCAGGTTCGCGTCGGTGACGACGGGATCGTCGGCGCCCTTGCCGTAGCAGGCGGGGCCGGGATCGGCGCCCGCGCTGCGCGGGCCGACGTGCAGGCCGCCCGTGTCGTCGACCCAGGCGATGGAACCGCCGCCCGCCCCCACCTCGACGATGTCGACGACGGGAAGCTGCATTGGCTGGCCGCTCGCGGGGTCGCCGATGACGTAGCCGGCCTCGATCGCCGGCATCCCGTCGGTGATCAGGCTGGCCTTGGCGGTCGTGCCGCCCATGTCGAAGCCCACGCAGCGCGGCAGGCCCATCAGCCGCGCCAGACGACCGGCGCCGATCATGCCCGCGACGGGCCCGCTCTCCATCATCGAGACGGGCTGCTCCTGCGCCAGCGCCACCGACATCACGCCGCCGTTCGAGCGCATGATGCGGAGCTGCCCCGCAAAGGCGCCGTCGCGCAGGAACCCGTCGAGCCGGCGGAGATAGCCGCCCACCCGTGGGCCGACGTAGGCGTTCAGGACCGTGGTCGAGGTGCGCTCGTACTCCCGGTACTCGCGCAGGATCTCGTGCGAGAGGGTGACGAAGAGGTCGGGGCGGGCGCGCCGGAGGATGTCGCCGATCCGCCGCTCGTGCGCGGGGTTCGCGTAGGCGTGCAGGAGGCAGACCGCGACGGCCTTCACCCCGGCCGCGTCCAGCGCCGGAAGCAGCGCCTCGACCGCAGCGTCGTCGAGCGGCGTGAGCACCCCGCCGCCCGCGAGCACACGTTCGTCGACCTCGAAGGTGCGGTCGCGCGGGACCAGCGGCTGCGGGCGCTTGAAGAAGAGGTTGAACGCCTCGATCCGGTTCGACCGGCCGATGGCGTAGACGTCGCGGAAGCCGAGGGTGGTGATCAGCGCCGTCGGCGCGCCCTTCCTCTCCAGAACCGTGTTGATGGCGACGGTGGAGCCGTGGAGGATCTCGTCGAGCGCCCGCGGATCGCAGCCGGCCAGCCGGAGCGCGTCGGCGATGCCGCGCGTCGGATCGGACGGCACGGTCGAGGTCTTCGACGTCACGATGCGACCGTCGACATGGCCCACGAGGTCCGTGAACGTCCCGCCGATGTCGACGCCGACGATGTTCATGCGTGCCCCTTCCGGCCCGCCCGAAGGCGGTCCGTTTCCTCCGGTCCGGCGCGCATCGTCGGCGCGCCGCCTTTTCATTGGCGATCAGCGTGACGCATGGCCCGCAACGGAAGCAAAGGGCACCTCGGCTATCTAACCGATAGCGGATCGGCTATACCCTGCATCCCATGTCCGTTCCGAACCTGACGCTCCGCCAGCTCGAGGTGCTGGTCACCATCGTCGACCGCGGCAGCTTCGCCGCGGCGGCCGACCATTTCGGCATCGCCCAGCCCTCCGTGAGCGCGCACGTGCGGGCGATCGAGCGGCATACGGGCGGCCCGGTGTTCGAACGCACGCGCGGCCGGCGGGCGACGCTCACGGCGCTCGGGCGCAGCGTGGTCGCCCATGCGCGGGAGATGATCGACACCGCGACCGACCTCGGCAACGACGTGCTGTCGAGCCGGGAGACCGCGGGCGAGCGGGTGGTCTTCGCCTGCCAGCGCTCGCTGGCGAACTTCGTCCTCGCCAAGCCGATGAGCGCCTTCGCCCTCGCCCGCCCCGCCACCCACCTGGTCGTGCGGGTGGGCAAGCAGGAGGACGTCGTCACCGACGTCAAGGACGGGGTCGCGGACGTCGGCTGCTATCTCGCGAACGACGAGCAGCGCGGGCTCGCGTCCGAGGTGATCGGGCGCCAGCGGCTGATCCTGGTCGCCGCCTCCGGCCACCCGCTGGCCCGCCGCCGCGTCCGCCCCGCCGACCTCGCCCGGCACGGCTTCGTCGGACCGCCGCCGACGTCCATGTTCGGCCGGGCGGTCGCGAAGCTCCTCGCCGGCGCGGGCGTCTCCGGGGTGCGGACGGTCGCGCAGGCGACCGAATACCAGTTCCTGCGGGAACTGGTGGCGGCGGGGGTCGGCGTCTCCTGCTCGGCGGCCCGCAGCGTCGCGACCGACGTCGCCCAGGGCCTTCTGGTGCCGCTGGACTTCGCCGGGCCCGATCTGTGGCTCGACATCCGCCTCGTGACGGCGCGCCACCGCCGGATCACCACGCCGACGCTCGACCTCTGCCAGTTCCTGCGCGAGAGCGTGCGCGGCGACGAGACCACCCTCCCGCCGTCGGCGGCCTGATCCGCGGAACCGGCCGGTCCGCTTGGCGCCGGACCCGCGGCGGGTGCAGAACCGTCGGCACCGGTCCACATCGGCGATCATCCGATGAAGCACTCGTGTCGAAGACGTGAAATACTCGAATGACAAGACGATCGTCTGACAGGGAAGCATACGATCGCCACCGTCTTGGTCACTTACCTCCATAGATATTCCATGATTTATGACGTCCGCCCGACCGGACGGACGGCCCCGGCTGGCCACCGCGGCCTGCGTCTTCCGCGGGATCGCAGGTGCCGGGAGGTCGTCGTTGCTTCGTCATGATTTGCCTTCTCGTCGAGGATGAGCCGCTGACGGCGGTCGTCCTGCAGTTGACCTTGCAGGACGCCGGACATCTGGTCAGGGGGCCCGCCGCCAGCGCGACCGCGGCGCTGCGCCTTGCCGAGATCACCCCCGCCCCCGCCGTCGCGATCGTCGACATCAATCTCCGCGACGGGCGGGGTGCCGGCATCGAACTCGCGCGCGGCCTGCTGCGGCGGAACGTGATCCCCCTCTT
>Ga0315907_10001046_pt1 | contig 38062 bp, 32 predicted proteins | sample LakEriMetagenome_3_FD_203525 | JGI IMG/M metagenome (GOLD analysis project Ga0315907, IMG submission 203525) | Freshwater fungal communities from buoy surface, Lake Erie, Ohio, United States - Buoy 12 MA123 | ecosystem: Environmental > Aquatic > Freshwater > Lake > Lake biofilm | place: USA...
CGCAGGCCGAAGCTACTTGCCTTGTTGACTAAGCCCCGCTCGCAAGCGAAGCTGAACCCTATCACTGCCGCCTGACCTAAGTCCTTTGATTCCAACCGGCAGTGCCATTCGTGTCAGGTACCTTTTTTGATACTCACCCTCCCCTTGGGAGGGTCGTGAGAAACGAGCGGGGAGGGCCTTCTTTTTTAGCTCCATCCATCGCGGACCATGCTGCGCCAACGGGCGCTACTTGTCGCCCTCCCCGCTTCGTCGTTCCTCCTCAGCGACCCTCCCTGAGGGAGGGTGAAGGGTGATGGCAACAAAGGTGTCAGGTACCGTTTTGATACTCACCCTCCCCATGGGAGGGTCGCGAGGAACGAGCGGGGAGGGCCTTCTTTTTTAGCTCCATCCATCGCGGACCATGCTGCGCCAACGGGCGCTACTTGTCGCCCTCCCCGCTTTGTCGTTCCTCCTCAGCGACCCTCCCTGAGGGAGGGTGAAGGGTGAAGGCAAAGGGGGCAGGCCTCTTTGATCGGTAAAGCGGCAGAGTTATTCTGAGGCATTCCTCAATCCCTGAGCATCAGCATGCCCAGACCACACCGCGCCGATGAAGCAGGCGGACTGGATCACGCATTGAACCGCGGAAGTCTTCGGGCAACGTTCGTTCACAAGGGTGCCGACTTCGACGCGTTCGAGAAGCCATTGGGAGATGAAGATTGGGTCGAGTCGATTGCTCGCCCTCTGAACCTGGAATCAACCCTGCGTCCAAGAGGCCGAAAACGCTTGCGATTCCCAAATAACCGATCAAAGAGGCCTGACTTCTTAGATTTTCGTTTCGTGAATTGAGCCATGGTGTTCCGCTAGCGCACTTCAGGCCCAGAGGGCCGACATTTCCCATGCCGGTAGCGGCAGCCACCGCTTTCTAGCTGACCAATGAACTTCCTTTCTCTTGCCGCTCTCCCCAGTCGCGCAGCGATCGGGGGGAGGTAGGAAAAGAAGGCCTAATCGCCGTTCCGCGCTTGGTTCTGGTGTGTTCGCGATCGCGACGAAGGAGTCATTCCGATGACTCATAACCCGACGTCCGGTGAAGTCACCTCGTCCAACGAGCCATGCGATCGGCTCACACACCCTACAGGTCTCTTGTAGGGTGTGTGTAGCGGTCGGTGCAGACGAGTCATCATGGGGTGGCTGAACAGTGATCAAGATGTGGCGTGTTTGCCTTGAAGATATGACCGCAAACACACCAGAACCAGACCTCGATTCCAAACTGGTCGTCAGGTCCGGACAGCCGACATCGAATTGCCGGTTAGTCTAGGAGGAGTTCTTTTCCCGATTAAGCCCCGGGGCCTCGCGGCCCCGGCAGGCACTATGTCGCCCCTCCGGGGCTGGTGTTTTGGGTAAAGAGAGAGTCGTTAAAAAGACCCACATCGTGTTACGGGCGTCCCGCCCGCGCGTGTCTGCAACAAAGGTGTCAGGTACCGTTTTGATACTCACCCTCCCCTTGGGAGGGTCGCGAGGAACGAGCGGGGAGGGCCTTCTTTTACAGTTCAATCCATCGCGGACCATTCTGCGACAACGGGCGCTACTTGTCGCCCTCCCCGCTTCGTCGTTCCTCCTCAGCGACCCTCCCTGAGGGAGGGTGAAGGGGGAAATCAAAGAGGCCTGATCCCTTTGATCTTCGATAGCTAGCAATCAGCCACCAACCTGTGGTGGATGGAGGGGATGGCGGGGGGAATGGGGTCGACCTGAACGATAGGTATCCGTTAAGGTGCCACCTTCTGGCTACAGGGAGGTAGTCAGGGTGGCTTCAGGGAAGAGGTAGCATACGTGATCGCTCGGGATCTGCAGGGTGCCCTGGAAATCAACCAGTTGGTGAAAAGGTATGGTGCGAGGACTGCCCTGCAAGGCTTGGATCTATCGATTGCGCCCGGCGAGTCGGTGGCGATCCTTGGGCCTAACGGCGCTGGAAAGACGACGCTGATCCGGTGCTTATCCGGTCGAAGTCGATTGGATGGCGGGTCGATTCGCCTTTTCGGAAAATCGCTCCGTTCTCACAGCGCCACGCAGAAACTGGGGGTGGTTCCCCAAGAGCTGGCGATCTACGGCGATTTGACGCTGCTGCAAAATTTGCAGACATTCGGTCGGTTGCATGGTTTGCAAGGGAGCCAGTTGCGGCATCGTCTGGAATGGGCTTTGGAGTGGATTGGCCTGAGCGATCGAAGGCATCATCTGGTCGGTAGTTTTTCGGGCGGTATGAAGCGTCGCGTCAATATCGCCTGCGGCGTGATGCATCGCCCTGAATTGTTGGTGTTGGATGAGCCGACGGTGGGGGTTGATCCCCAGAGCCGACAGCGGATCTTTCAGATGCTGCAGGATCTTCATGCCGATGGCACCGCATTACTTTTGACAACCCATCACCTGGAAGAGGCTCAGCAGCAGTGCGCCCGCATCGTCATCCTGGACGACGGAAAAATCATTGCAGACGGATCGCTTCAGCAGCTGATCGATCAAACGATTGGAAGCCAGTGCCAGGTCGACGTCACCATCGAAGGGGAGCTCCGCAATGCGCCTCGCCATTGGATCTGGAACACCCAGACCCGTCGGTGGACAGCGAACATTCAGGATATCAGTGGCGATCTTCCGAGATTGCTTGGCGAGATCCGGATGCTGGGGGGCAGAGTGGGCGAGTTGCGGACGCACGCCCCTAGCCTTCAGGATGTCTTTCTGCATTTGACCGGAAGGATGCTGAGGGAATGATCGCGACAGTTCTTCGGATTAGCCTTTTGAGGCTGCTGCATAATCGCCCAGAGCTGGTGCTAACCTTTGTGGTGCCGGTGCTTTTCTTTAGCGTGTTTGCGCTCATCTTCGGGCATCGAGACGCAGGGGGGGCGGCCCGGCTTCGCGTGGCATTTGTCGATGAGTCACCGACGGCGCAGTCGCGGCGTTGGATGGAGAAGATCCTCGAATCGAAGGCGGTCCGGCCTGTCCCAGGGGTGGAAAAAGTCCCGGGCCAGCCAGACGATCTACCCATCCTCTCCAGCGCGGAAGCTGCGCAGTGGATTCGGCTGGGGCGAGCCGACGCGGTATTTCGCATCGGCCTCCAGCAGGAATCCGACGCAGCAGCCCCCCTTCGGGTTCAGGTACTGACCGACTCTTTCGATCCGATCACCTCCAACATCGCTGCCGCATTGGCGCAAAGTTCCCTGATGGAACTGATGTCACTTGGGACCACCGATCGCCTCCCTGGAATGGCTCCTTCTGGTCTGGCGCTGGAGGGTGATCCAGCAAGCCAACTTTCGGAAGGCCGCTTGGCTTCCGGCGGCTCGGACGGTTCGGTAGCTACCGCGTCGCTTGCGGTGTGGAGTGAGCCATCGGGGTCGGTGTCGGCAAGATTCTCCGATCATGGAGAAGCCCCCAGTGCCATGCCGTCTGGATCCGCTGCCTTTGCCACGCATCTTCAGACTCAGGATGCAGCGTCGCCAAGCGATCATGGGGCATTGGCAGTGGCATCCAACTTGCCTATGCCCGATGGTCGTCTGATGGACCGATGGCCGAACGGTGTGGGTATGGGGAGCCAGAGCTTGCCATCGATACCAAGGAGCCTGCCCGAGGTGGAGGTGGTCGATGTGCTGGGCAATGGGAAGGCAAATCCGATTGTGGCGATGTACGCGGCGGGGATTGCGGTGATGTTCCTTCTTTTCAGCGCGACCGCAGGTAGTGGTGCGCTGCTGGAGGAACGGGAGCAGGGAACGCTGGATCGACTTCTGGGAAGTCGGATGACGATCGACCAACTGCTGCTGGGCAAGTGGCTGTTTCTCATGGGCCTTGGCCTGCTGCAGACAACCGTCATGTTCGCATGGGGGCAGTGCGTCTTTGGCGTCGATCTGGTTGGGCACTGGGATGGCTTTCTGGCGATGACGACTGTCACTGCGGGGGCGGCCGCCAGTCTGGCCTTGCTGCTGGCGACGCTGTGTCATTCCCGAAATCAGCTCAACTGGATTTCCGTTGTGCTGATTCTGTCGATGAGCGCTCTTGGCGGCAGCATGGTACCTAGGTACGTCATGAGTCAGACCATGCGGGAGATCGGCATGGTGACGTTCAATGCCTGGGCGTTGGAAGGGTACAACAAAGTCTTCTGGCGTGATCTTCCTGTCAGCCAGCTGGCGACGGAACTGGCGGTGCTGACGGCCAGTGGATTCCTGATGCTCCTGGCGGCGCGTCTGGCAGCCCAGCGATGGGAGCGGAGCTGAATCGGCAGGATCGGCCAAGCGACGTTGAGCAATCCACGTGGCAACCCTTACGATCGTCAGGAAGCAAGGCAGGCTTCCATGCGAGTGCCATAACCTCTTTCGGCCGCTCGTTGACCGATCGAATGAGCCTGCATCTGGGAGAGCGATTCGGGATGGCTTCTCGGGTCAGTTCAGCTGGCCAGAGGATCGCTGAAAAGTCGTCATGATCGCCCGGTGGGTGGCTGGGCCGATTGGCCACGATGTCTTGCCAGCACCCAATCCAGGAGTCCGGGGCTGATGCGATTGGCCCACAGCAGGAGATTGCCTGCGGCGCTGAGCACCACGTCCCGTTTGCGTTGACGGATGGCGGCCATCAGGGAGCTGGCAACGCGATCGGCACTCGCCTCGCCGATCGATCGGCTGGTTGTTCCTGAAGGTGTATCGATCAGTCGATCGAAGAACTCCGTGCGCGTGGTGGAGGGATGGACCAGGATGACCTCGACACCCAGTGCTCGCCATTCGACACGAACCGATTCACACCAACCTCGGAGTGCAAATTTCGCCGCACAGTATTCGCTTTTGTCCGGGACCGCGCGATGCGCCAGCACCGAACCGACTGCCAGCAGGAAGGGCTGATCGCCATTCTTCAGCAGGGTGAACAGCTCCCGTGTCAGGTCGGTGACGGCAAAGAAATCGACCTCCATCACCTTTCTAGACCGCTCGGCTGACGCCTCTAAAAACGGTCCGATGGCCCCTGCTCCGGCATTGTGCACGAGGCCGTCGAGGCTTCCCCAGTGCTCGGCGATCCATTCCTGCCATCGATGGCGATCTGCCACCTGCGTCACATCACCAGAGAGAATCGTTAGTTGGCCGTCGCGATCCATCCGGATCCGATCGGCCTCTTGCTGGAGCTGGATGAGGCGTTCTTGGCGACGAGCGGTGGCGAGGACATGAGCCCCCTGCGCGGCCAGTCGCAGAGATAACGCTCGCCCGATGCCGCTGCTGGCCCCAGTCACCAGGATCCGCTTTCCTTTCAGACTTCGCCTCGCCACCTTGGATCACCCCCTAACCAGCCGCGTGCGACAGGACTTTCCGGGCTGGTTGCCGCGCCCGGAGAGCCATGTCGCATTCTGATGGATTGATTACTCCATCAAGGACTCAAACTCATCCAGTAGCGAATCAAATTTTCTCAGGGCCGCTTCGATCGGAGCTGGCTTATCCATCTCCACTCCAGCGTCACGCAGCAGGTCGAGCGGATCCTTGGAGCAGCCACCCTTCAGGAAGCCGAGATAGTCATTCAGTTCCTTGGTGCCCCCATTCAAAATCCGCTCGGCAAGCGCGATGGCGGCTGAGAGCCCCGTGGCGTACTTGTAGACGTAGAAGGCATTGTAGAAATGGGGGATTCGGAAGCACTCCAGCGACAATTGGGGGTCGATCACCAGCTTGGGACCCAGATAATCCTCGAGAAGGGTACGGTAGATGGTTCGCATCGAATCGGCTGTCAAAGGCTGGCCTTGCTCAGCCGCCGCATGCGTTCGCTCTTCAAACTCCGCAAACATCGTCTGCCGTACGATGGTGGCGCGGATGCTATCGAGGTCGTGATTGATCAAGTAGGCGCGTTCCAGGCGACTGGTGGCCTGCTGTTGCAGGTGATGCGAAAGCAATTGTTCGTTGACGGTGCTGGCGACTTCCGCAACAAAAATCCGATACGAGAAGTAGATGTAGGGCTGTGTTTTCGCGGAATAGTGGCTGTGCATCGAGTGGCCGGCTTCGTGAGCCAGGGTGAAGATGTCATCGAAGACGTCTTCCTTGTAGTTCATCAGGATGTAGGGGTTGGCGTCGTAGACTCCATAGCTGAACGCCCCGCTTTGCTTCCCAGCGTTGGGATAGCGATCGCACCATCCTGATCGTAGCCCTTTGGCCAGTCGTTCTCCGTAGTCGGCTCCTAGCGGTTGCAAGGCTTTCAGGATCATGGAGACGGCTTGATCCCAGGTGGTCTTCTTCTTGGCAGCTTCGACCACCGGGACGTAAGTGTCGTAGAAATGGATTTGCTTGAGACCCATCAGCCGTCTTCGAAGTTCGAAGTAGCGATGCACTGAAGGGAGGTGAGCCCTCACGGTGGAGATCAGGTTTCGATAGACGGAGATCGGTACCTGATCGGGGAATAGCGATGCTTCCAAGGCGCTGGGGAAGCGTCTGGCGCGAGCTCGAAAGACATCGCCGTGGATGCTGCCAGCGAGTGTGGAGGCGAGTGTGTTTTGCAGCCGGTCGATCTGATCGTAGTAGCTGTGAAATGCCTCCTTGCGTACGTCGCGATCGGGACTGTGGAGGAAGGAGATAAAGGTCGCATGCGACAATTCCCTCTCCTTGCCTCGTTCATCGCGGAGCGTACCGAATTTCATATCGGCATCATGCAATTGGCGGAAGGTGAGCGACGCGGTGGCCGCTACCTGCCCCTGCATCGCCATCAACTGCTCTTCCTTCTGCGACAAAGTATGTTTCTTCGTGCGCAGGATTCTCTGTAGCATCAATCGATAGGGACGCAGTTTGGGGTGCTTCAGCCATGGCTTGAGCTTGCTGCTGGGGATCTTGAGGATTTCCGGCTGGATGAAACTGGCCGCTTCGCCTGCGGACACCGCCACCGCCCGAAAACGTCCCTTCAGCCGCTGCGCTGCGTCGTCCCCTTGGTCTTCCGATGCTCGCAATGCTGCGTAGGCTCCCAAGCGATCTGCCAGCCGATCGACCCTTTGGTCATGGTCTAGACATGCCGCCAGTTGCGAAGGCGACTCGTTCAGCTTCCCACGATAGCTGGAGAAACGCGCGATCGATCGTTGCAACTTTTTCAGATCCAGTTCCCATTGCGATTCGTCTGCATACAAACTGCTGAGGTCCCAGCAGTCGCTTGTTGCCACCTCGCTCCGCTTGGGAAGCTGTTGCTTGGATTTGGCCATAGTCCCTTCTTCCTGATTCCATCGTGCTAATTGCCACCCGTCGCCTTGATGGGGCGAATGGTGGAGGCGAACAAGAGGTGGCTGAGAGCTGGCGAGGTTGAGCTAGATTTCGGGGTCCATTTCGCGCGGTGCCCCCAGCGCGTCGGCGGCGAGTTCCTTTTTGTGTCGGATCTCGTGAGCGATGAACATCAACCCAGCAACCGCAGCCGGTATCAGATAATAGATGACACGATAGACCAACAAGGCGCTGGTCACCGCCACTTTGACCGGTTCGCCGTCGGCATGATCGCTGGATGCCAGCATCGAGAGGACAACCGTCTCCAGGACCCCCAAACCGCCAGGGACATGAAGGAAGACGACGACAATCATGGCAGCTAGGTAGCTGACGAGCACCGTGCTGTAGTTGACGACTCCCGAGGGAAGCAGCAGATAAAGCACCAAGGATGCCAGGACGAAATCAGCCGCCGAAACCAGCAGTTGCACCAAGGACATCTTGAAGGGAGGGAGCACAAAGGTCTGCTTGCCAATACGAATCGGCCGGCGCACAAAGATCGTCGCCAAGACATAGATCCCGACGCAGACCAGGAACAGGTATCCCAGGGTATGCAGCGGAAATGGCATGGCATCTTCGTAGGCTTTGGGCAACTGCACAGGAAGCATGGCGAAGGAGATGCCGGCAAGAAGAAACATCCCCAGCCAGAACGTCACCGAAAGAATGGAGACAAAGGCGACCACTTCGGAGAAGCGAAACCCCCAGTTGGTGTAAAGCCGAAAGCGAATCGCCGTCCCGCCTAAGATCCACCCGAACACATTGCTGAGGGCGTATCCCATCACCGCGCCCTGCATGATCTTCGAGACGGAGAGGTTCTTTTTCAGATACTTGACCGAAATCCAGTCGTACCCGGTGAGCACCACAAAGTTGATGCAGGTGACCAGCACCGCCAGGGCGATCTGCCACGGAGGGATCCGCTGGATTCCCTCCCAGATCTGTCCCCAGGTGATGCCACCCAGCTTTTTCTTGAAGAGCATGCCCGCCACCACCACGATCGCGATCATGCTGGTGTATTTGAAGGCCTCGCCGGCGAATCCCCAGTTGGGGCGGTTCAGGCGGCTGCTCTCCGAATCTTCAACGTTTGCCATGAACAACCATCGTCTGTCGCTCCATCGCGAGCCCCGGAGGCAGTCTCCAGGCAAAGCTCAGGCGATTCATCTTCTTAGCTTTCGTCATTCTGTCCACTCCCCTTGGAGCCCGGGCTTGGGTTCCCGAGGGATTCGGGGGCGACTCCATCGACCACGGCAAATCCTTGCCATGGAGTTTCCCTAGGTCAGGGGGAAGGAAATGCGATCCAGGTTTCCAGTGTTCCGTCGGCAGCGACTCCCCATACCTTGGCCGCTCGCGGATCGACAATCCCAAGGCGATCCCCTCTCCAAAATAGACCCACCGGATGGTCCAGCTCCTGTCCGTCAACAACCTTGTTGGGGGCACCTCCTGCAGCGGTTTTCCAAATCGCCTTGGAGTACCCATCGGCGACGAAGGCGTTTCCCTGCGAATCGATAGCGACCTGGCTAGGGAACGAAAAGGGGCGGCCCGAGCAAACGACTTCCACCTTCCCGTCGGCAGTCGCCTTGAGCAACTGATCTTTGCCCTGGGAGACGATCCATAAATTGCCATCGGCATCGACGCTGATACCTCGGGGGTTGCAATCCAGAAATTTTTCCGCAACGCCGCTCTTGGGAAGCTTCCAAAGAAAACGGCTTTCCAAATCGGCGATGTACAGTGTCCCATCAAGACCAAAAGCGAGGTCGGCGGGGATCCCGATGGCACCACCCGTCATCGGCTCTAGCTTCCCCTCGCCACCGATGCGATACACTTCGCGGGTGGCCGAGTCGCCGACGAATAGTAGGCCTTCAGAGTTCCGTGCGATGCAGCGGGGCGCGTTGAGCGGTTGACGGAGTTGTTTGGGGCCTTGGATCGCCACCTCAAGTTTTCCGTCGACCGACTTCCAGACTCCGGGAAGGTTGCGATCGACAATCCAAATCGTCGATCCATCATCGACCGCATCCAAAGGGTAGGGGGCTAGTTTTGCCGCAGGAGTTTCTTGAGCCGGCGTGGGAGATGCCGAGGCAATCATCAGGAGGAGCACGAGGCACCCGAATCGACTTCTATTTCTGACCATCGCAGGTGCGTCCTCTTCAGTGCAGCCCCAGTCCTGGATCCTCGAATTCCTTTGCCCTTAATGTACTTCCCAAAGGCAGGCGTGGGAATTAGCGGGAAGGGGAGCGACTGAAGCTGCGGGGGACAGAAGTTGCTGCAACTTACCACACTTGGCTCACAGGCCGGAGGATGCTCTTTCAGAAGAAGGGTTGAGCAATTGGGCAACTTCCTGAAAGACAGCCGCACAGTCCAGCGAGAAGCGTGGGTTTTCTCCCGGTGTCTCGGTCATGAGACGAGCGGTAGCTTCCCAGCAGTCGGCGTAAAGGCCCATCGCTAAAGGAGCATCGGCCAAACCTTCCACGGAGGAAAGAATCGCGTCGGCTGCTTCAATCAATCGTCGATCGTATTCGCCCTCCGCAAAATCGGTCGGTTCCTTCCCCGCCAAGTTCTTCAATCCCGCCAATCCTCGCCGCCATGCCTCGCCACGGCGGTTTTCTTCCGTCTCTCGGTCGGCTTCCAAAACCGCCTGCGTCAAGATCCACTCGGTCGCCTTCCTCGCGCGATCGATGTGCCCTGCATCAAGATCTTTTCGAACTTGCACGATGGCTTTGGACCAGCGAGGCAGCGTCTGTTGCAGGCTGGTTGGTCCCTTGCCGGTTTGGTCTGCAGGACTTCCCGTCTGTCTGTTGGGACGATCGATCACGATCTCAGGTAGCTTGGAAACCCTTTCGCTTGCCCCCCCGCCGCTGGATGGAACACCGATATTCCGGAGTGGGTTGGCGGCGGATGACTCCGCCGAAAGTCGAAGTGGATTCCCGGACCAGCCTAGCTCCGGGACCTCGTGCTGACCTCGCGAAACCAGCGTGCCCATGGGAACTTGACGGTCATTCAGATCGCTGGAACCGTTTCCCAGCCGCTCCCATGGGTCGAGTGCCTGGCCTCTTGCAGGCAAGCGGTTCCAGGAATCTTCTTTGACCGGTGAGGGGCTTGCTGATAGATAACGCGTTGAAAGCCCCTTGCTGCGAAGGAACTCGGCAGCCGTCTTGGGAGTTGGCAGTTCCTCGACCTTCCCTTCCGTCGACTTGCTTGGTTCGTAGGGTCGCCAGCCGTTGGAGCTTGGCCCAAGGTTCTGGGGTTCCAGCCGCAAGCCTCCATCCGGTCTGGGCTGCGCGATGGGAGGGGAGCTATTGGCGGCACGAGGCAAGTTGGCGGATGGCGGCAAGGTAGCCTCGCGATGGGCCCAGGGGGATCCAGGAAGCTGGCCCTGGGGACTGCGACGGCTTGGCGCCTCCGATTGCCCCGGAATCTCTCGCCGACCTTGAGCCGGTAGTTCTTGGCAAGGGATGCTGCAGATCCCCATCGCTAGGAGACTTTTCCACAGGTCGAAGCATGTCATGACAGCGGTTCCTAGGGGGCCTCGAACGATCGGGCCAGCGAGAGGTTCACCACCCCGCACGATCCGTTCCACTCCTGTCGGGAAAATCGGAATCGCAGGAACGACCGGAACAATTGGAGGTTCGATTTCCAGTGGATCGGCTGGATGCCGGCGGTGTATCTGGCACAGGAGATACGGCAGGCATTCTTGGATCAACAGGCAGAAACGCTACGGATGCCGCAGACGTCACAAACTATCAGCGGGAAAATGAACGGCGACAACAGCAGAGCCAAGAAAACGGGCTTCCGCCAAGCCGAAAGCTAGCCGGTACTGGCGATCGATTCCGTTTCGGTCGACCTGCGGCCAAGAAGAAAAATATGAGGGCGGAGGGACTCGAACCCTCGACCCACGGATTAAAAGTCCGTTGCTCTACCGACTGAGCTACGCCCTCATGGATTAGCAGGCACCGAGAGGCCCACCAAAGTCTTGGCTACTGTAGCATTGACCGGCAACTCTGCAACTGGGTTCACCCACTGTTTTTCACAAATCACCGGAAGAGGGCTGGTCGTTCGGGGGCGGGGCAGTCGCTGGAAATGCCTGGTCTCGACTGCTTCCTTTCCCGCCAAAACGATGTTCAACATGGGCCAATACCAAGGCGATGTCGGCGGGGGTAATCCCGCTAATTCGACTAGCCTGGTCCAGATTTCTAGGTCGAATCTGCTGGAACTTCTGGCGTGCTTCGTTGCGGAGGCTGGTGATGGAGGTGTAGTCCAGATCGATGGGGATGCGTTTTTCCATCATGCGATGCTGGCGATCGATCTGGATTTGCTGCCTGGAAACATAGCCCGAGTATTTGCAATCCCGCTCCACCTGCTCAGCGACCTCCAGAGGGTAAACCGCAAGTTGTGGAAACCGTTCCACCAGATCGCTCCAAAGAACCTCCGGGCGTTTCAGATACTTGTCGGCTGGGATGTCCCCGACGCGAAGGCTGGCCAACAGACGTTCGGCCTTTTCCACCGCCTCCAATTTCTGCTGCAGGCGTTCCCAGCGTTTGGAAGAGATCAGACCATGTGGTCTTGCGATGGGGGTCAAGCGGCGGTCGGCGTTATCGTGACGTAGCAGCATCCGATGTTCGGCACGGCTGGTGAACATGCGATAGGGTTCATCGACACTGCGGGTTACGAGGTCGTCGATCAGGACACCGATGTAGGCTTCATCGCGGCCGAACACCAGCCCTTCTCCCCCTCGCAGTCGAATCGCAGCGCTGGCACCTGCCACCAGTCCTTGCGCGGCAGCTTCTTCATAGCCGGTCGTGCCATTGATCTGTCCGGCAAAGTAGAGGCCACGGACTGCTTTGGTTTCCAGCCACGGAAAAAGCTGATCGGGGGGACAGTAGTCATATTCGACGGCGTAGCCATAGCGAAGAATGGTGGCGTTGGCGAGTGCCGGGATCATCCTGAAAATGCGATCCTGCACATCGCGTGGCAGACTGGTGGAGATGCCGTTGACGTAGACCTCCAGCGTCTGGTAACCCTCCGGTTCCAAAAAGAGCTGGTGGGTTTCTTTGTCGGCAAATCGAACCACCTTGTCTTCGATCGAAGGGCAGTATCTTGGGCCTCTCGACTGGATCTGCCCTGTGTACATCGGGGCGCGATGCAGATTTTGGCGAATCAGTTCGTGCACCTCTGGATTCGTGTGAGTGATCCAGCAGGGGAGCTGTTGGCGATCGATCGAGTCGTTGAGGAAGGAGAAGGGTTTGGGGTCGGGGTCTCCTGGCTGGATGGTCGCCTGATCGTAGTCGATGGTGCGGGCATTGAGCCGTGGCGGCGTACCGGTCTTAAACCGTTCGACGCGAAATCCCAGCGACCTCAGCGACTGACTGATCCCTGCCGTGGTCCCCTCCCCTGCTCTTCCACCTGCGGTCTTCGCTTCTCCCGTGTGCATGACAGCTTGAAGAAATGTGCCGGTGGTCAGAATGACCGCGTCCGCCTGGTAGAGGGCATCTCCTCGGACCTGGACACCGCGAACGGTTGGCCTTTCTTGGAGGTGTTCCACCCAAAGCCCCTCGACCAGCTCCTGGCGAAGATCGATGCCACTGCATCGTTCGATGCGATGCTTGATATCGATCTGGTAGCGCCGTTTGTCGGCCTGCGCACGGGGGCTGTGCATCGCCGGACCTTTGCTGAGATTCAGCATCCGGTATTGCAGGCCGGTCGCATCGATCGCTTCGCCCATCAATCCACCGCAGGCGTCGATCTCGCGGACAATCTGTCCTTTAGCAACGCCCCCGATCGCCGGATTGCAGCTCATCTGCCCCACGGTGTCCAGGTTCGATGTCAGGAGGGCGACGCGGGCGCCAGCGCGAGCGGCGGCAGCAGCGGCTTCGGTGCCAGCATGGCCAGCGCCAACCACGATGATGTCGTAACGGTATCGGCAAGCAGCTTCTGGGATCATGGAATCCTCAAAATCGGGAAAGCCCCCACTCTCGCTCCCCACGCTAGCGGCGAAACTTGTCGTCACCGTGGAGGCTTCCAGGAGCCGTCAAGCCGCTCCCTGGTCGCGCCGGGGGACTCACTCAGCCTCTATTCATTGCGCCTCTATTTTGGGCGGACCCAAATCGCCGGTGCGGTCGCACCGATTTTAACGCTCCCCTTTCCGGACAAAATGCCAATCCCTCAACTTCGACTCGATTCTTCCGCTGCAATCCTGGGGCACACTTGCAGCGGAAGGTCTAGGGCGGCAGAGTTCGGCACCGGGAATCGCCCCGGATCGCCTTGGACAATATAGGCGCCACCCCAGCCAATCGTCGCACCAGAAGGAAGTGGTCATGTTTCAAGCCATGTTGGCCGGATCCCATCCATCCCAAGTTCGGCGGGCTTGGGCTAGCCTGTTGCTGGCGATGCAGCCCACAGCGCTTCTGTGGGCCGATGAAGAGCCGCAACCCGTCAGTTACTACTGCCGCACGGCGTCCTTCACTCTGCCCTTTCGCGTCGCGGATGCTTCGCGGGCCGGCGAGTTGTTTCGGCTGGAGGTTTCCACCGACCAAGGAAAAACTTGGGGGTACGTCGACGAATCGTCTCGGGATCGGCATGCGTTTCAGTACCGTGCCCCAGGGGACGGTGAGTTTCTTTTTCGAGTTCGAGCTGCTGAGGATGCTGCGAAGAGTCCTTTGGCGACGATGGAGGTGGTTGTCGATACGCAGTTGCCTCGCGGACGGGTCCTTTTGGATACCGATTCTCAGGGGCGGATGGTCGCCGACCTTTCCGTGGAAGATCCCAACCTCGATTCCGATTCGGTTCGATTGGAATACCGTCTGGCACCCGAGGAAGCCTGGGTTGCAGTTCCGATTGAAGGGCCTTCTGGGGAAGAAGGCCATCTTTGGCAGGGGGAAGCCAAGTGGGATATTCCCCCATCGACGCGATCGATATGGGTCAGGTTGACGGCTCGCGATTTGGCGGGAAACATTCTGGAGGTGCTCCGATACCCGCAACTGCCGAGGACGGCGGCTGGGGGTAGCCCCTGGATACTAGCCAGTCAGCGCACTCGCGTCGCACAGCGACCCGAAAGCGGGCTGACCGATCCTCGCGATCGACTCTCCTGGGGAGCCGACGCGTCCAAGCGAGCCGAGGCGACGGGAGCCTTGATGCAGCGAATTCCCGCAGAGCCACCCGCCTCGGGGACACCTGCCCCCAAGGCGCCACTGCCGCCGGTGCAAGCTGGTACGGAAAGAAACGGAGCGGCTGCGGGGATTTCGTTTGCCGCTCCACCAGCTTCCGACGCTGCGGTCGCGGCAGCCCCGTCAGGAGGAATTCCTTCCGTTTTGGTTCCTGGTCCAGTCGGGACAGCGACCATTGGAATCGGATCCCCATCAGCCCCAGCCGGATCTCCAATCGGATCCCCTGCAGGCGCGTCGACGTTTCGCCTGGATGCGACTCCCTCTTCCCCTGCGGCGGATGGACCCAAAGTGTTCGCACCGACGGAAAGGACTCCAGAAGGACGTTTTGTCTTCAAGGAGATGGTGGAGTTTGCACCCGCCAACGATAGCCAGCGGATTTCAGGTGCAGGCGCTGCCGCGACCCCATGGTCGACGCCCGGCACCGCTTCGTCGACGCCCAGTTCTGAGGGAGCGAAGGGAGTTGCCAACCGACCCAGCTCACGGGTCCTTTCCGATCGCGCTTACCATGTGGCCTCACGCGCCTTTGAAGTCGACTATGATCTTCGCGCCCATGCGGCAGTTGGTGTTGCCACGGTGGAATTGTGGGGGACGCTGGATCAAGGTGCGACGTGGGAGAAATGGGGAGAGGACCCCGACAAGAAGAGCCCGATGGAGATCAGTGTTCTGGAGGAAGGACTGTTTGGATTCCGAATGGTCGTGGTCGGTGGGCATGGTCTGGCGACGCGACGCCCGGCCCCTGGCGATTCGGCCGATGTCTGGATCCAGGTGGATACCACTCGGCCAACGGTCCGCTTCTTGGCAGCGCAATTTGGCACCGGCGACGAAACGGGAGCCTTGGTGTTGCGATACCAGGCCGAGGACGACTATCTCACCGATCGCCCGATCAAGATTCTCATGGGACCCACCTCCGAAGGACCTTGGGTGACGGTGTCTGCCGATCAGCCGGTACGGGATTCTTTTCTCCTTCGCGGCGATCCGTCGATGCCCCCCAGTGTCTACCTTCGCATTGAGGCGGTCGATCGCGCCGGCAATGTGGGAGGGCACACTCTGGACGCTCCTGTCGATCTCGAGGGCTTGGTGCCTCAAGGCAGGATTCAGGGAGTCCGCGCCATCGCGCCACCTGCATCAACTCCTTAATTCGGCTTGCCCGAAGCCTCCTTCGCCGATTCGCTGGTAGTTTCTTGGTTCGTCCTCGCTGACCGAAGACGAACCCTCGCAGGCTTTCGATTGCAGCTTCACAGACCTCCATTGGTCGATCGCTATACTGATGAAGTAGTTGGTTGCTAGAACCATCCCTTCGTCTTCGATCGGTAACCGTCGGCCATGCTGCACTCCCTGAATCGGTTTAGGACTTCCCTTCTCTGGCCCTTTGTCGCCCTATTGCTTGCGGTGGAGGGACAGACTCAGGTCAGTCGTTTCCTTTTCGCTCAAGAGCCTCCTGCGCTGGCTGGCCAATCGGCGGACGTGAAGATCCTGCCGGATGCCACGGAAGGTCAGCCGACACCTGTTTCTGTGCCACGCAGCAAGCTGCAAGTGCAGAAGGACCTTGTCTTTCATGAGGTGGCGGACGAGGAAGTGGCAGCTGACTTTTACCGGCCAGCCGGTGACAGGGTGTTACCGCTGGTGGTGATGATCCATGGAGGAGGTTGGATTTCGGGCGACAAGTGGAATGTGATCGATCATGCCAAAGAGTTGGCACGAAATGGGATGGCGGTCCTGGCGATCAATTACCGACTTGCTCCCGACCATCGCTATCCCGCGCAACTGGAAGACTGCCGCAAGGCGCTAGCCTGGGCCGCTCAGCGGGCCGACGAATGGTCGGTTGATTGCCAGCGGGTGGGGCTGTGGGGGTATTCTGCCGGTGGCCAACTGGCGTCGATGCTTGCCACGGATGCCCCCGAGACGCATCCAGTGAAGATCCGCTGCTTGGTTGCCGGTGGGGCTCCCAACGATTTGACTTACATCCCCGAGCAAAGCAAGGTACTTGCGATGGTCTTTGGTGGATCGCGGAAAGAGTTGCCGGAGGTCTACCAGAATGCTTCACCGATTTTTCGGCTGAATGCCCAGTGCCCACCGGCCATGTTGTTTCATGGTACGAAAGATCTATTGGTCCCGTACGATACGTCGGTTCGATTCCAGGAGCGGGCCAAGGAAGTTGGGGTGGAATGCCAATTGATTCCGATCGAGGGGCAAGGGCACTTGGTCACCTTTCTCCATCCGAAAGGCCGAAGCTCTGCGATCGAATTCTTGTCGAAGTATCTGAAGGCCGAGCCGCTGCCATGATGCATTGCATGGGTTCCGGTATCCATGCATTCTTTCTCCATCGTATTCGTACTCAGTGCAACGGTACTCGTGCTCGTACTCTCACTCAGTGAAGCGGTACTCGTGCTCCTGCTGGAAAGGACTTTGATGAACGAAACCGTCTTCGAACATGGAAGACCTAGAGCGCGATCGAATTTCGATTGAAGACGTTGGTTTTTCTCGTCGCCTTGCACACCTTGGGTGTGCTCTTATCGCCCTGATCGGCGCGGTGCCTGAATCATGGCGAAAGATCGGCTTACAGGGCAATCGCAGAGGCTCATGGGCCCTCCCCTCGCGTTCCTCGCGATCCTCTCGGGGGGAGGGTAAAGACAATTTCGAGCCGTCGTCCCTTGTGATTCGCTCGCAATACGGAATCGATGGGCGGTTGCCGGTGGTGCAAAGATTTTAGGCAAGGCGGGCGGGGACGATTCGTTGTTCGTGATCCAGCAGCCAGCGCTTGGTGGGAATCCCGTCGCCTCCCGAGTAACCGGTCAGAGCACCTTTCGCACCGACCACGCGATGGCATGGTATGACCAGTGGGATCGGGTTGGTCGCCATGGCTCTACCAGCCGCTCGAGCTGCCTTCGGGTAGCCTGCGTGCGTTGCTAGCTGCTGATAAGTCCATTGGCTTCCCGGCTGGATGTGAAAGCAGGCGCGGCGGATCGCCGTTTGAAAGGGGGTCCAAGCGGTCGGATCGAGTTCATCCCACGGGATGCCGAAATCTCCTGACGCGAAGAAGCGATCGATCGCCTTGTGCCACGTCTTTTCGCTGGCACGGCATGGTTGCAGTTGGGTGACAGCGATCGCTTCGGGGGACAAGGGGCGAAGGAGGCGCACTTGTGCCAACCCCCGGGTGGACCAGGCGCCTGCGATCAACCAGTCTCGATACATCGAGTGATTCCAGCAAAGCGCCTGAGCCGATTGGCGAGGAGTTGGCATCTGGAGATCCTTCCGCGATGGGAGATGGCCCTGCGTGAACACCGTTGCAGCGAGGCCGGAGCCTTTGTGTGTCACTTTGACAGTTTTTTCACCGATGACTAGACTTGTGGACCGGTTGGCGACAGATTCGAAAGAGGAAGTGATCAACGGAAGAGCAATTCAGGACAGGGGATTTGGCCGGATTCTGGCAGGAACCCGAGCGTGGATTGCGATGGTCTGGGATTTTCATCGGCTCGCGATCCGCATCGGAGTTTCGATGTTTCTCCAGGCTTAGATCCGATCTGACGGCGGTTGCCAAGCCGATCCCAACATAACGCCTGCAGCTGTTGACCCCACGGGTTGAGAGCATGATGGATACGAGCCTAGAAAGCGATTGTTCATGACCGACTATGCCGAGTTGGCGGATGACTTTTACATCAACATGCAGTTGCAGACGGCTCTCGACCTTCCCCAACAGCGCGACGCGGCGACCCATTTCTTTGAGCAGGTGCAGCGGCGCTATCCGAAGATGCGCACGTTGGTGACTCGAGAAAAGGAAACGTTTCTGGAGGAAGATAAGGAGCTTCGGTCGTATCGTTGGGTCAGTCTTGACGCCAGACGCATCAGCAGTGGCGTGGTCAACCCTCCGGAGATCGACGAGGCGATTGGTCAGCATCGGCAGGTTTTGTCGGTGCTTCCTTACTCCTTGGCTGTCAGTCATCTGGACTGCGAAAGTTTGAATCTGGTTTTCGGATTCGACTACACCTACCGCGGCAATCACAACCAGTTGCTGATCCAGACGCTGGGGCTGCCAGATGCACTGCAGGCGCTGGCCGACATCCCCGGGGCTCAGTGCATGGGGTATGAGCCGAGTATTCAGATCACGCTGGATCCAGAATTGCGGACTCAGTGCCGCATCAGTTTTGAGACGCGGAGCACGCCAAGCCATATCCGAAGTCGAGAGTATCCCGACGAGCAGCTGAGCGTCTATTTCGCTTTGCGAAGAATCGATAGCCTCCAGGCAGGGGAAAGCTTTGAAGCCGAATTCGATCGGCTGGGGGTCTTGGGGCGTAGGATTCTCGATGATTACATCGTCGAAAACGTCTTGCAGCCACTGCAGCAGGCGATCGCTTTGCAGTAGAGCTTGCCGGAAGGCTAAACTGTCGACGTCGCCACTTGGTCGCATGCGAAGCGGACCGCGATTGGCTTTGAATGACTGATCGAGCTTTGGCGACTAGATCGGCATGGTCGATCTGTGGCCCAAGGAAGATCACCGGAGCCATCACTACATGGAAGACGCAACCGATACAGCGGCTCCTTTGGAGATCGAGTGCTCGGATCTGGAAGTGCGTTTTTCGGGTCATTCCCCCGTACTAGACCGGTTGAATTGCAATTTTCCGGCAGGTCAGATCGTGGTGCTGCTGGGCAGAAGTGGGTGTGGAAAGAGCACCTTGCTGAGGTGCGTTGCCGGGCTGCAGAAGCCGACTTCGGGGCGTGTTCGTCTTTCTGCCGCAGGGGATAGGCGGGAGGCGAGACCAAGGATGTCGTTCGTTTTTCAGGAGGCAACATTGCTGCCCTGGCGATCGGCGATCGAAAACGTGCTCCTGCCTACGGAGTTGGATCAGGGGTTAAGTGGCGTTGGTCGTCACGAAGCAAGGCGGCTGGCAGTTGAGAGGCTGGAAGAGGTGGGGCTGGAGGCGAAGGAGCAGCAGAAGTTGCCTCGCCAGCTATCGGGTGGGATGAAGATGCGGGTCGCGTTGGCACGAGCCCTGATGAATGATCCGGATGTTCTTCTGCTGGATGAACCGTTTGCCGCTCTCGATGATATCCTCCGCATCCGGCTCAACGAATTGCTGCTGCAGTTGTGGAGCCATCGCCCCAGGACGATTCTGTTCGTAACGCACAATATCTCCGAAGCGATCTTCCTTAGTCATCAGATCGCCATCATGCACCAGGGAAGGATCGGACAGCAGTGGATGAATCCACTCCCGTTCCCTAGGGAACATCGACTGAGAGCCACCCCGGAGTTTTCTCACTGCTATGGAGTGGTGTCGTCAGCGTTGGAGTCGCTGTCATGAAAGATGGGCGGCAGATCGACAATCGATCCTCAATCTTCCACCCTCGTTGGATTGGGGCGGCGGTGCCACCGATCCTGGTGTTCCTTTTGATGGTGGGATTATGGCAGTGGACCGTCGAATTCTGGAAGCTGAAGCCGATCGTGCTCCCGTCACCGGCGGCCGTTTGGAAGGCGGCGACAGAGAAGGAGTCGGTGTTGGCTAAAGGGATGCTGGCGACGGGGGCGGCTGCCGGCCTGGGACTGGTTTCCAGTGTGGTGATCGGATCGATCTTGGCGATTCTGTTCAGTCAGTTCCGTTGGCTGCGACTGTCGATTTATCCCTACGTCATTTTTCTTCAGACCGTCCCCATCGTTGCGATTGCACCGTTGTTGATCATCTGGTCGGGGAACAATCTGAGGACCATCGTCATCATCGCGACGATCATCAGCGTCTTTCCCATCATCGCCAATGTCACCGCAGGTCTGCTGGCGATCGATCGCAATTGGATCGACCTCTTTCGAATGCACCAGGCGTCCCGCTGGCAAACCTTGGCAAAGCTACGGATTCCCGCAGCGATCCCGCATCTCTTGGTGGGAATGCGCATTTCCTCAGGACTGGCTGTTATCGGAGCCATCATCGGGGAATTCTTTGTCGGCAACGCAACAAGCTATGATGGGCTGGGGTCGCTGATGACTCAGTGGCAAAGCCAGCAACGGACGGCCCACCTTTTTGCGGCACTTGTGGCGAGCACCCTTCTGGGGATCGCCTTTTTTCTGATCGTTCACCTCCTAGGTCGCACCGTTTTTCGACGCTGGACCACGGCGGTGGATCTGGAATCGTACGAGCCCTGATGGCGGAAGGATGCGAGATGAAGCCCTACCACCGGATTCTGACCGGAATTGGACTTATGGCGATTCTGATCGGATGTTCTGCCGACAAGAAAGCCAGCAGTCCCGCCGCGAATGAAATTCCTGCCAATCCCAAGATCAAACTGGTGCTCAATTGGTACCCCGAGGCGGAGCATGGTGGGTTCTATGCGGCTCTGGTGCATGGCATCTACCAAAGCCATGGCTTGGATGTGGAGATTGTGCCGGGGGGGAAAGGTGTGTCCGTGGCACCTGAACTCGAACTGGGGAGGGCTCAGTTCGGCATCGGCAATGCAGACGATGTGCTCATGGCCCGATCGGCCGATTCGTCGATGGTGGCGCTGATGGCACCCCTGCAGAACGGGCCTCGCTGCATCATGGTGCGCGAGGACTCGGAGATCACCAGCTTCCAGACCCTGAAGAATGTCAAACTTCAGATCGACTCGGGGAGGCCGTACGTTCCGTTCCTCAAGAGCAAATCGTTGCTGGATCCTTCGGTGCAGATCGTTCCCTATTATGGGACCGTAGCGGAACTCGTTTCCGGGCCTGGGGTGGCCCAGCAAGCCTACAGCTTCAGCGAACCGCTGCTGGCCGAGCAGCAGGGGGTGAAGGTGCGGAATTTGATGATGTCCGAAATCGGGTACAACCCCTACGCCTGTTGCTTGGTGGCAACCGAAGAGTACGTGCAGAAGAACCCCGAGCTGGTGAAGAAGATGGTGGCGGCAAGTGTTGAAGGGTGGCAGAAGTATCTGGAATCACCGCAGGAAACCAATGCGTACATCTTGAAGCAGAACGAGAAAATGACGGCCGAGGCGCTCGCCTATGGTGTCGAGAAGCTCAAGCCGCTTTGCCTTCCTGACGGTTTGGCAGCGGATCGGATGGGACAGATGACGCTTTCGAGATGGCAGACTCTTCGAGACCAACTAGTAGCGCTGGAATTGATCGATGGGACCAAGGCGGTTGCCGATCGATGTTTCAACGATCGCTTTCTGGAAAGCTCGGTGGAGGCGGCGGCCAAGCCATGATGCTCTTAACGCATCAGGCGTAGCTTAGCCGATTGCCTGAGATCTCTTTGGGGACGTGTCTTTCCAGGTCATGACTCATAACCCCTTCCGAGCGGGATTTCGCTGGTGCAGTGGTACCGAGGATCAGGTACGATACAGAGAGCCGGTGGATTCCAGATTAGGATCGGTAGGGGAGATGGCGGATGTGGACACTATCGGACCGCGGAGTGAGACTCTGCGATCGACAGACGCGGCGCCAATGGCTTCAGATCGGTGGAATCGGCGCCTTGGGGTTGACTCTCCCAGGGCTCTGGGAGGCTCAAGCCCGGTCGGCGGTGGTCTCAGGTTCCTTTGGCCGTGCGAAGCGTTGCATTGTTCTCTTTCTTTTGGGCGGGCCGCCTCAGCATGAGACATGGGACCCGAAACCGGACGCCCCATCGGAGATTCGAGGGGAAGAGCCAAGTATTGCCACGGCGACCCCGGGGCTTCGGGTTGGCCAGTGGATGCCACGCACTGCCCAGTTGACCGAATCGATCGCGGTGCTGCGAGCCATGGCGACGGACGATAACGCGCATTCGTCCAGCGGTTACTGGATGCTCACCGGAGTGCCTCATTCCCCGACGAACATGGAGAATGCGTTGCCGGGAGCTCCCAATCACTGGCCGACTCTTGCTGCCACCATTCGCCATCTGCGAGGGGATCAGACCGATTTGCCTGGGGCGATCCGTTTGCCGGAGGAGATCTGGAATACGGGACGCATCGTTTGGCCCGGACAGGATGCCGGTTGGTTGGGATCGCATGCTGACCCGTGGCTTTTGACCTGCGATCCCAACGCAGCCGATTTTCATATCGCCGACGTATCGCTTCGCGCGGATGTGCCACTGGAGCGGATGGCGGCGCGTCGGTCGCTTCTGGATCAAATGAATCAGGCTCTCCATGCAGAACCTCTGGAAGCCGCGAGAACTCGATGGACCAACCTGCAGCATCAGGCAGCCAACCTCTTGCAAGGAGAGAAGGCGAAGAGTGCTTTTGCCTTGGATCAAGAGCCAGATTCGGTGCGCGATCGCTACGGAAGGAATCGTTTTGGACAGAGCGTTCTTTTGGCGAGGCGATTGGTTGAGGCGGGGGTGTCCTTGGTGCAGGTGAACTGGACGCGAGGCGCGGACGATCCCGATGTGGCTCCGGCGTGGGACACGCATGCCAACAACAGCAAGCGACTGAAGGAGGCGCTGATGCCACCGATGGACCTGGCTTACTCGGCGCTCCTGGAAGATCTCCGCCAGAGAGGGCTGCTAGACGAAACGCTGGTGATCTGGATGGGAGAGTTCGGGCGTTCCCCCAAAATCAATCCAGGTGGAGGCCGCGACCATTGGGGACACGTGTTTTCTGCGGCACTGGCTGGTGGAGGTGTTCGAGGTGGGGTGGTGCACGGTAGATCCGACCGGCAGGGCGGTTATCCTTTGGAAGGACGTGTAGAACCTCAGGACCTTCATGCAACGATCTACCATTGCCTTGGAATTGGGCCCGAGACGACCTTGCACGATGCGGTCGGTCGACCAGTGCCGGCAACGCGTGGCCAGCCCATCGAAGCAATACTGACCTAGCGGTCGGAATCATCGATTCTCATCAGACCACGGAGGGACTGTGCAAGACTTTCGGAGGAAGCGAGTCGCGTTGGCCATCGGTACGGCAATCGGGCTGCTGATCGCCTGGATGGTATCGCCGTTCGATGTCGTATGGTCGAACCAATTGCGGACCATGAACTTGCCCGGGGATATCGACAAGGTGATCATGCTCTCGGAATTTCTAGCGCAGGGACTTACCACCCTGTTGATGCTGGGAACGCTGATCTACCTCGATGCTCGTCGACGCAAGGCGCTCGGTTGGGTCTTGCTGCTGACTCTAATCACTGGGGTGGTCGCCAACGTCAGCAAGGGTCTGTTTCCAAGAGTGCGACCCTATGCGCTAGAAGAGTTCCCTGGACTGGTTTCTCAAGCAGGTTGGGGTGTCACGCTTCCCGAGGGAGGCTGGAAGGCGCGGCTTCGAAGTTTCCCATCGGGGCACTCGGCCACGGTTGCGGCGCTAGCGGTTGGCATGTCTGCCGTCTATCCGAAGGGAAGTCTGCTCTTTGCCCTCTGGGCAGCGCTCGCCTGCCTGCAGCGGGTGGTAGCTGGTGCGCACTATCCTTCCGATGTTTTCGGAGGTGTGGCCCTCGCCTTGGCGATCGCCACGTTCTGGCCATGGAAGCCGATGCAGACGGCTTCTGAAAATGAGTTGGCTAAAGACCGGACCGCCTAGATCAAGTGACCGCTGGCGGCTCGTTCCACTCCACCAGAGACGGATTGCCGACGCGCGTGCAGAAATCTCCGAATCCCTCGCCAGGCTGTCGCAACTGGGAGAACTTGGAGAGCAGTGGATGGAGGACTTTGGAGATATCTTCCAGAGGAACCATGTCGCGGTGGATGAATCCAAGTCGGTTGCCCAGACGCGATCCGCCGAGATAGAGCGTGTACTTCCCTTTGGCTCTTCCCACCAATCCGACTTCGGCGTCGAAGGGGCGGGCGCAGCCGTTTGGACAGCCGGTCATTCGAATGGTGAATGCGTCGTCTTCCAGCCCCAGCGATTCGAGAATCGGTTCCAGTTGGTCGATCACTTCCGGAAGCACCCGTTCGCTCTCCGTAATGGCCAGTCCGCAGGTTGGCAGTGCGACGCAGGCGATCGACCAGCGTCGAACGGTTGAAATCTCTTCGGAAAGAGGGATCCCATGCTTTCGCAGGATCGACTCAAGAGTCGATTTCTGGTCCTCGCGAAGGTGGGTGAAGAGGATGCTTTGGTGAGCCGTCAGTTTCAGTCTAGGGTGCAACTGGTGGCAGATCTCGCGGATGGCTGACTTCCACTGCCTAGTGGGGCCATCAAAGACTCTTCCATTTTCGATATTGAGCCCATAGAACCACAGTCCATCCCCCTGAGGTTCCCAGCCGAGGTGATCGTTGTGGCCAGTGACATCGTCCGGATGGCAATCCGCTAGTTGGTAGCCGCAGTACGCTTCGACCCGTTCACGGAACCACTCGACTCCCTTGTCCGCGATGACGTACTTTAGACGAGCGACTTTCCGATCCGAACGATTGCCGTGATCCCGCTGGACTTTCACCACCGCTTCGGCCACCTCCAGCACCTGCTCTCGGGTGCAGAAGGCCATCCGTTTGGCGAGTGCCGGAAAAGTCTTGGTGGCACTTGGGGTCATTCCCATCCCGCCGCCGACCGTGACGTTGTATCCGATGATCTTCTGGTCGCGGACGATGGCCATGAAGCCGAGGTCCTGCGTGTAGATGTCGACGCAATTGTCGTCCGCCAACCCAACGCCGATTTTGAATTTTCTAGGCAGGTAGGTCTTCCCATAAATCGGCTCATACTCTTCATCACTACCTCCCACCAGCGAAGCTTCCTGAGTCTGAGGATCTGTGACCCAAAGTTCATGGTAGGCCTTGGAGCGTGGGGCCAAGTGCATGGCGATTTCGTGAGCCACCTTCTGGATCTCGTGGTGGACCTGGTTGGCGTAAGGAGCCGGGCAGCACATCACGTTGCGATTGACGTCACCGCAGGCCGCTAGCGTGCTCAATTCCACCTCGTTGATCCGATGGATCGCCTTCCAGAGATCCCCCTTCAGGATCCCGTGCAACTGAATGGCCTGACGCGTCGTTACCTTGAGGGTGGTGTTGCCAATTTCATCGCAGAGATCGAGGTGCGCTAGGAACTGTTCGGCGGTCAAATCCCCTCCAGGGATCCGGGTCCGCACCATGAAACTGTAGGCTTTTTCGCTTTTGACCCCATCTCGCGCTACCCGCTGCTCGCGGTCATCCTGCTGGTAGGTGCCGTGAAACTTCAGCAATTGGGCATTGTCCTTCGCGAACGATGCGGCATCGTTCTGCAGGTCTTCCGCAATGGTGCCACGGAGAAATCGACTGGCTTCCTTGATGGCTTCCACCGCGCTCAGCTTGTTTTCGTCGGACATGAATCTCCACTCCCTTGTCTTAAGCCATGGACAGGCTCACTTCGCCAACCCGTTCTAGTTGCGGTCCCCGTCGGCAGATGATCGATCAACCTAGTTGGTTTATACTCACTATAGCGGCGCCCATGCGGCGCCACTATCGCACTTGGGAAAGCGAATAGTGCCTCTCTTGGGATACCGACATCGGATTCGATCGCAGCATAAGGAAAACGACTTTTGGACATTCGCATTCTGGACGGAAAGAAGATTGCCCAGGCGATTCGCGAGGAGATTCGACAGGAGGTCGAACGGCAGGTGGCGGTGAGTGGAAAAAGGCCCTGCCTGGCGGTGGCTCTTGTGGGCGACGACCCGGCCAGCCAAGTCTATGTCCGCAATAAGGAAAAGGCCTGCGAATCGACCGGAATCGTCAGTGTGCTGAAACGTCTCCCCGAGAGCACAAAGACGAGTCAGCTTTTAGAGTTGCTCAGCCAGTGGAATCAGGACCCGTCGATCCATGGAATCCTAGTTCAATTGCCTGTCCCAGATGGGATCGATTCGCGAGCGGTGTTGGATGCAATTGATCCCCGCAAGGATGTCGATGCATTCGCTGCAGAAAACGTGGGGCGAATCAGTCAGGATCGCCCTCGGTTTCTTCCATGCACCCCGCACGGTGTGGTGCAACTGCTGGCACGCGAGCGGATTGAGACCGAAGGAAAAGAGGTGGTGGTCATCGGTCGCAGTGACATCGTAGGCAAACCACTGGCGATGATGCTGCTTCAGAAGGAAGGGCCCTGTGGCAGTCGTTTCGCCAACGCGACCGTCACCTGCTGCCACAGCCGAAGCCAAAACCTGTCTTCGATCACTCAGCGAGCAGACATCCTGATCGCAGCGATTGGAAAGCCGAATTTTGTTGGCCCCGAGATGGTCAAGCCAGGGGCCGTGGTGATCGATGTCGGCATCAATCGACTCGGGGATCAATTGGTGGGGGATGTCGACTTTGAGGCGGTATCCCGCGTCGCATCGGCGATCACTCCCGTCCCCGGCGGGATCGGACCACTGACCATCGCGATGCTGTTGCACAACACCATGAAGGCCTTCGCGCTACTGGAAGGTACTGCGGCCCAAAGCTAGCTAGACCTAAGTCGTTTGCCATAGAAAGCAGCGATGGGAACGCCCGTGTTCGGCCATGTGCCGTGATTCCTTGCTGGGGGCTCTTCAGGAAGGATTGCGGCATAGCAGCATCAGCTACCGGTTTTTCAAGGACGCGTGCTCGTACTCCATGAAACGAAACTCGTACTCGAAAAGATGCCTTGGGACACTCGGGCATCCAGAACGCCAACGAGTACCGTCCGCCACGGCGGCCTGAGCCTACGAAATCAAAGCGATGACCGACGAACTTGACCCGATGAACCTTTTGTGGGATCGCTGCCATCGGGCTTGTTGGCACCACAACCCAACCAGCAAGAGGGTCTCTGCCAAAGCAACTCTTTCTCGGGACAGTGCCCTGAGTTGTCTGTCAGCCAATGCCTTCGTTACCCGCCTTCGAGACACGTCGAGGGATGGTTCTCGCGGCAACCATCGTCACCAGAATTCCCTCCTGAACAACCTGCTCTCGATCATTGACCACTTGCCGGCGCCATCGAACGATCCCATGGTTGCGACCATGCGGAGTCAGCGATTCGACGGAGGTATGGACGCGGATTCGATCGCCGATGTAAATCGGCTGCAGAAAATTCCACTGCTCTACCCCCATCAGAGCCACCGTCTTGACTCGGGGAGCGCAGGAACTGAGTCCCGCCATGTAGGACAACCCCAACAATCCATGCGCAATCCGACGACCGAAAGGACTGTCTTCCGCGTACGATGCATCCAGATGTAGCGGATCGTGATCCCCCGTCAGCTCGGCGAAATCGACGATGTCCACATCGGTCACCTCGCGCTCCTGACTCCACCACTGGTCTCCCACACGGAGATCCTGAAACAGAAGCGGTTCGGTCTGCTTTGCGATCGGCGACGAAGCAACGTCCGGGGACTCAATGTACTCCGCAGCTTGGTCGGAAATCGGGGTGTCGGACGGTACCGAGGTCATGGATCCTCCTGGATCAAGGTCGATGGACGCAAAAACCAGAAAACTCCTGCGCCAATTGGCGGCAGCAGCCGGTGGGGCAGCGACCCATTGCAAGCCAAGAGGTTACCCCATCAATTCCCCCTTGGCCATGACGTAATCTGGGCAGACCCCCTTAGAATCCGAAATCAATCTGGCAAAAATTGCCCAGCCGATCAGATTTCACTGAAGTTGAAGCGATCCTGAGGAAATGAGCCGCTTGCTGCCCACAGGCACTTTCCAATGTAAGGAGGTACCAAGGGAGATTTTTCTATCGATGGCAGGTTGATCTGCTACGCCTTTCAGGTGGATTTTGGGCTTTTCCTGATTTGCACTATCCGGGAGTGGTTGGGAGTCGGGGTATGTCGTAGCGGCACGATGGGTCGGCATGACTTCGCTATCCGTCGGTCCGTCGTCGCGAATTGCTCTTGCCCTTACCAGCCGAGGGGCTGTAAAAGCCGATTCGATACCTGGGCCCTGGGGGACTGAAGTGGGGTTCCCGACCTGAGACCGGAGGTGAGTCCGTGGAGTCATCGATTGCTGAACCAACCAAAAAGGGCCCGCCGTCTGCGCGCTGGGACTCCCTCGAGGGTGGGAATTCTCTTCGTTCCAGCCGCTGGCTCACTCTTCTGGCACTCATCGTCTGCATCTTCCAAAACGGTTGCCATTGGCAATCGAAGGGAATAAATACCAGTGGCGTCCAGATGTATCAGCAGGGGCGGTACGCAGAAGCCCTACAGCAATTTGAAACCGCTCGGCAGACCAATCCGACCGATCCGGACGCTCTCTACAATCTGGCTTCCACCTACCATCAGATGGGAATAGCCAACAAGGATTCCAAGCTGCTGGAGCAGGCGGAGTCGACGTACAATCAATGTTTGGATGTCAGTCCGAACCATATCGAGTGCCATCGAGGTCTGGCCGTTCTGCTGGTTCAGACCAACCGTTCGGATCGCGCTTTTGATTTCCTGAAGCGCTGGAACGCTCAGGCTCCAGGTTTGGCCGATGCCAGGCTGGAACTAAGTCGTCTGCATTATGAGTTTGGTCAGACGAAGTTGGCGGAGCAGTATATCGACGAAGCGTTGGCGATGAACCCCGTGAACTACAAAGCATGGACTGCCAAGGGTCGGATGCGTGAGTCGGCCAATGATTACGCTCAGGCGATGAAGAATTATCAGCAGAGCCTAGCGATCAACCAGGCTCAGCCCGATGTCGTCCAGCGCATGGGGGCTCTTCAGGTCAAGATGGCCAGCGCCGCAGTTCCCGGCTCTCCTTATTCAGGGGCTCCTGGAACGATCACCACTCAAGCTCCCACAGGGCAAAATCGCTACTGATCGCGATTGCATTCGCATCCAAACGAAGAATCAGAACACGAACGACACAGAATGCAGCTGTCGAAGGCTGCGCCACTCAACCCTCATGCCGAGGACAAGGATGTCTTGGCTCACCCCCAAAACCAAACTGACTGCTGCAGCAGGGCTTTTCACATCGATGCTGGGAGCCTTTGCGGTGGCCATTGCGCAGAAGGACTCCCGGGATCGATTCGCGCCCGTTTCGGAAGCGACTCCCGATTATGCGCTGCAGTCGGCAGAGCCAATTGCGGTGTATCCTCCAGCCAGTCAGTCGCAAGAAAGTGGTGATCTGGAGGTGAGCGAGGATGTTGCATCCTTACCGCCGCCTCCTTCCCTAGTGGTTCGTCACAACGACCAGTCGACGGGTTTGATGGACCGAGTGATCCAGGCATCGGCCAACATGCCGATGGAACCATCCGATCAAGATCTTGCGGCTGCTCCGGTGGAACCCGCGGGTGGCCCGGTGCCTCGCACTCCTCTGGAGCCATCGGTGGTGCCAGCCGTTCCTGGTGTGATGCCACCTTCCATGGCAAACGCACCGATCAACAATCTTCCCGCTGCGCCAGCGCGTCCCTTTCCTGATCGCCGCATCGCCAATTCGGAAACGTCAGCACCTTCGACCAGTGCTGGGCCCGCCATCTTGCCTGTCGCGCCCGTGACCGACTTGACGCCAGGACTGGCGAGTCCCTCATCGGCAGCGGTGGCGGGAGGTGCGGCCGAGCCGCCTTCGTTGGGAGGTGCAACCCCAGCGCCTGGGACTTCCATTCCCGTGCTACCTTCGGCCTCCGGATCCACCCTGCCACCCCCTCCGGCTCTGCCGCCCGCTGGCAGTCCTACACCCATCGCCCCTGGCGCGTTGCCGGTCCCCGAACTGCCTCGCTTGGGGCCGGCTCCTGCAGCTCCTCCTGCGGGGTCCTCCTTCCCGCCTGCTGGATCTTCCGCTTCGGGATTCTCCGCTGGAGGATCGACTGGGTTGATGCCTGGAGCCGCGAGTCCGAGTCTTGGAAATCCATCCGCAACACCCTTTCAGGGGCCAGCTCTTCCGGCACCGGCTGCAGCTCCATCCCTTCTTGGAACCGACTCCAGTGCTTCTACCGGCGCATCCCCGTTGGCGAATCCGACGATGCAGGGGAACTCTGTCGGCCGTTCGATGCCACCAGCCGATACCAACTCGCCCATGGGAGCGATGGATGGGACATCCGGAGGACGCGTTCTGATCGCGCGAGCGTCGGCATTAGCGGACATTCCGGGTGAACGTGCCTTGGAGGGGACTCAGACCCCAAGTCTTCAGGTTCAGAAGATTGCACCGGAGGAAGTCCAAGTCGGGCAGAAAACAAGCTTCACCCTCCGTGTACGAAATCTAGGAACCTCGGCGGCAGAGGACGTCGTTCTGGTCGATCGGGTACCTAAGCACACTCGCCTGGAATCGACTTCGCCACCGTCTCAGGCCTCCGAAGATGGATTGCTTCAGTGGTCGTTGGGGCGACTGATGCCCGGCGATGAACGGACGGTGACGATCGAACTGGTGCCGACCGAAGAAGGTGAGATCGGAAGTGTGGCCAGCGTTTCGTTCTCCAGCTTGGCCTCCGCGCGCACCGTTAGCACACTGCCGCGTTTGGAGGTCACCCAAAATGCCGATCCGGATGTGCGTGTCGGAGATCGAATGCAGATTCAAATCGCGGTGACCAATCGCGGAACGGGAACAGCAAAGAATGTATCGCTAGAGGTGGACCTGCCAAGAGAGCTTCGTCACCCCTCCGGCGATGCACTCGGAATGTCGCTCGGGGATTTGGCGCCCGGGGAAAGCCGATCGATTCCTCTGGATCTGACCGCCATGGAAGCGGGATCGCTGCTCTCCAAGATCCGAATCGTCAGCGGCAATGGCGCGCCGCAAGAATCTTCACTTCCTATCCAGATTATCGCTCCAAAACTGACACTTGCATTCCAGGGGCCCAAGCTGCGTTACCTGGAGCGTCAGGCCAATTATCAGGTTTCCATCGCCAATCAGGGGACGGCGGCAGCCAAGGACATCGACATTGTGGCCTATCTTCCCAAAGGCCTTCAGTTTCAGAGTGCCGGGAACCATGGTGAGTACCTTGCAGACCAGCATGCCGTCGCATGGGGGCTGGACGAACTCAAACCTGGGCAGACCGCCACGACCGATCTGACACTCCTTCCGATGGAGGCCGGCGACTTTGTGATCCGTCTGCAGAGTCAGTCATCCGATACGCGCGCCGAGCCTTTGGAGAAGGAGGTTCGTGTGGAGGGATTGAGCGAGCTGGCGTTTACGATCGAAGACGACAATGACCCGGTCGAGCTGGATGGTCAGTCGCTGTATACGGTCAAGGTCTCCAATTCCGGCACCCGCAGTGACTCCCAGGTGGAAGTGGCGATCGAGCTGCCTGTGGGAGCCAAAGTGCTGCAAGTCGACGCGCCGACTCGATACCAAGTGCAGGGAAATGCAATTCGCTTTGAGGCAATTCCCGAAATGCCCCCCGGCGATCAGCGAGGCTTCCGTTTCCGACTCCAGTTGCCTCAGGAAGGCACCCAAGTGGTTCGGGCCTTCCTCAAGAGCCTTCAGCGACCTGTCGCGGTCGTCAAGGAAGAAAGTACCCAGGTCTACACCGATCGGTGATCGCATCGCCGCCGCCGATTGGGCGCAATGACGATCCATCGTATTCCCTTCTCCATGTAGATAAATTTCGGCGAAAGGCCTGTCGTCGACATGCCAGCCCTCTGATGTTCGCTGCGATGGCTTCATCCTAGAGCAGCGCACCAGAACCAGCCTTGGTTCGGAAGGAGCTGGGTGTCCGATTCGGACAACATCCGAAGCTTGGACCGCCATGCGACCATGCGCAGCGATGGCTGGCTACACTGTAGGGATGGCTGGTGCTGGCAATCCATTTGGCTGACTTCATCCCAGCGGACCATTCGGGGAATTGCTGATGCGTTATCGTGCCCTCATCGATTGCATGTTCAAGAAGATCGTCCCTTTGGTGGGTGCTGCGGTCCTTCTCCTGGCCGGCCAGGCTGCCGGCGAAGAAAGGAAGCCAAACATCATCGTGATCATGGCGGACGATTTAGGTTATGGGGATGTCGGTTGTTATGGATCGAAGACGATCCCGACGCCTCATCTAGATCGCATGGCGGCCGAGGGGATCCGGTTCACCAGCGGCTACAGTCCCGCCTCCACCTGCACGCCGACTCGATACTCTCTCTTAACCGGGGAGTTCGCTTTCCGAAGAAAAGGAACCGGAGTGGCGCCGCCCAATAGTCCTCTGGTGGTGCCTGTAGGAAAGCCGACGCTTCCCTCGGTGCTCAAACAGGCTGGCTATCGAACGGGCGTGATCGGCAAGTGGCATCTGGGGCTGGGGGGCCCAGATGGACCTGATTGGAATGGTTCGTTGCGACCCGGGCCGATGGAACTTGGTTTTGACGATTGCTTTATTCTCCCGACGACCAACGATCGCGTACCTCAGGTGTTCGTGCGTCAGGATCGCGTCGAAGGGCTGGATACCAGCGACCCGCTTTGGGTGGGCGAGAAGAAACCGACCGAAGATCATCCCACCGGCATCACCCATCGCGATCAGCTCAAGATGAATTGGTCGCATGGCCACAACGCGACCATCCACAACGGGGTCAGTCGAATTGGTTTTTATACGGGTGGCCAGAAAGCGAGATTCCGTGACGAAGACCTCACGGATCATTGGGTCGCGGAGGCCAAGCGGTGGATAACCGAACATCAGGCACAGCCATTTTTTCTCCTTTTCTGTTCCCACGCGATCCATGTTCCCAGGGTGGTGCATGAGCGATATCAGGGAGTGAGCGGGCATGGGCCGCGAGGCGATGCGATAGTGGAACTGGATGATGCGGTGGGAGCGATTCGGCAGACGCTGCAGTCGCTGGATCTGGATCGCAAGACGCTGATTATCTTCTGCAGCGATAATGGCCCGGTGCTGGACGATGGCTACCAAGATGACGCGATCGAGCGGCTGGGGGAGCACGACCCGAATGGTCCATTTCGGGGTGGTAAGTACAACGTGTATGAGGCAGGGACGCGGACCCCATTGATCGCATGCTGGCCGGGTAACGCATCCCCACAGGTTTCCGATCAGGTTCTCTGTTCCGTCGACTTCGCAGCAACGTTCACGAAGCTGGCGGGCGCCGCCGCTCCAGAAGGTGCGTTTCCGGACAGCGTCGATCTGAGCGAACTGATGACGGGCAAACCAAATGCCAAGGGAAGGGCTCATCTACTGACGCAGGACAATGGCCAGTCTGGACAGTTTGGTCTTCGGGAAGGGCGGTGGAAGCTGATTCGCGCTCCAGCAAAGAAGGCCACCAACGTCCAGCTGCGCCTGGTTCCTGCAGAGATACCCGAATGGCAATTGTTTGATCTTCAGGAGGATCCGGGGGAATCGAAGAACGTCATCGACCAACATCCTGATATCGCCCTGCCGCTGAAGAGAAAGCTGCAAAAGCTTTTGGAAGGTCCAGTCTCGCAGTGATGGCAAGCGCGGAGCGATCCCACCCTCTCCTTGGAATGCAAGGCGTGAGATGGATCTCACCCTCCCCTTGGGCTGCAAGGCATGCTATGGATTTCACCCTCCCCTTGGCTGCAAGGCGTGCTATGGATTTCACCCTCCCCTTGGGAGGGTCGCGAGGAACGAGCGGGGAGGGCCTTTTTTTTCAGCTCCATCCATCGCCTACCATTCTGCCCTAACGGACGAATTCCCCATTCCCCTCCCCGCTTCGTCGTTCCTCCTCAGCGACCCTCCCTGAGGGAGGGTAAAAAAACGATCACACCTTTCCCCTTGGAAGGCGAGCTATCGATGACGCAAGGTGGGGGATTTCAACCACCCGGCTTCAGATGCTCAAAGCGATCGTACGATTGTTGCAGAGGGTGAGCCGATTGGTTGCCGTCGAGGTAGGCGGTGCAGTATTCGGCCAGTCGCTGTCCCAGTCGGCGGCAGGCTTCCACTTCTGGATCGCTGGTGGGGTCGCCGGCGACGATGGCACCATAGTGAGCGGAAAACTTGCGGCCTGTGTAATCAGTCAGACCGAAGACTAGAAAGCCGTAATTGATCAAGATAGAGAAGAGAGTCATGCAGGCCCATTCTTGGCCGCCTCCCCAGGCGCCACCGGAGCTGAAGACGCAGCCGATCTTCCCATCGCGTTTGCCCCAGTTTTCAATCGGCTGCTGATCCCACCACTGCTTCATTTGCCAGCTGACGGTTCCATAATTGGTGGGTGATCCTAGCGCGATGCCGTCGCACCACTCCAGATCGGTCGGATCGGCGATTGAAATCTCCTTCAGCCGCACCTGGGTGCCAGGCTGCCTGGCAGCACCCTGCGCCACCAGTTCGGCCATCTTCTTGGTGTGACCCGTATTGGAATGGTAAAGGACCAGCACATTGGCCACAAAGCACCCCCGGAATCGATCGAAGTCAGAAAAAAGAAGGAGCCTCCTTGCGGTAGGAGGCTCCTTCGATGAAATCAGGTCGTTCGCTGATCAACCTTTGCGAGAGATCTCGTAGCCCTTTCGGCTTTCGCGAGCGAGGAAGGAGTTGGCTTGTTCGTCGCCAGTGATTTGGCGAGCGATTGGATCCCAGGCGATTTCCCGACCCAGCCGCATGGCGATGTTCGACAGGTGGCAGATTTCCAGCATGCGGTTGTGAGTCCAGACATCCGAGATCGGTTGCTTGCGGGACTTCATCGCATCGGTGAAATTCGCCGTGTGATTCTCGCTGACCTTGCCGCCATAGATTTTTTCGATCGAACCTTCTGGCAGCGGCTTTTCCTTCAGCTCTTCAACCGGCTTGCCGGTGATCTTGCCGCGATTGACAAAGAAACGTCCCTCGGTGCCTTCGAAGAGGATGCCGTTGTCCCCTTCGCTGGTGATCACCATCTGAACTCCATCAGGCATGGCAGCATGGATTTCGAAGCTGGTGGCCGCGTTGTAGCGATCCGCCACGGTCGGATGACCATCCTTGTATTCGACGGGAAGGTTGTATTGGACGGGAGTCACCTTGCTGGGGCCTGTCTCACTGGCACCGATCGCCCAGCATGCGATGTCGACATGGTGAGCTCCCCAGTCGGTAAGTTTGCCCCCGGAGTACTCGTGCCAATTGCGGAATGAGTAATGGGCGTTGCTGTAGAGAGGGACTCCACCGCCGTAGCCCTTGCGAAGTTCGGGAAGAGCGCGGTACGGGACTTGGGGTGCTGGGCCCAACCAGAAGTCCCAGTCGAGTCCTTCGGGGACGGCGACTTCGGGAATCACTGGGGATGCTTCCATGCTATCGATCCCGCAGGTGACTTTCTGGACCTTTCCGATCCGGCCATGCTGCACCAGAGCGACTGCCAGGAGGAATCGTTGATCCAGTTCGGTTCTCTGCATCGTGCCCACCTGGAAGACCCGGCCGGTCTCCTTGACCACCTTCTCGATCAACTTGCCTTCATCGATCGTCAGCGTCAGCGGTTTCTCGCAGTAGACATCTTTTCCAGCCTCCATCGCTTCCACAGCAATTTTGGTGTGCCAGTGGTCGGGAGTCGCGATCATCACGGCGTCGATATCTTTGCGATCCAGCACCTGACGATAATCTTTGTAGGCATCAGGTCTCTTTCCCTGTTCCTTTTCGACCTTGCCCACGTTGTCTTCCAGCACCTTGGCATCGACATCTACCAGAGCTGCAAAGTCGGCGAACTTGAACGATTTGCTGGTGATCGTCCAGCCTTGATTGCGAAGTCCGATCGTCGCAAAGACTGGCCGGTCGCTGGGGGCCTGATACCCCAAGGCTCGATGAGGCGACCGCATCAGCACGCTGGCGGCCCCTATGCTTCCCAAACCTCCAAGGAACAAACGGCGACTTGGCTTGGAACGGAAACTCATGATCGTTTCTCTCCGCGAGCAGAAAAAAGAGGATGCAAAGGCTGATGTCGACAGACAGATAGGAAAAGGTAGCCGAAGGATGGGTTGGCAGTTCAGCCCGTCACCCTTGATTGTGGCTTATACGGATGGAAAATCGCAACCCTATCTTTCAGGTGACGTGGCTGGAATCCCTTGGTGCACGTCTCCTGGCAGCGTGCCTCCTCGGCTGGCGATGGCAGCGTATTTTGGGGCGGAAGAATGAGCGATTCGATTGCGATGCTTGGGATCTAGCAGCCCCACGGGGTCCCATGGCTTGATTTTATCCGCCACTTCCGCCGCCCAGATCGTAGCTTGCTTCTGTTCATCGAAATCACTTGTCTCTTTCTCTCCCTGGAGGCTGTTGTAGATTTCGATCGCAACTTGCCTCAGTCGGATATCTTCGCTTTGAAGAAAGCCAAGCGGCCAGTGCGCAGGATCGCTCGCCAGTTGCTGTTCAAACGCGATGGCGGCAACGAAGTAAAGAGACGCAGCAGCTCGAAAGCGTTCGAAGGAGGGTTGAGCCGCATAGCAGCTGGCGACCAGCAGATCGATCCACTCCACCTCGCGGCGCAGATCGTTGTTGTAGCGAGCGATCCGTTCAGGAAGTTCTTTGGAATCACCCAAAATGGCTTCGGCAACTCGCGCGACGCCGCTGAGCGCATGAGCGATCCCGCTGCTGTGGAGCGGGTCGACGAAACCGTAGGCAAGTGGCAGTGAGAACCAACCCGGTCCCGCAGCCTTCGCCATGCAGCGGCTCATCCTCCCCAAAGTTTGTCCCATGCCGGTGGTGGGTGCGATGCAAGTTGCATGGGACATCAATGGAGCGATTGTTGGGAAGTCGGCCAGTCGTTTTTGAAAATGATCTTCGGGGCTGGGTAGTGGCGTTTGGCTTTCGTAGGGTTCCACCAAGCCGACGCTGGTGATGCCTCGCTCCATGCGCAGCATCCAGATCCAACCGGAGTCGAGAAGATGATGCTGAGCGGCATCATCGCCGGCGAAGGGATCGTCGGCGCTAGCGAAGGGATGAAAGTCCGCCACGCCAGTAAAGTGACCAAAGATCGCTCGAGTTCTGGTCCGCATCCAGTCGTCGTCGCGATGATTGTTCACCCAGGGGGCTAGGGCGGTGCCAGCCCCGGAAGCGTCGATGAACCAAGGAGTTTGGATCGACTGAAGTGATAGCGAGGGATTGTCTGGCTGCTTGAAATCGACGTGCCACTGGCGGCAATTAGGATCCCAGTTGCATTGGACAACCTCCCGTCGCTCTTCGATCGATGCTCCCGCGGCAGAGGCCTGTTGAGCCAGGAAGTGGTCGACCGAGCTCCTTAGCCAGTGGGTATCACTCCAGTGGTCCTCGCAGCTGGCCGCGACAAGAAGGGATTGGCTGTGTCGGTCGTCTTCATGAAATCGCTGCCCAGGCAGATGCTGGTAGTAGCTGAATCCCCGTTTTTTGCCACCCAGGACCTCGGGGTAGGATTGTTTCCAGGTGCCCCAGCAGGCCAGAGGCGCTAGGCTGGGAAGATTCCAGCGATCGGCCAGATGAGCCAGAAGGAAATCGGCAGTCGGAGTGCTGGATTCACCGATCGCAAAGCGGGGGTGCGACTGGCGGTCGAGGACCAGGACGGAGCGACCGGCGGTGGCGAGAATCCATGCCAGAAGGCTTCCAGAGAAACCGCTTCCGAGTATCACAGCGTCGCGGTGCATTGAAACTCCTTGCCCAAGGCGATGGCTACTAGCAGGAGGTGTAGCCTCAGTCCGAATTGTTATCTGGGGCTGTCGCGGGCTCCGCAGCAGGGTCTCATGATAGCCGCCAGCAATTCCGTGGACTTTTCAGGGAGTCCAGTTTCATCCGGTTCGTGACGACAACCGGCTTGCTGGCCTTGCCGCCGGAGGTGGAGGTAGCTAAAATTCATGTTCGAAATAATCGACTTCCCTGTAGCTCAGTTGGCAGAGTCCGCCGAAGGCGGATTGATCCGCGGGTTGAGTTTCAGAGGAGCCAAAAAACCATTCCCCTGTAGCTCAGTTGGCAGAGTCCGCCGAAGGCGGATTAATCCGCGGGTTGAGTTGCAGAGGAGACCAAAAAACCATTCCCCTGTAGCTCAGTTGGCAGAGTCCGCCGAAGGCGGATTAATCCGCGGGTTGAGTTGCAGAGGAGACCAAAAAACCATTCCCCTGTAGCTCAGTTGGCAGAGTCCGCCGAAGGCGG
>Ga0315907_10001047_pt1 | contig 38040 bp, 39 predicted proteins | sample LakEriMetagenome_3_FD_203525 | JGI IMG/M metagenome (GOLD analysis project Ga0315907, IMG submission 203525) | Freshwater fungal communities from buoy surface, Lake Erie, Ohio, United States - Buoy 12 MA123 | ecosystem: Environmental > Aquatic > Freshwater > Lake > Lake biofilm | place: USA...
TCTATTATCTGGGCATCATGCAATATGTCATCCGCTGGATCGGTGGTGGTTTGCAGAAGATTACCGGCATTTCAAAAGTCGAAAGCCTTTGTGCGGCCGCCAATATTTTCGTGGGCCAGTCGGAATCGCCACTGGTCATCCGCCCCTATCTTGCCAATTTGAAACCGGAACAGCTTTTCTGCGTCATGACCGTTGGTATGGCGGGCGTTGCGGGAACCATATTGGCCGCTTACGCATCCATGGGAATCCGCATCGATTATCTGCTCGCAGCAGCATTCATGTCCGCGCCGGGCGGCATTTTGATGGCCAAGCTGATGATGCCGGACATCCCTGCGGCGGTGCTGGCCGAGGGCGATCCTGCGCTGGCGAACCCGCACCCTGATGATGAACCGGTCATGGTCCATGATGATGGCGAAGAAAAACCCGCCAACATCATCATGGCCGCGGCGCAAGGTGCACAAACCGGCGTTAAGCTGGCGGTAGCGGTCGGCGCGATGGTCCTGGCTTTCGTTGCCTTGGTCGCGCTGGCCAACGGCATATTGGGCGGCATCGGCGGCTGGTTTGGTCAGCCGGACCTGAGTTTCCAACAAATTGTTGGCTATGCTTTTGCGCCCGTAATGTTCCTTTTGGGCGTGCCATGGCATGAAGCGATTCAGGCGGGCGGCTTGTTCGGCACCAAAATCGTTCTGAACGAATTCGTCGCCTTCATTGATTTGGGCGCGCTGAAAGAACTTTCCGTACCAACGGTCGGCATCGTTACCTTCGCCTTGTGCGGATTTGCCAATTTCAGCTCAATTGCCATTCAAATGGCTGTGACGGGAAGCCTTGCGCCAAACCAGCGGCCCATGATTGCCAAGCTGGGGTTGAAAGCGCTCGCTGCCGGATCGCTATCGAACCTGATGAGCGCGGCGCTGGCGGGTTTATTCCTGTCTTTGGGCTAATTAATTTTCGCCAGCGGCCCGCTTTAATTCATAGAGCAGATCAAGCGCAGCCCGCGGGCTAAGTGCGTCGATATCAAGGCCAGTAAGCTTTTCACGCAAGGCATCGACCTTGGCTTCGGCGGCGTCGAGCGCGGCGCTGAACAATGGTAGGTCACCCAAACCCGCGGCCAAGCCGCCGGTTTCCGCACGCCCTTTTTCGAGTTTATCCAGCACAGTCTTTGCCCGCGACACGACTTGCGGCGGAAGACCGGCAAGCTTTGCCACTGCGATACCGTAACTACGGTCGGCGGGGCCATCGCCAAGCTCGTGGAGCAAGACAAGGTCGCCCTTATACTCCTTGGCGCGGACATGGTGCAGCGATAGCGCATCAAGGCTGTCCGAGAGCCGAGTCAGTTCGTGATAATGCGTTGCGAACAGGCAACGGCAGCGATTGGTTTCGTGAATGCCTTCGACAACCGCCCATGCAATGGCAAGGCCGTCATAGGTCGATGTACCGCGCCCAACCTCATCCAAAATCACAAAGCTGCGTTCGGTTGCCTGCGCAAGAATGGCCGCCGTTTCGACCATTTCAACCATGAAGGTCGAGCGCCCGCGGGCCAGATTATCCGATGCGCCCACACGGCTGAAAAGGCGGTCCACAAGGCCAAGCTTGGCCGATGTCGCAGGAACATAGCTGCCCGCCTGTGCCAGCAAAACGATCAACGCATTCTGCCGCAGGAAGGTGGATTTACCGCCCATATTGGGGCCGCTGACCAGCCACAGCCGCTTGTTGGGCGACAGCTTGCAATCATTGGCAATGAACCGGTCACCCGATTTCGCCAGCGCGCTTTCAACCACCGGATGTCGGCCGCCTTCGATTTCAAGGCATGGGTGGCTGACAAAAGATGGGCGGCACCAATTGCCCTCTGCAGCGCGTTCCGCCAGCGCAGCCGATACATCAATTCGCGCCAGGGCGTCGGCGCTGGCGGCGATTGCGTCCCGCCGCGTGAGCACAATTGCGGTCAGCTCCTCCAAATGCGCGGCTTCAGCAGCCAAGGCGTGTCCACTGGCCTGTGTAATACGCATGGCCTCTTCATGAAGCTCACGCGAATTGAAACGGACGGCGCCAGCCATCGTTTGCCGGTGCGCAAAGCCTGACCCGGCCGCCATGAGGGCATCGCCATGCTTGGCCGGCACTTCGACAAAATATCCCAGAACAGCATTATGCCGGATCTTGAGCGCAGCCACACCGGTCGAATCGCGATAGCGCGCTTCCAATTGGGCAATCGCCTGCCGCCCGTCGCGGCCAGCCGAACGCAACACGTCCAGCGCCGCATCATAGCCTTCGGCGATATAGCCGCCCTGCGCGGTGTCGGTTGGCGGGGAGGTAACAAGCGCCCGGCTGAGCACGTCCACCATATGGCCGTGGCCATCCAACATCGGCAGCAATTGGTCGAGCAATTGGGGGCGGTGGTCCATAGCGCCCAATCGCTCACGCAGATGGCGCGCCGCATCCAACCCATCGCGGATTTGCCCCAAGTCGCGTGGACTGCCGCGTCCGGCAACAACACGCCCCAATGCGCGGGCGATATCCGGCAATTGTCGCAAAGCGGACCGGACAGCATCGCGGGTCAACGGCGCATCATGGAACCACTGCACCAGCGACAGTCGCGCTTCGACGATGCTTTGGTCCATCAGCGGCGCAGACAGGTCCGACGCAAGCTGGCGTGCGCCGGCACCCGTTATTGTGCGATCCACCTCGGCCAGTAATGATCCGGCCCGCGCGCCTTTGTTCGCTGCGCTGATTTCCAGGCTATCGCGCGTTGCTTGGTCAATCAGCAAATGGGCATGCACTTCACGCCGGACCGGCAGTTTGAGGAAGGGCATATTGCCCTGCCCGACATGCGCGAGATAAGCGATGAGCCCGCCAGCCGCAGCCTGTTCAGCGCGCGTGACCGCGCCGATGGCATCCAAGGTTGAAAGCGCAAAATGCTGCTTCAGCAAATCGCCGCCGACGATGCTTTCAAAGTCAGCGCGCGGGCGAATGATTGCGCCCGTAAGTTGTTGCGCCAAACCATCCGGAACGACCAGTTCGCTGGCGGAAAGACGTGCAAGCTCGGCTTCAAGTGCGCTCGCTGCAACGGTGACGAGTTCGAAATAGCCTGTCGAAATATCTGCTGCCGCCAGACCATATTCGTCACCCACCGGCGCGACCGCAACGAGCATGTTTGAAGTCCAGCTGTCCAACAAGCTGTCTTCGGTCAACGTCCCTGCTGTCACGAACCGGACGATGTCGCGCGCCACCAATGTCTTCGAACCGCCGCGCGCTTTGGCATCTTCGGGGCTTTCGGTTTGCTCCGCAATCGCGACGCGGTGCCCTGCCTTGATGAGCCGCGCCAGATAGCCTTCGGCTGCATGCACCGGCACACCGCACATCGGAATGGGTCTGCCATCATGTTCGCCGCGCGATGTGAGCGCGATATCCAACGTTGCAGCGGCAGCGCGCGCATCATCAAAGAATAGCTCAAAAAAGTCGCCCATGCGGTAGAACAACAGGCAATCCTCGGCCTTCGCCTTCAGCCCGAGATACTGCACCATCATTGGCGTCGGTCCCGATGTCGCTTTCATTGTCCCCGTCATGGGCAACGCGATAGCGGAGCCGTTCCTGCGGGGCAATGCTTGCCCTGGCGGCACCACCGCGTTAGGGCAGTTTAAATTATAAAATAGGGTCAAAGCCAAAAATGAACGATAGCGACGTCCAGATTACAGCTCAGGAAGCATTGGATTTCCATTCCCAGGGCCGCCCGGGAAAAATCGAAATCGTGGCAACCAAGCCAATGGCGACGCAACGTGATTTGTCGCTCGCATATTCACCGGGTGTCGCGGTGCCGGTGCAGGCCATTTATGACGACCCGGCAACGGCCTATGATTATACTGCGAAGGGTAATCTCGTCGCCGTTATCTCAAATGGTACAGCGATTCTTGGCATGGGCAATTTGGGTGCATTGGCATCCAAGCCGGTGATGGAAGGTAAGGCGGTGCTGTTCAAACGCTTCGCCGACGTCGACTCGATCGATATCGAGGTGAAGACCGAAGATGCGCAGCGTTTCATTGATGCGGTCGAACTTCTTGAACCGACATTTGGTGGCATCAATCTGGAAGATATCGCCGCGCCTGATTGCTTCATCATTGAACAGACGTTGAAAGAACGGATGAATATTCCGGTCTTTCATGATGACCAGCACGGTACCGCGATCATCGCGGCCGCGGGATTGATCAATGCGTGCGAGCTTACGGGCCGTTCGCTGAAAGACATAAAGATTGTCTGCAATGGCGCAGGCGCAGCGGCGATTGCCTGCACCGAACTGATCAAGGCCATGGGCGTACCGCACGACAATGTCATTATGTGCGACCGTTCCGGCGTGATTTATCAGGGCCGTACGGACGGCATGGATCAGTGGAAATCGGCGCATGCGGCAAAAACAACTGCGCGCAATCTGGCAGAGGCCATCGTCGGCGCAGATGTTTTCCTTGGCCTTTCCGCCGCCAATGCGTTGAGCGCCGATATGGTAAAGTCGATGGCGCCTGAACCAATCATCTTCGCGATGGCGAACCCCGATCCCGAAATCTCGCCACCTGTGGCGCGCGCGGCGCGGCCCGATGCGATCATTGCGACGGGACGGTCGGATTTTCCAAATCAGGTCAACAATGTCTTGTGCTTTCCATTCCTGTTCCGCGGGGCGCTAGATGTGCGCGCGACGACGATCAACGAACCCATGAAGATTGCGGCATCGCATGCCTTGGCGCAATTGGCGCGTGAAACGGTGCCCGAAGAAGTGGCGGCTGCCTATGGCGGCATGATGCACAAATTCGGCCGTGATTATATTATCCCCTCGCCGTTCGACCCGCGTCTCATGGAAATCGTCGCCTCGGCCGTTGCAAAAGCAGCGATGGACTCGGGCGTCGCGCAAAAGCCGATTGCCGATATGAACGCCTACCGCGCGAGCCTGCGCGCGCGTCAAAACCCGACGACATCCGTTCTGACCCAAGTTTATGCAGCCGCAAGGGCAAAGCCAAAGCGCATCATTTTTGCCGAAGCCGAAGAAGATGTCGTGTTGCGCGCCGCCGTTCAGTTCAAACAAGATGGCTATGGCGTACCCGTGCTGGTCGGACGCGATGCGCGCGTTACCGAAAAACTGATCGGACTCGGCGCCAATCCGGACGAATATGAAATCCATAACAGCGCCCAAAGTCCACTGGTCGAGAAAATGGTCGACCGGCTGTACAGCCGCCTGCAGCGTCGTGGCTATCTGCGCCGCGATATTCAGCGGATGGTCAACCGCGACCGCAACATCTTTAGCGCTCTGCTGCTTCAGATGGACCAAGCCGATGCGATGATCACGGGCGTCACGCGTACCTTTGGTCAAACCTTGCGCGAGTTGCGCCGGGTGCTCGATGCCAAGAAGGATGCGACGCCGTTTGGTATTCACGTCATGGTCGGGAAAACACATACGGTGTTTATCGCCGACACCACGGTCAACGAACGCCCGACAGCGGAAGAACTTGCCCATATTGCCGAGAAAACCGCTGGCGTTGCCCGCCGCATGGGCCATGTTCCGCGCGTTGCGTTCCTGTCATTCTCCACCTTCGGCAATCCGGCTGGAAACTGGCTCAATAACATCCGCGATGCCGTTTCTATATTGGATGCCCGCCGCCCCGACTTCGAATATGAAGGCGACATGCCGCCGGATGTTGCGCTCAACCCAGCGTTGATGAAAAACTATCCGTTCTGCCGTTTGTCCGGACCAGCCAACGTGCTGGTCATGCCCGGTCTGCAATCGGCAAATCTGTCGGCAAAGCTGTTGCGCGAATTGGGTGGTGACCAAGTCATCGGACCCATGCTGCTGGGTATCGAGCGTCAGGTACAGGTGGCCACTATGGCATCAAGCGCCGGCGACCTGGTGACCTTGGCGGTACTTGCTGCGGCAGGTGTCACCGAATAATCGGCAGGAAAGCGGGGGCGATTGTCCCCGCCTTTTCGATATCGTGATGTTACGTCAGAATCAGTTCGGGCTGTTCGGCGTTGAACCTTGACCACTGCCTGCGCCGACAGCACCGATATTGCCGAAGATTTCTTCAAAGAAGCTCTTGTTGCGGCCAAGCGTCGGCGTTTTTTCGCCTTCAGGGCTGATTTTCGAAATAAGTTCTTTGCCTGTTTGCGCAACCGAGGCGACATTTCCGGCCGCGTCAAACCGGACCTTCAGCACATATTGGGTGTCTGCCTTTGGCTGCGAGAACGCCAGCTGCTTTGCTTCGCGTGAATAATAATACCAGTCGTTTTGATCGAACTGACCCACAAATGTCGGGCGGCCAAGCGATGCCTGAACCGATTCCCTGTTGTCTACGCCGGGTTGGATAGAGTTCAGCAAGGTCTGGTCGCCAATATAGCCCTGATGCGAGCGAAGGCGGGTACATCCAGACGCCAATGTCATAGCGGCCAATAATGCTGCAAAACCTGCAATTTGCGTCGCGCGCATAAACTTCTCCGCTAATCCACTAAAGTTGGGCCTTTGCCATTGCATCCTTAAGGCGCAATATCAATATGCAATCCCAGATGAATGCCCGATGAGTAAGGATGAAAACGCGTCAAAATGACATTATTGAAAAGACTTTTCGGGAAAGGGGAACCCGACCCCAAGCTTAAGCTGATTCCATTGTACAATCAGATCGTGGCTAAAGCGCGTGAGCCGCACTGGTATATCGAGGGGCAGGTTCCGGACAGCATTGACGGACGCTTCGATATGGTTGCCTCTATATTGTCGCTGGTTCTGCTGCGGCTTGAGGACAGTGGTGATTACGCACTCGACATGGCGCGCCTTACCGAAGTGTTTGTCGACGATATGGATGGCCAACTGCGCGAAGTTGGCATCGGCGATATGATCGTTGGCAAACATATCGGCCAGATTATGAGCGCCGTCGGCGGCCGCCTCGGTGCGCTGCGCTCGGCTTTGTCAGATACGGCGGAGCTTGATGAAGCCATCGTGCGCAACATTTACAGAGGCGTTGCCCCTGAAGCTGGCGCGCTTGCCCACACACGCCAAGCTTTGTTGGATGTCGAACGTGCATTGGGGGCGCAATTGCCCGATATGATCGTTGAAGGCGACGCAAAGTGGTGACCGCCAACGAGTTCAGCCATGTCGTCAAAATCTCCGAAGTGGGAAACCACAGCCGCAACCTTCGGCTTTCGGCGGATAAGGCAGCGCGCCATGCCCTGATGGCGCGGTTTGATCTGGCGGCGCTGGACAATCTTGCGGCTGAAATTTCGTTGAAGCATGACGCGGATGCCGTGATTGCAACCGGACGGTTCACGGCCAGCCTCGCACAGTTTTGCATCGCAACGCATGATCCCGTTCCTGCAAAATTGGATGAAGCCATACATATCCAATTTATTGCCGAACCCACATCCAATGGCGAAGTAGAACTCGAACTCGCACCCGAAGATTGCGACACGATGTTCCACGATGGCCAGACCATTGATTTGGGTGAGGCGGTTGCGCAGTCAATGGGCCTCGCGCTCAATCCCTATCCGCGCAGCCCTGAGGCCGAGAAAATTTTGCGGGCTGCGGGTGTCAAAAGCGAAGAGGACGTCGTTCCAGTGGGCGCGCTCGCTGGGCTGAAGGACCTGCTGGCGAAAAAATGATGGGCCCGCGCCATGTTTGATGTGGCGCTTCGCCGACTGGTCGACCCGGCGCTGTTCCGCGTCGCGCGCGTGCTGACAGCCGCGCGGTTTTCGGCAAATGCGCTGACGATCACCGGTGCTGCCATCGGGCTGGGCGCCGCGTTTTTCATCACGCAGGCGGATTATACGGCTGCATTATTGTGCATCGTCCTCAATCGCCTTTTTGACGGTCTCGATGGCGCGATTGCCCGAATCAATGGGCCGACGGACTTTGGCGGATATTTGGATTCGCTATGCGACTTTCTGTTCTACGTGTCTGTCCCCGTCGCATTCGGGATACTAAGCGCTGACAATCAAATGCCTGCGCTCGCGCTGGTGGCGAGCTTCATCCTGACGGCAGTCAGCTTTCTGGGATATGCGGCAATCGCCGCGCGGCGCAATGATGATGACGGTGCACATGGCCCCAAAGCATTTATCTATTCCACCGGGCTGATGGAGGGCGGGGAAACCATCGCGTTCTTTCTGCTGTTCTGCCTGTTCCCGGCATTTTTTCCGACATTGGCGCTGATATTTGCCGCTTTGTGTATACTCACCATTGCCCAGCGCATTGCGCTCGCGGCAAAAAACTTCAGCTAACCACGCTGCCAGCGGAACCAACGCTCCGCCCATTTCAGCAATGCTTCGGGCTTGCGCGCCAACCCGAACTGACCCGCAGCATATTTGTTCGCCTCAGCCCATGTTGGGTAGGGGTGAATGGTCTGCAGGATTTTGCGCAGCCCCATTTTATGCTTCATCGCGAAGGTGACTTCGGCGAGAATTTCGCCCGCATTCTGCCCAATGATCGTTGCGCCCAAAATGCGATCACTGCCTTTGGCGGTCAGAATTTTGACAAAGCCATGCGCTTCGCTTTCGGCAATCGCCCGGTCGAGATCATCAAGGTCGTAGCGCGTGACATCGAACGACAGGCCTTGCGCGCGCGCCTCCGCTTCGGTCAAGCCGACCGTCGCCAATTCGGGTTCCGTGTAAGTGACACGCGGCAGGACGCGGTAATCGGTGCGGTATTTCTTGAACGGCCGCGCCAGTGCATTCACGCTCGCATACCATGCCTCATGACTGCCGCCGTGCGTTAACTGCTGGCGTCCGGCAACGTCGCCCGCACAATATATATGCGGCATGTTCGTGCGCAGAAAATCATCATTCGCAAGCTGGCCACCCACAACCAAACCCAATTCTTCAAGGCCAAAGCCGGACACCCGCGGCTTGCGGCCGACGGCAATGATGATGTCATCATAGGCTATCGATTTTTCACCCTGGGGTCCTGCAACGACCAGAGTTTTTCCAGACGCGAACCGCACGGCACGGTGGGCCGTGTGAACGCTCACGCCCTCCGCCTGCAATCGCGCGGTCACCAATGCAGCGGCATCTGCATCCTCTTTCAGTAGCAACCGATCCGCCATTTCGACGATGGTCACTTTTGACCCCAAACGCTGGAATGCCTGCGCAAGTTCGCAGCCAATGGGACCGCCACCCAAAATCAGCAGACGGTTGGGTGCACTTGGCCGGTCCGCCATGGCATGCCACAAACTCTCGCTGGTCAGATAGCCGCTATCCTCCACGCCCGGCAGCGGCGGGATGAACGGTGCGGCCCCCGTGGCGATGATGAAGGATTTTGCGGTTAACTGGCGTGCGCCATCAATTTCGATAGTCCACGGATCAACGAAGCGCGCATAGCCCTTTACGCAATCGACGCCGAGACCCGTAAAGCGTTCAACGCTATCATGCGGCTCAATCGCGGTAATGACATCGCGGACGCGGCGCATGACTGCGGGGAAGTCGATGACGGGCGCGCCGCTCTGAATGCCAAAGCGGGCCGAGCCCGCAACCTGATGCGCAACCTTTGCGCTTTTGATCAGCGCCTTGGACGGCACGCATCCGGTGTTCAGGCAATCGCCCCCCATGTCATGCGCTTCGACCAAGGTCACTTTCGCTTTGACCATTGACGCGATGTAGGCCGAGACCAAGCCCGCCGACCCGGCACCAATGACAATGACATTGCGGTCAAACCGCTTCGGCTTTTGCCACTGTTTAGCCACGGCTGCGCTTTACAATCGCTACAATGCCCCTTGCCGCCCAGGGGAAGAATGCCAGCGCCACGAATGAGGCAATAAGTGTTGGCGACAACAATCCTGCCGTGCTTTCTATGCGGCTGATCTGGGTGCCTGCATTCACGAACACGATCGTCGCTGGCAACATACCGATCTGGCTGACCCAGAAGAATGTGCCGGTTTTAATCCGCGTCAGACCCATCAGCAGATTGATGACGAAGAACGGAAATACCGGAATCAAACGCAGCGTGAACAAATAAAATGCGCCGTCTTTTTCAAGTCCGTCATCAACCGCGCGCAAGCGTTCGCCGAATTTGCCCTGCACCCAATCACGCAGCAAATAACGTGAACTGAGAAACGCCAATGTTGCGCCCATCGTTGATGCAAAGGAGACAATGATCGTGCCAAGGACAACGCCAAACAAAGCACCGGCGACCAAGCTCATGATCGCAGCGCCCGGAATCGATAATCCCGTCACCGCAACATAAAGAAGGAAAAACCCAGCGATATACAAAGCCGGATTTGCATCCTTTGCCGCGACAATTTCTGCCTGACTGGCTTTGAAATTTTCGAGGCTTAGATATTGGCCCAAATCAAAAGCAAAATAGGCCGCAATCGCGCCAATCAGGACAAGAGCCAAAACTGCTTTTTTCATTTTGGCCCCTGTTCAATCTGTTATTGCAATTGGCTGCTGGCTAGCGATCAAAATGGTACGTCGTCGTCGAGGTCATTGTCGAAATCACCGCCGCCAAAGCCGGAAGAGCTTCCGCCGCCGCCACCGGCGCCCCAATTATTGGCACCGGACGATCCGCCCGACGAACCACCGCCAGATGCGCCGCCGCTCCAGCCATCGCCGCCGCCTGATCCGCCCTTTGGACCATCAAGCATAACCAGCTTGCCATCAAAGCCGGCAACCGACACTTCAGTTGTGTAACGGTCGTTACCCGAAGCATCCTGCCATTTGCGGGTGCGCAATTGGCCTTCGATGTACACCTTGCTGCCTTTTTTCAGGAAACGCTCGGCGACGCCCACAAGGCCGTCGGAGTTCAACACGACACTATGCCATTCAGTGCGTTCTTTTTTCTCGCCCGTCGTGCGGTCTTTCCAGTCTTCCGACGTCGCGATCCGCAGGTTGCAAATGCGCCCACCATTCTGGAAGGATTTGACTTCGGGATCAGCACCCAAATTGCCCACGATGATAACTTTATTGACGCTTCCCGCCATGTTCCTGCCCTCTAATCAAATGATCTTGTAAACTTGCTATAAGCCGAAGGAACGCGCTGTCCAATATGTTATGCCCGCGGCGGCATATGCCAGCGCAAAAAGATAGGTGACCATGAAGATCGGCCATTTCCATCCATTGGTTTCGCGCCGTGTCACGGCAATGGTGGAAATGCACTGCGGCGCAAAGACGAACCACGCCAGAAAGGCCAGGGCTGTCGCAAGTGACCAGTCCGCCGCCAGCTTGGGACCAAGACTAGACGCCGCCGCGTCTTCATCCGCCGCATCAATGGCATAGACCGTCGCCAATGCGGAGACGGCGACTTCGCGCGCAGCCATCGCCGGAATGAGCGCGAGCGCAATATCATGATTGAAGCCAATCGGCCTCACAATCGGTTCAAGTCCGTCTGCAACGCGGCCAGCGAACGAATATTCCACTTGCGAAATGCCGCTGCCCACATGCGCTTTGGGAAAGCTTAAAAGCGCCCACAATATGATAGTCGCCGCAAAAATAATCGTGCCCGCGCGGCGCAGAAACACCCACGCCCGCTGCCATAGGTTCAACGCAATATCTCTTAGCCGTGGCCATTGATAACGTGGCATTTCGATGAGGAAACTGCTCGTCCGGCTTTGCGTAACAAAGCGCTGGATGACGGCCGCGGCCAGCATCGCACCCAATATACCTGCGATATACAGGCCAAAGAGAACAAGGCCCTGCAACCCGATGCCGGGTCCTACGGTGGTCGATGGAATGAACGCCCCAATGATGACGGTATAAACGGGCAGTCGCGCCGAACAGGTCATCAACGGCGCAATCAATATGGTCGCCAGCCGTTCCTTCTGATCCATGATCGTGCGCGTCGCCATGATCCCGGGAATGGCGCAGGCGAAGGATGACAAAAGCGGAATGAAGCTGTGCCCCGAAAGACCAACCGCCGCCATGACCCTGTCCATGACAAAGGCAGCGCGCGTCATATAACCCGATGCCTCAAGCAGCAAAATGAACAGGAACAGGATCAAAATCTGCGGAAGGAAGACGATCACCGATCCGACGCCCGCAATGACGCCATCGGTCAAGAATGACCGGAATAATCCATCCGGCAACGCGCCCGTAATCGCATCACTTAACAGGGCAAAGCCGCTTTCGATCCAACCAATCGGTGCCTCAGACCAGCCGTACACCGCCTGAAACATGAGGAACAACAAAGCGAGCAGAATGACGACGCCGCCGACCGGGTGCAGCAATACGGAATCGAGCCTGCGCGTCCACTGGCGGCCAGAGGTTTCGCTCACGATCACGGAACGCGCAATGTCGCGTGCCTGCTGGTTCTTCGCGCCGAACGATACCGCAACTGGCTCAACCGAAGCCCGCGGCGTTTTGAGTGTGCGTTCAAGCTCTGCCATCAAAGGCGCGAGGCCACGACGACGTACCGCCACCGTTTCAATAACGGGTGCGCCCAATGCGCGGGCGAGCTTTTCTGCATCCAGTTGCAAGCCGTCGCGTTCAGCAAGATCAACCATGTTCAACGCGACCACGGTCGGTAGGCCCTGCGCAATCAGCTCGAGCGCGAAGCGCAGATGGTTATCGAGGTTGCCGGCATCCAGCACGATCACAAGCGCGTCCGGACGGCGATGGCCCTCCAGATTTCCCAACACGACATCGCGGGTGACGGCTTCGTCAAGGCTATCGGGATCAAGGCTATACGCACCGGGCAGGTCGATCATTTCAACGGGTTGGCCGTCGTCAAACGTCGCCCGCCCCGATTTGCGCTCAACCGTGACGCCGGGATAATTCGCAATCTTCTGCCGTGCGCCGGTCAGCGCATTGAACAACGCACTTTTCCCGGCATTGGGGTTCCCGACAAGGGCAACGAGCGGTGGCATTTGCGTCATGGCTTAAGCTCGCAATCGATGGCCGCGGCAACATTGGTGCGCAAGGCCACGGTCATTCGGCCAACACGCACGGCAAGCGGGTCGCGCCACATCAAAATACCCTTGTGCAATGCTTCTATGGTGACCCCGGGTTCAAAGCCAAGTGAACGCAGACGATGCCCTTCCTGATCGGGTAAAACATCCCAATCGATGGCCCGAATAACCGCGGCGCGGTTCAGTGGAAGATGGTCAAGTTGCACGGGCGCTTATTTGCAACCGATTCGCAATAACATCAATAGCGATCTGCGTTAACGCGCCGGATAGCGCAGGCGGCCGATAAAGCGCGAAAGGCTTGGCACATATTCCTGACGCTGTTTCGCCTGAAACTTCACTTTCTCAAACTGCATCACATTATCGATGCGACGATCAAGGAAAGCCCGCGCATCAGCAAAATTGTCGCTGTCATCGTTGACGAAGACGCTCAGCGTGCTCGCATACACTGCCGACAGCGTCATGCGCTTGGTATAATGGTTGAAGTCGCTCGCGGTATCTCCGGCGAGACGCCACATCCGGTCAGCAGATCGCCAGCCGATCTTTGCACTGCGCACCAGATTTTGCGGCATGGCCATGATCGCCATCGCGCGCCGCAGGGATTCGCGGTCGGGCGCCATGATTTCCAGCCGCGTTGCCAGCAATGCTGTAATCCGGTCACGGATTTTCATCGCCGCAAGTTTTTCGGCCGGCAAGCGATGGGCAAGATCCATATCGATACTGTCGATCCACGCATCAATCATGTCGATGGCGTTATCTTTGAACGCAAGCTTTGCAACATCATGGTCCACGCCCGCTTCATCAGCGGCGGCATGAACAGCGGCATCAGACCAGCCATCAAAGCCCGCATTACGCGAGATGATTGGGGCAAGGGCGGCACGAACTTCGTCGAGCGTCGGGTCGGCAGGAAGCGGTGATATGGACATGCACAATATGTAGGCGTTCGGCGCCCTCAAGAAAAGGTCTATTGCTTGCGCACTAGGACAAGCGCGATCATCACCAGCGCGCTGCCGATAAAATCCATCGCGGTCAGCGTTTCACCAAAGGCAAGCCACCCAGCCGCAGCCGACAGCGCAGGCTGAAACAACAAGGCCAAACCGATCACCAGCGGGCTAAAATGCGGTAAGGCATAGGTCAGGCACCCTTGCCCGAAAAACTGTGACGTGAACGCAAGCAACACAACCGGCCACCACATTGTCGGAATAACCTGTTCACCCGCGACAATCGACCCGGTAAGCAAGATGACCGCTGCGACTGCGCTTGCCATGCCCAGTGCGCCCCAGCTTTCGGTATTTTGCCGCACGCGCATCATCAGCACCAGATACACCGTGTATGTAAGGCCCGCGCCAAGCGATAAAATATCCCCCTGAAAATGCAGCGGGGACAGATCAAGGCTTTGCCCCATTAAAAGTGCAGCGCCCACAAATGCAAAAAGCACCGCTGCGCTTTCCCATTTGCTGGGCATTTTGCGTGCGACAAATATCCCGTAAACCACCAGAATCAGGCTGGCACAGTTCGCAAATAATGTCGCATTGGCCATTTTCGTTTGGAAAATGCCAATATGCCACAAGATGATATCAACGCCGAAAAACAGCCCCGCAATTGTCGCAAGCCAGATTGTTGATTTGCCAAGCGCCGAGAACCGAAAACCAAATCGATATCCGACAAAAAACAAAAATGGCGTCGCCAGCGCCAGTCGCCAGAATCCGGTCGCAATGGGTCCGCTATCGGCAAAACGCACCAGCAATGGCCCAAAAGCGATTGCAATATTTCCCGCGAGCAATGCCGCAAAAGCAAGCAAGCTGGGCGGTTGCTGATGTAAAATCTTCTGCGACATAAGCCCCCGTTGCATTTTGCAACTTTCATCCGCATCTTGGCTGCAAAGAAACGCTTAATGACAGGATATCACATGACTGCAACTTTGTTTGATCCGATTCAACTCGGCGCTATCAGCGCGCCCAACCGAGTCCTCATGGCGCCGCTGACTCGCGGCCGCAGTGTGGATGGGCATGTTCCCATGTCGGATTTGAAGGCGGAATATTACACCCAGCGCAGCACGGCTGGCCTGATTATCGCTGAAGCGACGGGCATTAGCCAAGAAGGCCTTGGATGGCCGTCGGCGCCCGGTATCTGGTCAGATGCACAGATCGCGGCTTGGAAGCCAGTGACCGAAGCCGTGCACAAGGCCGACGGCCGGATCATATTGCAGCTGTGGCACATGGGACGGCTTGTCCACCCGGACTTCTTGGGCGGTGCCCAGCCTGTGTCCGCATCTGCAACGACTGCGCCGGGTTATGCGCACACCGCAGAGGGCAAGAAAGAATATACCGAAGCGCGCGCGCTTGAGGCTTCGGAAATTCCGCGCATCATATCGGATTATGTCAACGCGGCTAAAAACGCGATGGCCGCCGGCTTTGACGGTGTTCAGATTCACGCGGCTAATGGCTATTTGATTGACCAATTCCTGCGCGACAACACCAATTTGCGCACCGATGCATATGGCGGCCCAATTGAAAACCGTATCCGCCTGCTGCGCGAAGTTACCCAAGCCGTCGTCACCGCCATTGGTTCGGAACGCACCTCTGTACGCCTGTCGCCCAACGGCGAAACACAGGGTGCAAATGACAGCAATCCAGTGCCGTTGTTCACTGCTGCTGCTGCCGCATTGCAAGATATCGGCATCGCGTTCTTGGAACTGCGTGAAGTGAAGGCATATGGAAATTTCGGGCAAACCGATGTGCCGCGCATTTCCCCTGAAATCCGCAAGATATTCAAAGGCCCGTTGGTGCTGAACCAAGAATATACGCGCGAATTGGCGGACGAAGATCTGGCATCTGGTTTGGCGGACGCCATCAGCTTTGGCCGCCCGTACATCAGCAACCCTGATCTGGTTGAACGTCTGCGGTCCGGGGCTGAACTGACCCCCGATAATTTCAAAACATGGTACGCACCCGCCGCCGAAGGATATACCGACTATCCGTTTCTGGAAGCAGTGGACGCATAGCAGATGATCGAAGCGGGGCTTGGCATATATGCAATAGCCATCCCCGCTTTGCTGCTTTTTGTGCTGGCCGGTGCAGAATATATCTGGCCACGCCGCATTTTGGTCTTGGGCCGCTATCCGCGATGGCGGACGCATGCTTTATTCTTTGCAACCAACGCAGTGGTCGGCAGAATCTTGTCGTTATTCGTTGTTATTGGCGTCGCGGCGACATGGGCAGACGCCCACCGGTTCGGAATGCTGCACGTCTTAAATTGGCCCTTTTGGGCCGAAGCCTTGATGGCCTTTATCATTCTCGATTTCGCCGTCTGGCTGCAGCATTTTGCGATGCACCGGTTCCCGTTTCTTTGGCGCATGCATTCGGTACATCACAGCGACCGCGACCTTGATGTCACCACCGCGCTGCGCTTTCATCCGTTCGAATTGATTGTGTCGACATTCTATAAATCGGCAATAGTCGCCCTGTTGGGCGTGCCGCTTGTTGTGGCGCTGGCATTTGAATTGTGGCTCAATGCAAATGCGCTGTTCAATCACAGCAACATTCGCCTACCAAAGTATCTCGACCGGATGCTGCGCATATTTTTTGTGACGCCGGACATGCATCTGGTGCACCACAGCATCGCGGTGGCCGAACAAAAAAGTAATTTCGGTTTTGCTTTGTCGATCTGGGACCGATTGTTCGGGACATATTGTGCAGAATCCCATGTCGGTGCCGAAAATCAGAAAATCGGTCTATCTCAATTCGATGATCAGCGGCCATCTGCATTTGTCTGGAGCATGAAGCAGCCGATGACGTAGCGTCATCCCGCTGGTGCTTCGCAGCACTTGACCTGCACTGTTTTCCGACGCATTTTCGGGCTTGGGGGAGATTATATCATGGCAAAATTGCGCAACATCATTTTGGGCACCGTGGCTGTTGTCGCGGTCGGTGCCGGACTGACCTATGGTTGGCAGCAATATCGCGAAAAAAGCATCATGGATGACGCGCGTACCGCGCAAGCAGCATCCGATAGCGAAGTGACCTCGGGTCCCGCTGATAAGCTTTTATGGGGCGACACCCATTTGCATACGGCAAATTCGATCGACGCATTTGGTTTTGGCGTAAAATTGGGCCCAGAAGATGCGCTGCGTTTTGCGCGCGGTGAAGAAGTGACCGCTACCGGCGGGCTGAAGGCACAGCTGGAACGTCCACTCGACTTTCTGGTGATCGCCGATCACTCCGGCGGCTTGGGCGCGACCAAAGCATTATATGACGCACCCGGCTTTCTTGTCCGCGACCCTACCCTGAAACGCTGGCATGAAGAAATGCACAAGGGGCCGGAAGGCATGCAACGCGTTACGGGGGAGCTGATCGATCTGGCTGGACGCAATGCTTTGCCAGCCGCCCTGACAGACCCCGTAAAGCAGAAAAAAACGTCGACAAGCATCTGGACAGGCCACAGCTCCCTCGTCGAGCGGTATAATGAACCGGGCAAGTTCACCGCGTTCATGGGCTTTGAATATACGTTGATGCCCAACGGTAACAATTTGCACCGTGTCGTCATGTTCCGCGATGGCAAAAGCCGGACCGACAAGGTCCTCCCATATGATCCAGGGCAAGGCGACACACCCGTCAGCCAGCTGTGGGACTATATGGACAATTATGAAAAGGTTACAGGCGGCAAGGTGTTGGCCATTCCGCACAACAGCAACCTTTCCAATGGCCTGATGTTTGAATTGGTTGGCCCAGATGGCGGACCAATGACCGCTGCATATGCCCGGCGGCGGGCAGCACGCGAACCGGTGACCGAAATCACGCAGATTAAGGGTGATAGCGAGTCGCATCCATTCCTGTCGCCAAATGACGAATTTGCAGGCTTTGGTACGTCAGGTTGGGACACCGGCAACCTGACCATGCAGATCAAAAAGAAAAATCAGGATTATGCCGGCGAATATATTCGTGAAGCGTTGAAACGCGGGCTTGCGATTGAGGCGCGCACGGGCGTGAATCCGTATAAATTTGGCGTAATCGGTTCAACCGACAGCCATACCGCCCTTGCCACCGCTGATGAGAATAATTTTTTCGGCAAACATGCGGGCGTTGAACCAAGCAGCAAACGCGCCAGCGCCCCCCAGAATCTGGGCACCCGCGAAGGCCGTATGGGGTGGCATTATCTCGCCGGTGGATATGCCGCAGTGTGGGCCACGGCCAACACGCGGGCGGCTATTTTCGATGCGATGACGCGGCGTGAGGTTTATGCCACGACAGGACCGCGCATTAAGTTGCGCTTCTTCGGCGGTTGGGACTTTACCGAGAATGAATTCACGCGCGACTGGGTTAAAGCAGGCTATGCCCGCGGTGTGCCCATGGGCGCAGATTTGAAACCTGGCCGCGGCGCGCCGAAATTCATGATTTCCGCACTCAAAGATCCGATGGGTGCAAACCTTGATCGGGTACAGGTCGTTAAAGGCTGGGTAAACGCATCAGGCGCGCTTCAAGAGAAAGTGTTCGATGTTGTCTGGTCCGACGCTGACAAGCGCACCAAAGGCGCCAATGGCAAGCTTACGCCCGTGGGTGACACCGTCAATATCGCGAAGGCCAGTTACACCAACAGCATTGGTGACCCGGAACTGCGGACGATATGGACGGATCCTGAATTTAACCCTTCGATCCGCGCTTTTTATTATGTGCGCGTCATTGAAATTCCGACGCCACGATGGGTGCTGTTCGACGCCTTGCGCTACGGTGCAAAGCTGCGCCCCGGCACAGAGTTGAAAGCGCAAGAGCGGGCTTATTCTTCGCCGATCTGGTTTAATCCGAAGAAGAGCTAATTTAGGCTTTCTTTACTCGGCTTCGATTTCCGCAAGGATCGGGTCCGGATCGGCAATGCCCATCAGGCGGCGCATGGCGAGCCGTGCCAGCCGTTGTGTTTCGGTCTTGCGCCGCGCGGTGGCCAATGGAACGAGCGCCGCAGGGCGGGCTATTTCGGCGTCATACGCATCGGCGATGATAAGCCCTGCCCGTTCCGGCATGAATGTATCGCCGTGCAATGGCCCGATATCAAACCCAGCCGGCACCGCCCAAAAAAAGCGGTCGCAATATTCGAGATATTCCGGCCATTTCTGATCACCCAAAAGATCAGCGCGTGAACATTTAATTTCGACGATGATGATTTCGCCTTTGGTCGTCAGACCCATAAGGTCTGCGCGCCGACCGTTACGAAGGCTTACCTCGAGCTGAACCATAATCTGGTTGCGCAGAAAAAGCCGTGATGTTCCGCGGGCAACCGATGGGGCCCCTATCGGCAATATTGAAGTGTGCGGGTTCATGGCACGTGAATAGAACAAAAGAAGAACAAAATAAAGGCCCCATTTCGGGGCCCTTATTGTCGGATTTCATCGTCATTTAACGATAGAAGATATGATTATCGATGCTGCCAAGGCGCGTTAAGCGCCAGCCCGGCGAGACATGCCGCGCATGAAAGTATAAGGCGCCTTCAACGGGGCTTTCCCAGCGGTCGTCCAACGCGATCTTGCTGATCGCGACAGCGTTCCGCCAATGTGCACTGCCAATGGCGATCGGTGGCATGCCGCCCCCACGTACAAAGGAAAATTGGCTTTTCTGGAAAACCACGCCGCACAATGTGGTGGGGAAGCGACCGGACTTGGCACGCGCCGTCACGACACGCGCAACAGCAAGCTGTCCGGTGAGTGATTCACCCTTTGATTCGAAATACACCGCGCTTGCGAGGCAGCGTTGTTCAGCGCTCAGCGATTCGTTGGTGTCTTGTTGGCGCACCAGATCGGATAGCGACGAAGCCGCGATGGCTTCATTGTCATCGCTGTTCGAAGGTTCGCCGATGCCTGGAGTGAAAATGATGTCGCCATTGTCGGCGAGGGTCGCAGTAACCTTACCGCTTTTTGCCAAGTCGGCTTGGGCCTGATCAGCGGAGATTTGCGCAGCGTCCACTAATATGGTGGTCGCGTTTAAAGCGGTGCTTTGGGTGTTTTCAAAAGCGAAACCGGCATCTGCGGCAATGACCGCTGAAGCCAGGGTAAACGTTACGGCCGCAACAGAAGCAGCCCGAAAAAATTTCAACATTAAACGTACAATAAAGCGGCAACAACAGCGGACGAAATGCTATATATATGTTTTTATTCGTCTTTTGTTGCGTCCGACTCGCGTGTTTGTCTGGTCACCCCTAATGCGTTCCCGGTCGACAACCTTCGCTACTCGATGACCGCGCATTTATGATGCGCCGCAGCAAAGTCAATTAAACGCAGCCAATAGTCCGTCCAGCCGTGCAACGGATGCGACATCCAGTTCAAAAACCCACAAATCTGGGTCGCGGGCGCAGCGTTTTTGCCAATAATTTTGGATGGCAGCATCACCTGTTTCCGCCAAATCAACGCTTTCCCAAGCCGTTTTGCCGTCCAATGACGGATATCGATCGTACAAACGCGGCTCTGCGCCACGGATCTGCCCAATGAGCAGGATGGCGCCTGATGTGGCGTCGCCCTTTTTTAAAACGGTCGCAAAACCACCGTCAGCCTCTGCCAATCGCCGCATGGCAGATATCTGCACATCCGTTGCAAGCCGCGGTTCAATCAAGCAGCGTCGCGCTCTTCAGAAAGGGTCAGCACGGCAAACATGGCAGCAGAGTCGGCTGCGCCGCGCAACTGGGCACGGAATTTCTCGTCACGAAACAGGCGGGAAACCTCCGCCAATGCGCGCAAATGCGATGCACCGTCTTGCGCAGGCGATATCAGCCCGCAGACGAGGTCTACGGGTTCATCGTCGACCGCATCATAGGGCACGGGCTTTGAAAGCCGCGCAAATACGGCAACAGGCATATCAATGCCCGATACTTTGCAATGGGGAATCGCGGTACCGCCACCAAAGCCCGTCGGGCCAAGTCGCTCACGCTCCACCATGCCTTCAAGCACGGCATGGGAATCGAGAAAATAATTTTCGGCTGCAATCACCGATAGGCGCGCAAGCAGGTCGGATTTGCCCGAACATACCATGTTAGCAGCAACGGCCCCTTCAACGAGCCTTGTAGAAAGTCTTATCATATTTCTTTCAAATGCGCCTGCTTCACCGAGCAGCACAATCCCTAAATATTTGAAATGGTAAAGAAAACTAAACGAATGTGACCGGTATTTATGGCGTGGATTTTGGTTCAACCCAACCGATCGTGCCGTCTTCGCGGCGGTAAACCATATTATGTCGTCCAGTTCCAGTGTTTTTGAATAACAATGCAGGCGTATTGCGCAAATCCATCAACATAACAGCATCCGACACTGTAGATTCAGGGATATCGGTCCGCATTTCGGCGACAATTACTGGTGCGTCGGGGGCTGGTGTCTCCAGTTCGTCGTCGCTGCCGTCAAAGACCGTATAGGCTGCTTCTTCCTGCGCCACCGCATAGGCGGTCTGGACATGGCGATCCTGCAGACGGCGCATATAGCGGCGCAATTGCTTTTCAATGCGCTCGGCAGCGCGGTCAAAGGCGACATGCGCGTCCTGCGCCTCTCCCCTGCCTTTCAGGACAAGACCCTGCATCACGTGCATCACAATGTCGCTGGTGAAGCCATCATGCGGCGCGCGTCCAAATGTCGCATGCGCCGATAAGGCTTTTGAGAAATATTTTTCAGCAATGGATCCAAGCCGTGTTTCCACATGGGTCTGGAGCGCTTCACCGGTGTCGACCTGATGTCCTGAAACCCTGATATCCAATGCCTGTCTCCTTTGTTAAAGCGATGACCCCGTCTGAAGCCAAAGCGCGTCATTAATCTTCGCCACAAAATCCGCATGTCGCGCCAATTCTTCTGTCGAAGCACTGTGCGCACGCGCGGGCCGGAAAATTTTCGTTGTCTGAACGCTGCTATCGTCGGTGTGATCGAGGCCTTTATCCGAAATGTCCTTATCGGCGAGGCCAAGACCAATCTGACGGCCGCCGGTGAGTTCAATATATAATTGCGCAAGCAGTTCCGCGTCCAACAAAGCGCCATGTTTGACACGGTGGCTGCGGTCGATGCCGTAACGCGAACACAACGCATCGAGAGACAGCTTCGCACCAGGGTTTTTCACGCGTGCCAGCGCGACAGTATCCACCATGCGGTCCATCGACACGGGGGTGCGTCCGCAATATTGCAGTTCATGGTTTAAAAAGCCGAAGTCGAAACTGGCATTATGCGCAACCAATGGGCTGTCACCCAAAAACGCCAGCAGCTCGTCCGCTTTTTCCGCAAATACAGGCTTATCTGACAAAAAGCGGTCGGAAAGCCCGTGCACTTGCTCAGCCGCAGCGGGCATTGGACGGAGTGGATTGAAATATGCGTGATAGTGATTGCCGGTCATGACCCGGCCGATCATTTCAATGCAGCCGATTTCGACCATGCGATCCCCGGTTGCGGGGTCAAATCCAGTCGTTTCGGTATCGAATATAATTTCACGCATTCTATGATAAGATGTGAGCCTCTTTGCAGCCTTATGCAAGACCCAAGCGCAGCTTTTTGACGAGGGCGCGTACGTCCTCGCGCGTCGCTGCAATATCCTGTCCAGTATCAATGACATAATCGGCGCGCGCGCACTTGTCGGCATCCGGCATTTGCAGCTTTAATATCTGTTCGAATTTTTCGGGAACCATGCCGGGGCGCGCCAGCACCCGCGCGCGTTGTTCGGACGCGGGCGCAGATACCACCACCGTCACATTGACGCCGGCTTGTCCGCCCTTTTCAAACAATAAGGGTATATCGAACACGACCATATCGGCGTCTTTGTGGCCGGCGAGAAACGCTTTGCGGCGTTCGGCCACCGCCGGGTGAATAAGCGATTCAAGTTTTGCGAGCTGATCGCGATTGCCAAAAACCGCGGCGCCCAACGCTTTGCGATCCACACCATCCACGCTGGTTGTTCCGGGAAACGCCGCCTCAATCTCTGCGACAAGTTCGCCGCCTGCCCTTTGCATATCGTGCACAGCAGCATCGGCATCAAAAACAGGAACGCCTTCATCAGCGAACATCGCCGCCACCGCCGATTTGCCCATGCCGATGGAGCCTGTGAGACCGATGATGAGCGGCTTTTTCATTTCAACAGCAACGCGCGCAGTTCATCTTCGCCGTCTTCTGGTGGGGCAACGCCGAAGAATAATTCAAAGGCGATGGCGGCCTGACCCACAAGCATTTCAAGCCCGTCGACCGTTTCCAAATCACGGGCGCGTGCAGCCTTTAGCAATGGCGTTTCAATGGGCGCATATACCAGATCATAGACCAGAGCATGCTCTGGTAAAGGCGACAAGTCGATATCAAGTGCCTCTTGCCCAACCATACCCAGCGGGCTTGCGTTCACGAGCAAGGCAGCATCGGGCAGCCGTGCGTCAAATCCAATCACTTTACCCTTCAGGCCAAAATGGGCCAGCAAACCCGCAGCCTTCAAGGCATTGCGCGCCACGAGAACAACTTCGCCAACGTCCGCCTGCGCCAAAGCGAAAAGCACTGCGCGTGCAGCCCCGCCAGCACCAATGACAATTGCGGTTTCGCCAACAATAGGCACATCTGCGATTGGGCCATAAAAGCCACCTGCGTCGGTGTTGGTTGCAACCAAAGCGCCCGATTCATTGCGAAATACCGTGTTGATGGCACCGATAGACGCACGGACGTCCCCCGGGTCATTCACAAAATCCAGCGCCGCAATCTTGTGGGGTATGGTGATGTTGCATCCGCGCCAATTGGAATCGGCGGCGCGGGTCGCAAAATATTGCTCCAGATTTTCAGGCAACACCTCATGCGCCCGATATTCCCTCGACATGCCCAAAAGCCGCAGCCAATGGCCGTGGATCAGCGGTGATTTAGAGTGTGAAATCGGGTGCCCGATAACTTCGGCATATATAGTCATGTCGGCAAAAGACCTCTCACCCGCAGATAGTCAAGAATGGGAAGCAAGGGCATCCCAATTATCGTAAATTGGCTACCGCTCACGCTAGCAAATAATTGTGCGCCTTCGGCTTCAATACGATAGCAGCCCACACAATGCCGTATTTCATCCCAATATGTATCGACATATTGGTCGATAAATGTGGCGCTGAGCGTGCGCATCGTCATCTGCGCGCTGTCGACAATTCGCCAGACAGGCTTGCCTTGTTCGCATATAACCGCTGCACTGATCAGTCTGTGCGACGCACCCGACAATGCCGCCAGATGTGCGCGTGCTTCGTCTTTATCTTCGGGCTTATCAAAGATTTTTCCGTCGGCACTCAGCAATATTTGGTCACAGCCAAGCACCATTGCTGTCGGTTGTTTGCGTGATATTTTGAGCGCCTTGGCTTCGGCAAGTGCGTCCGCAATATCGCGCGGTTTAGCGCCCGATTGCATGAGCGCCATTTTGATGCTGTCTTCATCAACCAGCGCAGGGCACGGTTCAACATAAACACCCGCGGCGCGCAACATCGCGATTCGCCCTGCGCTTTGTGACGCGAGGATGAGGGTCATGTTTTTGCCGCCTCGGCCAGTTCGCGTTCATTGAAGAGATTGATGATCGCAGCAGCGCTTTCCTCAATCGAACGCCGCGTTACATCCAGCACAGGCCAGCCATTATCGGCAAACATACGCCGCGCATGCGCGACTTCTGCCTTCACCTTTTCCTCATCGACATAATCGGTGTCGGGCGACTGATTCAACGAAAGCAATCGATTGCGCCGCACCTGAACCAGCCGTTCGGCGCTGGTGACAAGCCCAATTACCATCGGGTGTTTCAACTGAAACAATATCGGTGGCGGCGGCGCTTCGGGGACGATGGGAATATTGGCGGTCTTATATCCGCGGTTGGCCAAATAAATGCTCGTTGGCGTTTTGGATGTCCGCGAGACACCGGCAAGGACGATATCCGCCTCTTCCCAATTTTGCGCATTGATGCCGTCGTCATGGGCAATGGTGAACTGGATAGCATCGACGCGGGCAAAATAGGCCGCGTCCATCGCGTGCTGTCGGCCCGGGCGGGCCTTTGCCTCTTGCCCAAGCATATTCGACATAGCGTCACTCACCGCATCAAGCGCGGCAACCGCTGGCAAACCCATCGCACGGCACCGTGTTTCCAGCTTGCGCCGCGTATCACGATTAACCAATGTGAACAGAACAAGGCCGGGGTTCGTCGCGACGTCGAGCAATATACGGTCGAGGTGGCTTTCCGAACGGACCATCGGCCAAAAATGCTTTACGACATTTTCGGCGCCATCAAACTGCGCCAATGCAGCCTTCGCAATGTTTTCAAGCGTCTCGCCTGTGGAATCCGAAAGCAAATGAAGATGAAAACGTTGGCTCATGACTCACAGTCTTGTTGGTAGGCTGAGGATAAATCAAGGGACAAGTTTTCACCCACCCTATCTTCCCCACTATCGCCGAATAACCTCTCGATTCGGGCACAGCCTATCCACAGGGGCAACTGCCTATCCACAGCCTGTGAATAATGGGGATGGAATGTGCGACTCCATTGGATTGCGTTTGCCCTTGGACGTCAAGATGTTGGCAATATCCGCAAAAGCTTTTAAGGCCTGCGATATCAACAGCACATCATCTTTCATCATCCTTTATATAAATATATATTTTGATTGGATCTCTGCCGCTTATGTCAGCGCAAGCCTCGAAAAAACTGCTTAACGTCCTAAAGGGCAACCAAGAGGCAGTACCGCCTATTTGGCTCATGCGACAGGCAGGACGTTATCTTCCAGAATATCGGGCCCTTCGCGCTGAAAAGGGCGGATTTCTGGCGCTTGCTTATGACAGCGATGCCGCGACCGAAATAACGCTGCAGCCCATCAAGCGTTTTGGTTTTGATGGCGCCATATTATTCTCCGACATTCTCGTCATTCCGCACGCCATGGGTCAGGATCTGTGGTTCGAAACAGGCGAAGGTCCAAGGCTTGCGCCGCGCTTGGCGGAATCGCGACTTGAAGACTTTGTGCCAGCGCCTGAACGGCTCAATCCTGTTATCGACACCGTGCGTAAAGTATCGGCGGCACTGCCAGCGGAAACAACCTTCCTGGGTTTCGCTGGAAGCCCGTGGACGGTCGCTACGTACATGGTGCATGGTCAGGGTAGCAAAGACCAAGCAGAGGCCCGCAGAATGGCCCACGCAGAGCCGGAGCGTTTTGCTGATCTTATCGAAGCGATCATTTCGGCAACGGTCGATTATCTCGCCAATCAAATTGATGCCGGTGTTGATGCGGTTCAGTTGTTTGACAGCTGGGCAGGGTCTTTGTCGCCAGCACAGTTCCAAAAATGGGTCATCGCGCCAAATGCCGAAATCGTGCGTCGCTTAAAAGCCCGCAATCCAAATGCCGTTATCATTGGTTTCCCCAAAGGCGCGGGCGGTAAGCTTGCTGCGTATGCCGAGGGCACGGGCGTTGATGCATTGGGATTGGATGAAACGGTTGATCCGCATTGGGCAAACCGAGAGCTGCCAAAGGGTCTGCCGGTGCAGGGCAATCTTGATCCGCTCGCGCTGATTGCGGGTGGTCAGGTCCTGAAAGAGGCCGCGGACAATATTCTATCGGCATTTGCCGACCGCCCCCATATCTTCAATCTCGGCCATGGTATTTTGCCGGACACGCCGATTGAAAATGTCGAAATGCTTCTTAAACTGGTCCGCAAGGGTTAACCCATAAAGGCCGTTTTCATGACGGAAACGCTATCTGTGCTGTATATCTGGTTAAAGTCTGGCCATATCATTTTCGTGATTTTCTGGATGGCGGGGCTGTTTATGCTGCCGCGCTTTTTCGTCTACCATCAGGAAAGTGCAGTAGGGTCTGAAGAGGGTGCCAAATGGGTGGACCGTGAGTCCAAGCTCATCAAAATCATCCTTAATCCATCGATCATCATTGTCTGGGTTGTGGGGCTATTTCTGGCTTGGCATATCGGTGCGATGGCGGAAGGCTGGTTCCATGCCAAATTGTTCTTCGTCTTGGGCCTGTCAGGATATCATGGTTGGATTGTTGGTTATGCAAAGACACTCGCACGCGGTGAACGCAAGCTAACGGGCAAGCAATTGCGCCTGTTGAATGAAGTGCCGGGCATTGCGGCGGCCATCATCGTTATATTGGTCGTGGCCAAGCCGTTCTGACGATTACACCACGTGTTTTTGCAGAACAGTTGACGGCGCACGCATCGCAGCGTATTTGCAAACCCAAGCCCGTCCTGGGCGTGAGGCGCGAACGCAACAACAACCGCGCCACCAACTTTCAACATCTTGTCGGTTGTCTTTTTAAAAACCGGCTCTCAATCGGACAATTGTCCACCTGCAATCGGGGCCAATGGTCCATTCAACGGAATTACCTATGCATTTGAAAGAGCTGAAAAGCAAAAACCCCGCTGACCTCGTATCGATGGCTGAAGAGCTTGGTGTCGAGGGCGCGTCTACCTTGCGCAAACAGGATCTGATGTTTGCGATCCTGAAAGAGCTTGCCGAAGATGGCGAGCAGATCATGGGTCTTGGTACGATTGAGGTTCTGCCCGACAGCTTTGGTTTCTTGCGTTCGCCAGAAGCCAACTATCTCGCTGGACCGGATGATATTTACGTGTCGCCAAATATGGTCCGCCAATTTGGTCTGCGCACCGGCGACACCGTTGAAGGCGAAATCCGTGCGCCGAAAGATGGCGAGCGTTATTTTGCCCTGACCAAGGTGATGAAGATCAACTTTGATGATCCCGACGCCGTCCGTCATCGTGTTAACTTCGATAACCTGACGCCGCTCTATCCAGATTCAAAACTGACTTTGGACTCTCTTGATCCAACAGTGAAGGACAAGTCCGCGCGCGTTATCGATATTGTCAGCCCGCAAGGAAAGGGCCAACGCGCGCTCATCGTCGCACCGCCGCGTACGGGTAAAACCGTGTTGCTGCAGAATATCGCCCGCGCCATTACCGAAAACCATCCTGAAGTGTTCTTGATCGTATTGTTGATCGACGAACGTCCAGAGGAAGTGACCGATATGCAGCGTTCGGTGAAGGGTGAGGTTGTGTCCTCGACCTTCGATGAACCCGCGACACGTCACGTGCAAGTCGCTGAAATGGTTATAGAAAAGGCAAAGCGCCTGGTTGAACATAAACATGATGTGGTCATCTTGCTCGATTCAATTACGCGTCTTGGCCGTGCCTACAACACCGTGGTTCCATCATCGGGCAAGGTGTTGACCGGCGGTGTGGATGCGAACGCGTTGCAACGTCCAAAGCGCTTCTTCGGCGCGGCCCGGAACATCGAAGAAGGTGGTTCGTTGTCCATCATCGCAACTGCGCTGATCGATACCGGCAGCCGCATGGATGAAGTCATCTTTGAAGAATTCAAAGGCACCGGCAACTCCGAAATCGTGCTGGATCGCAAGGTCGCGGATAAGCGTATCTTCCCAGCGCTTGATGTCGGCAAATCCGGCACGCGTAAGGAAGAATTGCTGGTCGAGGAAGGCAAGCTCAAGAAAATGTGGGTCCTGCGCCGTATCCTTATGCAAATGGGCACCATCGATGCGATGGAGTTCCTGCTCGACAAAATGAAGGATTCGAAGACCAACGAAGATTTCTTCGATTCCATGAATCAGTAAGCGATAGGCGACATCATGATGTTTGAATTTCTGATAGCGACCGCGTCATCGGCGATGTCACTTGGTGGACCTGCCGATATCTGGAGTCATATCGTCAATGACTTCTCCAATCTGAACACCACCAGCGCGTGGACCGCTTTGGGTTCGGTCATCTTGCTTGACCTTGTGCTTGCGGGTGACAATGCGATTGTTGTTGGTGCTTTGGCCGCCGGTCTCCCTCCGGAACAGCGCAAAAAGGTCATTTTCATCGGGGTTATCGCTGCGCTTGTTTTGCGTGTGGTGTTTGCTTTGATGGTCAATTTGTTGATGGGTGTCATTGGCCTCATCTTCGTCGGCGGATTGTTGCTGATCTGGGTTGCGTGGAAAATGTACCGCGACCTTCAACGCAGCGAAGCGACGGAATCGCCCGGCTCTCCTGAAGTATTAGGTGACGAAAATAGCGGTATTCCGGCTGCCAAAAGCTTTGCGGCTGCGGCATGGGCGGTTGCGGTTGCCGATGTATCGATGAGCCTCGACAATGTTCTGGCTGTGGCTGGCGCTGCCAAGGATCATCCAGGCATCATGATTGTTGGTCTGATCTTTGCCGTGGCCCTGATGGGTATCGCAGCGAACATCATCGCCCAATATATTGAACGCTATAAATGGATTGCATGGCTGGGCATGGCCGTGATCGTCTATGTTGCGCTCAAGATGATTTACGAAGGTTGGACCGACCCCGATTTGGGCGTTGGCAGCTACGTCATCGCGCTGATCAGCCGCTAATTTTTGAGGGCATCTGACGATCGTCAGATAGCCCTCAACTTAGATGTTCTGCAAAGAACGCTGCTGTGCGTGAATCGGCAAGTGCCGCGCCAGCTTCGTTCCGGCGGTTGCCCATCTCGGCGGCAAAGCCATGGTCGAGCCCTTCATAATCGTGCAAAGTCACCTTCGGATGACTGCCCAGCCCAGCATGGATCGCGGCCTGCGCCTCTGGACCGACAAAATGGTCTGCGGTCGGGATGTGCAGCATGAGCGGGTGGGCAATCGCATGGCTCTCGCCAAGCATCTGATCAATCATGACGCCATAATAGCCAACCGATGCACTGATGTCGGTGCGCGTCGCCGCCATATAGGCCAGTCGTCCGCCAAGGCAGTAGCCGACACAACCCACATTTTGAACGGGGGCGTGACTTGAAATACCGCCCCGTATCGCGTGAATAGCAGCCTCAATGTCCTTTACGCCGTCATCGGCATCATATTGGCCAAAATAGCCGAACGCTTCTTGAAGCTGCGCTTCCACATCGGGATTAAGTTCGACGCCGGGCGCGAAACGCCAGAAAATGTCGGGTGCAATCGCCAGATATCCATCGTTAGCCAAATGATCGCATTTTTGGCGAATGCCCGCATTTACGCCGAAAATTTCGGGTATGACGATGATAGCCGCTTTCGCAGCGCCAACCGGAGCGGCGAGATACGCCGGAAACAAGGCATCTTCGTTCAGTGCCGCAATCTTTATCATGTCGCCCATATCTTGCTCCTGTGCGGACATTCTCCGCAATTGCGTGATTCGATGTTGCCTTTATAGTATGTCATACCATCAAGAGGAGAGTCCCGGCCATGAAGATGAACATAGAGATTGATTGTTCGCCAGAAGAGGCCCGTGCGCTTTTGGGTTTGCCCGACGTGACCAAGGCGAATGAGGCCTATGTTGAAAAGGTCACGAACCTGATGAACGGCGCCGGCGGCATCGACCAGCTGCAGGAACTTGGCAAGCAAATCGCACCAATGGGGCAAATGGGGTTGCAGCTGTTTCAACAACTGATCGAAACAGGTGCGAAGGCCGCGATGTCGGGCATGAGCAGCAAAGACAAAAAATAGAGCTTTGATGTCCGCCACCGATACTATTTTTGCACTGTCCAGCGGTGCGCCGCCGGCTGCCATAGCGATTATCCGCATCAGCGGCCCTGCGGCGTTTGAAGTGGTGCACGGGCTGGCGGGCCGGACACCAAAGCCGCGGCGTGCGTCTTTGGCTATATTAAGGGCGCCAGACAACGGTGAGATACTCGACCAAGCGCTTGTCTTGCTCTTTCCGGGTCCCGATAGTGCAACGGGCGAGGATCTTGCCGAGCTTCATATTCATGGTGGACGTGCCGTCGTTCGCGCTGTCGAAAAAGCCATCGCGCAGTTTCCCGATGTGCGTGCGGCAGAGGCTGGGGAATTTACGCGCAGAGCCTTTGCCAATGGCCGACTTGATTTGAACGAAGCCGAGGGTCTTGCTGATTTGTTATCGGCAGAGACCGAGTGGCAGCGCAAATCCGCAACATTGATGTTTGGTGGTAGTTTTAGCGCAGCAATCGAAGCATGGCGGCAAGAGGTTCTCCAACTGTCCGCACTCACAGAAGCTGAACTTGATTTTTCCGATGAATCTGATGTGGATGCGCAAAATAATCATTTAATATCAGAGTCTTGCTTGAAAATTCAGCGCGAGATTGAGCAGATATTGTCCAATCCCGCAGCTGAAAAGTTGAAGGATGGGTTGCGCGTCGTACTGGGTGGTCCACCAAATTGCGGCAAGTCGACATTGTTGAACGCCTTGGTCGAACGCGACGCGGCCATCGTGTCGGACATTGCCGGCACCACGCGGGATATGATCGAAGTGCCGATTGGGATTGATGGCATCGCGTTCGTCTTTACGGACACGGCAGGGATACGGGATCATACCGACGACGTCATTGAGCGCATGGGCATCGACCGCAGTCAGGCCGCGATGCAGGGGGCGGATATCATTTTATGGCTTGGGCCAGAAGGTGCTGGGCCCGACCACCCGCACATCATTGAAGTGGCGGCCAAGTCGGATAGCGCAGACGGCTTGAAAAAATCGGATGTGGCCATTCAGGTTTCGGCGGTCTCTGGATTTGGCATGGCCGATCTAAAAACAGCCGTCGCCGATATCGCGAAAAAGCTATTGCCGCCACCCGACCAGTTTTCGGTAAACCAGCGGCAGCGGACGTTGTTGGCAGACTGCGCAGATGCGCTGGGTGCATGTCAGGCAACTGACGACTGGCTGATCGTCGCAGAATGCTTGCGACAAGCGCGCCTGGCTTTGGATGCGCTCACGGGTCGCGCGCACACCGAAGAACTGCTGGATAATTTATTTGGCAAATTCTGCGTTGGCAAATGACGAGCTGTTTCACGTGAAACAATCCCACGCAGAGTTTTGACCGATGCGACTTGTTCGTCTATGCGCGACCTATGACAACCGATTTCGACATCATTGTAGTTGGCGGAGGGCACGCGGGCACTGAAGCCGCAGCCGTCGCCGCGCGTATGGGTGTTCGCGTCGCGCTGGTGAGTTTCGACAAAAGCATGATCGGCGCCATGTCATGCAACCCAGCCATCGGCGGGCTTGGAAAAGGCCACCTCGTGCGCGAAGTCGACGCATTTGATGGTCTGATCGCCCGTGCGGCAGATGACGCTGCGATCCACTACCGCATGCTCAACGCGTCAAAAGGCGCGGCCGTGCAGGGACCCCGGGTTCAAGCAGACCGGTCTTTGTTTAAGGCATCGATCCAGCGCCAACTCGGACAAATTGCAAATTTGACGATAGTGCAGGCGGAGGCCGCGGCGCTCCACCTCATTCCAGGGTCATCCCACATAGTCGGCGGCTTGGTGCTTGGCGATGGCTCCATCATCACATCTTCGGCCGTCATATTGGCGACGGGGACTTTCTTGGGTGGAAAGCTGTTTCGAGGCGAAGAGCGCTTTGAGGGCGGGCGCGTAGGCGAGGCTTCGGCAATGCTCCTTTCCAAGCAGTTGCGCGATTCGGCACTCCCGATAGCGCGTCTAAAGACTGGCACACCGCCACGCATTGATGGCCGGACGATCAACTGGGCAATGCTGGAAGAACAGCCATCCGATGATGATGATTGGACGATGTCCTTTTCAAATCAGCGGCGCACGGTACCCCAGATATTCTGCGCAATGACACGAACCAATTCAACGACACATGACATCATCCGCAGTGGGTTGGACCGTTCGCCGTTATTCGGCGGTGATATTGAGGGCAGGGGTCCACGATATTGTCCATCGATTGAAGACAAGATCTTCCGTTTCGGTAATCGTGATGGCCACCAAATATTCTTGGAACCCGAAGGTCTTGATAGCCATTTGGTTTACCCCAATGGCATATCAACGTCGCTGCCCACAGACATTCAGGAATTTATGGTCAAGTCGATGGCTGGACTGGAGCAATGCGAAATCATCGTCCCGGGTTACGCCGTTGAATATGATTATATCGACCCGCGGTGTCTCGATTCCACCCTCGCCGTCCGCGGTTTTGAAGGACTATATTGCGCAGGTCAGATCAATGGCACGACCGGATATGAAGAGGCTGCGGCACAGGGCTTGGTCGCCGGGCTGGGCGCGGCGTGCAAATTTCTGGACCGGCCGATGCCGGCCATGGACCGCACCAACAGCTATATTGCCGTGATGATTGATGATCTCACGCTGCAGGGCGTTACAGAGCCTTACAGGATGCTTACGGCACGCGCGGAGTATCGCCTAAGGCTTAGGTCTGACAATGCCCATACGCGGCTCACGCCAATGGCGATTGAAGCGGGTGCCGTTGGCACGGACCGTATGTATGCATTCAACCATCGAGCGCAGCTGAAGGCGACAGCGCTTGAAATGATGTCGTCGCCGATAAGTGCTGATGTGCTGATGAAGCAGGGTGTGCCGGTCAAACCCGATGCGGGTAAAATGCCGAAGCTTGAATGGCTGCGTTTTCCGCATGTATCGATCATGGACTTGTTGGACGCAGATGGGCACGAATGGCCGCGCGAGCTTCTGTTGGAGATTGAGCAGGACGGTCGCTACGCACCATATCTCGCGCGGCAGGAGGCCGAGATTCAAGACATCTCCGCAAATGAGAAAATAACGCTGGCCAGCCATGTTGATTATGCCGCTATCGCAGGGCTATCCAATGAGATGGTGGAGAAATTGCAGAGCGCAAAGCCCGAAAATCTGGCCGCAGCATCGCGCCTTCGTGGCATAACGCCAGCGGCATTGGCTGCTATCCTCGTTCATGCCAAAAGAGCCCGCAGCGCGGTGACGGAAGCCGCATGACCGAAGCTGAAGCGAAAGCGTGGCTGGCGACATCCTTGGGTGTTTCACGTGAAACAATGGAATCGCTCGACGCGTTCGTTGTGTTCCTGAAACGCGAGTCGGCCAGCCAGAACCTCATTGCGGCATCGACCATAGAAGATATTTGGTCGCGCCATATCGTCGACAGTGCGCAGTTGCTGACCTTCGTGGATCAGAGCGGACCTGAAACAAAATGGTTGGACCTGGGGTCAGGCGCGGGCTTCCCCGGGTTGATTATTGCGTTGCTCACGGATTTTGAAGTGACGCTTGTGGAGTCGCGCACACGGCGGATTGAATATTTGCAGCGTGCGGTGGAAATGCTCGATATCGGTGGCCGCGTCACAGTCATGGGCATGCCGCTGGAGCGCATGAAAACCGCCCCATTTTCGGTCATCAGTGCGCGCGCCTTTGCGCCCTTGCCCAAATTATTTGAACTGGCGGCCCGTTTCTCTCATAATAATACTTTGTGGCTGCTGCCAAAGGGGCGTAACGCAGCAATAGAGTGGGATGACGTCAAAGCAGCGTGGGACGGCGCGTTTAGCGTTAAACAAAGCATAACCGATGCAGATGCCGGCATTCTGGTCGGTACATTGGCCGGTAAGCGTACAGGTGGCGGTAACGCTGGGGCAAAGGGACAAAAACCATGATCCGAATTGCAGTGGCAAATCAGAAGGGCGGGGTTGGCAAGACCACCACGGCTATCAACTTGGCGACTGCATTGGCGGCAAGCGGTTGGCGGTGCGTGCTGGTCGATCTGGATCCCCAAGGAAATGCGTCCACCGGCCTAGGCCTGAAACAAGCGCAGCGCGTCCACAGCAGCTATGATCTTTTACTGGGTGATGCGTCGTTGAAGGATGCGGCTATCCCGACCTTAATCCCCAATCTCGACATGGTCCCTGCGACGGTTGATCTGTCCGGCGCCGAAATTGAACTGGTCGAATATGAGGACCGCACTGGGCGGTTAAAGGCGGCTTTCGACAAATCCGATGCCAATTGGGATATCTGCATCATTGATTGCCCGCCCTCGCTGGGGCTCATCACGATCAATGCGCTCGTGGCGGTGGACTCACTGCTTGTACCGCTACAGTGCGAATTTTTTGCGTTGGAAGGTTTAAGTCAGCTATTACAGACTGTTGAGCGTATTCAGGGCCGGTTTAACCCGGCGCTGACGATCATGGGTGTTGCGTTGACCATGTACGACAAACGCAACAAGCTGACCGAACAAGTTGCGGACGACGTGCGCAGTTGCTTGGGCGATCTGGTGTTCCAAACCGTCATCCCGCGCAACGTACGTTTGTCAGAGGCGCCAAGTCATGGACTGCCCGCGTTGGTGTACGACCATCGCTGTTCGGGTTCAGAGGCGTATATGAAATTGGCAAGAGAATTGATTGGCCGTCTACCGGCCCGGGAGCTCGCAGCGTGACGAATGATAATTCATCTGAAAAATCCCCATTGAAGAAAAAAATGGGATTGGGCCGCGGCCTTGACGCCTTGCTTGGGGAAGCATTGCGCGGCGACCCCGCTTCTGTGCGCGCTTCCGGAAATGTCGATTCCCGCAGCGTTGGCGTCATGACAATTGCGGTTGCCGAGATACGCCCAAATCCCGATCAGCCGCGCCGCCATTTTTCCGACGATAAACTGAACGAGTTGGCGGCCAGCATTGCAAAGCATGGCGTAATTCAACCAATCGTCGTGCGTCCGTTCAACGATGGCTATCAAATCGTCGCCGGCGAACGCCGTTGGCGCGCAGCGCAGCGGGTTCAGCTGCACGATTTGCCTGCCATCGTGCGCAATTTTGACGATGCCGAAACGCTTGAAATCGCATTGTTGGAAAATATCCAGCGTCAGGATCTCAATCCGATAGAAGAAGCCGAGGCGTATAAAAAGCTGACCGATGTGTTCGGGCATAGTGCGGCGGAGTTGGCGGAGCTGGTGCACAAGTCGCGCAGCCATGTTGCGAATATGATGCGCTTGCTCGATTTGCCTTTGCCGTTGCGCGATCTGGTCATCGAAGAAAAATTGACCATGGGGCATGCACGCGCTTTGTTGGGCAGCGAGAATGCTGTGCCATTGGCTATGCTGGTCATTAAAAATGGCCTGTCGGTCCGCGCCACGGAAGCGCTTGTGCAAAAAGAACGCGCCCCGACCGCTAAAAAAGGCAAAAGCACGGGCCCAAGTGACAATGCGGATATTCGGGCAGTCGAAACCCATTTGGGCGACCTGCTGGGCTTGACCGTGCGGATTGTTCAGAAAAATGCCACAGGCGCAGGAGCGGTGACATTTGAATATGGCAGTCTCGACCAGCTCGACATGCTGTGTCAGCGCCTGACAGGTGAAAAATTCTAATATTTTTCAGATACATAGATGCGCCTCAATAAATGAGGCCGACTGTGAGTTCAATCGTGGGGCAAGCGGTGAATGGCGAACAATATGGCGCAGCGGCACAAAGCCACAACACGGATTTGGCATTGGCTGAACGCCATTGCGCTTACGGTTTTGCTGATGAGTGGCCTGATGATTTTCAATGCGCACCCGCGTTTGTATTGGGGCGAATATGGATCGCGCGAAGACCGCGCATGGTTGGAAATTGACGACACAAGAACAACTGGATTTGTGAAAATCGGTTCAACGACGCTCGAGACAACGGGCGTGCTAGGATTGTCATTAGGCGCCGATGATAAAGTCCGCCGTGTTGCTTTCCCTGGATGGGCGACGATTCCCACCCGGTACAATCTTGGCGCAGCACGGCGTTGGCATTTTGCCTTTGCATGGCTGTTTGCGCTTGGGTTGACTGGCTTCATGGCGGCATCGTTGTTGAACGGACACATCCGCAGGCATCTGCATATCCGGCGGACAGAATGGGCCCCAAAGCAGATATGGCGCGATATTAAAAACCATGCCCGACTGCGCTTTGATGCGCACAATGCGGGGACATATAATATCCTGCAAAAGTTCAGTTATGTCGGCGTGATTTTCATTTTGTTGCCGCTGATGATCTTCACTGGCCTTGCCATGTCACCGGCTATGAACGCGGCCCTGCCATGGTTGCATGATATATTTGCCGGTCGCCAATCGGCGCGTTCGATCCACTTTATCTGTGCGGCGCTTTTGTCCATTTTTGTGCTGCTGCATCTGGTCATGGTTTTCCTGTCAGGGCCAATTAACGGAATCCGTTCGATGATTACGGGCAAAGTTCCGCAGACACCCGACAGCAACCCGACGGGGGTGACGTCATGAAGAACAACCGCGATATCATCGGGCGGCGTGCACTTTTGCGCGGCGCAACTTTGGGTGGCAGCGCGCTGATCTTAAGCGGTTGCGATGCGTTGAATGAAAGCGACATGTTCCGGTCGGCACTGCGCACAGCAGAAACGCTGAATCAGACGGTGCACAGAAGCCTGATGGACAGGGCGGCGCTTGCACCGGAATTCCCTGCATCCGATATTTCGCCTGTCTTCAAAACCAATGGCTCATTGACAGGCACCTCGGCGGAATATCTGGCGCATGTCGATGATAAGTTTGCCGACTGGACGCTGCGCATTGATGGCATGGTGGCCAAGCCGATGGATGTCAGTCTAGAAACGCTGCGGGCGATGCCGTCGCGCACCCAGATAACACGGCATGACTGTGTTGAGGGCTGGAGTGCGATTGCAAAATGGCAGGGAACGCCCCTGCGCCTGTTGTTACAGCAAGCCGGTTTGTCGGCGCGCGCCAAATATATCGTGTTTCATTGTGCGGACAGTTACGGCGCGCAGCCTTATTATGAATCCATCGATTTAATCGATGCATTTCACCCGCAAACAATATTGGCGTGGGGGATGAATGGCGAGATGCTGCCGGTGAAATATGGCGCACCTGTGCGCCTGCGTGTCGAGCGGCAGCTGGGATATAAGCATGCCAAATATGTCATGCGTATCGAGGCGACCGATGATCTGACAAAATTCCATGGTGGAAAAGGTGGATATTGGGAAGATGTGGGCGACTATGAGTGGTATGCTGGAATCTAGGCTTGCGTGTCCGCGCGGTTAATGGAAAAGCCGTTTCCAGTCATAGGGAGACCCGATTATCATGAAGACGCGCGCAGCTGTTGCCTTTGAAGCGAAGAAGCCACTTGAGATTGTCGAGCTTGACCTTGAAGGTCCCAAGGCTGGTGAAGTTTTGGTTGAGATCATGGCGACCGGCATTTGCCATACAGATGCCTATACGCTCGATGGCTTTGACAGTGAGGGGATATTCCCAAGCGTGCTTGGCCATGAAGGCGCAGGGATCGTGCGCGAAGTCGGCGCAGGCGTGACCAGCGTGAAGCCTGGCGATCATGTTATTCCATTGTACACACCGGAATGCCGCCAGTGCAAAAGCTGCCTGTCCGGTAAAACCAACCTGTGCACCGCCATTCGCGCGACACAGGGCAAGGGTTTGATGCCCGACGGCACAACGCGCTTCAGCTATAAGGGCCAGCCGATATTCCATTATATGGGCTGTTCGACATTTTCGAACTTCA